>Ga0129312_1001527_pt1 | contig 13306 bp, 11 predicted proteins | sample O827metagenome_FD_94434 | JGI IMG/M metagenome (GOLD analysis project Ga0129312, IMG submission 94434) | Orangutan group fecal microbial communities from Wisconsin, USA - O827 metagenome | ecosystem: Host-associated > Mammals > Digestive system > Large intestine > Fecal | place: USA: Wisconsin... | reverse complement strand
TACAACGATTCAGCGCATGCTTGCCCATATGAAAGAACTGCGCCCATTTAATGAGCTGGAAATGAGAATTTTTCATTCTCTGTTTCTTGATTTCTGCGTTTTAGGCGGCATGCCGGCAGTGGTAGCTGAGTACATTCAAAGAAATACTTTTGAAAATTCTCTGGATACTCAACGGCAATTAATTGCTGACTATAAAGAAGATATCCGCAAATATGCACAGGGGATCGATCAGACAAGAATTTTGAATGTTTTCAACCGAATCGCCCCGCAGCTTGCAAAAGAAAATAAAAAATTCCAGATCTCAAAAGTCGCATCCGGTGCAAGGTTCCGTGATTACCGCGGATGTGCGGAATGGCTTGTCGATGCCGGTATGGTAAATATCTGCTACTGTCTGGAATTCCCGGAACTTCCTCTGGGCGGCAATTATGATCCAGATATTTTCAAATTATATTTTGCTGATACAGGTCTTTTAGTTTCCATGCTGGATGATGAATCCCAGGAAGACCTGCGCGCCAACAAAAATCTGGGTGTCTATAAAGGTGCTTTATATGAAAACATCGTCGGGGAAGCTCTGGTGAAACAGCATTATAAGCTGTACTATTACAAACGGAAAACTTCTACACTTGAAGCAGATTTTTTCATCCGTTCCATGATTTCACTGATTCCTGTAGCAGTTAAGCCTGTAAACGCAAAAGCAAAATCCATAAATACTCTGATCAGCTCAGACCGTTACCCGGATATCCGCTATGGTTTTAAATTTTCCGCACAAAATATTGGTCATGAGAACTGCACTTATACGTTCCCGTATTTCTGTACGTTTCTTCTGAAACGATTTATGGCGGATTTTCATCCGGTGGAAGAAAATATACCTGAATAAAATTCACATCATAATACTGCCAGCGAATTTCGTTTGTAATAAACACCATTCGTTGGCAGTATTAATTTCAAACTCTTTTTCATGTAACTAGTGTCAATTATTATTTTTAACTATATCTCTCAGATACTCCTCCACATTCTGATATCGCACTCCCTCGATCACCTGGTCTTTTCCTCGATAAAGAACCGTTTTTTCCATAATCGGCCCATAGCGGTGTTCCGTCTGGGCACATTTTTCCTTATCAATCAAATGTCGGTACTGATTTCTGACTGCTTCTTCACTATGTTTAATTTCATAGATCTTGCAGGAACCCGCTTTCGGATCAAAAACGACCATATCAAACTCTCCAACCGGGAACTGAAGAACAAATACCTGTTTTTTCGGATCAGCCATTTTCGTTTCCAGTAAAACAATATCTTCCAACATTCTTCTCTGGATTTCCGTGAGGATCCGCTCCTGAACGGCATTGCGCTCCACTAAAGATAACGAACCAAATGTCTCATCCAACAGCAGACTGCGGATCAGCGCATCCGCCTGCGCATATCGAAGTCCCGGCTGTGCGATAACAGTTCTACTGGATTTTTTCCCTATTTCCGGAAGATACATCACATCGATCTCCTGCGTGAGATCTAGAAGATCAAGATATTCCTTGATTTCAGCCGCGTGAACATCATCAATTTTAACTGTCTGTTCCTCTTTGTTGCGGATCTCCAATAATCTTCTTAAACTTTCCGTTACTGCCGGCACATCGATGCGGTCAAGAATGTTCGTCGGATTTTTTCGATCTCTGCGCAGATTGCCTGCGGAGATTCCAAGATCATGTGATTTAAAATTCTGTGTAAGGACCTCCAATGTAAAGCGATGGTTAATATCCTCTACAACGCGGTTAATAGCACTGGTCAGCTCATTTTTATCATACAGATCCTGCAGATGACGAAAATGTCCTTCATACTGATAACAGCGCAGAGAATGCTGGATATTTCTTGCAATCGCTGTGTCCACATACTCATCAGCACTTTCTACATTCGCAAAGGTTGACGTTTCATTATAGTGGACACCACTTAAACTCATGGTCCCCCCATATCGGATATATTCATCGATTCCATGGATTCCCACTACCGATTCAAACTCACGATATGGGATCCATGTCGTATGCAGCAGAATACACCTGTCATAAAGCTGGTCATCTTCCGTGAACAAAAATCCCAGCGAATCCGTGCCGGACATCACGATCTTCATTCCGCATGCCGCAAACACGTCTGAAAATAAGGCCGCCCCCTCAATAAAATCTTCCATCAATGTCACTTCATCAAGAAACACATACCGATATCCCTGGGCCTCCAATATTTTAAGGTCATGGTTCACACTGGCCAGTGTATCCTTTACTGTGATCTGGATAAAAACAGCTTTGTCCAGCTCATCATCGTCCATCTCCGCAAAGATCTGCCGGATCATTGTAGTTTTTCCGGTTCTGCGCAGCCCGTATAGAATAAATACCTTGTCCTGCTGCTCTCCATAGATAAAATTATGAAGCTGGGTATAACACTCACGTTTCCGCATGTTTCGGACAGGCTCCGAAAATGACCGCAGCAGGTTGCCGGTCCGTACATTCGTGAGGAACGTTTGCTGAACACTTACTTTCTTCTGGCGAGGTTTCGGAAGCTGCTTCTTTAACTCTTTCAGTTCCTGTTCCAGCCTTTTCCGCTGTTCGATCTGCAGACGAATAGTCTCAACCTCTTCCATTGGAATATATTTTTCTTTTCTCTTCTTATCCTCTGTCCAACGGCGGTAAAAATATACCCGCCCATTTATCGTTTTCTTTGTAACAGAGCCGGATGGAAGCTCGGCAATCTGCTGCCCCAGATCGACAATACGGGCTTGAAGTTCGGATTTTGCCATGGTGTCACCTCCCACGTTATGTGATATATATAATTATACCCCATTATCTCCATGTAATCCAAGAGGATAACGGGGTATAATTACATTAAATCGATTTTCCATTCATCAGATAACTACGAGTGCCGTTTTCTTTTCCGACCTTTTCTGTCTTCTTCGTTCGCCATATCTACCATACGATAATAAGTTTCAACCACATCTCTCGGAAGCTTCATCACAGCATACATAACAGGCATGAGAAAAAACGAGGCGCTAAACGATATTGCCATGAAAACAGTTCCCTTTGGATCCCCTAGTGCAAATAAAACCAGCGTTATTACATACAGGACCGGAATTGCTAGTGCACATAACAAAACTACAATTCGTACCAGACTCGGTACTTTCTTCTTTTTACTCTTCACTTTCATCATCAAATATAAATACTTCCTCCACAGATCTGCCAAAAACTCTTGCAATATCAATCGCCAGTTTCAAAGATGGATTATATTTTCCATTTTCCAGCTTTCCGATCGTCTCCCTGCGGACTCCCACCAATTCTGCCAGTTCCGCCTGCTGCAGGTTCATCTCTTTTCGGAATTCATGGATCCTTGTCTTAAATTTAGGCATGCATTTTACTCTCTTTCCAACCTTCTAAAATGAAAGCCCGTCATAAAATATTGAAATCCTATCAGAATCAGCATACACGATGCCGGATTCAGCATCATAAAGTTTCCTACCGTAAGTTCTTTCGATAAGACCGCCTTTGACAGGTCAAGAATCGCATCTATGAGTAAAAGAACTGCTCCTATCAGCCCCTGTTCCAAAAGTACGATTCTGGATGCCTTATTTAAATGCTCGTAGGCCATCTCATCCATTTCTTCTTTCTTACAGGTAAAATGCTGAACTACAGAAAAAATTACAAAGGAAACCATAATTGCCGAAAAGACGATCGCTGCTGTCAGATTCTTCTCGAGCCCCCTGATTGAATAAAAAATTCCGCTTAACATGTAAACGATGCCGGTTAAGGAGTCATATTTTGAGCTCTGTATCACTGACATTAGTCTTTTTTCCTTCTTCATTGTTCTTTCCTCCATATGTGATATATTTATCTCTTATGAGAGAATAATATCGCACATTGAGACACATGTCAAGCGAAATGTGATGTATTTGTCACATTCCATTGTGGAAAGCAATCACATGTCGAATCGCGACTTCTTATTGATTCCATACCCCACAATGCCACCGATCACGCCACCTACGATATGGGACATATTGGAAACACTATCCCGAACCGTTATGCCTTCCCAAAACTGCTGCCCTAGAAATAACATGGCTACCAAGATGAAAGTTGCCGGTATTTCCCCTTCACGAAAGCTTGTAAAGGAAGATAACAGCATAAAAGCAAAAACGACTCCGCTGGCGCCACATAACGCCGTTCCCGGTGCAAAAATATAATTTACCAGACCTGTTACCAGAGCCGTCATGACAACGACCTGCAGTATCACTCTTGAGGAATACTTTTCTTCCAGCATCGGGCCAAGCAATAGTAAATAACTCATGTTTCCGATAAAATGAGACCAGTCCGCATGCCCAAAGATATGCGTAAACATTCTGATCCAGGTCATCGGGGACAGTATCGGAGAATGATATGTTATAAACTTCATTGATGGATGTGATAATATCCGCGTTCACTTTTCTCAATGTTTCCACATCCACAACGCTCCGCTCAGAAGCCATTGCTGCGTCGATCGCTCCCTGCTTCAGCGTTTCCGCATTTCTTCTGAACATTTCATTCGTCATTTCATCCAACGCATTCTGCGCATTCAGCGCTCTGATCGTATGCTCAATTCCCAACGCCAATACCATCTGGTTTCTCCAGAGCGGGATGGTATTGAGGATATCTGCACGCAGTTTAAATTAAATCTTAGATTGATTATCTAGTATTACGCTCATAACAGCCTAAAGATCCCCTATAATTATTATATTAATCCTTTATTTCCCAATAACCTGTTCTGGTTGAACCTACTCTCTTTATCTTTCCCTCATTCATCAGTTCTTTCATCATTCTCTGGACCGTTCTCCTTGATAACGATAACTCTTTGGCCAAATCTGTCTGTGTAATATAAGAATTCTGTTTCAAGCCTGATAACAATCTGCCCTTCATATTATCAGCATCATTATTAGCGCCATTGGCGCCAATAATAGCGTCATCAGTGGCGCTATTTGTCATCTGATCCAAAAGTTCATCTAAAATATTATCTATTTGAGCCAGCATGAATTCAATAAATACCGTAGATTCTCCCTCCACATGGCATTTTGCTATCGCATCATAATAATCATCCTGAAATTTTTCAATTTGGCTTTCTATTGGAATGTATTCAAAAATAGGATTCCATTTAACCAAAATAGCCGTGTGCCACAGCCTTGCCATCCTGCCATTGCCATCTGTAAAAGGATGAATAAATACAAATTCATAATGAAATACACTGCTCAAAATCAGCGGATGCACCTGCTCTTCCATTTCCTTCATCCAGCCAAACAATTCATTCATCAATTGCGGAACACGGCGCGCCGGCGGAGCCATAAATATGCATTCTTCACCGTTAAATACACCTTCTTCACCGCTGCGAAAATCACCAGATTCCTCTACAATGTATTTTGTCATAATACCATGATATTTCTTCAATTCTTCTATGCTGTAAGGATCTATTTCAGCTATTTTTTCATAGGCATTATACGCATTCTTTACTTCCTGTATTTCTTTTGCCTCTCCAAGAACTAATTTCCCATTAATAACATCTCGCACCTGGCTTAGCGAAAGAGAATTTGCTTCGATCTTCAAAGATGAATGAATGGATTTGATCCGATTATTTTTCCTTAGATGAGGCTTGTTTTCCATACTGCTTATTACAGTGATACGCCCAACTTTTTCAGAAATAGACGCCACACGAGATAATATACTGTTTGTAATTATAAAAGGTGGTTTATATCCGTCCATATATTGTTCTCCATTCTCTTTACACATATTGAATAACGTATTTTTCTTCCATTCAAAGCTGAAATCTGAGATTTGTAGTAGAAGCTATCCTTTCAATTCAACTTTTCCCTATATCTTCTCTTATAATAGTCCATGGCACGATATTCTATGATATCCTTCATATGCTCTTTAAACGCCGCACTTCCCACCAGATCTTCCATCTCGCTTCTAAGTGAGATCGCATATCCATCCTTCTTCACAAAGAATCCTTTTCCCGACTCCATAAGGAAATGAACTGGCATGGAAATAATTTTCTTTAAATGTTCTTTATCTGATATTTCCTTATATTTTTTGTAAGTAATATTCTTATCCAAATCTTTCCAGTTTCCATTCCAATCAAAAAATTCTTTCCAAGCCTGAAGCAACTGTGTTTCTGTCACATCTGTCCTCACGTTCCCATTATTATAAAACGCCCGCAGAACTGGCATTTTATATACCTTCGTCATGCTGGTCGTTTCCAATACATTCAGGAACTCTTTTGCAAGACTGTCCATCAAGGCATTTTCTTCCCCGGTTGTCTCTTTCAATAAAGACAAGAAACCAAGATAATCTCTAAAAATATTATCTTTCGAATGCGTGATGGTAATCTGATATATTTCATCATCCATATACGTGAACAAATCCATTCGTGACGGTCTTCCGCCTAATTCTGCTTTTATTCTGAAATACTCATTCTGAATCTGATCCCTGAGTTTCAGATGTTTCTTGTCCATTTCAGCAAAAAGATCGATCAATCTCATATCAAAATCGATCATGCAGTCATCAGGAATTCCTTCTTTATCCGCAGGATCGTAAGGTCTTGTGGATGAGTATGAGTTCCCGGTAAGAAGCTTTCTTACATTTCCAGCCTTCTCATAGTTTCCAATAAAATCAAGCACATTCAGATACTCTTTTCCGGAATATTTTCTCAGACCTCTTCCAAGCTGCTGCAAAAAAACGATTGGAGATTCCGTCGGCCTCAAAAACATGACCATGTCAACAGAAGGAATATCCACGCCTTCATTAAACATGTCAACAGAAAAGATCACCTTTATTTCCCCAGCCTGCAATTTCTCAATTGCTGCACTCCGTTCTTCCGAATAAACTCCATCAGAATTGCTGTACACTGCCGCAGATGGAATCCCTCTTCTGCTGAAATCTGCCGCCATTTCTTCCGCATGTGCCCTGGAGCAGCAGAATCCCAACGCTCTTTTCGAACCATATTTTTTATAATATTTATAGATCAATTCATGCCTGTGTACGTTTCCTATGTATGTTTCGTTCAATTCTTTTTCATCATAACGTCCCCTTACGACATGAAGTTTTGAATAATCGGTATCATCATAAATCCCATAATAATGGAACGGAACTAGCATTCCCCGGTTGATTGCCTCTCCCAGAGAGATCTCATATGGCACATTATAGTCACAGATCTCATATATGCTGCGTCCATCCATTCGCTCCGGAGTGGCGGTAAGACCCAACAGGAACTTCGGCTTAAAATAATTTATAATTCTAAGATATCCATCATTCACAGCATGATGGAATTCATCGATTACAATATAGTCAAAATAATCTTCCGAAAAATACTTCTCGGTTAAGTATTCCTTCCTGCCTAATGTATACACAGAAGCAAATATCACGGACTTACCTGTTGCTTTTTCCCTCTCGTTAAAGAATCCATAGTCCTCAGAATTTCTGACATTATGGAACGAGACTGCTGCCTGGTTCAAAATTTCTTCCCGGTGTGCCACAAATAAAACTCTCTGATATTTTTTTGAATCAAATGCCGCTAAATACGTTTTTCCAACGCCCGTTGCCGCCTGGACGATTCCTCGAACCGCGCCTTCTGCCCTGCTGTTTTCAAGAGCACAAAGCGCCTCTATCTGCGCTCCGCGCGGTTCAAATAACAGTCTTACATTCGTGTCTTCATTTTCTTCCGTTTTATCGTAATGGTCCAGATCTTTATAAGCCGCAGGTTTATGCCACGTTTTTGCATACCGACGTAATTCTTCGTCATCAATAACAATGGAATGGTTCTCAAACAGATCTTCAAATGTGTCATAAAACTTTTTATAATTGTCTGGATCCTTATGACTGCTGAATCTGTAATTCCACTCAATTCCCGATGTCAACGCACTTCGTGAAATATTGGAAGATCCGATATAAATATCGCTGCGATCAGCATAATGAAAGATATAAGACTTCGGATGGAACGACCGTCCTTTCTCATTATAGAACCGAAGATCAACATGTTCTCCCAATTCATGCTTTATCAGATACAGTGCGGATGGCTGCGTGATTCCAAGATAATTTCCTGTAAGAATACGAATTTTTGCCCCACGCAGCATCGCCTGGTCGAGTTCCTTTAAAAGCATTTTTACACCGGATTCCATCAAAAAAGAGACAATAATGTCGATCTGGTCCGCCTTGCGCATGCTGCCGATCAGCTGATAATATAAATATCTTTCTTTATTCCGGTCACCTGTCATCACATCTATAGAATGCGCTTCCCAGACAACATCTCCTATTTTTTCCGCAGTAACAAATTCAGCCATTTTTCCCCGCCTCTTCCTGGACGCACATCTCCCGATATCCACCAGTCCTCAATTTTGATATTATCGATCTCTTTTATAAATTCAGTAAATGTTTCTATGGAAAAATCGGTAAAATACCGACCATTCCGCTCTCCCTCAAAATCTCCGTATTTAAAGGAAGTGTAAATGAGTCCATCACAATGCAGTGCATCAATCATTTTTACCAATACTGACCGCAATTCCTTTTTTGCAAGATGCAGAATCGAAGAACATGCCCAGATTCCATCATATTTATCCTGTTCATTCAACTCCTGAAACAGCATCTTCCGGACCGGTATTCCTGTATATTCACTGGCGTATTTGCACATTTCTTCAGAACCATCCATCGCCGTCACATGAAATCCGGATTCCAGAAAATATTTCGTATCCCGGCCGGAACCACAGCCGAAATCGAGTATATTCTTTCCGTGAAGATTCTTTATGAACCTGTCCTGATTTGTTTTGAAATTTACGGCTATTGTGGTGGAAACAAATTCTTTTGCGTGTTGATTATAATAAGCTATTGTCTTATCCATATATTCAACCCACTAAAATTGATCTTAGTCTACTTTTCACATATGTAACCTTATCGTCTCTATCCTGCACTAACCGTAATATATCATTTTGTTCTTTCATTATTAGCATTCTTCACCCCTTCTAGCTCAGCCCAAGTTTCAAGAGCATTTCTCTACGTTCACGAATTCTATCTGCATCAACTTTTATATCATCTATTTTCATGGGATTATCACCATTTTCTCCATCAGGAACTCCTCTGCGTGAATTTTTCCATGAAAATTCACCATGTGTTAGCCTGCTTAAGCTCCAGGAATCTTTTCCCGCATATTTCTCAAAAATCTTATTCATAATAGATAACATATGGGAAACAATATCCTTTGGAATCTCGGAATAAAACAAATTATCCCTATATATTGACCTCATTTCCTTTATTACGGGTCCATATTTCCAACTATAAAAAACAGCAGCAAAAAGAGGTTCTCTGTTTTGAATTAAAGACTCTCTCTGAGAAAGATAAAGAAGCTTATGCAATTTCATCTCATCTATTCTACTTCCATATTCTTCTAAATATCTATTACAGATATATGAAGCAACATTCATTAAGTTTTCCATAAGTAACACCTCCCTAGAATAATGGTATACCTTATTGTTTAGAAAAACACTTCTAATATTTTCTTTAAAAATTATTATATCCTTAAATCTACAAATACACAACCAGACAAACATGTCAAAACCCTCTTTCTAAAATGCAGACTTGATTTTCACTTGTCCACACCTCATACATGGTTTTAATAAATCCCTCCCAACTATTAATATAGTGCCAGACCTAAAAAGACCGCTCTCCAAAACCTCATCCCGAGATTCTGAAAAACGGTCTCCATCATTTCCCTATTCAATATTCTGAGCAAGACGATAAGCCGGGTTATGTCGTTGGATGGTCATCTATCTAGACCGTCCGTTACCGGACGGCTCAAGCGGCCTACCCGGAAGCAGACGGGCCGCCTTATGCTTCCTGTTTGGCCTTGCTTCGAGTGGGGTTTGCATGTGCCCTCCCTGTTACCATTGAGGCGGTAGTCTCTTACACTGCCTTTCCACCCTTACATGTTTCCATGCGGTTTATTTCTGTTGCACTGTCCCTGAAGTCGCCTTCGCCGGACGTTATCCGGCACCCTGCCCTTTGAAGCCCGGACTTTCCTCTCCTGCATCCCTTAGAATTGCAGCAGCGACCATCTGTCTTACTCAGAACTTGTTTATTTTAGCATATATTTTTTTACATGTCCAGACATGCATCTATATTTTCCGCTACATTTCTACCATTTTTCCTTTTCTCTTGTCTCCATATACCTCAAAAACACGAAAAAATATGTGAAGCCGCTTTTGGGAAATCCACATCGGTAAAAGGAATGCACCTATACGAAAACATCGCAGAAAATGAATATATTCAACTACACGTTCAGGCAACTTCCCCCAATAAACTCCCTCAAAATCGAAGTCTTCGGAATCACCTCACTGTCGATTGCAAGGAAATAGTCCAGGAATTTCAGAAGGCGCTTCGCCTCGTCGTACTCTTCCCGGTCTCTCGGGATGTTGAAGAGCAGCGGTTCCGCGTAAAGCTTCAGTACCGCAAGCTCATACACAAGCGCGGAGTTGAACATCACATCGGCACTCTCCTGGAACGGGAAGATATTCTTATCCTCGCCGCGGCGCACCGACGGCCAGCGCTCGATGGTCTCCAGGGCGGAGGTTCCCCTCGTTCTCGCGTCACGCACCATCCGGCGGATCAGACGACCGTCTGTTGTCGGGATCCGGTTGTGCTCATCGACATTTAACTGGGTCAGGGCACTGATGTATATCTTAAACTTGCTCTCCTTCGGGAGCTCTGAGGACATCGCGTCATTCAGACAGTGGATACCCTCGATCACAAGAATGTCCTTCTTCCCAAGCTTCAGCATCTCGCCCTTGTACTCCCTCTTGCCGGTCTTAAAATTAAACCGCGGAAGCTCGATCGTCTTGCCGGAAAGCAGCGCATTCATGTCCTCATTAAACTGCGGAATATCCACACATCCCAGCGCCTCAAAATCCGGCTGTCCGTTCTCGTCAAGCGGATACTCTTCACGGTTGCGGAAATAGTTGTCCACAGAGATCGGATGCGGATTGTATCCCAGCGCCGCAAACTGCGTCGAAAGCCTGTGGCTGAACGTCGTCTTACCCGAAGAAGACGGTCCCGCGATCATCACGATCCTGCGGTCCGGATCCTTCACAGCCTTCTCTGCCACCTGGCCGATATTCTTCTCCTGCAGCGCCTCCTGCATCAGAATCAGATCCTGTCCCTTGCCATCCGCAATCATCTTATTCAGCGCGCCCACATTCGGCACCTCAAGACTGTCACTCCACCGATAAGAAGAATGCAGGATCGAGAATAACTTCTCCCTGATCGCCGGATGCTCCACATTCTTCGGATCCGTCTTCACCGGAAGCAGCAGCAAAAATCCCGCATGACACGGCACCAGATCAAAATACTTCACATAACTGGTGTCCGGAACCATATACCCATAAAAATAGTCCTCAAACTCCCCAATACTGTAAATATTCACCCTGGATGCCCGCCGGAACTGGAACAACTGCTCCTTATCATGCATCCCATGCTTTCCAAACAACTCCACAGCGTCGTCCGTATTCACACTCCGCTTCCTCACCGGAATCGCCGCGTCCCGAAGCTTCTCCATATGTGCTTTTACCTCAGAAAGCAGCTTCTCATCCACCGAAACATCCCCGACAAGCTCCCCGTAGATACCGTTTCCAAGCGCAAAATCGATCTGGATCTTCTTAATCTTCTCCCTCGGAACCACCTCATAAAACGCCTTCAGCATCAGAAAGATCGCACTGCGCTCATACGTCTTATACCCGGCATTTCCCTCCGCCGTGATAAATGAGATCTCCGAATCCTCTGTCAAAGTCTTATCCAGTTCCCGGAGCTTTCCATTCACTCTCACAAGCAGAATATCATTCTCATACTCATCCTGAAAATCCCTCGCGATCTCCAGATATGTAGTACCATCAGGATACGTTCTCTCAACACCATTCGCCTTAACAACTGCCATAAAACCGCCTCCTATCTTTTCCTAAGACAGTAACTGTTCCATGCTTATCTCAGTTACATGTAAAACTGCTAAATTTATTGCTTAATGCGTTGTTTTCACACCTCTTTGAGGCTCCTAACTATATATGCACTATCCTTAATGGTAGAAGCTTTTTTACCTTTCACCTATACCGCACATATCGCCACCCACAAACTCTCCACTGATGGCGTTTACAACATCAGTGGCACTAGCTCCTTCCAGCATCCCAGCACCGGTCAGCCTCCGGTCCCGGGCGCCTGTTTTTCGGGGACTGGCTTCCTCTTAGCTCGCAGGGGAATGCGTTGGAGGAAAGGTGACACTTGTTTGAGCGAAGCGAGTTGTGTCACCTTTTCTCCGCCCTTAGCATTCGCATGCAAGCTTAGAGGAACCTCCCCGAAAATCACCTCAGCCCGGGAACGGAGGCTGACCGGTGCGTCCCCGAAGCCATTTACCTACCAGCCACTTACAACACCACCGCCGGAAACTTCACCGCCATCTTCACAATCTCTATATCAGCAGGAAGCTTCTCCTTCAAAAACCCTTCCATAAAATCCATAAACACATGCTCCAACCCATAATGCCCCGCATCAACAATCATCATCCCCTGAGCCGCCGCATCAATCCCCTCATGGTGACTAATATCCCCAGTAATAAACGCCTGAGCCCCAGCCTTCAGCGCCTCCCTGATCTCACTTCCGCCAGCTCCCGGACACGTCGCCACTCTTGTCACCGGCACATTCTCATAAATCTCACTCCCATAAACCGTCACAAACGGCAGCCCAAACCGGTTCTTCACCTCTTTCGCAAGCTCCAGGCCCGTCATAGGCACTTTCAACGTCCCAGCCTTACCGATTCCATACGCCGTCCCATAGATCTCTCCCATGGCCTCTAACGGCTTCTGATCAACAAAATTCAACCGGTCCGCCACAACATCCGCCATGCATCCAGGCGCCGAATCAAAATTCGTATGCATCGCATAATAAGACACATCCGCCTGAATTAAGGACACAAGCCGTCTCCCAATAAAATCCTCATCCGAAACATGCTTCACCGGCTTAAAGATCAATGGATGATGGCTCAAAAGCATATCCGCCCCGATCTCCTTCGCCTTCTCCACCGCCGTGTCATCCGCATCCAGCGTCAACAGGATCTTCCTCACGTCCTTATCCATCCGTCCCGCTAAAAGTCCCGGATTATCCCAGTCACAGGCACAGGACTTCGGCGCAAGCGTCTCTAAAATATCAATGATCTCCCTGCATTTCATGCTGTACCTCCTGATTTTCCTTCAACTGTAATTTTAACTCCGAAAGCCGCTCCGCCGCCCGCT
>Ga0129312_1001519_pt1 | contig 13347 bp, 9 predicted proteins | sample O827metagenome_FD_94434 | JGI IMG/M metagenome (GOLD analysis project Ga0129312, IMG submission 94434) | Orangutan group fecal microbial communities from Wisconsin, USA - O827 metagenome | ecosystem: Host-associated > Mammals > Digestive system > Large intestine > Fecal | place: USA: Wisconsin... | reverse complement strand
ATTGTCATTCGGGTGGCCGGTAAGTGTACGATGCTTCTCCGGATCGATATGCTTAATATCCAGCATTACCAGATCTGTGTTTTCCATAAGAGCCATAAGTCTTGAAAGATACGCTTCTTCTCTTTGAAACGGCTGTCCTGCTGTATCAAGCACTGTGTTTACGCCTTGCTTCTTGGCAAGACGGAAAAGCTCTGTAACAAAGTCCAACTGTAAGAGGGGTTCACCGCCGCTGACGGTGATCCCCCCTTCTTTTCCCCAATAGCTTTTATAGCGGAGCGCCTGACGGAGCAGATCCTCCGGTGTCCGCTCATCCACAAGCAACGGCTTATTCTGCCCGAAAGAACAGGAAGCCGTGTCCGGACAAGCTTTGGATACTCCTGCCAGACTCCATGTATCCGGATTGTGGCAGTATCTGCACCGCATGCGGCAGCCCTGAAGAAAGATCACGAACCGCACGCCGGGGCCATCTACAGATCCAAAGCTGTCGATAGAGTGAACGTAGCCTGTTGTTTCCATATAATTGTTTTCCTTTCTACCGGAGCCTGCTTCTTATTTTACATCGTCTCGTGGCAGGTTCTGGCGATCACATCCAGCTGCTGCTCTCTTGTCAGATCAATAAATTTCACTGCATAGCCGGAAACACGGATCGTAAAGTTTGCATACTCCGGCTTCTCGGGATGCTCCATAGCATCCTTAAGCTTATCAAGCCCAAATATATTAACATTTAAGTGATGTGCCCCCTGATCAAAGTAGCCGTCGAGGACATGGACAAGATTATTCTTTCTTTCGTCTTCGGAATGTCCGAGGGCACCCGGAGCGATCGTCTCTGTGTTGGAGATTCCATCAAGTGCATATTCATACGGAAGCTTCGCAACGGAGTTTAATGCAGCCAGGAGTCCGTTCTGCTCGGCGCCATAGGACGGAGCAGCTCCCGGAGCAAATGGGGTGAAGGCGGCACGTCCATCCGGGAGAGCGCCTGTTGCCCTGCCGTATACCACATTTGAGGTAATCGTAAGGATGGAGGTGGTCGGCTCTGAATTTCTGTAGGTATGGTATTTCTTTACCTTCTTTAAAAATGCCTTTAACAGCCATACTGCAATATCATCCGCACGATCATCATCATTTCCGTAGCGTGGGAAATCTCCCTCTGTTACGAAGCCGGAGGCCATTCCGTTCTCATCACGAAGGACTTTTACCTTTGCATACTTGATCGCAGAAAGGGAATCGACTACATGAGAGAAGCCTGCAATACCGGTTGCGAAGGTACGCCGTACATCCGTGTCAATGAGAGCCATCTCGGCTGCCTCATAGTAATATTTATCGTGCATGTACTGGATCAGGTTCAGGATATTAACATAAAGCCCTGCGAGCCAATCCATCATCAGATCATATTTATGCATAACCTCATCATAATCGAGGTATTCGGAAGTGATCGGTGCGTATTCCGGGCCGACCTGCATCGGCTTTCCGTTCTTATCGGTATATTTTTCATCCTTACCGCCGTTGATGGCGTAAAGCAGGCACTTTGCCAGATTTGCACGGGCACCGAAGAACTGCATTTCCTTTCCTGTCTGGGTTGCAGAAACACAGCAGCAGATGCTGTAATCATCTCCCCATACCGGACGCATCACGTCATCATTTTCATACTGGATGGAGGAGGTGTCCACAGAGATCTTTGCCGCGTACTTTTTAAAGTTCTCCGGGAGTCTTGAAGAATAAAGCACAGTCAGGTTCGGCTCCGGGGATGGCCCCATGTTCTCTAAGGTATGAAGGAAGCGGTAGTCTGTCTTGGTGACCATGTGGCGCCCATCCTGTCCGAGACCTGCAACCTCAAGTGTCGCCCATACCGGATCTCCGGAGAAAAGCTGGTTGTAGGACGGGATCCGGGCAAATTTTACCATACGGAATTTCATGGTCATGTGATCGATCAATTCCTGTGCTTTTTCCTCTGTGAGCACGCCTTCCTCAAGATCACGGTTTAAATAGATATCAATAAATGTGGAAATACGTCCCACGCTCATAGCCGCGCCGTTCTGGGTCTTAACCGCAGCAAGATAGCCAAAGTAGAGCCACTGGATCGCCTCTTTTGCATTCACGGCAGGAGCGGAAATGTCGTATCCATAGATCTTAGCCATCTCCTTCATTCCCTTTAACGCCCGGATCTGGTCTGAGATTTCCTCCCTTTGGCGGATGATATCATCATACATGGCTCCGTTTCCGCAAAGGCTCAGATCCTTCTTTTTCTCCTCGATCAGGAAATCGATGCCGTAGAGCGCCACACGGCGGTAGTCACCGACGATCCTTCCGCGGCCGTAGGTGTCCGGAAGTCCTGTCACGATATGGCAATGGCGGGCAGCCTTCATTTCCGGAGTATAGGCATCAAAAACTGCCTGATTATGTGTTTTATGGTATTCGGTAAAGATCTTATGGAATTTTTCATTCACCTTATATCCGTAGGTTTCAGCGGCTTCCTCTGCCATCTTGATGCCACCGTAGGGCATAAAGGCACGCTTTAACGGCTTGTCTGTCTGGAGACCGACGATCGTTTCGAGCTCCTTTAAGCCTTCATCAATGTAGCCTGGGCCGTAGGCGGTCAGACCGGATACGATCTCTGTCTCACACTCTAATACGCCGCCTTTTTTTCTTTCCTCGGCCTGAAGCTCCTGAAGACGTCCCCACAATTTTTCTGTCGCAGCAGTCGGTGCCGCGAGAAATTCCTCAGCTCCATCATACTGTGTATAGTTATTCTGGATGAATTCGCGGACATTGACTTCATCCGTCCATTTTGTCCCTTTAAATCCCCTCCAGGCTTTTTTGAAAACATCATCCATTCCGTTTAAGATATTTTTTTCACTCATCTTATTTTCCTCCCCAGTGTTTTCTAAGTCACAGCGGGACGTTTAAAACGCCTGAAGGCTAAAAATGAGCAAAAAAACAGCCCACTGCCTGCGCTTTGACTGCCCAGACGGTCGGCTTACTTCGATCATACTTCACGTGGTTCTCCACTTATCCGTCAGTCGTATGATCGGTATGTACTTTTATATATACCAGAGGTTGCGGGAGATGTCAAGAGCAATTCGGCATCCAAGGAGCTAAAGACCTTTTGGCACCGATATCATAATTTCCTTGTATCATTGGACTTTTCCCGCTATAATAGAAAGAAAGTGACTGTGAAGGTGCTGAACAGTTACAAAAAAGGCGATCTCAGGAAAGGAAAGCGTTATGGAAAAAATCGCAAGTTTTACCGTCAATCATTTAAAGCTTATCCCGGGTGTTTACGTATCCAGACGTGACACAGCCGGAGACACCCGTGTCACGACCTTCGATCTCCGCATGACCCGGCCCAATCACGAGCCTGTCATGAACACGGCCGAGATCCACACGATCGAGCATCTGGGCGCCACCTTCTTAAGAAACCACCGCGTATATAAGGATCGTGTCCTCTATTTTGGCCCGATGGGCTGCCGAACAGGCTTTTATCTTCTCCTGATCGGCGATTATGAATCTGCCGACATCGTGCCGCTGCTTCAGCAGATGTTTGCCTTTATCCGCGACTTTGAAGGCCCCGTACCTGGAGCTGCGGCAAAGGACTGTGGAAACTATCTCGATATGAACCTGCCGATGGCAAAATATCTGGCCGGGAAATATCTTGATGAGGTATTGGAGAATATTCAGGAAGAACAGCTGATCTATCCGGAATAATCCTTTCCGAATCAGGCATCTGCCTTGCAAGCTGATTGTAAAAGCAGATGCCTGTTTTGCCATCCTGCGGCTAACTGTCTTCCGATTGTCTGTCCTGCGGCTGCTCGTTCCCCGTCTGGCCCCTCTCCAGCGCCAAAAGCTTTTCTTTTATCGCCAGACCTCCGGCATAGCCCACCAGCTTCCCGTTTGATCCGACTACGCGGTGACAGGGGATAATGATAGCGATCGGGTTTTTATTATTTGCCATCCCGACTGCGCGGCATGCCTTTTCATCTCCGACTGCGGCAGCAATTTCTTTGTAGCTGCGCGTTTCTCCCCATGGGATCTCTCTTAATGCACTCCAGACCTTTTTCTGAAATTCAGTCCCCTTCGGATCGAGGGGCAGATCAAATTCCTTTCGCTTACCCTCGAAATATTCCATAAGCTGTGAGATCACCCGATCGGATAACGCGGTTCTCGCCTCACCCATAGCTTTATCCGGAGGAAGTACACGTCCAAACCGAACGCCGGTCACTTTTTCTTCCTTACACCATATCGTCAGCTCACCCACCGGAGTTTCATACGTATAATATCCGTCAGTCTTTTTTCCCTCCAGTATGGTTATACTTCTCGGAGCCACGGTAAGCTCTGCCTGATCCTTTAATGCCATGCCGTTCCCCCCTTTTCCCAGATTGTTTTCTATCCTGTCGGACGTATCGCAGATCTTATGCCAGCTCTGTCCCTTTGGCAGATGCGGAAGTCCGAAAACGTGAGGCTCCCAGTGCATGTTATAGAGCACATAGAAGGAATCTCCCTCGCCTCCGCCCTCCCGTGATCCGTATGGACCCCAGTACAGTACGCCGAGCTGGCGGCGGAAGGGATCAAATTCCGGACGCCATGCATACTCCCCATGATAGGACATATCCGGGCGTCCGCAGGATTTATGATCCAGAAAGAGAGGTTCTCTGTCCCAATGGAAAACGGAATTGGCTTTTCGGAAGGCAATGAGTCTTTTCATAAATTCAAGCACATCTCTGTTTGCTTTTGCCATGCTCCAGTCTACCCAGCCGATCTCGTTATCCTGACAATAGGCATTATTATTTCCGCCCTGAGAATTTCCAAATTCATCCCCTGCCAGAATAAGCGGAGTTCCCTGACTCAAAAACAGCATGAGGAATGCATTGCACAGCTGCTTTTTCCTCAGCTCCTTTATCTTTTTTTTCTTCGTCGGGCCTTCTTCCCCGCAATTCCATGAAAAGTTATGGTCACTGCCGTCCTTGTTGTCTTCATGATTTTCTTCATTGTGTTTTCTGTCATAAGAAACCATATCCATCATGGTCATACCGTTCGTATTGGCCATATAGTTGACCACGGCATGCTCCGGCGGATTATTTTTGAGCCGAAATGCCACACTGCTCAGCATCCCCTCATCGCCCTTTAAGAATCGTCTCATGTCTGTCTGAAACTGATCGTTATACTCGGCGAGGTGTTTATCCCGTAACGTAAGCTTATCCTTTGAAGGCTCATGATATGCAGCCTGTCCTTCAAAGCCGGAAATGCCGCTCCAGCTCTCTGCAAACAGCTTTGTCCCTTTTAAGAAGGGATCTTTGGCGATTGCCGCTAACGGTGGAAATCCGGATAGACGGAAGCCGTCTATATGATACTCCGCGACCCAGAAGCGCAGGACATCCAGAACCATTCCCACAGCCTCTTTTCCCGTAAAATACAGCTCCAGGATACACTCCATAGATTCCTTATGGAGCGCCCTGACCAGCTCCTTCAGCTCGTTTTCCGGCTTTTTTCTTCCGGAGCCGTAGGAGGACTTGACTGCATACAGGAAGGACGGGCCATACCCCCAGTAGTTAAGGAGGCCTGTCGGCTCTGGATTTTTGATCTCCCTTGCTTCGGGCGGCATTCCCCCGCTTCGGAGCACCTCATCAAATTCTGTGATGGGCATAAGCTCTGCCGATGTCACGCCAAGGGATTTCATATAGGGTATTTTTTCTTTTACCCCGGCAAAGGTTCCTTTTGCCCGCACACCGGAGGATTGGCTTCTTGTAAAGCCGCGGACATGCAGACGATATAGGATCGTATCCGAATACGGGATCTTTGGCCTTCTGTCCTCTCGCCAGTCAAAGTCCTCTGACATAAAACGGGATCGTTCCGTTCCTGCCGTTCTTGAAATATCTCCCCAGCTCTCTCGCCCTGTGAGGATTCTCGCACAAGGATCGGCCATCCACCTGCCATCTAAAAGGAAGCCATACTCCAGCTCCTTAAGCTCACTCTCCCGAAGACCATACCTTCTAAGGTCTGACCCGGAAATTGTCATCCCCCATACATCTCCGATCCTGTCTTCTTCCTTAAAGTCTATGACAGCCGCTGCCTTCTTCTCCCCCGGGCGGTAAAAAAGAAGGCTCAGCTTCTCCCCCTCTGCCTGCACCAGAATTCTGGCCTCTCTCTCCAATAAAGTAACTCCTAACGGCCAAAGGAGCTGCTGCCTGCTCTTTTTCTCTGCCATGTCATCCCTCCGCACTCTGCTCCGCTTTGTTGTCATATTCTGCTGCCTCGCTCCGGCGGCTCCCCGGTTCCTTATTTTGCCGCTGCTATTTTTTCTGCCAGCTCATTCAGATACATCCAGCGATCCATTTTTTCTTCTAACAGTGTTTCTGTCCTCGTCTTCTCCTCCATCAGCTTATTGAGCTTGCCATAATCGGTTGCCGATGCCTCGATCTGCTTTTCCAGATCGGCGATCTGCTCCTCGCAGGCTGCAATATCATCCTCGATGGTATCCCATTCCTTCTGCTCCTTGTAGCTGAATCTGAGCTTCTTCTCTCTGGGCTTTTCTGTCTTTGGTGCGGCGGAAGCTTCTTCCGCCAAGTCTGCACGCTGAGCTTCCTTTTTCTTTATTCCTGATGCAGCTCCTGCCGTCTGATTCTCCTGTTCCATTTCCTTCTTAGCCTGATAATCGGTAAAACCACCCTCATACTGACGAAGGACTCCGTTTCCTTCAAACGCAAAGATCCGATTCACAACACGGTCAAGGAAATACCGGTCATGGGATACCGTAATCACGATTCCCTGAAAGCTGTCCAGATAATCCTCGAGGATCATTAATGTCCGGATATCCAAGTCATTCGTCGGCTCATCTAAGATCAGGACATTCGGTGCAGACATTAATATCTTTAACAGGTACAGTCTCCGTCTCTCACCGCCGGAAAGCTTCTCGATCACGGTATACTGCACAGAGGGCGGGAAAAGGAAGCGTTCCAGCATCTGAGACGCACTGATGCTTCCATCCTTTGTCTTCACATATTCTGCCACGTTCCGGATGTAATCGATCACCCGGCAGCTGGTATCCATATCCTCATTTTCCTGTGAAAAATATCCGATTTTTACAGTCTGACCGATCTCCACCGTTCCGGAATCCGGCTTCTCCCAACCGGCTATGATCTTCATTAGCGTGGACTTTCCGCTTCCGTTGGGGCCGATATACCCGATCCGGTCATTTTTCAAAAAGAAATAGGTATAATCCCGGATCAGCACCTTGTCTCCATAGGCTTTGCAGATATCTGACAGCTCCACGGTCGTTCTTCCCAGACGGCTGGAAATGGATTCCATCTCTACATGTTCTTCCTCCACCGGCCCCTTTGCATCCCGAAGTGCCTCATATCGCATGATGCGGCCCTTTTGTTTTGTGGATCTTGCCCTTGCTCCGCGCTTCATCCATTCCAGCTCGACCCGGAGGATCGACTGGCGTTTCCGCTCGGAAGCCTTTTCCATATCCATACGCTCCGCCTTCAGCTCCAGAAAGCCCTCATAATTGGCCTGATAGCTGTAAAGCTTTCCGTTGTCCAGTTCAACGATCCGATTGGTCACACTATCCAAAAAGTACCTATCATGCGTGATCATCAGAAGCGCTCCTTTAAATCTCTTTAGATAATCCTCCAGCCAGTCGGCCATTTCACTATCCAGATGGTTTGTCGGCTCATCCAAGATCAGAAGCTGTGCCGTTGATAAAAGCACGGAAGCCAGCGCCACCCGCTTTTTTTGTCCTCCCGACAGGTGATCGACAACCTCTGTGTGATCGGATATTCCAAGCTTATTCAGCATGGCCTTTGCCTGACTTTCCAGATCCCACACATGCTCATGTCCCTCATTCTCCCTGAGAATGCTTTCCAGCACGGTTTCTCCGCTTTTGAATACCGGGTTCTGGGGCAGATACCGGATATCCAGATTTCTCCCCCTTATGATCGTTCCCTGATCCGGTTCCTCAAGTCCCGCTACCATTTTTAAAAGCGTAGATTTACCGGTTCCGTTTATGCCGATCAGTCCGATCTTATCTCCTTCGTTAATAGAGAAGTCTGTATCATTAAATAATAATCGTTCTGTATATGATTTTGTTAAGTGTTCTGCTGTTACCAGATTCATTTCCATGTCAGCCTTTCCAATTTAGTCTTTAAGTGTAAGCTCTACCGGGCAGTGATCACTTCCCATGATGTCTGTGTGGATATCCGCACCGGCCAGCCTGTCCTTCAGGCACTCGGAAACGCAGAAGTAGTCGATCCGCCACCCGGCATTTTTTGCCCGGGCAGAAAAACGGTAAGACCACCACGAATATACACCCTCCTTGTCCGGGTAAAAGTACCGGTAGGTATCAATAAAGCCCGCATCCAGAAGCTCTGTAAACTTTTCTCTTTCCTCATCCGTAAAACCGGCATTCTTCCGGTTCGTCTTCGGATTTTTCAGATCGATCTCTGTATGGGCGACGTTAAGATCGCCGCAGAATATTACCGGCTTTGTTTCCTCCAGCTTTTTCAGATAAGTCCGGAACGCATCCTCCCACTCCATTCGATACGGCAGGCGTTTCAGACCATCCTGAGAGTTCGGCGTATAACAGGTAACTACATAATAATCTCCAAACTCCGCCGTGATCACCCGGCCCTCATGGTCATGTTCCTCGATCCCCAGCCCATAGGTGACTGAAATCGGCTTCTCCTTTGTAAACATTGCGGTTCCTGAATACCCTTTTTTCTCTGCATAATTCCAATATTGAAAATATCCCGGCAGATCTATTGCTGCCTGTCCCTCCTGCAGCTTACTCTCCTGAATGCAGAAGATATCTGCGTCTGTCTCCTTCACATATTCCAGAAATCCCTTTCCCAGACAGGCTCTCAGTCCATTGACATTCCAGGATATCATTTTTTTCATAGTTGGATGCTCCTTCCTTTTCCGATAACATACTTCAGCTTCAGTATACCATTTTTCCAAAAATCTTAAAAGAATAAATATATAGAACTTCTTCCTATTTCATTTTCATTGGATACATGTTAAGATGATTTTATCTCAGTCGGAGACCTAACTCCAACTGAGACAAATTTGCTGTTATTCACCACCTAAAAGAGATGGGAGTCTTCTCGACTGAGATAAATATCAAAGGAGCGTGAATTTATGACGATGCACAACAATGCAAAAAAAGGAGAGATCGCAGAGCGGATCGTTCTTGTGGGAGATCCGAACCGTGCAAAGCACATTGCCGAAACATATCTGGAAAATGCGATTCTGGTAAACGATGTAAGATGTGCCTACTGCTACACCGGATTCTATGAGGGTGTCCGCATCTCTGTAATGGCCGTAGGCATGGGAGGGCCCTCCATGCTGATCTACGCCACTGAGCTCTGCCGCGATTACGGCTGCAAGATCCTCGTCCGTGCCGGTACCTCCGGCGGCTATCGGGACGATATGAAGAATTATGACATTGTACTTTCTCAGGCTGTGAGCACTACCAGCGGGATCAACGACAATATGTTCAACGGACATTTCTCACCTGTTGCTGATTTTGGACTTTTGAGTACCGCAAAGCGCTTTGCGGATGAAAAAAATCTGGTCACATTTGTTGGCGGAACCGTATGTAATGATCGCCTTTACCGGGACGAAACCTATAAATCTAAAATGTGGAAGCAGTACGGAATGCTCTGCTCCGAACAGGAAGGCACCGCATTTTATACTGCCGCCGCCCAGTTTGGCTGCCGTGCATTAATGATGGTTGGGATCACCACCGGGATCCGCTATGATGATGCCGGAAATGAGATTTTTGTCAGCCTGCCGGATCGGAATCCTGCCCAGACTATGGATGATCTGCTGCAGCTGGCTTTAAAAACAGCAGCCCACGCCAACTAGAAAAATTTGTAATAAATAATGTAAAAAAATATCTCCAGCCCAATCGTTGCGGCTGGAGATAAAACATTTTTATTTTTCTGCCATCATATCAAGTCCTGTCATTGCCAGTACCTTAATTGCGGCTGTAAGAGCACGTCTTCCTGCTTCACCTCCTGATGCAGCAGCGAAGGCAGCGGTGTGGGTTCCAAGTCCCTCTCCTACTCCGATATAGAACTGAGCAGCCGGAAGGGCATGAGTTACATTTCCTACGTCAGTAGAACCGATTCCCTGGGTCAGATCACGTGGAATATAATGTTCTCCGATAAAGTCCATATTTTTCTCTACTGCCTTGACAAGTCTTCTGTCATTACGCACATCCTTGATCAGGTAGCCATCCTGTTTGATCTCTACTTCTACTCCGGCACACATAGCTGCGCCCTTAGCACAGCGGTCGATCACCTCGATCACATGCTCTAAGTAGTCTGCATCCAGTGAACGGATGTTGAATCTGCATACTGCTCTTTCCGGAACAATATTGACAGCGGTTCCGCCCTCTAAAACGATGCCATGGACTCTTGTGTAATCCTTAAAATGGAGTCTCTGAGCATCAACTGCATGGAACATCTGCATAACGCCATTTAACGCACTGGCTCCTATCCACGGGCAGGCTGCGGTATGAGCCGGTTTTCCGCTAAAGGTATATGTCTTGTTCACACAGGCAAAGGCGATATCGTCCGGCATGGACATATCGCTGGGATGCATGATAAGAGCCATGTCTATGCCCTCAAAGATCCCCTCGTCCAGCATCGTGATCTTTCCACTTCCGTTTTCTTCCGCCGGTGTTCCAAGAACCTTAAGAGTTCCGCCGATTCCGTACTTTTCCATAATTTCCTTTAAGATCACACCTGCTCCTGCTCCGCTTGTACCGATCAGGTTATGTCCGCATGCATGTCCGATCTCCGGAAGTGCATCATATTCGCACATGAATGCAAAGGTCATTCCCGGCTTACCGCTCTTATACTCTGCAACAAATGCTGTGTCCAGAGATCCGGCTCCCCGCTGTACATCAAATCCATGCTTTTCCAGCAAGCTGCATAACTGATCCTGAGCAAGCTTTTCATGATAAGCAAGCTCCGGGTGAGCGAAAATACATGCACTGACTGCCTCAAATTCCTCTCTGTGAGCCTCTGCAAGTGCCTCCAGCTCGTGCTTTACCTGTGTAAGATCCATCACAATACCCTCCTGTTAATTTATGTATATTTTCGACCCTAATATCTTTATATTATAGATATCTGGTTCAAAAGCCCCCCGATTTTGATGCCTGCGGATTGCTCCGTGCTGCGCACTTCCACAATCCTATCCAATATTCGCATATCGTGGGATTATCATCCCACTTTTATGCTCATATCGGGGCAGGTACCAAGGTCTTTCACCCACCTATAAGCAAGCTCATGTGAGTTTAGACCTTTTGACCCTAGCATCATTATATTCACTATATGGCTTTTAATCAAGAAAAATCTGTATGTTTTCACGAAAAATGTTCAGGAATTTATATACTTTTCACAAACGCCGCAAAAATGTCTGGCTATTATTCATCAGATTTGATACAATAAAAAGAAAAAGTGATTTTTTGATGCGTTCAGTGAAATCACATACAGGAGGAATCGAAATGGTAACTTTATTTAAAAATGCCAACGTGGTGGACGTGGTTAATGAAACCGTTATCTCCGGCGGCGCAGTCCTTGTTGAGAACGGCATCATCAAAGAAGTAGGTGCCAATATCTCTGCCCCGGAGGGAGCCGACGTAGTGGATCTTGGCGGAAAGACTATGATCCCCGGACTTTTCAACTGCCATGTACATATGTGCTCAGATGCCGGAACAGGGGTTTCTGAAACAATTTCTGATGCCGCTATTACCATCCGCGCCATCAAAAATCTGACAACTCTCCTGAACTCCGGTGTTACCTATATTCGTGACGCAGGCGCTACAAACTATATTGATATCGATATCCATAACGCCCAGCAGAAGGGTGAGGTCGTGGCTCCGGAAATGCAGACATCAGGCCGCTGTATCTGTATGACCGGCGGACACGGTTATGATACCGGACGTGAAGCTGACGGCCCGGATGAATGCAGAAAGGCTGCTAGAGAGCAGTTAAGGGCCGGTGCTAACTGGATCAAGCTCATGGCTACCGGCGGTGTTATGACAAAAGGTGTTGAGCCCGGTTCCCCACAGCTCACGGAGGAGGAACTTCGTGCCGCAATCGAAGAAGCCCACAAAGCTGGGGCTAAAACCTTTTCTCATGCTCAGGGCATGACCGGAATCAAAAATGTACTCCGTGCCGGTATTGATTCCATTGAACACGGCTTCTTCATGGATGACTGGTGCTTCGATTTTATGAAAGAGCATAATGTATTCTTTGTTCCCACATTGGCAGCTCCCTACTGGATCAAGTATTACGGAACAGATGCCGGAATCCCGGATTTCATGGTCAAAAAGGTAGAAAAGACGATCGAAGCGCATCAGGATACCTTCCGCCGCGCCCACAAAGCAGGCGTAAAGATCGCCCTTGGTACCGATGCCGGTACTCCGTTTAACAAATATGACATGACCGGCTTCGAGGCGGTTCTTATGGTTGAAAACGGAATGACACCGATGGAAGCGATCCAGTGCGGTACAATCAACGCCGCTGAGCTTTTAAGCGTTCAGGATACCCACGGCTCCATCACTCCCGGCAAAAAGGCCAACTTTGCGATCTTTGAAAAGGATCCGTTAAAGGATATCCACGCACTCCTTGACTGCTCCATGACTGTTCTCAACGGTAAAGTGGTATTTGAACGCAGATAAGCATTCCCCTGCTTCAAGTGCGCAGTTGAAAGCTCCCACTGACAGATCGCGAAGCGACTGCGTTCATGAGCAAGTAGCGAAGCGGATTGCGAATGTCCGCTTTACCGTAAATAAGCTTTAATCAACCTCGGATCGGATAATGCTCTGCAGGGAGCAATATCCGGTCCGATTTTTTTCGAGGAAGAATCGGACGGAGGCGATCGAAGTGTGTATCTTTGAATATGATGAAAAACGTGAGAAGGAACTGATCCGAAAAGCAGAATTTGCGGAGGGCGAGAAAATCGGACGTGAGGCTGGTGAAAAAATCGGACGCGAAACCGGTGTGAAGGAAGGAATTGACCGCGTACTTGAGATTTACAGTCTTTTCCGAAAAAAACACACAGAAAGCCAGATCGCTGCAGAAACCGGCTTGGAGCTGCAGGCGGTTCGGGAAATTTTGGAACGATTTGAACAGGCATAACAAAAAAAGATTCCGCATGATCTCTCATACGGAATCCTTTTAATTTTTAACCTTAATTTTTCAGGGCCTACTCGCAAACATACGGCATGAGAGCGACGCTTCGAGTCCGCTTTGACGCTATCTAAAATTTTTCTCAACGTCCTTTAAATACTCACTTTTCTCCATTTTTTCATCTCGTCTGATTCTGTCTGAATCCCTTTTT
>Ga0129312_1001518_pt1 | contig 13353 bp, 13 predicted proteins | sample O827metagenome_FD_94434 | JGI IMG/M metagenome (GOLD analysis project Ga0129312, IMG submission 94434) | Orangutan group fecal microbial communities from Wisconsin, USA - O827 metagenome | ecosystem: Host-associated > Mammals > Digestive system > Large intestine > Fecal | place: USA: Wisconsin... | reverse complement strand
TTTTTTGAGAAAACTATGGTAAAATACATATGTATATCGCAAAAAGGAGACATTTTTATGAGTGAGATATTTAAAGGAGCAAAAAAACTGGGCTTTGGCCTGATGCGTCTGCCGAAGGTAGATCCAAACGACTGGGGTTCTATCGATATCGAGCTGACCAAGCAGATGGTCGATTATTTTATGGAACAGGGCTTTACATATTTTGACACCGCGTGGATGTACTGTGGATTCAACAGCGAGAGCGCGGTCAAGGAAGTGCTCGTGGACCGCTATCCGAGAGACAGTTATACACTGGCGACCAAGCTGCACGGCGGATTTTTCAACAGTGCCGAGGAGATGGATCAGATCTTTGAAAAACAGATGGAAAAAACCGGCGTGAGCTATTTTGACTATTATCTGCTGCACGATGTCGGAGAAGATCATTATAAAAAGTATACGGAATATCACTGTTTTGAGTGGCTGGCAAAGAAAAAGGAAGCAGGGCTGGTGAAGCATATGGGATTTTCTTATCATGACGGTGCCGATCTGCTTGACCGCGTGCTGACAGAGCATCCGGAAGTCGAATTTGTACAGCTCCAGCTCAACTATCTCGACTGGGACAGCGAGGCGATCCAGTCACGCAAATGCTATGAAGTCTGCGAAAAACATGGCAAGCCGGTGATCGTTATGGAGCCGGTCAAGGGTGGTACACTGGCAAATGTGCCGGATAAAGTGACGGAATTATTCAAATCCTATGCACCGCAGATGTCAGTTCCTTCATGGGCGATCCGTTTTGCGGCGAGCCAGCCGAATGTGAAGATGGTGCTGTCCGGTATGGGAGATATGGACATGATGCGTGATAATACCGGATATATGAAGGATTTCAAGCCTTTAAACGAGGAAGAATTAGCACTTATCAAACAGGCGACAGACATTATCAATGAGAGCATCGCGATCCCCTGCACGGGCTGCGCGTACTGCGTGGATGGCTGCCCGAAGCATATCGCGATCCCGAAATATTTTTCATTATACAATGCGGAGCAGCAGGAGTATGCAGGTAAGGGCTTTACACCTCAGGGAGAATACTATTCCCGCCTGACGCAGAATTTCGGAAAGGCCAGTGACTGTATCGGTTGTGGCAAGTGCGAAAAGGTATGCCCGCAGCATCTGCCGATCCGCGAGGATCTGAAACTTGTGGCAGGGCAGTTTGAAGCAAACAGCTAAGCATGGAATGAGACAAAAGGCGATGAAAGTAAAAGAAAAGGTATTCAACATCATACAGATCGGGGACAAGAGCAATCATATCAGCCGTGCGTTTTCCGTAATGCATTCAGCGCCGGATTCGTCGAGCAGTCGATCTTTCTCATCTTACGCGAAGACCTCTCGATCCTGCCGCAGAAGGATACGCTGCTGCGATTGAATGATATCATGGTGATCAGAGAGGAGACAACAGATGGAACCTGTATTATATAAACAGAATGATCTGGTACGCGTGGACTGTCATGACTGCCATGGCTGCAGTTCGTGCTGCCGTGGGATGGGAGATTCGATCCGGCTCGATCCGTATGACGCCTGGCAGTTGCAGAGAGAAGGCCGGCCGGTCGCCGGGCTGTTGGAAAACGGCACGGTAGCACTCACTGTGTGGGAGGGCATGATCCTGCCGCATCTGCAGATGAATGCGCAGACGGGTGGGTGTTCTTTTCTAAGCAGCGATGGACGCTGCACGATCCATGCCTACAGACCGGGGATCTGCCGGTTGTTTCCACTCGGCAGGAATTTTACAGAGACAGAGATGACGTATTTTCTGCTGGAAGATGCCTGTGAGAACCATCAGCGTTCAAAGGTGCGTATCAGCAGGTGGATCGGAATCGAACCGGCTGGGGTATACCATGATTTCGTCAGGGAATGGCACGATTTCCGGCGGGAGATGGTGTCGCTTCTGGCAGATGCCGGGGAGGAACAGGCCAAACAGTTAAATCTGTATCTGTTGCAGACATTTTATCTCACACCGTATGACATATCACAGGATTTTTATGAGCAGTTTGCTCAGCGCGTAGCGCGGATACGGGAGGCATTTGGTCTTGTAGGTCCCGAAAAGCTGTGCTAAGATGTATGTACTGGTAACTATCACATAAGGATCAGCGTAACAGTGGGGGATTTTGGGATGAAGAAAAAGATCAACCGGCAGATCGTAGTGCTTCTCGCAGGCGTATTGGCAGACTGGGTAGTTGTAACAGCGCTGGCAGTGCACTTTATCGGCCATTTGGATCAGCAGGCATCACATACGGTGTCTTATCTCACGTGGTGTGTGATCGCGACGACGGTGCTGGCGTTCGTTGTATTTGGAACATTTCTCATAGTATATCTGCACAGGATGATCGCAGATCCGTTAAAGGAACTGGATGAAATGATGGCGAGACTGGCCGATGCGGAAACCGTGACGGAGCGCCCGGCCAATTTTACGTCAATGCCGGAACTGTCGCGGATCAGTGTCAATATCGGACGCACGGCGCAACTGATGGAGCAATATCGGGAACAACTGGAGAATCAGCAGGAGCTGCTGACGCTTGAGTCAGAGCGTGCAGATCTGGCGGGTGCAGCCAAACGAACCTTTCTGACACGTATCTCGCATGATATCCGGACACCGATGAATGGGATCCTTGGTATGACAACGGTCGCCGAACTGCATATCGCAGAGCAGGACCGGGTGATGGATGCGCTCGGAAAGATCGATAAATCGGGTAAACAGCTGCTCGAAATGCTGGATGATGTGCTGGATATGAGTATGTTGGAATCAGGACGTCTGGATCTCACGGAAGAGAATTTCCGGCTGACAGATACGGTGTCGCACGCGGTAGATCTGCTGCGTCCGATGGCACAGGCGAGACAGCACCAGCTGACAGTAGAAGTACATGATCTGCAGCACGACTATGTGATCGGTGCGCCGGAGCGTGTACAGGCTATTTTTTCCAACATTATAGAAAATTCGATCAAATATACCCCGAAGGGCGGCCAGATCAGCGTGACGATCGATGAGATCCCATCGGATCTGCGTTTCGCAGGCAGATACCGGTTCACATTCGAAGACAATGGTATCGGTATGACCAAGGAAGCATCCCAGCATGTATTTGAGCCGTTTGAACGTGTGTGGGAGGACCGCAGGAGCGGAGAGATCCAGGGCATGGGGCTCGGGTTATCACGGGTCAAGAATATGGTACAGCTGATGAATGGAACGATCGAGGTGTCAAGTGAGCCGGAGAGCGGTACCTGCGTTGTTGTGACCATACATCTCAAACTGCAGAAGCATGTGGGAGAAAACGCACCGGAGCCTGTGAAAAAGGAGATCAGGATAGAGGATTTCCGGAAGGAAAACTATTGGAATAAGCGGGTGCTGCTGGTCGAAGATAACGAGCTTGGCAGGGATTGAGGTCGATTATGCGGAAAACGGGCAGCAGGCGGTGATGCGGATGGCAGAATCACCGGAAGAGGATAGAGAGGATCAGACAGATGAAAAACGAGATATGGGATATATACGATGAACACAAGCAGCTCACCGGCAGAACGATGAAGCGTAATGACTGGAATATGCAGCCGGGAGACTATCATCTCACGGTACTGGGTGTGATCCGGCATACCGATGGCCGTTATCTGATCACAAAGCGTGTGCAGGCCAAGGCATGGGCAGCAGGCTGGTGGGAGGTGTCTGGCGGTGGAGTGATGGCAGGAGAGACATCGCAGCAGGCAGTGCTCCGCGAGGTGCGAGAGGAGACCGGACTGGATGTATCCGGATGGGAAGGTGGCTATGCATTTTCTTACCGGAGAGATAATCCGCAGGAAAAAGATAATTATTTTGTGGATGTGTACCGTTTTACCGGTGATTTTACTGAGAAGGATCTGCATCTGCAGGAAGAAGAGACAGATGGATGGATGCTGGCGGATCCGGCACAGATCCGTGAACTGGCAGATCAGGGGATCTTCCTTCATTATGACAGTATCCGACAGGTCTTTGAATAAAGACATCTAATAAAGGTATCCAAAGAAAAACAGGGCAATATAAAAAGCAGATGCTTATTCAGGCATCTGCTTTTTCGTTTCGTATATACATATACTGCTTACTTGATCAGATCCGGCTTATCGCTGCTGTATTTATCAGCCTCGGCAGTGGACTGCTCAGGACTGATGTAGGCGAACTGCAATGCCTTCTGGCTGTCGGTCACCATCGTGCTGATGATGATATTGCCTTCCTCGCGGTACCAGACATCACCGTAATTGGTCTCTTTATCGGTATTATAACCGCTGTCACCGTAGGTATCGACCAGATCTTTGTGGATATTATTATACAGATCATATAATTCGTCGGTGCTTTCGGAGCCGTAGGCCCAGGCGATGCCGGCGAGATGTTTTTTGTCATCAAACATATATTTTACAGTTCCGACCGAACCCTGATATTCTTTGGAATATGTATATGTCGTGCCGCCATAGACAGAATCGTAAGTCTCGTAGTCTGTGCCCTCTGCTTTTTCCATGTCCTTGACGCTGCTTGACCACTTTAACTCAGAAAACGGGCAATCGGGCTGCGTATCGCTGGCCTTGCTGCCACAGCCGGCAAACAGGGTGGCTGTCAAAATCACCGAGAGGCAAAGCGACAAGATTTTCTTTTTCATGATAATAGATCCTCCTTAGAACTCTGACGTCGTAAATTGTTTGGGTGTGATACCCTTGTATTTATGAAACGTCTTGATAAAATAGCTTTCATCGTTGAAACCGCAGGACAGAGCGACCTCCTTGATCGAGATGTCCTTGGTGGAGAGCATTTCACAGGCACATTCGATCCGGTAATAATTCAGATAATCGATCGGTGTACGCTCGGTCATGCTCCGGAAATAGCGGCAGAAATATTTTTCATTCATGCCGGCGATCTTGGCGAGATGTTCAAGCTTGATGCTATTATAATAATTCTCAGAGATATAGGCAAGCACATTCTTAATTGAGTTGAGACGTTCGTTGGAAGCAGCATCATCCTTATTCTGCTCATACAGATGCTTTTCCAGGATGATTCCGATGAGTTCGTAGAGGTAGCCCTGTACCTTGAATTCGTATCCGGTTGACCGTGAGGAGAGCGCATGGCTGAGGCGGTGAACCAGCTCCTGGATGGAATCGTCAAGTGCCGAGAGCAGCGTATGTATCAAAATCTTGTGATCAGTGATATCCTGAATGATCTTTGTGCATGCATGGTTGTTATGCATGAGAATCTGCAGGTCAAATACGATGCACTCATAGACGCAGTCGATGGGGGTGCCCCCATGGAGAACGCCATCTGTGATAAAAATGACATCTCCTGCATGGTAGACCCGAGTTTCATTGTTGATTGTCAGATGGAAACTGCCGGAAATGATCCGGATAATTTCATATTCTGTATGCCAGTGATAGGTCATATGATAACGCGGGCTGCGTGGTTGTTCATGGTAAAAAGCGATCGGAAAATTAAATGTACCATGTTTGCGCTGCTCTTTATAGTCTATGTATTTCATGAAAGCTCCTTATCGAATAAGTGAATATTTTACAATGTTTTTTACTATTATATCACTTTTCAAACTATTTTCCAATGTTATAATAAAAAACGAACAAGAGCGTACCGTTTCGCGGTAGTGTTCGACACATGTAGCAGAAAGGACAGCATATGGCGGCGACAATACGTGACATCAGAAACCAGACGGGACTGTCACTGGCGACGATTTCAAAATACCTCAATGGGAAAAATGTGCTACCCGAGAACAGGGAAAAGATCGAGGCAGCCATCAGGGACCTGCACTACGAGGTGAACGAGATCGCCAGAGGACTGGTCACAAATAAGACAAACACGGTTGGTATGATCGTGTATGATATTGAGAGTATGTTTTCCGGTGTGCTGATCCGGCATGTAGGTGACTATCTGCGCAAGTCCGGCTATGCGCTGCTTGTCTGCGATTCCTGCAATGACGAAAAGATCGAAGCGGATAATGTGAGATTCCTTTTAAATAAGAAAGTAGATGGGATGATCATTATTCCGGTATCACGCAAGGAGGAATTCCTCCTGCCGGCCAAGGAGAAAAACGTGCCGACGGTATTGATCGACCGGTCTTTTGCAGTATCCGATTTTGACTGTGTCAAGATCGACAATCGTATGGCAGCCTTTCGGGCGTCGAATCATCTGATCTCGTACGGTCACAGAAAGATCGCTATTATCGCCTCTCGCATAGAATATACAGGCTGGGAGCGTTACAAGGGATTTTGCGAAGCCATGGATCAGGCTGGATTGGAAGTGCCGGAAGAGTATTGTAAGATCGGTTCACACACCATCGAGTTTGGACATGAGAGCATGTCGCAGCTCCTGGAACTGAGAGACCGGCCGACAGCAGTGCTTATGACGAACTACGAGACATCGCTTGGAGCTGTCATGGCCGTAAACGAATCGTCCTATGATTGCCCGGAGGATATTTCCATGATGGGCTTTGATGATCTGATCATGTCACATGTTGTCAAACCAAAACTGTGTATGGTCGTACAGCCGATGCGGGAGATCTGTGAACAGGCAGTAGAACTGGTGCTTGGGCAGATTTCAGACCCGGAGGAACGACCGCCGATCGAACTCAGTATGGGAACGACGCTGCGTGAGGGAAACTCAATCAAGCCGTTGCAGGGAAAATAACGGATTGACTGGCAGGGTGACTATTGTACTATCTTTTTCTTGAAACGTTTTATTCATAATAATTGACAATGAAACGTTTTGGGTGGATAATAAGGTTACTCAAAGGGTGAAGCGTTTCACCCTAAATTACGCCAACACAAAAAACAATAGTTGGGAGGAAGAAAATTGGAAAAGATTAAACAAAATCCAATCGTGAAAAAAATCGGATTTAACAGAATCGTGCTATGTGGTGTATTGATCCTTATGTACATACTCTTTAGCGTGACATCGAAAGGATTTGCGGGTCTGCCCCGTATCCTGAGTGCATTAAACTATGCATACTTTTTAGGATTTTTAGCATTGGGTGTTACCTTTGTTATCGCGACCGGAGGTATCGACTTCTCGATCGGACCGGTAATGTTCTGTGCCGCGTTGATTGCAGGCTATTGCCTGACAGGTCATGGATTGCCCACAGCAGTCTGCCTGATCATCAGTATTCTGGTAGGTTTCCTGTTTGGATGCTTCAACGGATATCTGGTAGCGTACTGGACGGTGCCGCCGTTCATTGTATCCATGGCGAGTATGAATATCGCAAAGGGTCTTGCTTCTGTATTTACCAAGACACAGTCAGTGAGTTGGCCGCAGGCGGCTGAAGCAGCCGGATGGTTCAGAAAGTTCGTAAAAGTAGGCAGCTTTCCGGTAGGACTTGTGATTTTCCTCGTAGCAGCAGTGATCTGCTCACTGATCCTGAACAATACAAAGGTCGGACGTTATATCCTGAGTCTTGGAAGCAATAAGGAAGCGGTTCGTCTTTCCGGTGTAAATGTTAAGAAGTGGGAGATGCTCGCATATGTGATCTGCGGAATACTGGTAGGTATCGCAGCGATCTTCTTCGTAGGAGCATACACCACCGTACAGCCCGGTTATGGCGATCAGTATAATAACGAAGCAATCGCAGGTTGCGTAATGGGAGGAACTTCCATGGCAGGTGGTCTGGCGTCCATCGGCGGAACCGTGATCGGTGTATTCATTATCTCACTTTTACAGGAAGGTATTCTGGCGCTTGGTATCAATAAGAACTATCAGTTGATCATCACAGGTCTGATCGTTATCATAGCGGTATACGCAGACGTTGTGGCAAGACGCAGAAAGAACTAATGGAATTGCAAGATTGGTTGTAGAACAGATACATACAGAAAGGTAAAGGTAAGACAATGGGTGAAGTAATCTTAACGATGAAAGATATTGATAAGTCTTTCCCCGGTGTTCATGCACTTGATCATGTAAACTTTGAAGTGAAACGCGGAGAAGTACATGCATTGATGGGAGAGAATGGAGCAGGTAAATCTACTTTGATGAAGGTGCTGACAGGTATCTACACAAAGGATTCCGGCACTATTACATTTGAAGGGAAAGAAACAGAGTTCCATAATACAAGAGAAGCACAGGATGCAGGTGTAGTTATCGTGCATCAGGAGCTGAATATGCTCGGTCATCTGACCGTAGCACAGAATATCTTCATTGGACGTGAGTTCAAAAAAGGCATCAAGATCGATGACAAGAAGATGAATGAGGAAGCAAAGAAGTTATTCGAGAAGCTGCACATTGATATTGATCCGACAGAGACAATGTCAAACCTGACAGTCGGCAAGCAGCAGATGTGTGAGATTGCAAAAGCGATTTCCCATGAAGCAAAGGTTATTATCTTCGATGAGCCTTCAGCAGCGTTGACAGAGGCTGAGATCGAGGAACTGTTCAAGATCATCCGTGATCTTCGTGAGCAGAACTTAGGTATCGTATATATCTCACACCGTATGGACGAGATCAAGGTCATCACAGACCGTGTAACAGTCATGCGAGATGGTACATATGTAGGTACACTGATCACAAATGAGTGTACAAAGGATGACATCATCAACATGATGGTTGGACGTGTCATCTATGAAGACCCGAAGACAGAGAGTACAGTTCCCGCTGATGCACCTGTAGTATTAAAGGTAGATCATCTGAATGCAGGAAGAATGGTACAGGATGTCAGCTTTGAGCTTCGTAAGGGTGAGATCTTAGGATTCTCCGGATTGATGGGAGCAGGACGTACAGAGACCGCACGTGCGATCTTTGGTGCAGACCCCAAGGAGAGCGGAGATATCTATATTAATGGCGAAAAAGTAACGATCAACTCTCCGCAGGATGCAGTTAAATGCGGTATCGGATATCTCTCTGAGGACCGTAAGCGTTACGGAATCGTAGTTCAGAAGACAGTTGCTGAGAACTCCACAATGGCATGTTTACAGAACTTCATGTCAGGAATTTTCATTAACAAGAAAGCTGAGAAGAAAAAAGCTCAGGAGTATGTAGAGTCACTTGCAACTAAGACACCGAGCGTAGACCAGTTGGTTGTCAACCTGTCCGGTGGTAACCAGCAGAAGGTCGTTATCGCGAAGTGGCTGATCAATGACTGTGATATCCTGATCTTTGATGAGCCGACACGTGGTATCGATGTCGGAGCAAAAAATGAGATTTACAAATTGATGAACAAGCTGGCAAGCGAAGGCAAGGCCATTATTATGATCTCCTCAGAAATGACTGAGATTTTAAGAATGAGTGATCGTATCGTGGTAATGTGTGAAGGCAGAAAGACCGGTGAGGTCAGAATCGAAGAAGCAACACAGGAAGTTATCATGAATATGGCAACACGAGAGATTGGTTAAGGAGGAGAGAGGACAATGAAAAAGAAATCATCTATTTTTACAAGTCAGAAGTTCATCGTACTCCTGGTAGTAATCGTATTATTTGCATTTTTTAGTATTATTAGTGAGAACTTCAGACAGTACTCAACGATTATGAGTATTCTGGATTATTCCTACTATATCGTATTGATGGCAATCGGTGTAACGTTCCCGTTGATCACCGGTGGTGTAGATCTTTCCATCGGTACCGGACTGATCTGTTATTCACTGGCTGGTGGATATCTGATCACCCAGAAGGGAATGCCGGTAGCAGTAGGATTATTAGTAACAATTTTACTTGGTATCCTGATCGGATTACTGAATGGTGTGCTTGTATCCATCATGGATCTGCCTCCGTTTTTGACAACACTTTGTACATGTATGATCACGCGTGGTCTCGGATCTATCTTCTCAAAGGGATTCGGTATCTCCTGGCCGGCAGCCGGAGCTGATGGCGGATGGTTCAGAAGCATCTTCAAGATCACGACAGCAAACGGAACCAAGATCCCGATCGGTTTCCTCTGGATGCTGATCATCGTAGCGATCATGGCATTCGTACTGAATCATACCAAGATGGGTCGTTATACGATCGCTATCGGAAGTAATAAGGAAGCAACCAGATTATCTGGTGTAAATGTAAAGTTCTACCATGTAATGGCATATGTGATCTCAGGATTCTTTGCAGCGCTGGCAGCGGTCGCATACTCAGCAGTATTCGCGACTGTACAGCCTGGTACCGGAGCCGGCTTCGAGCTGGAGGCAATCGGTGGCGCGATCATCGGTGGTGTATCAGCAACCGGTGGTGCAGGATCTATTGAAGGTTCATTGATCGGTGTATTCGTTATCTGTCTGTTAAAGACCGGACTTCCTTACATCGGACTTCAGGCAAACTGGCAGCAGATCATTACAGGACTTGTACTGATCGGTGCGGTTATGGTAGATATCATTAAAAAGAAGAGAGCAGAGGTTCATTAATCTGTCTCTAAATGACAATTTCATATTTCAATTTTTCATTTCGATATAAGACCGGAGGGGTTTTATATACATACCACAAATGGTACAAAAAGGAGGACAAAAAATGAAAAAGAAAGTTTTAGCTAGCTTATTGTGTGTAGCAATGGCAGCAACAATGGTAGTTGGATGTGGCTCTAGCTCAGAAACAACTACAGATGCTCCCGCAGCAGACGACGCAGCAACAGATGATGCAGCAACAGATGATGCTGCAGCAGACACTGCAGACGATGCAGCAACAGATACCGCTGAGGCAGGTGGAGATTATCACTTCGAGATCATCGTTAAGTCTTACCAGTCATCTTACTGGCAGGCAGCTGTTAAGGGTGTTGAGCAGGAAGCTGCTAAGCTCGGTGTTTCTTACAACTGTACAGGACCGAACGCTGAGTCAGATATCGCTGATCAGGTTAACATGCTGAACAACGCAATCAACGCTGACGGTGTTGATGGTATCGGTCTTGCAGCTTGTGACCAGTCTGCATGCGTAGACGCTTTACAGGCAGCTATGGACAAGGGAATCCCTGTAGTATGTTTCGACTCTGGTATCCCGGATGCTCCTGAAGGATCTGTATATTCAACTGTTGCAACTGACAACTATGGCGCTGGTGCTACCGCTGCTGAGAACCTTTACGCTGGCTTAAAGGATAAGATCGCTGCAGCTACCGCTCCTGTACGTGTAGGTGAGGTTAACCAGGAGGCTACTTCTGAGTCAATCATCAACCGTGGTCTTGGATTCATCGATAAGTTTGCTGAGTTAGCAAAGGCTGATGGCAAGACTGTTGCAGTTATCGGAAATGACAAGTATGTAAACGATGCAAAGGCTGAGACCGTTGCAGAGGCAGATGCTGATATCGTTATCGAAGTTGCAGTTCCCGCACAGACAACTGTTGAGTTATGTGCTACTGAGGCTTCAGTTATCATGAACAAGGCAGATACAATCGGTATGTTCGGTTCTAACCAGGTAGCAGCTGAGGGTATCTTAACAGCTAACGAGAACCTGAACGTATTAGGAACAGATCCTGAGACTTCTGTATTAGCAGCTGGTTTCGATGCTGGTTCAGTTATCAAGGGCGCTATCACAGATGGCAAGATGTACGGTGCAGTTACCCAGTCTCCTTTAGCAATGGGTATCACCACAATCGACACTCTGTACGCAATCGCTTCTGGTCAGACCGTATCTGATGTTCCTACCGAGGGATATTGGTACAATGCAGACAATATGAACGATGATTCTATCGCTCCCAACCTGTATGACTAATCTTTGAATTAGATTGTGAGTTTCTAATTTTATAACAACAAAAGGCTTCGTGCTATTGCACGAAGCCTTTTGTTATGCACACCATTTGTCTGCTGCGACATATAGTATAGTATCCTGACTGTGAAGCTGCTGAACAGTTAGCGATCTAAAAGAATAAAAATAGCAGGAGGCATATAGAATGGCAACATTTTATAATCAGGCGACGCTTTCCTATGGTGGAAATACGACGACATCTAACATTACAACAGGAGAATTGCTGGATGCATTGACTGCAATAAAGACCGCACTTCGTGGGACTTATACAGCGAATGATACAATCACCTATGTACTCAGTCTGGTAAATACGAGTGCAGGCACATTGACCAATCTTACGATCACAGATGATCTCGGTGCATTTGCATATAACACGCAGACACTTTATCCGCTGACCTATGTGGCTGGTTCGCTTCGTTATCTGGTGAACGGTGTGTTGCAGACACAGCCGGTAGTCGCAGCGGGACCGCCATTGACAGTTACCGGAATTAATATACCGGCAGGCGCAAACGCAACCATTATTTATGAGGCAGCGGTAAACCAGTTTGCACCACTGACTGCAGGTTCAACTATTACCAATACGGCGACGATCAGTGGCGGTGGGTTGACTGCCAGTGTAGATGCGACGGCGGTACTGACAACACAGAACAGACCGGCATTGACGATCAATAAATCTCTATCGCCGACGACGGTGACAGAAAATGGTCAGATCACCTATACTTTTACGATTCAGAATACAGGAAGTGCACCGGCTACAGTGACAGACGATGCAACTGTGACAGATACGTTCAACCCTGTTTTAAAGGGAATTGCGGTTAACTTCAATAATACGGCATGGACAGAACCTGCAAATTATAGCTATAACACGGAGACAGGCGTATTTACGACATTGCCCGGACAGATCACCGTTCCGGCGGCTGCTTATACGCGGGATTCTGCAACAGGTGCATGGATCGTGACACCGGGAGTCAGCACGCTGGTAGTAACAGGTACTGTATAAGACAACAATGGCTGCGGCATTCTTGCCCCAGCCATTGTTCCTGTTTTTATGCTAATTCAGCGATGACCTCGATCTCAGCCAAAACATTTTTCGGTAATGCTTTGACTGCGACACAGGAACGAGCAGGTTTGCTCGTGAAATATGCACCATACACTTCATTGAATGCAGCAAAATCAGACATTTCTGCAAGAAAACAGGTGGTCTTTACAACGGAGTCGTAGGTGCATCCTGCTTCTGTGAGCAGTGCGCCGATATTCTCACAGATACATTTGGTCTGCTCTTCAATAGTCGTGCCGTTCACTTCGCCGGTAGCGGGATCGAGAGCGATCTGACCGGAGAAAAAGACGAGGTTTCCGACGATCTTACCCTGTGAATAGGGTCCGATGGCAGCGGGTGCGTTAGTAGTTGCGATTGTTTTCATGTGATTACCTTCTTCCTGTTAAATAAAAATATAATTAAGAGGTCTGCCCATGATGCAGACCTCTCAGGTTATGCGTTGCAGCGTGTCAGGAGTTCTTCCCAACGGCGGTCTGTTTCAGCCTGGAATGCCTCGATGAGATGTTCATTTCCGGGTTTAAATAAATGCTTGAAACGACCCTGTTTTCTTAAGAAATCTTCGAGCGGAAGCTTCTTTTTCGGCTCGTAGTTTAAGATCCATTTGCCATCTACGACCTCA
>Ga0129312_1001515_pt1 | contig 13370 bp, 13 predicted proteins | sample O827metagenome_FD_94434 | JGI IMG/M metagenome (GOLD analysis project Ga0129312, IMG submission 94434) | Orangutan group fecal microbial communities from Wisconsin, USA - O827 metagenome | ecosystem: Host-associated > Mammals > Digestive system > Large intestine > Fecal | place: USA: Wisconsin... | reverse complement strand
TTCTCGAATACATTGATAAAATTTTGCAAAAAAGCACATGCTGCTGTCAGAAGTAATATCTGAACAAACACCTGTCTGCCTTCTTCCACATCTCCAAATGCACTGTGCAAAATCTGCTGAATCAGTGCCTGCTTGTCTGTATTTGCATCTGCCTGCATCAGGCTTTTCACCAGTTCCCGAAAGGATATATTTTCCGTATCGGTACTCTCCTGTAACACATCCTGAATATCCGATAATGGCAGATCTGACAATAAATCCTGCTGCATGCTATCGCTGTCCGATGTTCCTGCATTATCAGTTCCTGTTTTATAAGAAACCTCCTCTATTTGTACCTTTGCCATACAACGCTCGTTATCCTGTATCATCTCAATATTCTCGCTGTTCACATGTTCTGCTTCTGCCGCCTGCACCGGTTTCGCCCCAACACTTATCCCAACAAGCAAAACACTTAATCGTACAAAATGTATCAAAAGCAATTGTATTTTCTCCATTTGCCGTTCTCTTTGATCTATCGCACTGGCATTCCTTTTTTCAATTTTATTATTCAAAATTTTCTCCCACTACTTCATGCCCCCAATAATCCTTCAATTGTTTCCAACAGTGTTAGCAACACTGGTACGCTTACTGCCATAATTGAGAACTTCGCAAACATTTCAATCTGACTTCCAATCGCAGAAAAACCGGCATCTTTGCAGATTCCAGAAGCGAACTCTGCCACATAAGTGATCCCCATCAACTTCACCAGAATTTTCAGCATCGCCGCATCAATCCCGGTATACTGCTCAATCTTCTGAATCGTCTCCATCACCACCTGCAGCCGGTTCATACTGAAAATCAGGATCAGAATAACAGCGGTCAGGCTCAGATACAGCGCATATTCACTTTTCTGCTGTTTCAACAGCAATGCAAGCACCACTGCTCCAATACCAAGCATTGAAATCTGAATGATTCCCACCGTATATTCCCTTCCTTTTTATAGCGAAAATAAATTTTTAATCTTATCAAACAGGTCATAAATATATGGCACGATCCAGAACAATACAATTACCAATCCTGTCAGACTGACCAGAAACGCATGCTCCTCTCTGCCACTGTGCTTTAAAACCTGTCCGATCACCGTGACCAGAATCCCCACCGCCGCTATTTTAAACAACAAATTGACATCCATACATGTCCTCCTGTAACCTCATCCACCGCAAAAAACGCTTAAACCAGAACCAATATCACAAAGATCCCAGCTGCCATCCCAAGATAACGGTAAATACGTTTCTTCTCCTCCAACTCTTTCAGCACCTGTTCCTGCATCCGTTGCAACCGTTTTGCGCATCCCTTCAAATGTTGTTCCTGCTGCGTCTGATCCAAAAAACCCAGATGTTTTCCGATCCGGCAGACCTCGTCCAATTCTTCCGCTTTCAAAAATAATTCTTTCTGCGCTTCCCGAAATGCCTGCTCCCAGATTGTCACAAATTCTGTCCCGCTTCCTTTTTTCATCTGTTCTACAATGTGTAGCAGCACAGCAGCAATCTCCGGTCGTACTTTCTTTTGCACCTGTAATAATGCGTCCTGAATTGGAAGCCTCTCATATCGGATCTCCGCTGCCAGTAATTCCGTCATTTCAATCAATGATTCCAGCATTTTTCTATGTAAGTTTCCTGCCCTAAGTATCTCCCTGACAAATCCGACGCAAGCCACCAACACGCAGACACTTCCCGCCAATTTTAAAAACATACATCCTCTTTTCTACAACCACCTTTATATTTTATAAACAATAGCTTTCTTCCAAAATCATGCAATTCCATTTTCAATCCCACTTCCGGTAAATTTCATCAGCAGTTTTCACCTGATACCTTCTCTTTCCATCTTCCTTCGAAATAACCACATATCTTCCAAACATCTGCTCATCTCCACACTTGTCCCATCCAGGTTTTTGAAACAGCTCCTCCAGACTTCCCGCATGCACCGTTGCCAGCAAACAACAGCCACACCGCAGGGCATATTGCATGGCAGAAAAATCCTCCACTCCACCAATCTCATCCACTGCAAGAATTTCCGGTGCCATACTGCGCACCAACAGCATCATTCCTTCCACTTTCGGGCATCCATCCAATACATCCGTTCGTATTCCAACATCATTTTGCGGAATTCCGTGTAAACATCCGGCGATCTCTGAACGCTCATCCACCAGTCCAATCCGTTTCCCGGAATGCACTTCATCTCCATTCGAAAACAATCGAATTAAATCCCGTAAAAGCGTTGTTTTCCCAGTTCCCGGTGCAGATAACACAAGCGTATTTTCAGGCTCATCATTCTCCCATAACTGCTCGTACACTGTTTTTCCGCATTCTTTTCGTTCTCTGGCAATACGAATGTTCAGATACAAAATCGGATAAATCCTTCCAATTGCCCCTGCTTTCTCCGTCACCTGACCGCACACACCGATTCGATGTCCTCCTTCCACTGTCAGAAATCCCTGCCGAACTTCCTCCTCATAGGCATAAAGAGAATACTGTGACATCAGCGTACTCATCTGCCGTAAATCTTCTGCCGTTACCGATAGGCACTGCCTGTCCGGTAATCTTACCAACGTACCATTCTTCAAAAAATACGCTCCTCTTGCAGTGACCAGTTCTATCGGTTGATTCACCCGTACCCGAATTTCCTCCAGTTCTCCGGAAAACTTTTCAAAAATTTCCGTCTCCAAAAAGTACTCCCTGATTCTTATAGGAAATAACCTTAAAATCTGCTCCATCGCATCACTCCATCCGGTAATTTGTTGCATTACCATAGTCTAATATATGTGTTCCTGCTCATCTTAGAACAAAAAAACTTCTGAAAAATATACCGCAGACTAAAACGTCTTACTATTTTCTATGTCTATAGTTTTATATTGATTCACACCATAACTTAAATAAAAAAATCCTGAAAAAAATATCCCTCCAAGGCGTCTTAGCCTGCAGGGATATTTTTTCAGGATTTTTTCTTCACTACCTGAATCTCAGCCACAAAAGAAGCTTACAAAAAAGCACGATAAAAGGACACTTCCACAGAAGTGCCCTTTCAATTAACTTTGAACTAGTTGTATTTACGTTTTCTAGCTGCTTCAGATTTCTTTTTACGTTTTACGCTTGGTTTCTCGTAATGCTCTCTTTTACGAATCTCCTGCTGGATACCAGCTTTCGCACAGTTTCTCTTAAATCTGCGTAAAGCGCTATCTAAAGTCTCGTTCTCTTTTACGATTACATTTGACATAGTCTCACACCTAACCTCCCTCCAGTTGCGTATTGTGCATATTCAACTGATTGGGTAATATTTTACTGCACTGCTTGACAATTATAATCATTTTTTGCAGATATGTCAATGGTTTTTTCAAACTTTTTATATACTTTTGCGATTTTTTGTATAATTATGATACTTTCCCCTGCATTCAGCCATTTTTTCACGCATGACCATTCGCTAAATACAGAGGATAAATTATCTTATTATTTAATCTGACCTGCCAGTGCTTCTTTTGCAGCTGCAATCGCATCCGGAATACCTGCCGGGTTCTTTCCACCCGCCTGAGCCATATTTGGACGTCCGCCGCCACCACCGCCGACTTTTGCAGCGATTGCTTTGATCAGGTTACCTGCATGTGCACCCTGTTTCATTGCGCCATCAGTTGCCATGGCTACCAGACTTACTTTTCCTTCGTTTGCAGATGCCAGTACAACAACACCCTCACCAAGTTTCTCTTTTAACTGATCACCCAGATCACGAAGTCCGTTCATATCAATGTTCTCCAGTGCGGTTGCCAGAAGTTTTACACCTTTCACTTCCTCTACACGATCCATAACATCGCCAAGTGCATCCTGTGCAGCTTTGCTCTTTAAAGACTCGTTCTCGCTGTGAAGTTCTTTTACTTCTGCCTGAAGATGCGTGATCTTCTCTGTCAGACCTGCCGCATTTGTTTTCAGTAATGCTGCTGCCTCGTTGATGATCTCCTCTAATTTATCATAGTAAGCATATAATGCATCGGAAGTCAGAGCCTCAATACGTCTTACGCCTGCTGCAATACCTGACTCAGATACAATCTTAAATGCGGAAATCTCGCTGGTATTTGCAACATGAGTACCACCACAGAGTTCTGTGGAGAAATCTCCCATTTTTACCACACGGACGGAATCACCGTATTTCTCACCAAACAGTGCCATCGCACCTGTTTTCTTTGCTTCTTCCAGACTCATGATACTTGTTTCTACCGGAAGTGCCTCTGCGATCTTCTCATTTACGATAGTCTCAACCTGTTTTAACTCTTCCTCTGTCATAGCAGAAAAATGAGAGAAGTCAAAACGCAGACGCTCCGGATTTACATCAGAACCTTTCTGCTCTACATGAGAACCAAGTACGTTACGCAATGCTCTCTGCAGTAAGTGTGTTGCACTGTGGTTCTTTGCGATCAGAGAACGTCTCTTTGCATCTACTTCCAGAGTAACTGTATCACCGACTTTGATCATACCTTTTGTCACACGACCAATGTGTCCGACTTTACCGCCGAGCATTTTTACAGTATCTTCTACACGGAACTCACCCTCTGCCGTACGGATATAACCGGTATCAGAAATCTGTCCACCCATAGTTGCATAGAATGGAGTCTCATTTACAAAAATAGTACCTGCCTCACCATCTGTCAGTGCTTCTACGATTTCTGTCTCGCTGGTCAGAACAGTTACTTCCGAGACATGACAGAAACGGTCATATCCGACAAATGTGGTTGTAACGGACGGATCGATCGCATCATAAACAGTTGCATCTGCCCCCATATAGTTTGTTACTTTTCGTGCGTTACGCGCTTTTGTACGCTGCTCTTCCATGGCTGCCTCAAAGCCTGCCTGGTCAATCGTAAATCCTTTTTCTTCCAGAATTTCTTCGGTCAGATCTACCGGAAATCCATATGTGTCGTACAAACGGAATGCATCTTCTCCGGAAAGAACTTTCTTCCCTTCTTTTTCCATCTCTGCCTGCATGTCAGCCAGGATTGCAAGTCCCTGATCGATCGTTTTATTAAATTTTTCCTCTTCCTGTGTCAGTACACGGAAAATGAATTCTTTTTTCTCTTCCAGTTCCGGATAACCGTCTTTGCTCTCGTTGATAACAGTTTTGCTCAGTTCTGCCAGGAACAGTTCGTCGATACCAAGCATTTTACCATGTCTTGCCGCACGACGGATCAGACGACGAAGTACATAGCCTCTGCCCTCGTTGGTCGGCATGATACCATCAGATACCATGAATGTAGCAGAACGGATATGATCTGTGATCAGACGGATGGATACGTCATCCAGTGCATCTGTCTGGTAAGTTTTGTGAGACATTTCACATACTTTGTCACGGATTGCTTTCATTGTATCAATATCAAATACAGAATCTACGTCCTGCATAACAACGGCCAGACGTTCCAATCCCATACCGGTATCAATGTTTTTATTCTCTAACTCTTCGTAATTTCCTTTTCCATCACCGTTGAACTGTGTAAATACGTTGTTCCATACTTCCATAAAACGGTCACAATCACAACCTACTTTACAATCCGGGCTGCCACAGCCATATTTTTCTCCACGGTCATAGTAAATCTCAGAACATGGACCGCAAGGACCTGCGCCATGCTCCCAGAAGTTATCGCACTCCCCGTTTTCATCACGGTAAAAGCGTGTGATCTTCTCTGCCGGTACACCGACCTCTTTTGTCCAGATTTCAAATGCTTCCTCATCCTCTCCGTAAATAGACGGATACAGGCGCTCCGGATCTAACTCCAGAACTTTTGTTAAAAATTCCCAGGACCATGCGATTGCTTCATGTTTGAAATAATCACCAAAAGAAAAGTTACCAAGCATCTCGAAAAAGGTCAGATGACGTGCTGTCTTTCCTACGTTCTCAATATCACCGGTACGGATACATTTCTGGCAGGTGGAAACTCTGCGCTTCGGCGGAATTTCTGCTCCTGTAAAATAAGGTTTTAACGGTGCCATTCCTGCATTGATCAGCAGCAGACTGTTGTCATTGTGCGGAATCAGCGAAAAACTTTTCATAACAAGATGATCTTTGCTTTTGAAAAAGTCAAGATACATTCTTCGTAATTCATTTACACCATACTTTTTCACTCTCGTGTTCCTCCATCTATGTGTTTATTTTGAAGTAAAGCGGACATCCACAATCCACTTTCGCTACTTGCTCATGAGTACAGCCACTTTGCTTCTTCTGCACTCATCTTCATTTATGCGTTTATGCAATTATTAATAATCGTATAATTACACACTCTTATCATAATATCATAGCATTTCTTCCTTGTAAAGCAATGCATTTATTCTTTGCCTGGAAGAAATTTTCCTCGCTTTTTCATCTGTATCATATTGTATACAAAACCTTTTTTCTCCGGATTTGTCCGAAGTGCCACTGGAACCGGCACACATCCACCCACCGCAGATGCCAGTAGCATCCAGCCAAAATTTTTCATTGGGAAAAACACCAGTGAAAGTGCCAGTGCCCCCAGTGGCTGCTGCAATACCGTTCCCATCAACGCACCGGTTACCAGTACTACGCTGACAATTTCATTGGTATGTAAAATAGCAGCAAAACCGTATCCTATACTTAGTCCGCTGAAAATCATCGGAAAGAAGTGTCCGCCCCGCCAGCCGGAGGCGATGCAGATATTTGTCAGAAACAGTTTTACAATTCCGATCAGGATCAGCAGATACGGCGTATATTTCAAATATTCATACTGCATAGTCTGAATGTCACTGCCACCGGAAAACATCGTCATCGGAAGTGCCGTTCCGATCAGGCCAAGGATCAGACCTCCAAGCACCGCATTTAATACGGCCAGATGTTTTTCCCGCATTTTTCCGAAGAACCAGTTGCTCAATTTCTGAAAAATCAAGAACAGATAGCCTGATGCAATGCCCACAATAATCAGCAACACGACAGCCACTTTGTCTCTTAAAAGCAGTACACCGCCCTGTAAATGCGGTACTGACAGACATCTGCCAAAGCAGACATTCAGCAATTCATATACTGCAAGCCCTGCCAGTCCGGCTGTCACACCAGCTGCAATCTGATCCTTCCGTTTCCATTCAATTTTTCCTTTATCATATATAATCTGATCCGGTGGCAAAAAGAGCCCTGCTGCCATCACCCGGAACAGTTCTTTTTTCATAATATATGGATTTCCGGCCTTCAACGTCTCCATTTTCCAACGTGCCAGACCAAACTGATCCATCGCCCAGCAGCAAAGTCCCAGCAGAAGACTGACCAGACCGGATTCCGGTCCGACAGCCCCGCCAAAAAACAGAGATAAAAATGATGCTGAAACAATCATCGGAAGTTTCCGGTAGGGATACGTACCCGTGTCTTTTACTCGCTTAACAGAATCTGCCATCCGCTCCGGATATGGGCCATATACCCGGTGGAACAATCCGATGAGTACACCGCCTCCCAGGCACATGAGAATCGTATAATATTTCGAATCCATATAAGCCGGAACCATTTCCCAGATGACCGTTATCCCTACATTTGCCACTTTCAGATATAACCACACAATCCCGGCGATCACAGCACCCGTCAATGCTGTAAAATACAAAAACAGAGTTCTGTTACTCATTTGTTCTTTCATTCTGTAATCTCATCCTCCAGCAGATTACTTCCATCCGCTGCTGTGGTTGCCAGCCGGTCACAGCGTTCATTCTCCGGATGACCGTCATGTCCTTTCACCCAGTGAAACGTCACCTGATGCGGTTCCATCGCCGCCAGCAGTCTGCTCCATAAATCTTTATTTTTTACCGGAGATTTGTCCGATTTCTTCCATCCGCGTTTCAGCCATCCATCGATCCAGTGCTGATTAAACGCATCTGTCAGATATTTGGAATCGGAATATAATTCCACCTGACACGGTTTTACCAATGCTTCCAGCCCAACAATGGCTGCCATCAGTTCCATGCGGTTATTTGTCGTCTTACGATATCCGGCGCTTAATTCTCGTTCATGCAGTTTACCTGTGGAATCAATAAACTGTAAAACTGCGCCGTATCCACCCGGGCCGTCCGGATTTCCCCGGGCAGCACCATCGGTATATAATGTTACTTTCATAACTCTTATCCTTCCATAGAACGAATAATACGGTTCGCTTCCTTATAAATGTCTGTCGGCTCAAATCCGATGGAGAATTTCTGATCTTCATACAGGATTTTTCCGTTTACCATAGTCAGTTTCACGTTCTGTTTGCTTCCGCTGTATACAAGGTTTTTTACGATATTGTTCTGCGGCTGCATGTTCGGCTGCTGCAGGTCGATCAGGATCAAATCTGCTTTCTTGCCTGCTGCCAGACGGTCGCAGTTATCCAGACCCATAGCATGAGCTCCTCCCGTAGTTGCCATATATAAAATCTTGTCCGCACTGATACACTCTGCATCCATCTCACGTACCTTTGCAAGTGCACTGGTAAGGAACATTTCCTTAAACATATCCAGACTGTTGTTGCTTGCCGGTCCATCTGTACCAATAGCCACCGGAATTCCTTCTTCTACAAACCGTTTTAACGGTGCAATTCCGCTTGCCAGTTTCAGGTTAGAAGCCGGGCAGGTAACTGCAGTCAGCTGACGTTTCTTAAAGATTTCAAAATCTTTGTCATCAAAGTATACACAATGGTATCCGCCGCCGCCGTATTCATACATGCCAAGTTCTTCTGTCAGCTGTGTCGGTGTCTTTCCATAACGTTCCAGACACTCTTTTACCTCATTCTGTGTCTCAGAATTGTGTAAAAATACCGGAGATTTGTATTTATGGGCCAGATCCGCAATTTCTTTCATCAGATCCATTTTTGTGGTGTATTCCGCATGAAAGCCGATCATGAAAGACGTCAGATCACTGGTCTCATTGACTTTCAGATAATTTTCCTCAACAACTGCCGCGCTTCCGCCAAAGCTATTGACACCGGACACCTGAACGGCACGGAACCCACACTGTGCTGCCACCTGTGCATACACCGGTGGAAAATAGCACATATCAAAACTTGTGGTAATACCACTGGTCAGATATTCCATGATACCAAGCACTTCCAACGGACGGATATTTTCGGTATCCAGCTTGTCCTCCTTTGGAAAACACATCTGATATAACCACTCCTGCAGCGGAAGATCGTCCGCATAAGAACGTAAAAATGTCATATAAGTATGCGCATGGGCGTTTTTAAATCCAGGCATCAGCAGATTGCCTTTTACATCCATCTCGCGTTCCCATTTCGGCAGTTCCAGTTTCAGTTCTGCACAGATTTCTGCCGGATTTTTGCTTTCTCCAACATAACAAATAGAATCTCCATTTACCCAGAGTTCTCCATGGATGATTTCAAACTGCTCCTGCTCATTTAAAGTCAGAATTTTGGCATTATAAAAACGAATGTTCATATTCTTTCCTTTCTTATCTCGTATCTATTATTCTATATTTTTTGCAATATTTACTACAGATTCTGTGATCAGCTGCTGAAACAGCGGTGCTACCCGATCCGCTGTCTCCTGGATCTCTGCATGTGTCAGCGGATTCTTTGAAATACCTGCCGCCAAGTTGGAAATGCAGGAAATACCGCAAACGCGCATTCCCATATGACTTGCTGCCATTGCTTCACATGCCGTACTCATGCCTACTGCATCTGCGCCAAGCATTTTATACATGCAAATCTCCTCCGGAGTCTCATAATTCGGTCCGGTTGTCTGCACATACACACCTTCTTTTAACGGAATCCCACAGTTCTTTGCCGTATTCCGGATAATCTCCTGCAGATCCTTTTTATAAATCTCACTCATATCCGGAAAACGGGTTCCGAGTTCTTCGATATTTGGTCCGATCAGTGGTGACGGCACAAAACTTGAAATCTGACCGGTAATGAGCATGAAATCTCCCGCATGCATGCCATCCTGCATTCCTCCTGCAGCATTGGTCAGAAATAATACTTTTGCACCAAGCATTCCCATCAGTCTCGTCGGAAGCACCACGTCATGCATGTCATATCCTTCATAAAAATGCACCCGTCCCTGCATGATCACCACCGGAACATCCTGAATGTATCCAAACACAAAACGCCCTTTATGCCCCAGCACAGTCGAAACAGGGAATCCTTCGATTTCATGATAATCCAACGTAGCCTCTACCTGAATATTGTCTGCATAATCTCCCAGGCCGGAACCAAGAATCAGTGCCACCTGCGGTTCAAAGAATATTTTTTCTCTCACGCTATGATAACATCTCAGTAATTTGTCATATACCTCACTCATGCCAACCTTCTCCTTTATTCGTTGTTTTATGCTGAATCGTTATACTTTTCACATAGATAGTAAATTATAATACCACAAAACCTGAAAAGGAACAAGTCTATGGGAATTTTCTGATACCTAAATCTATATTAATATGAAAGTCCGACAGAAGTATCCCACAGGCTAAAACGCCTTGTGGGATATTTCTGTCGGACTTTGTCATAATATTTCTTCTGAATCTACAGTATAATACATACGAGTCCACCATTGTTGTCATTAACAATCTTTTTCATTGTATCCTGCAGTTTCTGCTGACTTTCTTCATCCATCATCGTAATTTTCCTTCGGATGCCATCTTCCACCAGTTCTCCCAATGATTTTCCAAAAATATTTGTCTTCCACAAGCCCTCTGATGTATTCTCATTTTCTTTAATATAAGACACCAGATCCTTTGCCTGTTCCTCGCTGCCAATGATTGGTGCAATCTCTGTCTCGATATTGGTCCGAATCATATGTATGGACGGTGAAGATGCTTTCAGACGCACACCATACTGACCACCATGCCGGATCAATTCCGGTTCTTCCACGGAAATTTGCTCCATGGACGGTGACACGACACCATACCCGGTACGCTGCACGCTATCCATTGCTTCTGCCACCTGCTCATAGGAATCTTTTTTCTTCGACAGTTCCCGGATCAGCGAGATCAACTCATATTCCCCATGAATCGGAACCCCCGCCAGTTCACTGATATTTTCATAATAATAACTGTCGTCCACACCAAAACAGATTTTTACGGTTCCGTTTGCCAGATCCGTCACTTCCAGCCGAATGAAGGCAATCTCCTCCCGCTCCGGCAAAAAAGTTACACCTGCAATATCTTTCATCTGTTCCGCCTGCTTCAGAATCCTGCCTGCTTCTGCAATCACCGCCTCCTTGATTTTATGAGAAACTGGCAGTATTTCCACCCACTTCGGCAGATAAAAATCCAGTTCCGTCACAGGGAACTCATACAATGCTTCCTGCAAAATTTTACAGATATCTTCCTGTTTCAGCTGTTCACAATTGACCGGAAGCACCGAAACACCATATTTTTCCTGTAACTCTTTTGAAAGTCGCTGCGACTCACCGCTGTGCGGCCGCGGCGTATTCAGCAAAACCACAAAAGGTTTTCCTATTTTTTTCAGTTCCTGAACTGTGCGCTCCTCCGCCGGAACATAATTTTCTCTCGGGATTTCCGTAAAACTTCCATCTGTTGTCACAAGAATTCCAATGGTGGCATGCTCCCGTATCACCTTTTCGGTTCCGATCTGTGCTGCTTTCGCAAAAGGAATCTCATGGTCAAACCAGGGCGTCTTCACCATCCGCTCGCTTCCTTCTTCCATATGACCGTTTACTCCGTCAATCAGATAACCCACACAGTCAATCAGCTTCAGATTCGCTGAAATCTCATCATCAAACTGAATCGTCGCCGCCTCCCGGGGAATAAACTTCGGCTCCGTCGTCATAATCGTTTTTCCCTGTGCTGACTGGGGCAGTTCATCCACCGTCCGCTTTTTTGCCGCAGAATCTTCCATCTGTGGCAATACCATCACATCCATGAAACGTTTGATAAACGTCGACTTTCCGGTACGCACCGGTCCAACCACACCAAGGTAGATATCTCCACCGGTTCTGGCCGTAATATTCTGATAAATATTCGTATTTGTCATAGCATTCATCCTCTCCTCTTCTGCTTATGCATATGCGGCATATTTCCGATTTATACCATTAAAATACTTCTCCACTTTTCAACACACAGAAAAAGAGAGAAAAAATATCCGGCAAGGCGTCTTAGCCTGCAAGATACTTTTTCTCTCTTTTTTCGTCCGTTTTACCACTCAGCAATTAATCGTTCAGAAGATATTCCCCCAGAATGCGAATGCCATCCTCAATACATCCATCACAACTGCGAAGAACCTTTCCTGTATCAATACCTTTCAGTTCACGACAGACAATTGACCCATTTTTCTCCTTAAACTTTGCTGCCAGTTCACGCACCTTTCCCATTGTCTGCGCTTTTGTATCACATGCTTGCAGATCACCGGAACTGTTTGCCAGACCAAGTGCCATAAACATGGCTGTCACTGCACCGCAGGTTTCCATCATGCCACCCATACCGGCTCCGAATCCTTCTGATATGCGAAACAGTGTCTCTTCATCCATTCCAAGTTCATCTGCATAGGCACAAAGTACAACCTGTGCACAATTATATCCTTTTCCATGTTTTTCCTTGATTTCTGCCACACGTTCTTCGATTGTTTTCATTTGTATCCTCCTATACTTTAATTAATATACCTTTAGAATCATTTTATTGCAAAAGTATAACATATTTTATACTCTTTTTATGATTTTTTTTATGAATCCATTGAATTTTCTTTAGGAAACTGGTACACTATGGTTACCCTTTTGATACTAAATTACTTTTTTAAGCCAAATAAAAATAATTTTTTAACAAAAAGAAAAATTTCGGAGGTGAAATACATTATATGCAGCAAACTGTCAACCCCTATCATTTTGTTACAAATTGTATATCCGGTAAGTGGAAAATGACCATTCTCCACCACATTCATCATTATGGAAAAATACGTTTTAATGAGACAAAGAAAACGCTTGGCGTCAGTGAAAAAGTATTAAGCCAGCAGTTAAAAGAACTGACACATGACGGACTTGTTCAGAGAATTCAGTACAATACGATTCCGTTGAAAGTCGAATATATCCTGACTCCATTGGGCGAAGATTTGATCCCTGCTCTGGATATCCTTTACATCTGGAGTATCCGCAGACTGACCGATCTGAATCTCCCGATTGATCCGGATGCGTTTAAGGTACATACAGAACTCAAATATCGCGACCAGTTGAAGGACGTTATGGATACATATATGAAAAAGCATCCTTCTGCTGAAGATGCATAATAAAAGAAGACATACAAAAAAATGAGGTGACCCCTCAAAGTTAGACTTTTACGAGACGACTTCGGTCGTCTCGTTTTTTCTTTATGCAGTTAAAAGATGGAGTCGGTATTGGACAGGACTCCTCCATCCTAACTTTTCTTTTATT
>Ga0129312_1001514_pt1 | contig 13370 bp, 6 predicted proteins | sample O827metagenome_FD_94434 | JGI IMG/M metagenome (GOLD analysis project Ga0129312, IMG submission 94434) | Orangutan group fecal microbial communities from Wisconsin, USA - O827 metagenome | ecosystem: Host-associated > Mammals > Digestive system > Large intestine > Fecal | place: USA: Wisconsin... | reverse complement strand
TCCTTTAATACACTTAAACGGAATTGATCGTCAAAATGACGAGCTGCTCTACGTTCCTTTTTCATCATTTACACTGTTTTTTAATTGTTAAAACGGTGTAAAGTAAATCTGTATTAAGTCACGATGTGTGGTCGAAAATCCCGAGTTACAGGAATCGACCACACCTGTAAGAGGTTGATGGATAGCGTGATGCAGATATCTGTGGTCGTGTGGTCGAAATTTTCTTAAAAACTAAATTAACTGTAGGATGGTGCGCAACGAGATTTTTCCCATATCCATCAATATTTCGATTGTGGAATGTTACGTAGCTATGCAACGTAGTGCAACATCCGAAGAAAACAGGCGTTTGCGTGTGATAGATAGCATGGTTGAATCAGATGGGTGTTCGACAACCTAAGATTTATAGTATCAAACACCAGCATCAGCATCAGCATCTGATCCAGACTGAGGATTGGGCCATATTGGTGTTCGGTGTTAACAAATTAAGAGATTCGCGTGTGCGTGTGCGCGTGCGTATACATTATAATATGTTTAAAGAACACGAATGATCCTTTTTATAATACCACCTATAAAACTACTTCAAGCACAGCCTGTACCTGCAACAATTAGCGAAAACGTTTACGTGTAATAATGCGATGAATATTTATCAGCAACGAAAAGAAAGTAGTATCTTTGCATCATCAAACTACTGACAATTATATACACATCAACAACATCTATGGGAAAATCCTTTTGCCCTCAAATCCCATCAAGTCTCTGGAGCGAAACTCATCGCTCCAGAGTGCTGATGGGGGACCAATACAGAAACCGACTTCCACCCAATATCATTGGAAGTAACAATCCCGATGTAAACGTTTACGTGGAATATTTTACCTTTTTTAGGTGGGTTTTGATAAATTTTAACTAACTTTGCAAGCAAACAACATCAAAAATATTACTAATTTTCAAAACTACTAATTTTATGTCTGTTTATTTTAAGAGTATTTCACGCACGGTACTTGTTCTGTGTATGCTCTTGATCGTCGGTAATGCTTATGCACAAACCGTCGCTAAGGGTACAGTCACAGACTCCAATGGCGAAGCCGTTATTGGTGCAACCGTAGTAGAAAAGGGAAATCCTAAGAATGCAGCCGTAACTGACTTCGACGGTAACTTCACCATCAAGGTGCCTGCCTCGAAGAAGCTGGTCATCTCATACATCGGTATGGTGACTCAGGAAGTTGCAGCAGGTAGCAATCTGAAAATCGTCCTCCAGGACGACAACGCCGCCCTTGATGAGGTGGTCGTTGTGGGTTACACCAGTAAAGCACGTAAAGACCTGACCGGTTCGGTCGGTTCGGTAAGCGGTGCGAAACTGGCAGTGGTTCCTGTATCATCAGCAGCCGAAGCCCTCCAGGGTAAGATTGCCGGTGTGCAGATTACAACAGTCGATGGTCAGCCTGGTGCCGACATCAACATCCGCGTTCGTGGAGCCACGTCTGTAACACAGAGCAACCAACCACTGTTCATCGTCGATGGTTTCCAGGTTGACAACATCAATGATATTCCTCCCACGGATATCGCTTCAATCGACGTATTGAAAGACGCTTCTCTGACCGCCATCTATGGTGCGAAGGGTGGTAACGGTGTTGTTGTGGTTACTACTAAATCTGCCAAGACTGGTAAGGTGCAGGTATCGTTCAACGGACGTCTCAGCGTATCTTCATTGGCACGCTCTATGAGTCAGATGAACACCTTCGAATTCGTTGACTATCAGTATGACCGCGCTGCTGCTAACGGCAACCGCTCTTCATGGGCTAAGCCTTTCCGTGGCGACTTCGGTAACCCTAAGGACATTTCTCTCTATCGCAACGAGGCTACACGCGACTGGCAGGATGAGGTTTTGGGCAACCACCCCGTCAACTACTCCAGCAACGTGACCATTGGTGGTGGTAACGAGACTACACGCTTCAACCTCTCACTGACTCAGTCAGAAGACAAGGGTATCATCCTCGGTTCAGGCGTACGTCGTACCAACATCAACCTCAAGCTCAACACTAAGATTACCAAGAACCTTGAGTTCACCTACAATCCTAAGATCAGCTATCGTCGTGACGAAGGTGCTGGTGGTGACAACATCGGTTCAGGTGGTCTGATCGACGTATTGCGCTACCGTCCTACAGCTGGTCTGCGCGAATGGGGTTCATACGAAGAGATGGAAAATGAGGCTGATGCCAGCAAGTTCCGTCTGACTAACCCTGTCAATGATATCCAAACCAACACCCAGAAGAAGCATGGTTACACCATCACCAACCAGTTTGCACTGAAATGGTCTCCCATCAAGGGTCTTGTTCTGCGCAGTGAGGGTAACTACACACTCGGATTTAGAGACACTGAACGTTTCTATGGCTGGCAGACCGGTATGGCACAATCAGCCATCAACAATAGCAAACCAGTTGCTGTACTCAATAAGAAGAACTCTGAGTCATACACTTGGACCAACACCGCTTCTTATGACTTGACACTCCAGGATAAGCACAACCTGTCGTTCCTCTTGGGTCAGGAAATCTACCACTCACAGTATAAGGAAAACCAGCAGGCTGCCCACCTCTTCGATCAGAACATCGATGCAGAAACTGCCCTCAACAACATGGCACTCGGCCAGCCCTATGCTGAAGAGACCTACACCAAGCGTTCTACTGCCAACCGCACAGCATCGTTCTTCGGTCAGGTTTCATACAACTACCAGCACAAATATCTGATCTCAGGTACCTTCCGTGCTGACGGTTCTACCAAGTTTGCTCCCGGTAACCAGTGGGGTTACTTCCCCTCTATCTCTGGTGCATGGGTCATTAACAAGGAGAAATTCCTGAAAGATGTGAAATGGATTGATCAGTTGAAGCTCCGCGCTGCCTTCGGTCTCGCCGGTAACAACAATATCGATGACGACCTTTGGCGCTATCTCTACACCACCAATGCTACTGGCGGTCCCGCTTTCGGCGAGGCTACTGTAGGTGGTGAGCTCTACTATGGTGCTCCAGGTAATTATCCTAACAAGGACATCAAGTGGGAAACTACGATCACCCGCAACCTTGCTATGGACATCTCACTCTTCGGTGGACGTCTGAGCATCACTCCTGAAATCTATTGGAATACCACCCGTGACCTGCTCTACAAGTCTACTATTCCTAGCGTATCAGGATACCAGAAGCAGATGCAGAACATCGGTAAGGTTGCCAACAACGGTTGGGAACTCACCGTCAACGGCGACATCGTACGTGGTAAAGACTATGTGGTAAGCGGTAACTTCACTCTCGGTCACAACAAGATGACCATCAAGAAGCTGAATGCTTCTGACGGTAACACTCCGCTTTATAATACTGCTAGTAAATGGAAGTCATCTATCGAAAATGACTACGTGATGCAGGTAGGTGGTGAGCTCGGTCTGTTCTACGGTTTCGTATATGACGGACTCTACAACTGGGATGAGTTTACCTATCCTGAAACAGACTCTTACATTGCCACTCCTAACAACAAGGCTACACTCAACGGCATGCTCATCGGCGGTACTGTTACCGACGGTTACGAGGGCAACACCGGTAACGGTATCTTCAGTTCGTCTAACTCAGGTTACTCAACCCTGCCCGGTAAGATCAAGCTGAAAGACCTCAATGGTGACGGTCAGATCGACCAGAAGGATATGACCGTAATCGGTAATACCAACCCCAAATGGCAAGGTGGTTTCGGTTTGTCAGGTCAGTGGAAGAACTTCGACTTCACAGCCAACTTCACTTACATGCTCGACTTTGATGTATATAATGCCACAGCTTTCGCTATGTCATCATCATCAAAAAGCCAGTACAACTTCTTCAACGTAGATTCTAAGTTTGCCAACAAACGCTGGCGTTATACCGCTCCAGAGGGATTTGTTGACAACGATGGTCACAACATCACCGGTGAGACGCTCTATAAGAACATCTACATCAACGGTGCACTGGGACTCTACAAGAATCTGAATGCTAATGCAAGTCTGTGGAACCCTGCAGACGTAATCAACAACGTGATGTTCTCATACTTTGTAGAAGATGGTTCATTCCTCCGTTGCACCGACGTTACTGTAGGTTACACCCTGCCGAACCTCATCACCAAGAAGTTTGGTATCGAGAAAGTCCGCGCTTACGTTTCTGCTTCAAACCTCTTCATCCTGACCAGCTACTCTGGTTACGACCCCGAGGTTGACGTGCAGTCTGGTCTGACTCCTTCTATGGACTACAACCGCTACCCACGTTCACGCACCTTCTCTTTCGGTCTCAACGTAACATTCTAAAGATACAAACCTAAGAAACTGAAATCAATATGAAACTCAATAAGATATTTATCAGTGGAATGGCCATGTTGTCGCTGACAGCATGCGACGATTTCCTTGCTGTAGATCCAGACTCAACATCAGCAAACACTGAGTTCATCTACAACAACGAAGGCGAGATTTCTACTGCACTGAATGGTGTTTATGCACAGATTCTCTCTGGAAACACCTTCGGTAATAATCTGTACAGGTATTTCCAGCTGAACAGCGATGTTGACTTCTCTACCAACACCAGCGAAACTGCATCGGGTAACAGCCCCGCACGTTTCGATACGCGTTCGGATGCAGGCAACATCAAAACCCTTTGGAATGCACTTTACAGCGGTGTAGAAACTGCCAACGAATTCATCTTCAACCTGAAGAACAGCAAGCTCTATGAAGAGAAGATGAAAACTGAAATTGCCGATGGCGAAGATACTGGCGGTGTGGTAACCGAGGAAGTACCCAACGTGACCAAACTGACCCAGATGATGGGTGAAGCCAAGGTGATGCGTGCAATGTTCTATCACGAGCTGCTCTCATACTGGGGCGATATCCCCTTCACTTTCAAGGCTACCTATGAGACCAACAATCTCTATCCTGAAGTAGTAGATCGTCAGGTTGTCAGCGATTCGCTGATTGCCGACCTCCGTCACGCTGCAGAATGGATGCAGTCTGACAAAGACGCTACCCTCGAAGCTCCCGAGCGCATCTCGAAGGAAGCTGCCTATGCCATGATTGCCCGTCTCGCCTTGCAGGCTGGTGGTTACTCTTTGAACCACGATGCCAACGACGTGAATGGTTACAAGATGACTCGTCCTTCTAACTATAAGGAGTACTATCAGATTGCACGCGACTATGCCAAGAAAGTTATCGATGCCGGCGGTCACTCACTCAACAAGAGCTTCCGCGATGTATTCGTTGACGAGTGCAACCACATTGCAACTAAGGGTGACGATGCGATCTTCGAAATTCCTTTCGGTAAGGACTACTCTGGTGCTTGGGGTTATCTTCAAGGTCCGGAGAGCGAAGTTGACGCTAACAACGAAACCGACTTCTCTAACCAAGCATGGGGTTCTACAAGCGGTAAAGTTCGTACCACTCGTTTCTATCGCCACATGTTCAAAGAGGGTGATGCCCGTCGCGACTATATTTGCGGTACATGGGGTTACTCAAACCAGGGTCTGCCCGCTATCAACTTCAGCTACACCATGTATAACAACAAGTGGTCTAAGCTGTGGAACACAGTAGGTCTCGGTAAGGCTTCTACCGGAAACACCGGTATCAACTTTGCCTACATCCGCTATGCTGACGTGCTGCTGATGTTTGCTGAGGCTGACAACGAAGTGAACGGAGCTCCTACACAGGAAGCTATCGACGCTGTAAACCAGGTTCGCCGTCGTGCTTACAACGGTGTTGACTATGAACTGACCGCTGCTCAGACTGCTACCAAGGAAGACTTCCTCAAGGCTGTGCTCGATGAGCGTAAGTTTGAGTTCGCTGGTGAGAACATGCGTTGGAAGGATCTTGTCCGCAACAACCTCTACTCAGAGCAGATCTTCTACACCTTCCTGGCTTACTACGGTGTAGCAGAAGACCAGTCAACAGGTTCACCTTACATTGATATGATTAGCGAGCACGATGGTATTGACTATGCCAATATCTCGGCTATGACCAACATCTATTATGTATATGTGAAGAATACAGGCGACGCTAACTTCCCCAACAGCAACCTCTACATGCTGTACATCGTCAATCCTTGGACATCTGACGTACAGCCCAGCAGCAAGCCTGCAGACTATTTTGCTAACCTCGGTTTGCCTTATGAGCCTGTTTCAGCAAGATCTATCACGGGTCAGACTTCATCAGCCAATGATGTGGCTTGGGGTAACAGCGAAAACATCTGGTCGAAAGAAGGTGTGCTCAAGAACGAAGTACTCTACTCTCTCTTCGGCTACATCCGTGGCGATGAGGATGGCAACATCAAGATTGTGAACAACGGAGCCGAGGTCAACTTCGACATCGACACCCAGAATCCTGAGGCTACCGTACAGCAGTTGCCCGCAGTACGCTACCTGCTCCCTTATCCACAGGAAGCCATTGCTCGCTCTGACGGACGCTACAAGAACTATTACGGTTTCTAAGCAGTAATTCCTTATTAACATAAGAAAGACTAAAAGACAATGAAAAAAATATTCATATATTCAATGATGCTGATGGCTACGCTGTCCATATTCTCTTGTAAGGACGATGACATCAGCGAATCGGCAAACCGTGACAAGCTGTTCCGTCCGGCATTCCGCACGGACAACAACACCGGTAAGGGTTCTACCGATCCCTACAACTGCGCGATTACCGATTTGAACACAGCACACCTCTACTGGTACACCGTAGATGATGCTGTGGCCTATGAAATCAAATGGGCGATTCAGAACTATGTGGCAAATGGTGAACAGGCATGGATCGACACCGAGGCTGGTGTTGACGGCAAGGAACTGGCAGGTCACGTGGTAGTGACTGATCCTAAGCAGTTCGATTTGGTGATCAAGAACCTGAGCTACCAGACCGACTACCGTTTCGCTATCCGTGCACTCCACTCATACGATGCTAACAACGACAGTTGGAAGACTGACCCTAAAAACTCTGACTGGTATGGTTATGGTCACGGTACAGAATGGGCTGATTACTTCGGCATGCAGACTGGTGTCCGTTATGATGTGCCTTTTGTTATCCAGACTTTGAACATCACCAAGACTTCTATGGTGGTACGTCTGGACCGCAACATCAGCAAGTATTCTGATGATGAGAAGAAAACCTTCCGTGATCACTTCAACTTTGTAGATGCTGACCAGAATGTTCTGAAGATTGACTATCTGACCTTCACCGCTTCGAAATCAACTCCAAATGCTACAACCAACCCCACTTACCTGCACTTCGATATTCCTGAGTCAGCATGGGTAAACGACGTAGCTGAGTTTACTATCGACGGTCTGTCTGAGAACTCGGTTTATAACATCGACGCATGGGATAGTTCAATCGAGGCAAAGGTTGACGCTTGCTATAACTCTGTAATGAAGAGCACCAAGGGTACTCCAGGCGCTCCTATCCTTATCAAACACGTGCCTACTGCTAAGGATACTATCGGTACTGGCGACAACATGAACATCTATGACATCTCGTCATACAACTCCATGAAGCTTGACGATATCATCTCTAACTACAATAGCGATGTGACCGTAGCTGAGAACCAGGTATTCTATCTGGAAGGTGGCAAGACTTACCACTTCACCGATAACCCCAACCTCTATAAGGGTCTGACACTCCGCACCAACCCAGAGGATGTTGCACAGGGCAAGCGCGCTAAAGTATATCTCAGTGGTATGACTAAAACTGGTGCTAATGTCAATACCTGTAACTTCATGTTGGGTCGTCAGCCTAACGCAGGTGAAAACAGTACCATTACCCTTGACATCGACTCGATCCGCTTCATGGATCTCGACTTTGACGTTCCTATGGCTACCAACTATGGTCATGCACAGGAAGGAACAGGAAAAGCAGTTGGTAACTACTTCATGAACATGTACTCTAACGGTATGGGTATCAACGTAACCCTGCTCGAAATGAACAACTGTACATTCCAGGGACTTATCCGCGGATTCTTCCGTATTCAGGGTTCTAACGACTTCTATATCCACAACCTGAAGATGATTGACTGCAGCCACTATAACAGTGGATTCTACGACAACAACGGTGGAGGTTACAACTACATCCATGCTGACCACAACGGCAAGCCGAAGTCTAACATTCTGGAGAATGTAGAAATCAGCGGCAACGTATTCTACGATAGTCCAAAGGGTAGCTTGATTACTGACTCTAACCGCAACCTACAGTGGGATGCTTCTGTACGTTGGAATCTCAACATCCACCACAACACCTTTGTGAACTTCATGACTCGTTCTACAAAGTCTGCTTGGATGAACACCCGCTATATCCCTGGAGGATCTCATGCCAACATTCACGACAACATCTGGATTAACACCAAGGATGCTGACGACGTGAACCGTGCTATGAACGCACTCGGTTGGGATGCTCGTAACATTCAGGGTGGTGACGGAAGTGGTAAGGTTGTATTCAACATCTACAACAACTGGACTACCAACGATCCTTATCTGAAGGGCGGACAGCCATTCAACAACAATGCCTTCAACGCTACTTCTAACTCACCAGGTAAGTGGCAGAAGACTTGGAAGAATGAACTCGACACCTACTATCCTGCAGGACTTGACGAACTGAAGGTTCACTGCGATACAGAACTGAAGGCCACTGACCTGATGGTATCGCCAAACCCACAGCACTTCGTAGGCGCTAAGCCAAGTCACCTCGACCACCATACCGATAAGGGTATCGACGGTCTCTACTATCAGCAGACTGAGAAAGTGCTCAACTCAGCTATCTATAAGAGCGGCGCTGGTGCACCTCGTCTGAGAAACGGTAAGAAATAATAAAGCATTAAAACATACATACGACTATGAAAATTATGAAATATGTAGCCGCAGCATTCGCTGCCGTAGCTATGACTCTCTCTTTCAGCAGCTGTTCAAGAGACCTTGATCCAGATGTTGACTCAATGGGCTGGTATCGTTGCGAGGTAACCCTCGACAACCAGGGTAGCCTGAGCGAGGAAGGTGTTGCAGCATTCGAAGATGCTGTCAACGCAGCCTATGGTCTGGAGCATGGTGCAACACACTATTTCTCTCATTGCACCAAGGCTTACATGGAGAGTAACTACAACGCAACTGTAGCTCTGTCTAACGATAAGAACGAAATCTTTACCAAGATTATCGCTCCTGTTGTTGCCTCTCAGGGCGTGAGCGACTTCACCGTGAAGTTTGCTTTCGAAGAGCAAATCACCAGTAAAAATGCTGAGGGCGAAGAGGTGAAAACCGTGAAAGAGCTGAAGTCTGTCATCTACAAGGCTTCTGACTTGAAATAACAGACATACTTAATATCTCTATGCCACAGGGGCAGGTCGAAAGGTCTGCCCCTGTTTTTCCATTAAAACGCAATCGTCTAAACAACAGCACACAATAGGATAATACAACAGTAAGGACGATCATAGATTATAGGAAATACTAACAAACAGAACGTTTTCGTTAAGCCAAATGAGCAGAATAAAGCTTGCTTTAGTTCTGCCATGGCGAGAAAACGAAGGATGTAATCCAAGATTAACATAAGTTCAACAACATTACTCATGAGGGGCTGGTAACAGACCTTAAACTAAAAACAAAACAACATGATGAAAAAGACATTACTGACACTAACAGCAATGCTGAGTCTGCATGCAACAGCACAGACTCTACCATATCAGAATCCTGCACTTACTGCAGAAGTTCGTGCCGATGATTTGTTAGGACGTCTAACTCTTGAAGAGAAGGCTAAACTAATGATGGACACGTCACCTGCTATTGCGCGATTGGGCATTCCGGCGTTCCAATGGTGGAACGAAGCACTTCATGGCATAGGCAGAAACGGCTTTGTCACGGTATTCCCAATCACCACCATGATGGCTGCATCATGGGATGATGCATTGCTCTACCAAGTTTTTACTGCTGTGAGCGATGAAGCACGTGCTAAAAATCAAGAAGCGAAACGCAGCGGTAAAGTGTCGCGTTATCAAGGATTGTCATTCTGGACTCCCAATATCAATATTTATCGCGACCCTCGTTGGGGACGTGGACAAGAAACCTATGGTGAGGATCCATACCTGACAGAACGTATGGGACTTGCTGTTGTGAATGGACTGCAAGGTCAAAGCTTCGACGGAAAACCGTCGAAAGAACGTTATGCAAAACTGTTGGCATGTGCCAAACACTTTGCTGTGCATAGTGGTCCGGAATGGAATCGACACACGTTCGATATTCAGCAGTTGCCAGAACGTGACCTTTGGGAAACCTATCTTCCTGCTTTCAAGGCATTGGTACAGAAAGGTAAGGTGGCTGAAGTGATGTGTGCCTACCAACGTATCGACGGTCAGCCTTGTTGTGGTAATGCCCGTTATGAGCGACAAATCCTTCGCGACGAATGGGGATTCGATGGTCTCATCACCAGCGACTGTGGTGCCATCCGCGACTTCCTGCCCGGATTTCATGGTGTATCAGCCGACCGTCCGGCTGCCGTAGCACAGGCTGTTGAGTCTGGTACTGACTTGGAATGTGGTTCTGAATACCGCAATCTGCCTGAAGCCGTAAAACGAGGAGACATTAGCGAAGAGCGTATCAATACCAGTTTGCGCCGACTGTTGGTGGCACGTTTCAGATTGGGAGACTTTGATGCCGACTCTTTGGTGAGTTGGACCAAGATACCTTCAAGCGTTATTGCCTCGAAAGAACATAAGCAACTCGCTTTGCAAATGGCACGTGAAGGAACTATTCTGCTGAAGAACAACGGTATTCTGCCCTTGAAGAAAGAGGATGCTAAACGCATCGTAGTCATGGGACCGAATGCAAACGATTCTATCATGATGTGGGGAAACTATAGTGGTTACGCCACACAGACCGTCACCATTCTGCAGGGACTGCGCCAAAAGTTGGGCGATGTGCGTTATGTGCAAGGTTGCGGTCTGACTCGTGGAGAAGTCTATGAGAGTCGTTTCGACCACATGAAGGCTCCATTGGGCAATAAGGGAATGCAAGCCACTTATTGGAATAATACCGAGATGGAAGGTGCACCCGTCAATACCGTAACGATTACTTCACCCATCAATCTGAGCAATGGCGGCAATACGGTCTTTGCGCCAGGTGTCAATCTGGAGCAGTTCTCTGCTCGTTACGACGGACAGTTTGTTGCTGATACCGATGAAACGCTTACGCTGCGTGTCGGAGCAGATGATAAAGTGCGCGTCATGGTCAATGGCGATACGCTGGTCAATATATGGAAGGTGCGTCAACGTATTCAGGAAGCTGCCCCACAACTTGAAGTCAAAGCCGGACACCACTATCGCATACAGATAGACTATGTGCAGGAAGGCGGAATGGCTGCCATGCAGTTTGACATCTGTAAAAAGCAAACACTTACAGCTGACGAGATTCTGGCACAGGTGGGCGATGCTGAAACGGTCGTCTTCGTTGGTGGTATCTCTCCGCGAGTTGAAGGCGAAGAGATGAAAGTGAGCGACCCAGGTTTCAAGGGTGGCGACCGTACAGACATCAATCTGCCTACCGTTCAGCGTCAGATGTTGCAACTGTTGCACAAAGCAGGTAAACGTGTGGTCTTTATCAACTGTTCGGGCGGAGCCATCGCTCTAACAGAAGAAGCGCCACTCTGCGATGCGATTGTTCAAGGATGGTATGGTGGAGAACGTGGTGGTGAAGCCATGGCAGAGATTCTGATGGGCGAAGTGAACCCTTCAGGAAAACTGCCCATAACGTTCTACCGCAGTACCGATGATCTGCCCGACTTCCTCGACTATCGTATGACAGGTCGTACTTACCGCTATTTCAAAGGTGAAGTGCTCTATCCCTTCGGCTATGGACTGAGTTATACGTCTTTTGAAGTGGGCAAACCACAATATAAGAACGGCGTGGTAACGGTAAATGTGAAGAATACCGGCAAGATGGATGGAACGGAAGTGGTTCAGGTTTATCTGCGCCGTACTGCCGACACAGAAGGTCCGATCAAAACGTTGCGTGCTTATAGCCGAATATCGGTCAAGGCTGGTCAGAGTCAAAAGGTAAACATTCCGTTGCCCCGTGAGCAGTTTGAAGGTTGGGATGCGAAGAACAATAGCATGCGTGTAGTACCTGGTCAATACGAATTGATGGTAGGTACGTCAAGTGCTGATAAAGATCTGAAGACCATTAAGGTCAATATGAAATAAGTGATAAAAGGGAATTCGGTATTCCCTACCTTCTATTTAAAGATGCTGAAACATGCGGTCTGCCATCTGCTGATGGGCTGGATGTTTCAGCGTCTTTTGTATAAACACACAGCTATCAAAATAAGCAAACATCTTCTTGCCTCCCCATTCCGTCCTTTGACCTCCCATCATATTCCCATAAGACATCCCGAATGCATCCCGAATGAATACTATATGAAAAACAGGTATTGGATTTTAACAAGTAAAAACTATCGTATCAAACAGCTTATTATCACATCAATTGAAATTGAAAACAACAAGACGAGCACAGCATGAAATTGACAACAGCCATACTCATAGTCATCATACTTTGCATGTTGGCCTATATTCTTTTGCGCCGCAACAAGAAACTCAGCATAGAACTGCGTAATACCAACAACGAGTTGCAAAACCATCTTGTGCAACTACAAAAAGCAAGTGCGTTAGCCAAACTGTCTGACGAAAAAAAGACAAAGTTCATCCAAGACATGAGCCACGAAATACGCACACCACTTAATGCCATCGTGGGATTCACCCAAATCCTGACACAAGCCAAAGAAACGTTGACCAATACAGAAAAAGGCGACATTGTCAAAGAAGTTACAGAAAACTCCACACTACTGTCAGCTTTGGTCAATAACATACTCGACCTGACTAATATCGAAACAGGACGTTATGTTATGCAACACCACACCATCCATATCAACAATCTCTGCCGAAATGCCATCGATAGCAGGAAATTTATGAAGGCAGATGATGTGGAAGTGGTTTTCAATAGCAATATGACAGATGCCGACACCATCACAGGCGACGAGCATCGTCTCTTTCAGGTGCTCACCCACATGCTGAGTAACGCTATGAAGAATACCGAACATGGCATCATTACCTTGGATAGCATATATTCCGCAAAAGATAAAAACGTCTCATTTATCGTGACTGATACAGGCTGTGGTATTCCAGAAGATAAGCGTAACGAAGTATTCAAGCGTTTCAAAAAACTCGACCGGTTTAAGCAAGGAGTAGGACTCGGACTTGAAATATGCCGTACTATTGCCACAAGAATGAATGGCTCGTTTCTGCTCGACAATCAATACACAGGTGGCGCACGCTTTATCTTCACTATTCCGACAATACCATCTGCACCCGACAATA
>Ga0129312_1001513_pt1 | contig 13371 bp, 11 predicted proteins | sample O827metagenome_FD_94434 | JGI IMG/M metagenome (GOLD analysis project Ga0129312, IMG submission 94434) | Orangutan group fecal microbial communities from Wisconsin, USA - O827 metagenome | ecosystem: Host-associated > Mammals > Digestive system > Large intestine > Fecal | place: USA: Wisconsin... | reverse complement strand
GCCTGACGCGCACTGTTATATTCATTATTTATTATTTTTCTTAAATTCCGGTGTTCCGTCATCTACCGGCTCCACAACACTCTCACCGTCTTCCGCGGAATCCTTCAGCGCATTGACCTGATTGTCATCCACACCTTCTGAAACCTCTTTCTGGAAAAAGATCTTTACAGTCATAAAGATCAGCTTGATGTCCAGAAGGAAAGAATAGTTCTCAATGTAGAACAGATCCAGTTTCAGCTTATCATAGGGAGTTGTATTGTACTTGCCGTATACCTGGGCATATCCGGTAAGTCCGGCTTTGACTTTCAGTCTGTAATGAAACTCAGGGATCTCTTTTTCATATTCCTGCATGATCACATCACGCTCAGGCCTTGGCCCTACCAGGGACATATCTCCCATAAAAACATTGAAAAGCTGTGGCAGCTCATCCAGATGGAGATTCCTCAGAACATGGCCCACCGGAGTGATACGGGAATCATTCTTGGATGCAAGCCTTGCACCGTTCTTCTCAGAATCCACGCACATACTGCGGAATTTACGGATACGGAACTCTTTGCCCTTATAAGTGAGACGATCCTGAAGATAAAATACAGGGCCGCCGTCATAAGCCTTGACCAGAATAGCGATCAGCAGCATCAGCGGTGATGTGACGATGATCCCGACACCGGAAATAACAATATCAACCAGTCTCTTGGCTGCTCTCTGTTCCATGGAAAGTCCCATATTTCTTGACATAAGAAGCGGTGTATCAAAAAGATGGATCCTCTCGCTTCCCAGGATAATGATATCTGAGATCTTGGGACTCATATAACAGCGGATGGAATGTGAAAAGCAGTATTTCAGGTATCTGTTACGGATCTGGGACGGAAGATCCCAGATGATCACACCATCATAGTTCTCCATAAGCTCATGGATCTTCTCCTCACCCACACGAATATGGACCTTGCCGCTGATGTTATATTTATCCTTCCTGGAATTCATCTTGTGGATCACATCTCCGGGATCCCTGTCACCGTAAATGACCAAAAGTCTTCTGGCTGTATACAGCCTGGAATAAATATACCGCGATCCCCAGATCCACAGAATGGTAACTACGATCTGAACAGCGGTCATTTCCAGAATAGGCTCTGCCGGAAGGAACCACCGGTTGATCAGGGTGATCTGAAAATAAGTCACAACATTGGCACAGATCGTTGCCAGCGTCAGGGAATAAAATACATCGATCCTCTTAAGGTATCCTACCTTCAGCCCGCCATAAAGCTTGGCAAACAGTGTGTAGATCAGGCCGTAGATAAAGACCAGTACCCAGTTACCCTTTCTCCAGAAGGGCTTCAGGATCATCCCTCTGTAGGATTCATACCACACATAGGCAAAGATTGCAGCCTGCGCCAGTACAATAAGACTGGCAAGGCAGAATACGATAAAACGCTTGTAATCTTCTCTTTTACTTTTATTCACGGAATTTCTCCCTTCCCCGAAGTTTATACAAAATCTGCTCGGGAATCAGTTATTAACTTAACCATTATAGCCCAATTCATGTGGATTCGTCCATAGATTCCTGTGACTTTTTTGTCTGTGAGACTTTTCCGACTGCTGTAAACAGATTTTTCAGCAGGTTTTTCCCAGGGTCTGAAGCTTCTCGTACTGGTCATACTCCTGTTTGTTATAGAAATATTCCCGGTCTTTTCCGGCAATTCCCAGATCCTCAAACCACTCATCCAGAAGCTTGTTCTGCAGCATTGTATGGGTAGGCTCTGCCAGGGTATTCAGGTTCCACAAACTGAAATGAAGGGCATAATTGATAAAATCCTTCTCAAGCTCCCACCATACGCCCTCTTCTTTGATCCTGTCACGAAGAGCACACAGGGCATTGTAGAAACAGTTCCAGGATTTCTCTCTTGTCTTTGAGAGGGAATCCTTAGTATCACGTCTCTGGTGGGCAAGAACCTTGTCAACTACTGCGATCCTCTTTGCAAGCACAACTGCGCTGAATACAAACAGCATATCATTGCTGGTACGCTGTTCCTGGAAAAGCAGATGTTTTTCTTCCACAAAAGATTTAAGAAAAAGCTTGTCCCACGCCCAGCCAACCTCTACTTTAAAAACATTGGCAGTCATCTGTCTGCGGTTAAACGGTGCATACGGAGGCAGTTCCTCCATACGAAGAGTCCATGGAACAGACTTGTATGTGCCTTTTTCGGACTCATACTGGTCAGAGCGGAACATTACCAGCTCAGCAGAACATTCCTCTGCCTTTTTATAAGCCTCCTCCAGCATATCCGGCTCAAAAAAGTCATCACTGTCAAGAAATGACAGGTATTTTCCGGAAGCCTTATGTATACCGAAGTTTCGTTCTGCTCCGGCCCCGGCATTTTCTCTGTAATAGACTTTTATTCTTTTGTCCTTTTCTTCGTATTCTTTCAGGATCTCCGGGGAATCATCTGTAGAACCGTCATCCACACAGATGATCTCAATGTCTTTCAGTGTCTGGTTCACAATGGAATCCAGGCACTGTCTTAAATAACTGCTTACGTTATAAACCGGAAGGATCACCGAAACTTTTATATTATCCACTGTACCCATTTATGCTTCCTTTCCCATAACCCTGAAGATCACCTTCTTGATCGAAATCGGAATGAACATTACCGCTTTTCCTACTTTGAAGGTTGTGGAAGATTCCAGCTCAGCCACACGTTTCTCCGCAATCCTTGCACGCTTCTCCGCTGACTTGATGCGCTCCTCTCTGATAGTCACACGTTTTCTGAGAATGTGGACTTTCTTCTCAAGGAGACGTTCTCTCTTGCTTCTTATATAGAATTTCACATAAAAAGCATTTGGATCTTTGATGAGGAACATCAGCTTTTCCCACTCGATCGGGCTGTAACAGCTCTGATCCAGTTCCCCGTTATCACGGGATCTGCTGAACTCTTTGCTGATCCTCTGGACATATTCTTTTTTGAATTCATCACCGATACGGCCTAATGTAAAGATATAATTATGGAATTTTTTCAGCACATACATGTACTTGAATTTCTCCCAGATCTCTCTGTCTTCCATAAGAAGGTCTCTGATATAATCATACTCTATATTACTGCAGTAAACCTTCTCACGGTTATTAACAGATGAGTTGGGGTTATCTCTTCTGTTCATATAGTATGGCTTATCAATGATCATGGCACGTTTTGCATGTACAAATGTCTGGAAGAAAAATCCGTTATCCTGGAAAGACGCTCCAGGTGTCTCATTGTGACGGATATGGAACTTCTCAATAAAATCACGACGGTAGATACCACTCCAGGTGTTCATGATAAAGCGCAGTGCCTCCGGCTCATTACTTGCATCAAATACTCTGTTGTACCATGTATTTGTTTTATCCAGATGGTTGTAGACCAGTGACATATTGCCGTTCTCAGGATTTCCTGTAAAGCGGAAAAAGTCTGCCTTCAACATATCCAGGTCATTTTTTTTCGCAATATTATACAAATCCTCATACATGTTAAGGGGAACATAATCGTCCGGCTCCACAATACCGATGTACTCACCGGTAGCCTTATCCAGGCCTACGTTCATGGCCTTTCCATATCCACCGTTTTCCTTGTCAACAATAACAAAACGCGGATCATCTGCTGCATATTTCTTTATGATCTCCAGGGAATTATCAGTTGATCCGTCATTTACACAGATGATCTCAATATCCTTCATTGTCTGTCTCTGTACACTTTCCAGACATTCATCAAGATACATTTCCACATTGTAGGTTGGTATAATAATTGAAACTTTTGCCATACTTTTTCTCTTTCCTTTTATACTATTCTTTTTTGCTTTTTCTTTGATCTTCTGTACATCCAGGACATTGAAATAAAAGTCCAGTCCTGTGTCTGCTTCCAGCTTCTCAAATTCCTGCCTTATCTCCTCCTGACTACACCCTTCTACTGCACGGCAGGCATTGTCTCTTATTCTTCTCATCTGATCAATGAGAGAATAATAATATTCTCTGTCTTTGCAGAGATTTTTTTTGCACGCAAATTTCTCCAGTTCCTTAATGACTACATAATAGGAAAATGCCATAAATATCTTTTTATTTCCTGTCATTACTGAACTGGCTCTTACGCGTCTGCTGTAAAATTCACGATTTACAAATTCCACCCTTTTAGCTGCTTCCAGACACTGTATCGCGAACAGATTATCCTCACACATGATCCCCTCACAAAACTGAATATGATTCTCTGTGTAAAGATCTCTTCTGGAAAAAAATAATGTAACCGATGGTTTAAACTCCGCATTGGAAGAAAATTTCGTAAAAAGTTCCCTTCCCGTGCAGATCTCACTGTAATTGCCGGTAAGGATATAATAACTGCTGTAATTGCTGTGAGCCTTTTCCACTTCTTCGTTTTCAAAAAAAGCGCGGGCGCTGAACATAAGCATGTCCAGGCTCTCTTTCTCAGCCCTGTCAAAGCAGTAATCCAGTGTTCCCGGATGAAGGATATCATCACAGTCCATGAAATAGATGTATCTGCCCCTTGCATGGCGGATTCCGGTATTTCTGGCAGAAGATGCACCTCCGTTTTTCTGATGGAACACCTGGATCCTTTTATCCTTCCGGCTGTACTCCTCAAGGATCTCCCCTGAACGGTCTGTGGAACCATCATCCACACAGATGATCTCAATATCCTTCTCTGTCTGTCCGATTATGGAGTCCAGACATTCCTCCAGATATTTTTCTCCGTTATAAACAGGAATGATCACGGAAACAGGTGGTACAGCCTCTTTATTCATGTTGTCTCTTTTATAATGCACGTAACTCGATTGTATCATATTATTCATATACTCGCAATATTTTCGCCATACAGTAGTTTGCTGCTGTATCCTTTTTGTTACTGTAAATAATAACTCCTTTTTATTTCCAATTTGCTGTTGTCAGAATTTCCTTATACTGGTCAAACTCCTGCTTATTATAGAAATATTCCCTGCTCTTGCCGGTAATCTCAAAATCATCAAACCATTCATTCACAAGCTTGTCACGGAGCATGGTATGGGTAGGCTCTGCCAGGGTATTTAAATTCCACAGGCTGAAATGAAGAGCATAATTAATAAAATCCTTCTCAAGCTCCCACCACAGGCCTTCCTCTCTGATCCTGCTTCTCAGCGCTGTAAGCGCCTTATAGAAACAATCCCAGGATTTCTCTCTGGTTGAGGAAAGCGAATTTCTCACCTCGCATCTCTGATGCACCAGAACCTTGTCCACAACTCCCATTCTCTCCGCCAGTACGATTGCACTGAACACAAAAAGCAGATCATTACTTGTTCTCTGCTCCTGGAATGTAAGATGATGCTTTTCCACAAACTTTCTGGAGAAAAGCTTATCCCAGGCCCAGCCAACCACAACCTTGAAAATATTCTCAGTCATGTGCCTCCGGTTAAAAGGCTCGTAGTGAGGCAGTTCCGGCATCAGCAATGTCCAGGGAGTTTCCTGGAAATGCTTTTCTTCTGTGAGATACTCATCTGCTCTGAAAAGAACAATATCTGTCTCATACTCTTCTGCCTTTTCGTATGCCAGCTCCAGCATATCCGGCTCAAAGAAATCATCACTGTCAAGAAACGAAAAATACTTTCCTTTTGCCTGTGCCATGCCATAGTTCCTGGCAGTTCCCGCACCTTTGTTTTCTCTGTAAAAAGCCCGGACTCTGCTGTCCTTTTTTTCGTATTCTTTCAGGATTTCTGTTGAACCGTCTGTGGAGCCATCATCCACACAGATGATCTCGATCTCTTTCAGTGTCTGTCCCAGAATGGAATCCATACACTGGTACAGATATTTTTTTACATTGTAGACCGGAAGGATCACGGAAACTTTTATCTCGTTCATATCACCTAACCCTGCTTTCTTCTGATTCTCGCTGTAATCTTCTTTATAAAATTCACAACACGCATACAGCGCCTTCCAAGTTTCAGCTCCTGTGAACTTTCATATTCAAAAAGTGCTCTCTGCTGAACACCCAGCTTCTTTCTGCACTGCTTCAGCTCTTCCTGTGCATAGCGCAGCTTTTCTTCCAGCTCTTTTTCCCTGTGTCCCACAAGATAATATCTGCAGTAGAACGCATACCAGTCTCCACAGAGCAAGGTAATACAGTCCCATTCTTCCTGTGTAAAAAAATCAATACTCAGCTCATCCAGCTCTGCTGCCCTGCAGAACTCCCTGCTCATACGATGTGCATATTCCCTGCTGAACTCAGAACACACATGTCCCAGATTTTCCATATAGCTGTGGAATTTCTTCTGAGTATACTGACATTTCTTTTTCTTCCAGACTTCCGGATCCTTCATCAGCTCATCGCGAAGTCTGTCATACTCTTTATTGACCTGGTACACCGCTTCACGGTCATATAAGACTGAATCATTTCTTTTATCTGTATCCATTCATTTCACCTTCATTATATTCTGTCGTATCATGTATATCTGTCAGTTATCCTGTACAGCATACCACAGGTAAATAGTATGCACAACTGTCATGTTTACATCTGATATGAAAAAAAGAACTGCAGCCATCTGCTGCAATTCTCTTTTTCTGAAATTTCTTTTTCACACACGTTATATACTGTCTTATTCGTTTACCAGGTTATATTCCTCAATGGATTTATTGATGGAATCAGACATATTCTTTACTGCTGTATCCACATCCTCTTTTCCGTTGAGCATACTCTCGATCTCGGACTCTACAGTTGCTCTTGCCTCCGGGAATACACTTAACAGTGCACCTACATAATCTGCGGAAGAATCGTGGAGCTGGTCGATAGCTGTCTCAAACTGCGGATATTTTTTTACATTTTCCTTGAATACATCTTCATCCTGAGCTTTAACTGTTACAGGGAAGTATCCGGTCTGTGCGTTCCAGTAAGCCTGGGATTCCGGAGAGATAAGGAATTTTACGAACTCCCATGTTGCACGAAGCTTCTTCGGATCATTGTTGTTCAGTGCCCAGAGAGATGCACCACCGATAGAAACGCCACCCTCATCACTGGATTTGATCTTCGGGAAGTATGCTGTACCTACTTCAAATTTTCCGTTTACATCCTGAAGGATCTGTTTCAGGGAAGCTGTGGAGCCAAGTGTGATTGCTGCTTTTCCTGCGGAAAAATCTGCAAGTCCTGCATCTCCGCCTTTTCCTACGACAGGAGCAAAGCCTTTGTCATTCAGGTCTTTCCATGCTGTAAGAATGTTCTTTGCAGCACCGTTTTCATCAAATGCAACTGCTGTTGCAGCATCTTCACGGCCATTTCCGTTGTTTGCGTACTGAAGTCCCTGCTTGCCGATGAACTGCTCAAAGAACCATCCATAGATTCCAAGAGACATTACCTCTCCGGCTCCTCCTTTGTCCAGAAGATCCTGACCTACATTTCCAATAGCCTCAAGGCTGTCCGGGATCTCTGTGATACCGGCCTTGTCAAACATATCTTTATTGTAGTACATGATCGGTGTGGAAGAGTTGAACGGCATGGAGTAAAGCTTGTTATCAATTGTGTAATAAGCTGCCAGGTTCGGCTCGATCTCAGATACATCATATCCATCTGCGTCGATCATCTCCTGCATTGGAACGATCCATCCGGAATCGATCATGAATCTTGTACCAATCTCATATACCTGTACAAGATCAGCTCCCATGTTTCCGATCTGTGCACTTTTCAGTTTGTTCAGGGAATCATCATACTCGCCCTGATACTGAGCGTCTACTGTGATCCCGTACTCATTTTCATCGTTGAATTTTTTTACCAGTGTATCAATAGCCTCACCGTTGACACCACCCATGGAGTGCCAGAATGTAATTGTGGTTCCGTCCACATCAGATGCATCTGCCATCTCCACCTTTTCATCTGTACTGTTATCTGCTGCAGATACAGCCACTCCGGAAAGTGATGTTACAGCCATTGCTGCAGTAAGTAAAGCTGCAATCATTTTTTTCTTCATAACTTTTTTTCTCCTCTTGAAAAATTATCTGTTTTCTTCTTTTATAAGATAAACTGCCGCATAAAACCGGCAATATCTTTTTGGGGTTATCAGCCTTTGACTGCTCCTGAGAACATTCCTCTGATCAACTGTTTCTGGCCGATGATAAATATCGATATGGATGGAATGATGATCATGACTACTCCGGCGATCATCAATGTGATGGACTGGGAATCCACACTGTCCAGCATACTGATACCAATCTGTACAGTTCTCATATTGTTGGAGCCTGTAACAAGAAGAGGCCACATATACATATTCCATGCATTGATAAAGGTATAAACTGCCATAGCTCCGATAGCGGATTTTGTCAGTGGCAGAAGGATCTTTACAATAAATCTTAAATTTCCGCATCCATCCAGTTTTGCTGACTCATACAGTGAGATCGGAAAAGTCATATAAAACTGACGGAACAGGAAAATTCCCATTGCTGATGTAAGATAAGGAACAATCAGAACCTGATATGTATCCAACATTCCCCAGCTTGAAACTGTAAGATAATTGGAAATGATCGTCGCCTCGCCGGGAACCATCATAGTTGCCATAACCACCATAAACAGGATCCCTTTGCCCTTAAACTCCAGGAAAGAAAAAGCAAATGCTGCCAGGGAGCAGGTGATGATCTGTCCGATGGTAATGCAGCCTGCCATAATAAAGGAGTTCAGGATAAATTTCAGAAGCGGAACTGTACGGAACGCATTTACAAAGTTTGAAAATGTAGGGTTCTTCGGAAACAGATTCAGCTCTGTTGTAAACAACTCATTTGACGGCATCAGGGCAATGCTGATGGCATAAAGCAGCGGAAGCAGGATCAGCACTGCAAATACCACATTTGCCGTGATACGCAAGGCTGTCCGTGATCTTCTTTTTGCCAGTGCTTTGGCGTTCATGGTTTTTTTCAGTTCCAGAAGCTCTTCCCTGGACATATCTCCTACTGCCAGAGCAACGGAATCATTTATTTGTGTCATCAGTAATTAACTCCTTTCTTCTCAATGCGGAACATGATCAGTGTAATGATCATAATGATCACAAACAGGATCACTGACTGAGCTGCCGCACTTCCGAATCTGTAGTTAAAAAATGCATCACGGTAAATGGAATATACGATTACATTTGTGGACTCGTTAGGGCCTCCCTCTGTCAGGATCTTGATCTGGCCAAAGGACTGAAATGCCTGGATGATATTTACCACCAGTGTATAAAACATGATGGGGGAAAGTCCCGGAAGTGTCAGGCTGAAAAACTGCTGTACTCCTGTGGCTCCGTCAACAGATGCTCTCTCATAGATCGTCTCGTCAATGTTTCCGAGACCTGCGGAAAAATACAGGAAATTGATTCCGCTGTTAAGCCATGCTGTAAGAACTGCCACGCAGATCAGCGCTGTATTTGGATCGTTCAGCCAGTTGATATCCAGCCCCAGAAGCTTGTTCACGATACCAACTGCCGGATGAAGCATGATCTGGAAGATCATTGCCGCAGAACTTGATGCGATCGCCATAGGGAGGGCATAGGATGTGCTGAAAAACCGGATTCCCGGAAACGCCTTGTTGCAAAGCACTGCCGCAATCAGTCCCAGCAACATTCCACCAAGAACTACGATCACAACAAAGATCAGTGTTACCTTAAGGCTGTTGATGAAAGATGCCGACTGAAGCAGATCTTTATAGTTTTCCAGGCCTACATACAGCTTCGCCTGTCCCATTTTGTTTGTTTTGTAAAGGCTTAAATAGATTGTTTTTATAAACGGATAAAAAAGAAAAATTCCAAAGATCAGCATACAGGGTACCAGATAAAGATACGGTGCGATCTTTCTTTTTACATTATTTTCCACTTTGCTACTCCTCCCCGTAAAAAATGTTCTGCTCTGTATCCACATCAAATACCTGAGCTTTGTCCATATCAAAGTAAAGGGAAACCTTTTCTCCAACCATTGTCTGGTTTTCCGGTTTCAGGCGCACAGCCAGTGTTTTTCCCTGCTCATCAAAATACAGGATTACTTCTGCTCCCAGCATCTCCCGGTTTACCACCAGTTCTTCCACATGCTCGCTGTCCTTCTCAATACCCATTTCCAGGGCTTCCTCATACTCATAAATGTCTTCCGGGCGGATTCCAAGGATCACATGCCGTCCATTATATTTATCAGCAATGAGCTTTCCTCTGGTTCCGTTTAAATACACTTTTTTGACATTTGGTGCCTCGTCCAGGATCAGCGCAGTACGGTTATTTTCTTCTGCTTTCACTGTACATCCGAAGAAGTTCATGGACGGTGATCCCAGAAAGCCTGCCACAAACCGGTTTACCGGGTGGTCATAAATGATCTGGGGTGCTCCCACCTGCTGGATCAGTCCGTCCTTCATAACCACGATCTTGGTTCCCAGAGTCATTGCCTCTGTCTGGTCATGGGTTACATAAATGATGGTAGTATCCAGTTTTTTATGAAGTTTTACCAGTTCCACACGCATCTGTGCCCTCAGCTTTGCATCCAGGTTGGAAAGAGGCTCATCCATAAGAAAAGCCTTGGGTTTGCGGATTATGGCACTTCCGATAGCCACACGCTGTTTCTGACCTCCGGAAAGTGCTGCCGGTCTGCGGTCCAGAAGCTGCTCGATCTCAAGTATCTTTGCAACTTCATGAACTTTTCTGTCAATCTCCTCTTTGGGATATTTACGGATCTTAAGGGCATAAGCCATATTTCCGTAAACTGTCATATTTGGATATAATGCGTAATTCTGGAACACCATGGACATTCCTCTGTCCTTCGGTTCCAGGTAATTGGAAAGCTGACCGTCGATCCACAGCTCTCCGTCTGTGATCTCCTCAAGTCCGGCTATGATCCTTAATGTAGTCGATTTACCACATCCGGATGGTCCTACAAAGATCACAAACTCTTTGTCATGAATATCAAGATTGAAGTCCTTCACACCGTAATGTTCCGGATCAAACTGTTTGCATACATTTCTCAGTGCAATTTCTGACATTGATTTTTCTCCTTTCATACCAGACAGCCGTCCTCCTCTGTCTGACACCTTTTTCAGTATAAAAAATCAATACCTCCACCGCTATCACAGATGATTTAAGCTTATGTCAAAACCGTGTAAAACAGGCTGCTCTTTATGTATATAAAAAGTAAAATAAAACGAACCACACTTTGAATTTTTTTACCTTATGGCTACAATATTCACGCAAAACAATATTTTTATAATCTCTCTGAAATTTTCAGAATTCTGCTGGCACATTCCTGATATATATAGTAAAATATTCCTGAGAAAACATTCTGCACAATATCATAAAGGAGGAAAATATTATGAGAGAGAAAAAAGTATGCAGAAAAATGTTACTGGCTGTTCTTCTCGGTGCAGCACTGACTATCCTTTTCAGCATCACCGCATTTGCAGCACCAGGCGGCCTGAAACAGACCAGAGGATCCTCAAGCTCCATTTCCTTTACCTGGAACAGTACTTACGCTACTAAATATGACATTGCCTGGAGTACAAACAAGTCCTCATGGAATTATGATTATTCCTACGGAGTTGACGGTTATCTGGGAGGTCTCAATGCAGGCAGAACCTACTATGTAAAGGTCCGTGAACAGAATTCCAGCCAGTGGTCATCCACAGTTGCCATGGTAACAAGTCCGGATTACACAGGCAGCCGTCAGATCTATCAGACTAATGCCACTACTTCCAGCGTTTCCATCAAATGGCAAAAAACAAGCGGCGCCAACCGCTACCTTATCGAGACAAAACTTGGCAACCAGAATTATGTTAAAAAAGGTGTTGTAAAGAGCAACACTGCTACTCTTAAAGGATTGAAATCCGGTCAGGAGTACTATGTGCGGATCACCCCTTACCGCACCTCCGGTTCCTTTAATGCCATGGGATATTCTTTCTCCACAAGCGGCATCAAAACAGTCACCGGTAAGGTTACAGGGTTAAAAGCTTCTGAAGGAAGCACTTCCAAACTGTATTTTACCTGGAACAGAAAAACTACTGTCAAAGGTTATCAGATCGAGCTGATCGCCCTCAAAAATAACAAAAAGAAATATGTAAATGTTCAGGGTTCCTATCCATACCAGACTGTAGCAGTTTCCGAAAAAACCTTCTACAAGGCAAGGATCCGCAGTTACATCCTGATGAGCAACAATGCCAAGAAGTATTCCGCATGGAGCGGCTATACATATGTATGTGCCCAGTCAAGCAGGCTTTCCGGAAGACAGTCCGGTACTTCTTACACACTTTCCTGGTCAAAGGTTGCAGGAGCCACCGGTTATCAGGTCTATATCTCCAATAATTACAGAACCGGCTACCGTAAATTAGCTACAACAAGAAGTACCTCTTACAAAATCAGAGGTCTCAGTCGTGGAAATGGCTACTATATCAAGCTGGTTCCTGTTAAAAAAGTTGGAGGAAAAGTATATAGAAGTACAACAAATCGATATACCAATATTTATATGTCAAAATATCGATAAATCGCCTGACAAATTGTGAAAATTTGTGCAATTATTTTTCTCAGAAGTGCTATAATAGGGTGTGATCAAAGAAGCAATGCAGAATTCTCCAGAATCCATGCACTGAAGTGATAAGGAGGAATTGAGATGATCACATTTAAAGCAGAGAAAAGAAACCCGGATGTAAAAGCGAAAAAGTTAAGACGTGAGGGTTACGTCACCGGTGTCCTTACCGGAAAAGAAATGAAAGAGCCTGTAGCTCTCCAGTTTAACGAAGCCGATGCACTCCGTTTTATTAAAGATAATAAAGAAGGTACTCAGGTATTCCTTGAGCTTGACGGTCAGAAGGTCGATGCACTGGTCAAAAATATTGACTACAATCCAATGGCAAAACAGATCATGGCCCTTGATTTCCAGGCACTGGTTGCAGGTGAAAAAGTTTCCACTACTGTAACAGTCAAGCTGGAGCATACAGAACTTGTTCAGGGTATTGTTGAGCAGGAGATGGAAGAGATCCACTACAAAGCTGATCCGGCCAATCTTCTTGACACTATTGTCATTGACTTTGACGGATTTGACGCAAATGTACGTGACATCCATGTAAAGGATCTGCCAATCCCGGCAGACAAACATGTTCACTTCATTACACCTGAGGATGCAGTTGTAGTTCACATCGGTGAATACCAGGCAGCCGAAGAGGAAGATGAAGAAGCTGCTGACGCAGAAAAAGCTGAGGCGAAATAAATAATGAACCATAGATTCAGGGCAGGTGCTTGACGTTGTTGAAGCACCTGCCCTGTTTTTGTATGGCAGAAAAATAAATAATCCGGAAAAACTTTAAAATTAAAGTTTCCCGGATTATGATGAGCAGGGGATGAGAGAATCGAACTCCCACCAAAGGTTTTGGAGACCCCTATCATACCATT
>Ga0129312_1001512_pt1 | contig 13378 bp, 11 predicted proteins | sample O827metagenome_FD_94434 | JGI IMG/M metagenome (GOLD analysis project Ga0129312, IMG submission 94434) | Orangutan group fecal microbial communities from Wisconsin, USA - O827 metagenome | ecosystem: Host-associated > Mammals > Digestive system > Large intestine > Fecal | place: USA: Wisconsin... | reverse complement strand
AGTATCGTCCTTTTTGCAATCAATAATTTCTTATTATCGTTACCAAATAAATTATACAAATTTCATCAAAATATTGCAATACTATTTATTTTTTTCACCATTCTTATCCTCAAAATTGGAAATCTCGACACACATCTTATTCCTCGGATGCCTTCTTTTCAATATTTCCCTTTCCTTTTCCGTAGTGACATATGTATATATCTGAGTTGTTGTAATGGACGAGTGACCCAGCATTTTTTGGATATACCTTATATCCACGTCCTCTTCCAGTAGAAAGGTGGCAAAGGAATGCCGAAACATGTGTGGCGTTATATTCGTTTCAAGCGATAAAGCTTCTGTGTGCTTATGAAGCATTCGTCTTGCCGATTGCTCGGACAGGGGCTTTCCATAACGGTTCACAAAAAAATAGCCATGTTTCCTAATATCGTTTTCATACATTTCCCTATACTTTCTCAATTCTGCCAGCACTTCATCATTTCCAATCTGCAAATACCGCTCCTTAGCCCCTTTTCCATATATCCGAAGCACACCATTTTTTGTATCAAATGCACTGTCCTGCAAGCCACACAATTCCGAAATGCGCAAGCCTGTAGAAAAAAGCATTTCTATCACCGCAATATCCCTCAGTATCAGTTTTCGATTCCACGCAGGAGCATCTCCCGATGCTTCCATGCGATATAAATATGTTAGTAATTGTTCAATAACATCTCTTGGAATTATCTTCGGCAAAACCTGTTCTTCCTTAAACTTCGTCCTAATACGTTGAAAAGGATTCCACTCCAACACCTGCTCATCTACCAAGTAATTAAATAATGCCTTAACACTGGCAATCTTCCTTTTGACAGATTTCTGTTTGTATCTCTGATGTAAGAATACCAAATAAAGATTTAAAACCTCTTTTGTAATTTCCTTTTTATTCTCTTCTACAAATTCTATAAATTGCTCCAAATCAATTCGATATGCATTTATAGTTTTGTGGTTTAAGCCTTTTTGAAACTGGCAATAAAATAAGTATTTTTCTGTCTCTGCTCTTAGTTCCATTGTGAATCCTCCTGTACTATCATAGTATTATAATGATAATACAGGAAACAATGAATAGACACCTATATCTACCAGCCTGTAATCTCAGGCTTGCTATAATGAACGTAATCCTCCATATCCACAGTATCCAAGTCCTCTAGCTCCAACAGACTATCGTCAATCCGAAAATCCACCTGTAGCTGTAAATCAAAGGAATCACTATGCCCATATTCATACAAAAACTCCTCGTCATCAGAATCCTCATACATGGGATTAATTTGAGCCACCGCGTATTCCGCATAAACATAGAATTGAAAAAGAACATACCCTTCTAAATCTCCTTCAAATTCAACTGTAACGTCCGTAATATCCAGCGAATCCTCGTCCATCTGCAAATCTTCTCCCCAGCCTTCACCGTAATCTGACTCAAAATAGGTATTCAATAATTCGCTCTCCAAATAATCCGACAGCATATTTTGAGCAAAAAGCATATCATACAACTTCTTATGTGTGTCAAAAGAGGATATCCCGGAATAATACTTCTTAACCTGGTCCTGTATTTGTTCAACTTGTTCCTCCCGCTGCGCTTCCAACTCCTCTTCATATGCATCAAGAAGCTCCTCGTTGTGAGTAAAAAACTGTTCCAACCCGTTATATAAATGAATTACCTCCTGTTGCTCAGCCGTCAACTCCTGCAACAATTCTTCATGCAACAAATTTACATCATCTTTATCCGCAAAATCCTTATTGTTATAAGACAGGAAAAAGAATTCATTGTCCGTTCCTTTCTCCTCTACAAAATCAATCAGGGAATACCAAATAATTGCATCTTGAAAAGAAAGCTTATTCACATCAAAAGGCTTTTTGTGTTCAAAATAGCGGGCAGCTATTTTGGCAAGGTAATCATTGTCCTGCGGATAGGGAATTACTTCGATTTGCTCCTCCCGCAGCAGCCTTAAAAAGTCCTTGGAATAAGCCTCTACAAGCTTCTTTTTTTGAAGTCTGCTCATTTCAATCCCCGGCAACCGATATTTTACTATCTCATTGCCTACCTTTTTCACTGCATTAATCACACCGGCTATACTGTCTCCATATTTCTTTACAATCTCATTATAAACAAATTCCGGTATACACACCTGACACTCCGAATAATGATTCAGCCGCAGCAGCTTTTTCCAAGCCTTGCTCTCCAGAAAAAAATCACCGTATACGATATTTGTGTCAATGACAATATAATTCATTTGTAACTTCACCCCTTATCATTTGATATGCCGTTTCTTTTCTTTAATCTTATCCTCCGCCTGAATGGCATACGCCAAGGTCAGCAATTCCTCAACAAGTGTCGTAAGACTTACTGCCTGCTTTTCATTCTTCCGCTTATAAAACAGATAAAAAAATTTTTCACCCTTACTCTCCAGTGAAGTAAGTGCATTCGAAACCTCTCCAAATTTACATGGAACTGAAAGTTCCGGAAACACCATCTTAATCTTGGAAAATTCCTGTTTTCCAAAACCGCTGCTAAATTGCTTTGCCAAAATTATGTTAAAATCAAAATCAATACTTTCTTCCTCTGCAAAGCTTTTTAATATTTTTACAAACTTTATTTGATGCTTTCTTTTCCTTCTTTCAAAATATTCACTCACCCAAAGATTTTGCGGTATATTTTTCATAAGGAAGATTACGTCTGCATCTCCCATCACTGCCATATAAGAATCCCTGATAAGATAATCCAACTTATCTACATCAATAATTTGGGAATTAAGCAGTTCTATCAGTCAATGCAACAATCTCTTCATGCAGATTATCGTACTTGGCATTTTTGAGGTAAAATGCCTCCCCTGTTTGCGAAAAAGGGGCATGTCCAACGTCATGCAAAAGGCACGCTAAAAGAAATACACCAAAATATTCATCTAATTCCGGGAATGCTGTTGAAGGAACATCAACACACGATTTTTGAAATGCATTTACGGCAAGCTTTCCTAAATGATACACACCGATTGAATGAGTAAAACGGTTGTGAAGTGCAGAGGAATATAACGGCGAATAGCTTGTCTGTTTGTTCCCCATTTTACACTTTCTCCCTAATCTACACTCCTAATACCGCTTTTGTAGCTGTTGACCGAAATGCCATTAATACCTTGTATGACAAAGATGTACAAAAACGCTTCCACAAATCCATCGGCTCAACATTGTCCAATAGCTTGATTCCCTTTGCGCCATCTCGCTCAAAGGCTTCAAACATATCCGAATAATCCTCCAGCAATGCCCTTTGGCTTTCTCCTGACACCACCAGTACAGCTTTTGTCTCTCCGTCACTATTCAGCTGTTCAATGACCTTTGCACCATACGCGTCCAGTTCACTAAATAAGATTTCACGTTTATCCAACTTTTCGATTAAATTAATAAACGCATTGGCAACTACATCTTCAATTTCAATGTAAATGTACATAATATTCTGCTTTCCCCCATATCCGAAATAAATACCAGCCTATATTAATGTATGAATATCTTATCAAAGATTTTCATAACATTCAATAGCTTTTGCAAATTTTCCCTCTACATCTGCAAAAGCTCCAAAAGCTCCTGCCTGCTCATGCCTACAATGCTTCCATTCTCGCCATTTAAAATTTCATCAGCCAGATTTTTCTTCGTCTCCTGCATATGCATTATTTTTTCTTCAATAGAATTCTTGACAATCAGCTTATAGACAGCCACCGCCTTTGTCTGTCCGATACGATGCGCTCTGTCTGTTGCCTGATTCTGCACTGCCAAATTCCACCACGGGTCATAATGAATAACCACATCAGCACCCACCAAATTAAGCCCTGTACCGCCTGCCTTTAGAGAAATCAGGAAAACGGGTGTAGTATCCTTGTTGAAGCTATGCACCAGCTTAAGCCTCTCTTCCTTGGGTGTTGCTCCGGTTATCTTATAGTAAGGAATTTTCTCCCGCTTCAAATCCCGCTCCAACAGCTCCAGCATAGAGGTAAACTGGGAAAATACAAGCATTTTATGCTCTCCCTCTATGGCACTGTGAATCAGCTCCATACACGCCTCCCTTTTGGCGGATTCTCCGTCGTAATCCTCCAATAGAAGCGCCGGGTCACAGCAAATCTGTCTGATTTTTGTAAGCTCTGACAATATTTGCAGCTTATTTTTTCGAAAGCTTTCATCGCTCTGCCCCTTAACCATATCAAGCATATGAACCACCTGACCATCATACAGCTTCTGCTGCTTATCCTCCATCTTGGCATAGCGCACCTCCTCCAGCTTATCAGGAAGGTCCTTCAGCACATCCTTCTTTAAGCGTCGCAAAATGAAGGGTGCAACCATACGCTTTAAGCTTTTTATTGCCTCCTCCTCTTTATTCTTGGTAATAGGATTCTCAAATTCCCGGCGGAAGGTGTCATAACCGTACAGAAATCCCGGCATCAAATAATCAAAAATACTCCACAGCTCGCTTAAACGATTTTCAATCGGCGTGCCTGTCAAGGCAAAGCGCAGCCTGCTTTTAATTACTTTTACAGACTTTGCTGCTGCAGTTTCATGATTTTTAATGTATTGCCCCTCATCAATCACCTGATACAGGAACTCCTTGTCCTCATATTCAGCGATATCCCTTTTCAGCAAATCATAGGAGGTCACCAAAACATCATAATCCCGATACTGCCTGATTTTCTCTTCACGCTCATTCTTTGTACCTGTCACAGCGCATACGCTAAGAGAGGGGGCAAAACGAGCCAGCTCCTCCTGCCAGTTATAAACCAGCGAGCTGGGCGTAATAATCAAAGAGATTCCTGCTGTTCCCTCCTCCTTTGCCGACAAAAGCACGGAAATCATCTGTAATGTCTTTCCCAATCCCATATCATCTGCCAAAATTCCACCAAAGCCATAGCTTCCCAGCGTTCGCAGCCACTTATATCCAAAAATCTGATAGTTGCGCATCACCTGCTTTAAGCTTTCCGGCACCTCAAATTCAGAGTCACTTACCGTTTTAAACTCCTTCACAAGCGCTTTAAAATGTCTGTCTCTCTCAGCATAAATGCTTTCATTTTTTTCCAGCATCTTATCCAGATATAGAGCCCGGTAAACCGGCAGCTGCATTTTGCCCTTGACAAACTCCTTGGGGGATACATGAAGTACCTCCAGCATGGCTGCCAATTCCTCAAAATTATCGTTCTCAATATTAAGGAAATCTCCGTTTTTCAGACGAAAATATTTTTTCCTACTTTTATAGCTATACAAAATATCCAACAGCTCCTGAGGAGTCAAATCCTCCGATGTAACTGTGAGATTCATAATATCGCTCTCCACCGACACACCAACGGACACCTTAGGCTGCTTACGGATTTTCAAACGTAAGAAACGGTCAGTGCTTTTCACCTCTCCCAGCTGTAACAGCGTATCCACCCCACTGTCCAGCAGGCGGTAAATTGTGTCCTCTCTGCCATCACAGTGAAGCACCCCCTGCGCCGCGTCCACCGCAGGAAAATAACTCTGCAACAGACCTAAGGTCTCCTGCTCCCTGAAGGAATCACGATAATCCTCCACGGGTAGCCCGGCAGACTGCCAATCCAACAGTGAACACTCCACCTCCCCGTATCTTGCCTTAGGCTGACATGTCACATTGCCTTTTTCCGCATCAAGGTAAAACACAAAGGATACCTCAGGAGGAAGATACTGTTCCACCTCTGTGACATCTTTTTCAACAATATCTGCGCAGCTGCGAAGAACAGGCAGCACCTGATAATAAAATTCTGCAAGATGTCTTCTTCCCACCGAAAAGGAAATCCTTCCGGCGCTCTGTATGTCCAGCAATGGTGCTATATCCTTCGCCTTTTCCTCACTAATCCTGATAAGGGCTTCCCCCTGTAAACAATATTGATAATGCAGCCCGTTAAAAAGCTCCGGCACATTGCCTGTTACGGTAATTCCGTGAAATGTTCCTTTCCTGTCAACAGCCTTACTAATCGTAAGGCAAAGCTTAGGGTCCTGTTGTTGAAAATGCAGCCTGCTGCTTGCCGTCTGCAGCCCATCCTTATCAACGAATGTAATTGAGGTGCCTTCCGCCAGTTCAAAAAGCTTATCCAATCGCTCCCCATATATCAGCATATTCCCTTTGATTGTTTCCCCTGTATTGTCGTAATAGCGATATGCTCTCGTTGCTACCCTGCTGCGGCACTGCTCCGTAATAACTATATCCTTTAAAAAACCATAATACTGCTGTGATTTTTCCGAAAATTTACAGACGGTAAAATTTATCTCCGACTTGCTTCCAAAAGTCATAGCTGCACCTTGGTCTATTGCTTCAACCAAGGCTGTCAGATTCTTAACCACAAACAGCTTACCGGTTCCGATACGGAAAGACAGATACAGATTATCATATGACTTTTCCAATCGAGGCTCCAAAATAAGCTCACTCTTCCCCTGAACCTCCTCCTTTGCAAGGCTCCTCTGCATAATATATCTGTTGCGATAATTCAAGAGCAGACTGTCCGCTCTTTGATCTGTAGAATCCCCAATATTGTTTTTGTCCAAATAATCATCTAAAAGAAAAAGCAAGGCTGTTGCATGAACGCAAAGAGATTTCTCCATGGAATAACGACCATAATAATAGCTGTCATAGCTCTTATTACAGCCGGGAATCCTGCACACAACCTCTTTGATTTGGTGTCTGTCAAAGGTGATTGTCACTAAATAATCCTCTTTTCCATACCGCACCGCTCCACGCACAATCCCCTCCAGCTCAGTACCATCAATATGGTTGGCGTACATTGTGTCAACCTTTAACAGCCTTGCGCTTCCGGCTGCAATCATACTTTTTGCCTCTTCACATACAGTATCATAAAAAACAAATCCTGTAGTAATCTGTTCCAAATCAAAATAACGATATTTTCCCTGTGTTTCCGTGAGATTCTTCTTAAAAAGAAAAATTTGCTTTTTTGCTTTTATCTTAGCAGCCTTCCCTGTAGCATATCCGGCATCAATGGCATATAATACCGCCGCCATATGCTTGCATCTCTTTCCTTCCTGCGCATAGGGGCAGGTACAGGTCAGCTTAGGGGCTCTCTCATTCGCCAGCTGCACACTGACCCTGTACACAACACTTCCTACTACCTCCGCTCTATAGTCAGACCCATTTTGTACCAGGTTCTGCACCTGCCCTTTTCTGTAATACTGGCTGCCTCGGCTCAATATTAAATGGCTAAAAAGATAATCCCACTTCACAAATATGTCCTCCGTACACTCACAAATGCACCTTATCGTCATTAAAATAAGGAACCGCCAAAAGTCGGTTCCTTATTAACCCAAACTCATTTCAAAACCTTTCGAGCACTATGCCGACTTATTAAGCATAGCATACCCTCAACCAAAACACAATTATTCCACAACGAACCTTTATGAAATCTTACTCTTTATCTCCCTGACATCCGTCTCCAGCATTCCAACCCTTATAGCCAGCATTTCTACTTCATTGCCGGGTTTCATTGCCTCCTGCAAATTTCTTGAAAGGTCAAGGTGCCCCTCCGCAACACGCCGAATATTCACGCGAAGCTCATTTTCTATTGTAAGCTTGATACCCTTAACATCATCTGACACCTCTCCCAGCTTTGTCTCCATGGAATCCATTCTCTTGTCTATGGAATCCATTCGCTTGTCCATGGAATCCATTCTTTTGTCCATAGAGTCCATTCTCCTATCCATGGAATCCACCTTCTGCTCCACGGAAGTAATTTTTGTTAACAAAATATCCATCTTCTCATCTGTTGACATACCTTCGCCCTCCATTTAATTGTATAAGGATACTGCACATATGTACAATAAGTGTCGTTACCCACTATTTAGAAAAACAAACTTTCGGAAGCATTTTTTCTTTAAAAGTATAATAACAGATGTCCGCATTAATAACAACACCACGAGATACTCTGTTGAATCTCCCATGGTGTTCATTAACAGACCTATTCCACAACTACAATTCCCAACACCTTAATATTCTGTCTGTGTAACAGCTCCAGCTCCTTTGCAACCTCATCATAAAAGGTCTCTCCCGCTTTTTCCAACAGGAATGCGCCCTTCACACCCTGAAGCTGCTCCATTGCTTCCTGATTATACAGAATATTGTTCAGTACCTGCATACCGATATTTTCCTCTGCCAGCACAGCCTGTATCCTTGCCGATACCTCAGCCGTTTTCTCCTGCACATTACAGCCAATGCAGAATATGCCACTTAATTCCTCCCTTTTGGCGGAAATTTTCACAGCAGCTGCTGCCAGACCTATTGCCTCTTCCTCTGAGAATTTGCGCTTACTCCTGTCTCGAATCCGAAGAATCCAGCTATCTACAAAGGAAAATACCTTTTTCTTTGTATTCTCCTCAGGAATCTGTCCCAGCTGAGGAATACCGTAAAGCTGATTCATATCATCACTTATACGAAGTCTGTTATTGAAAATAAATGCCATGAAAATGTAAAGCACATATACAAACGCCAATAAAATCATGCCAAGAATAACATATTTCATACTGACTGACGGAGGTGTTACCACAGGCATATCTAATGCCGTGGACTCCTGAGTTGTCTGCTGTCCATCGGAAGCGCTGTCTTCCTTCTCATATTCCTCCGGTGTTCCCTGTGCCTTGCCCATTGTCACAAAATTATAATATTTCCATTCCTCGTCCGAAAATGCCGCTTTCTTACTTGCCACATCAGATTTCCATGTGGAAATATTCTTCTTGACTCCTCTTTGTTTATCCAGCAGTGTGGTATCTACCATCTGCGAATAAGCTTCATTAACCACCACAATCTCATGGGAACCCAGTTCCTTCTTCACCCGTTCCTGCTGCTGGTTTATATAAGCGACAACCGCCTGTGCCAGCTCCTTACACTGCTCCTCCGTGGCATGTACAACAGTAACGCTAAAAGAATCTCCTCCGGCAATAAGCTCTCTGCTGCTTCTGCTTATGGCTATCAGCTCACCCAAAGCCGCCGGAGATATATCCTCCGCGCTGTTATCTGCAATCCACTGAAACAGCCCTGCTGAAATCATATCCTCATAAATCCGTTCTATGCTGTGACTTCTTTCCTCATCATGAGCGGTAACCAAAAAGGTCAGCCTTGCCTGTGAAATATTCAGAGGGTCAAGCTGCATCAATATAGAGCTGTCACAATATGCTTCCAGCTCCTCAATGAAGCTCTCATAATCCAACACAGTATTGATATTGCTCTTTTGTACCTCAGTCAGCTGCTCCTGCAAATACTCCTTTGTCGCCAGATTGCCCTTTGTGTCTTCTTCTTTTTCTTCCTGCCGGCTTGCCTCCAGCTGCTGCTTTTTCTCTTGCAGCTTCTTCTCCATTTCTGCTATCTGCGCCTTCTGTGCCTCCGCAGTCCGGTAAGAACGTGCAAAGCTGAGTCCTCCCATAAGGATTCCTCCTATCAGCATACAAATCACCAGCACTCTCCAGCGCAACAAAATTTCCACCAGTAAATCAAGCAAGCTAATTTCTCTCTCCTGCATTAATACTTCCTCCAAACCATCTTATTAACAATCCCTGTGTAGCTCTGTATAATTTTTACCACCTTAGTACTAACATTCTCGTCCACATAATTGGGAACATCTATTCCAAAATCTCCCTCAGCATTCATCTTCACCGCCATATCCACCGCCTGAAGCACCTGTTCGGTGGTAATGCTTCCCAGAATGAAATTGCCCTTATCAATAGCCTCCGGACGCTCCGTAGAGGTACGAATACAAACTGCAGGGAATGGATGCCCTTTGGTATTAAAGTAAGAAGCCTCCTCCGGCAGGGTACCACTGTCAGACACTACACAGAAAGCATTCATTTGCAAGTGATTGTAGTCGGAAAAGCCAAAGGGTTGTAAGCTTTGCACCAAGGGATGAAATGTAAAGCCTCTCTCCTCTATTTTTTTCTTGCTTCTGGGATGGGTACTATAGATAATAGGCATTTGATATGCCTCTGCCATACTGTTTACCGCTTCCATCAAAGCAAAGAAATTTTTCTCATCATCAATATTTTCTTCTCTATGAGCCGACAACAGAATATAGCGCCCTTTTTCCATGCCCAAGGCTTCCAGCACCTTGCTATCCTCTATTTTCTTCATATTAGCGGACAGTACCTCTGCCATGGGCGAGCCTGTTACATAGGTTCTTTCCTTGGCTGTGCCCTCTGCGTTCAAATATCTTCTGGCATGCTCGCTGTAGCACAGATTTACATCTGCAATGTGATCCACAATACGGCGGTTAGTCTCCTCCGGCAAATTTTCATCAAAGCAGCGATTACCCGCCTCCATATGGAAAATAGGGATTTTTAAACGTTTTGCCGAAATGGCAGCCAAGGCAGAATTGGTATCTCCCAACACTAGAAATGCGTCCGGCTTCACCTCCGTCATCAGCTTATAACTCTTAGCTATAATATTGCCAATCGTTTCTCCCAAATCACTGCCCACCGCATCTAAATAATAATCAGGCTGTCTTAAGCCTAAATCTTCAAAGAAAATTTGATTTAGGGTATAGTCATAATTCTGTCCGGTATGTACCAGCACCTGCTCAAAGTATTTATCACATTTCTTAATAACCTCCGACAACCTGATAATCTCAGGTCTGGTACCTATTACTGTCATTACCTTTAGTCTGCTCATCCTATTTCTCCTCTTTTTCTACCAGCTCATAAATGGTATCCGGTTTTCCCGGATTGAAGCATTCATTACACCACATCAGCGTAACCAAATCTGTATCACCCTCATTGATAATCGCATGAGTGTACCCTGTAGGTATGTCCACTACCTCCAGCTTTTCTCCGCTCACATGATACTCTATAATTTCATCAGTACCATATTTGCGAAAACGAATTAGTCCCCTGCCACTGACAACCACAAATTTTTCGTTTTTTGTGTGATGCCAGTGATTTCCTTTTGTAATACCCGGCTTAGAAATATTAATAGATACCTGTCCTCGATCCACACTTTTTAAAATTTCCGTAAAGCTACCTCTGTCGTCTTCATGCATTACCAACGGATAAGAAAAACCCTCCTCAGGAAGATAACTCAGATATGTGCTGTACAGCTTCTTTTCAAAGCTGCCCTCTGTCATATCAGGAATCATCAGATTATCTCTGCTCTCTCTGAAGCTGTATAAAAGTGTGACAATCTCACCCAGTGTAATTTCATGCTCTACGGGAACATAACAATAGCCGTCTGCATTCACATGAGGATGACCGTCCAACGCCTGCAATAGCTCCTCCACCACATCATCAATATAAACCAGATGCATAACCGTACTCCGGTCATTCACCTGTATGGGAAGACCATGGGCGATATTATAACAAAAGGTAGCTACCGCACTGTTATAATTGGGGCGGCACCACTTACCAAACACATTGGGAAAACGATAAATATAAACATGGACTCCCGCCTGCTCCCCATAGGCAAACATCATATCCTCTCCAGCCTTCTTGCTCTTGCCGTAAGGATTCTCCAGAGCAGCCTGAATAGAAGAGGAATTCATAACAGGGCAGGTATTACCTGCCTTTTTCAAGGTCTCTACCAGCGTAGTGGCAAAGCCGAAATTCCCCTCCATAAACTCCTCTGTATGCTCCGGTCTGTTCACCCCCGCCAGATTGTACACAAAATCACATTTTGCACAGTACTCCTCCAGCTTGTCTTCCGGAGTATCTATATCGAAGGGAAGAACCTCTACCCCTTCCCTTCTCTTTAATTCGGTAATCAGATTCTTACCAATAAAACCATTTGCACCTGTCACCAGTACCTTCATTACCTGTTCTCCCACTTCGCCAATTCTTCTCGGATATAAGAGAGGGTCAGCAGCTTCTCCTTCACCTGCTCCACATCCATAAGCTCCGTATTGTTGGAATTGAATTCAGACAGCTTGCTTCTCTCCAAATTTCCATCGGTAAAATATTTATCGTAGTTTAACGTACGCTTGTCCGCAGGCACCCGATAGAAATTACCCATGTCAATGGCATGTGCGCATTCCTCATTGGTAAGCAGCGTCTCATACATTTTCTCACCATGACGAATACCGATTACCTTAATCTCCTGCTCCGAATGGAACAGCTCCTTAACCGCTTGTGCCAGCACGCCAATGGTACAGGCAGGCGCCTTCTGCACCATAATATCTCCGCTCTCTGCGTTTTCAAAGGCATACACCACCAGCTCCACCGCTTCCTCAAGGCTCATGACAAAACGGGTCATAGACGGCTCCGTCACGGTAAGCGCCTTACCCTCCTTAATCTGACTGATAAACAGCGGAATAACGGAGCCTCTGGAGCAAAGCACATTACCATATCGGGTACAACAGATACTTGTCTTCTCCGGGTCGATGGTTCGAGACTTAGCAACAATTACCTTCTCCATCATCGCCTTAGAGGTGCCCATGGCATTCACCGGATACGCTGCCTTATCAGTAGACAGACAGATGACCTTCTTCACCCCTGCCTCAATAGCTGCCTGCAATACATTCTCCGTTCCAAGCACATTGGTCTTAACCGCCTCAATGGGGAAAAATTCGCAGGATGGAACCTGCTTTAAGGCTGCTGCATGGAAAATGTAATCCACCCCATACATCGCCTTCTGTATACTCTGAGGGTCTCGAACATCACCGATATAGAATTTCAATTTGTTGCTATACTCAGGATATTCACGCTGATAAAAATGGCGCATATCATCCTGCTTCAACTCATCACGGGAAAAAATGCGAATCTCTCCAATATCCGTCGCCAAAAATCTGTTCAGCACCGCATTGCCAAAGGAACCGGTGCCACCTGTGATTAATAAAGTTTTTCCTGTAAACATAGTCGTCCTCCAAATCTATTTATTAATACATATAACCATTTTTCCTGATTTATAAACTTATTGCTTTATTTTACTACATAATTGCTTATGTTGCAATTTATAACTGGTCTTTTTCAATAAAACAATTCTTGATTCTTTAAGTTAACTCCCGCAAAACAAGCCTCCAAACTAAGTAATTCCTTCATGCCTTAGTTTAGAGGCTTACTCATCACTTCTTATACTCCCATTCTCTTCGCAATGTCCAAATCACTTTCCTTCGGATAAGCCTGCAACAGTTCCAACACTTCTGTAATGTAGCTTTCTTCCTGCCCAGTCAGGTCTGCCATAGCTGCTATATCCAGTTTCCTGTCCTTCATGCGGCGAACTGTCTTGACAGTCTCTGCCCTGCCTTCTGCCCTGCCTCTAGTATATCCACGTTCTTCACCGTCCTCCATAAGTACCTTCCGGACGTATTCTTCGTTATACTCATAAATTGACATGGCAATTACCTCCGCTTTTTGTTCCAACAGGAACTCCCTCAGCACATTCTTT
>Ga0129312_1001510_pt1 | contig 13380 bp, 10 predicted proteins | sample O827metagenome_FD_94434 | JGI IMG/M metagenome (GOLD analysis project Ga0129312, IMG submission 94434) | Orangutan group fecal microbial communities from Wisconsin, USA - O827 metagenome | ecosystem: Host-associated > Mammals > Digestive system > Large intestine > Fecal | place: USA: Wisconsin... | reverse complement strand
GTTTGACCATCCTATGAAATTACACTGTTCTCAAACCTCAATTTTCGAACCACGCCACTGTATGCGTGTTTTTTCAAAGATGATCTGTTTATATTTAGTATATCATACATAAATCCTTATCTACCACAAATTTTTTCACCCCATCCGGAATTCGACAATCAGAACACTCTATAAAAACGCAAAGTATCTCCTGATAATTTGTCCATTTCTGTAAATGTGCAAAATCATCTTCCGATATAAATCCAGCACACCCAACCAAGAAAAAGATATTTGTGCCTAGAAAATCTCTATATACATATGCACATTCCATAAATTTTTCTACAAAACTTCCTACCGGATTCTCTAATTTAACATTTAACCCTTTTAATATATCCATAACAGAATATTGATCTTCATAATAAAAATTATAGTCGGATATATCTCTAATGTCATCCATCAGGCATAGTTTTTCCGCATTATTCCGAAGTAGCTTATCTTTCCTATCACTCATCTCAATTTTATCTGACAAATATATTAAAAACTTTTTCTGAAACTTTGTGTTTTGAAAAGATAAATCCACTGGTGAAAAAAACTCTGCACATTTTTTATTCATTTCTACAAGATCATTATGTTCATTATATAAAAGCAATGTTTCTTCTATTTTATTAATTTGTTTATATATCTTTTGAACAAAGATCTCATAATAGTGTGCTTCTTCCACAACAATTGCATTTAAACAATGACAATCAAATTTATATTCTAAACCTACATTTGAATCAACAAGTATCATAAAAATACGGTCCTCGCATCTGAATCTATAATTTCAGACATATTTTCACCAACAATATACTCCATTTTGGCATATTGTTTTTCTGTGATCACGATCATTTGCACCAAACCACTTTTAGGCTTATTATCTTTAATTGCTGCAACTATCCCATTTGCAGCAGTTGTATTAAGAGCAAGTTTACTATACACACTCTCTTGAACCATTATAAATCCCTTTTTTAACAGAAACTTCCTAAACATTCTGTAATTTCTTTTGTCCTCAAGTGTTTCTGTCGGTAAATCAAAAAACACAATAACCCTCATAAAACGATAACTCATATAACCTGATAAAATTTAAGCATAGAAATGTCTTTATCATTTAATGCATCAAATACGCTACGACAATATATTTTTATTGCATTACTCACATACTGATTTTTTCCATCAATCATCACTCCATCTTCAAGCATATATATGAAGCAAATTTTTTCATCCTTATCAAATTTCTGCGGTTTCATTTTAACTACAATCCGGTCAACAAGAATTCGAAAAGGTTCCATTAAATCCGAAGAGAAATTGAATTGATTAAACATATTATCGTGAAATAATCCCAATTGGGTAATATATCCATTTGCCACAACTTCACGATTAAAGCAGGCCAGTAAAATACCGTATCCGTAGTTTAAGGCTGCATTAGTAGCATTTTCCTGACTTCTTGTAAAATCCATTCCGAAAAGGGCGTTGAAATATACTTTTGCCGCATGGCCTTCTCTATTTGTTTTATCTCCAATCTCAATTTCCGGAATATAACTAGCCAATAATGCTGCCTGTGTATCTAATCCTCTCTCCAAAAGATGATCTCGCTGTTGTCGGATCTTTTCAGCTACAATTTCTGTCCAGATAAGCTCTTTCTCCTGTTTTGACCATCCAATCTGTGTACGCACTTTAGCACTTGTATCATGACTTCCATAATATGACAGCAATTCAGATTGAGGATTGTGTTTTTCATCACAAAATACAACTTTGACTTTGTGTTTTGTCAACTCGCATAATAACATCGTGGTCAGAGATACAGATGTTGATTCTACAATCAACATCCCTATCTCACCAATAAATACCCTTGTAATATTATCTGTCTTTCTAACTATCAGATAATCCATTTTATAATCGAGCTTTGCATTTCCAGTTATCACTACAGTTCGCCAACTCATTCAAGTACTTCCCGTTCTTCATATAATCCTGTAACAGACTGACAAACCAATTTTAACTTTACAGATCCAGCTTTATTTTTTGTTATTGCAATATTTCCGCTCAATGCTGTTCCTCCTACCAATAACAAATTTGCTGTCGTTGTCGCATCACAGCGTAACATATTCAAAATTTCATTAATAACCTTTGCTTTCTCCGACAATTTTAAATCCTTAAAGATTTCCTTAGTTCCAGCCAACAGTTTATATTGATTAGCCGGTCTCCCCTTATAAATTGTTTCTGAAAACTTATTTGTCAAAACATCATATAGTTCTTCAAGAGTTTCATCATCAAAACCATCATATTTTTCTTCAACATCCTGATTTAAACCCTTTTCCAGAAATTTTTCTATTTTCTTAATAACCCCTACAAATTCCTTATCAATTACCAATTGTACTGCATTTTTCAATAAGAGTTGCTTCTCATTCGCTCCTCTAATCCTCATCGGAAATCCATCCACTACAATACAAGCATTCTTTTTAATCGGATATTTCTTCATAACCACATTTTGATATCCTTTGCTTTCCTGCAGATAATCGGTAATAACAGATACATCCTGTTTCGCCATATTAGCAATATAAATAGGAATATCCACAATCTGTTTCTGCCTTGTATTCTTCTTGCCATCAAATTCAATAAATGCAAAGCAGCAGGTTTTGGCGCTTGAATATCCACCATACTTATATGCATCCAATCCTTTTTTCAAAGGAATGACATTATCTTTTCCCTTCGAAGCAAGTGTCTCATTGAACAACTGACCTTTATCACAATAAGACGGTTCTGTATAAAGAATATCATTTCTTCCCATGACCTTCTTTACCGTTGCAATAGACTGAGAGCTTTCTTTCATACCATGCCATACGATCTTTGTTCCGCGCATGACATCAAAATCAAACACTCTGCGAATGCTATAGTTGGTATTCCGGTTTTCCTTAATCCATCTTCCGGGATTATCGGTAAATTTCGCATTGTAGACATTTCCAACAACAATATTTAAATATGCATCCTTTGCATGATGGTAATCATTTACTCTTCTGGATTTTACAAACACCGGATCATCATCATGATCATGCCGGAAGGTCGATACCAGTCCTGCTTTCACATATACAATCTGAGATTTTTCATTTATTCTTTTAAGCAGCTCTGCTACGGCTTTGGTAGATTGTCTCGTTTCTACAATCTGTCTTTCAATAAAACCAGCCAGTTCTTCATCCGTAAAATCATTTTTTCTGGTCAGACGCTCATATTTTTTCTTGCTGATAAATTCGCTTTGGTATAAATCACTCCACATCGGATACTGTCTTTTCCGAATTTCAGATGATAAAAGTTTATTTCCTTTTTTAGCATTTTCACTTTTTTTCGCGAGAACCATATTGTCAAGACTATCATCCTTAATCCTTGACTGGGGATATATATGATCAATATCCCATTTAGAGTTAGCAGACATTAACTCATCCAGATCTATTGTTTCGCCGGTATACATACAGCGTCCCTTCTGGGTGTAGTATAAATATAACTTTTTGCTGTTAAACTCCCTCTCTTCCCGACCTTCAATTTCCTTTGTCCAATTTCTTACATCATCTTCACAGGCAGCATATAAATCAAGCAGCTTCTGTTTTCTGGATGTCGTCCGTTTCTTATTTTTTTCATCTGCTTCTCCTCTTGCCATCTCCACAAAAATCCGTTTGGGCTCACACCCCATTATTTTCTTAACCTCTTCCACAATCTGAACAGTCTGCCAGATAGCCCTTTTATTGGCTGGAGAAACAATCAGATCCTGAACTGTGTTTTCATAAGTAACCTTGCCAATTTTACCTGCCTGCGCAGCATTTAAAGCATCTATTTCTTCAGTAAAAGTAAACTGCTTACTCAATAACTGCATCAGATTGTTGTTGGTCTCCCATAATGCCTTGATTATTGTAAATACTTCTCCTGTTTCCCTGTCGGCACCTTCTATTCCATTTAAGAATTTTTCGGAAAAATTCCCCCAGCCGCTGTAATTAAATCTGCACATCTTGGTCAGCTGATCTTCATTGAAAACACCTGGATAAACCTTATTTATACGCTGCTTGAGCATCTTGGAATCATCTCCGTAGATGGTTTTCCATTTAATAATATTTTCAGCAATCATCTGATTCTCTTCACAAGCAATCTTATCTCCAAAAATCTGTTTTTCAAAATCCAGATACGGTGTAAGATTAGCTTTGAAGTTTTCATCAAACCCTGATAAATCCTGCAACTCAAGACTTGGATCGTTTTTCTTCAGGTAGTCCAACAGATTTTTCCCGGTAACCTTTATTTTCTTGCAAAATAGTTCCCTATAGAGCTCTTGTTTGAGTTGTACTGATACTTTGTTTCCTCGTATCTTTAAATTATTCAGCTCATTTAAAACCATATATCTGGAATAAAGAAGTGAATTTTTAGGAAGCACATCCTCTCCTAAAAGATATGTACATTTATTCGTCATACGATTAATAAATTCTTCATTGGATTTTTCCAGATCAACAACATCCTCAAAGTTCCATGGATAGATACGATCCTGTTCCTTTCCATCTTTTCGCACGATCCATGCATTAGCACCATTATCCCTATGCCGCGTACTAAGTGGTCCGACATAGTAAGGAATGCGGAATACTGATAATTTCAAAATTTTATCAGCAACTGTCCCATAGTTATCTTCTGTTTTTAAAAAAGGCAAATATTCCTGTGCATTCTGCAGTATTTTTTTCAACTCCTGCGTATGTACCTGATTGGGAATGACCCCATTACTTTTATTTCGTAAAAGAGGAAGAAATGTACGATTCGCAATATCCTGAGATACGGATTTATAACATTTTGCATCAGATTCATCCAGCTTATCTATTGGGAAAGCAGCCATAATCTTACTTAATCCCTTAAAGAAATCATCCTCTGTACACTTTTTAAGCGGAATAGTTCTGCCATTTTTTACAACTGTTCCGACATAATTACCATAATTGCATTTTCCTTCTGTACTGTTAAAAAATTCTTTATATTCTTCGGGCATATAATTTTTAAGAAGGTGCTTCAGATTACTCAAATCTTTCTTATGCTTATCATAGCTTTTAACTTTTGCACTGGACAGGTTGTCTTCACCATTTAATATCTCATTTAAGACACTCCAGTCATAAATTGCTTTCATTTGTTCTAATGCATGAGCATAATCCGGATATTTTGTCATAAAATCAGGAAAAATTTCTTCATCATATTTAGCATCTGAAAACTTAAATGCGACAGCCTTTAAATCCTCAAAGTTTTTGGAAAACAGCTTCTTAATATCTCCCTGATTTCCAACAATCAACCTACAAAATTGATCCTTAACCGTCTTTAATTTCTTTTCATCCTCTATTTCCTCTGTTTCACCTGTATAATTACAGTCTAAATATTCAGAAATTTTCTTAGCCTTTGCAGACTTGGCCAATGTCTTATCCTGCAATACATACTCAAACTCCTGCATATTATTTACTGACAGTGTCACTCCTGTCTGATCACAAAAAACCTGTTCCATCTTATCAACAATGACCTGCAGATTTTTGGCATCGCTTAAATTTCCATCAATCAGAAAATGCCCACGGTTCTTTAAGATATGATGGCAGGCAAGATACACTAATCGGATATCATGTGGATTGGGATTAGTCATAAGTTCCTTGCGAAGATGATAAATGGTCGGATACTCCTTGTAATATTCTTTATCACTATAGTCCTTGGAAATAAATAATGGACATTTCTCATCTGTACTCTTATCTTCCACAAGCAGCCGGCTTTCATTTAAACGGATAAAGAAAGTAGGATCTATTTTATACATTTCTTCCGCAAATAGTTCCTGAAGTAAATCTATTCTTTGCTTTCTACGGCTTAACCGTCTCCTGTTGGCGCGCTTCATCCTCCTGTCCGCAGCTGTATTGGCCTGTTCAAACAGTCGAATTCCCCACATTCTCTTTCCATGAAACTTGTAAAGTTCATAATTTTCATCGGTAACAGCCCATCCCACTGAATTTGTTCCGATGTCCAGTCCTAAATAATATTCCTTCATCATTGAATTCCCTCCTGAATGTATATTTTAAAGTTTTTAAAATTTGGGGTAAATTTTTTTAAAAATAAGATTGACAAATAATATGAGGCAGTTTATGATTAGCTTAATCTCAATGGTTGACCATCCTATGAGATTACACTGTAAGTTCAAATAAAGAATTTTTCTAATCGCCCTTTGGGTACCCGCGTTGTAGCGGGATTTAAACTCGCAAATGCGAGTTTTTTTATTGTCATAAAATTCAGATTATAAATTGGTCTCATAATTATCCAATGCATTTTTTATTTGTTCTTTCACGTTTTGACACAATTCATCCGGCTTTATCACGCGAAACAAAGCAGCATTTGAAACCAGCCAGTTTTGAAGCATAACACTATTCATTTTTTCAAACGTAGCTTCATATACATTGTCATGTACATGTCTTACCCGAAGGTCATCTCCGGCAAAATCATATAAAATCGCATTAGTCACCCGATCAGCCTTATATACAAGGGTCAGACGTACCTTATTACCGGAAAAATGATTTACACTTTTATCAATATATTCCTGTATAGAATACTCCGAGGATGATTTGATCTTTTCTTCCATAGGAATTGCCGAAATATTTGTCAACTGAAGATCTACGATTCGGTCAAGTCGGTAATGAGTCAATTCGTCATGATTGTCATGTGCCCCGATCAGATAATATACATTGTTGGACCAATAAATAGCATAGAGACTCAGTTCATAAATCTTTCCCTCCCGGCGAAGAACCTGTTGCATGTCATTGGTCAGTTCTGTATAACAAAAGTGGATTTTTGAATGTGTATATATAGCCTCCAGTAATATTTCAATCATATGTCCACTATCGGACAAATGACCGCCATGTCTGCACTTAGGACGAAGCATAGAGCCAAATCTTTTACGTCCCCTTTCGCTCGTGAGACGAAGCATCTTTTCCTGAATTAGATATGCCTCTTTTGAAGAAATACATTTTGCCTGCTGTATCGCATCTATCATTATCTGGATTTCCCAATCCTCAAAAGCATGCTTTTCCATATACCAGCCTTTTTTGCGGTCTTTCATTTGTACAATGGCATATCCGCAACTTTGTAACATCAAAATATCCTGATAAACGGACCGTCTGTCAAACTTACCCAAATCATATTTCCTATCCAGAATATCTATAATACCTCCTGCATTGATCGGGCTTTTTTCATCTGTTGTTTCCATGATCTGCAAAATGCGCAATAGCTTCTCTTTTCGTTCTTTTGCCATTCCTATCCCCTGATTTATACAAAATAAAATAATTATATGCACATTATACCATATCTCCTGTACAAATAACCCGACATTATATTATATTTTATCGACAAATTTCGACAATATATACCTTTTACTCCTCATCTTCATCCACAAACGGAAAACTCTCCCACCTCATCTCATTCCATTTCGCATTCGTTGCTTCCATATCCTTTTTCTGCATGATCCGATTACGGTCGCTCAGAATCGCAAGCATTTCATCCACAATTTCCGGCTCCGGAAGATCTGTATAGTGTGATAAATAGCCAATCATTCGGCCTGCTGTAAAATCAGTGTTCAGATTTTTTGTAATAAGATCACTAAATTCCTGTGAATAGCCTTTTTCCATCAGAATACGGTACAACTCTTTACTGACTGCTGACTTGGGTTTCATGTGCGCGCCCTCTTTCCTCTTTTGATAAGTTTTGGTCATTTCCCCAAATGCCTATTGTAATAAAAGAAATGCAGGCAACCTGTATCTAATCTACAGATTGTCCGCATAATTCCAAATGATGATATCAGGTCAAAGGTTCAGAATCCCTCTTGACCTCCGCTATATGATTAGTTTCTCACTATTTTGCCAACATTTCAAGTAAAATTGGACGTTCCTCATGTACCGCCATTTTGAAAACAATGATCCCCAGTATAAAAAACAGGGCGATTGCGCCAACGCCAAGGTTGATATTTCCGGTAAGCTGGGATACCAGGCTCATGACTGTTGTACCAAGGAAAGACGCAATATTGCATAGACCAATGCCCGCTTAAGCTTCGAGGGAGCGATCAGCAGATTGTTGCAGCTGATCATTCCGTTTAATGCTTGTGCATCTCGTATCCGATTTCATTTACCCGGTTTAAAGTTAGCGGATGATTATGTAAAAATTTGTAAAATTGAGTAAAAAAATAACAGACCAATGAAAGTGAAGCAAACAAGTTTCTTTCATCAATCTGTTATTTATAATTTCCTGATTTAATAATCTCGCAATTTATCTGCTATTGATTTATCTACTATTGGTCTATCCACTACCATTTATCCGCCATTCCCGGCATTTTCTTAAAACTGGTCTTCCGGTTTTATTCCATCCGGTTCCCTGTCAAATGTAAATTCAATATCCTTCAGGTTCAGTCCATTTGATTTTACATACAGGCGAAGCACATTAAATCTGGTGTTGCAGGCGATTTCCTTTTCAATGACAACATCCTTGCCCTCGGTTCCATTAAAGGTAAAATTGCAGATTGGGAAGCCATTGTAGAACAAGGTACACGGAAGCTGTGCAAGCTTGGCAAGTGTCGAGCTTCCTCTCAATTTGACCTTGTAATAACCATAATCGGATACGTCAAGTGCAATCACATAATTGGTATCCTGCACGCTTTCCTTCTGGCTAAGATCAATGACCAGATCACGGTCAATTTTGACATAGTCAACATCTTCCATATCGAAATCATCGGCCTGCTTGGGTCTGTTTATGATTTCAATATGAACAGGCTCACCGACCAGTCTCAAAAATGCGTTGGTATGCATTGCAAAATTGCAGACATTCTTGGCAATTCTCTGCAGCTCTGACCGGTATATTCTGCCGTCAGCCAAAGCCTCCATTACATTGTCATCGCTTGCATTCCGGGATCCATCCGGGCAGCACATATACATATCATTCTGCGCCTGGATCATCGTTGCAAAATCATTTTCACATGGTTCGCCGCCACGACGGTTGATACTTGCCCACCAGTCTGTCATGACAACTCCGGTATAGCCCCATTCATTTCTCAGGATTGTCGTATTGAGATCATAGCTTCCGGCTGTAAACAAACCGTTTACAGATCCATAGGTCGTCATGACTGCGTCCGCATAGCCGGTTTTCACCGCAATCTCAAAGCCTTTCAGATAAATTTCGCGCAATGCTCTCTGGGAAATAACCGAATCGCTCTTTCTACGATGATATTCCTGATTGTTTCCACAAAAATGCTTGATCGTACCGGACACGCCACTGGACTTTAGGCCCTGAAGCTGCGCTGATGCAATCGTACCGGTAATATACGGATCTTCTGAAAAATATTCAAAGTTTCTGCCATTTAACGGATGTCTGTGGATATTCATGCCCGGTCCAAGCAAAACCTCTACCTTGTTGGCCGTCATTTCCAGACCTAATAAAGCATATAAACGAGTGTTTAACTCACGGTTGAAGGAGCAGCCGCACAAAGTGCCGTTTGGCAGAGAAAATGCCTTCATACCTGAGTCAAGACGCATGCCGGAAGGTCCGTCATCACAGCAGACAGAAGGGATTTTGTGCTCAATAAGCTTGGGCGAAACACCGGCAAACGCAGATGCCGTTCCGGCCGTAACCAGTGAGCTTCCCATTCCTTCTCCACGTACAAAACATGCCAGGTCTTCATCATCAAACTGGGCAATAAATTCATCCATGGATGCTTTTTTCTCTTTTACATCCAAAAGTGTAATTCCCTTGTCTCCGGTTACCGGGATTTCTTCCGGGATTTCCTGTTTTCTTCTTTCATACATATCCACGGTCATAAGCGGTGTTTTCTCATATGCGATCTGCAGACTTCCATCAGCATTTTCCTGCGGATGGATTCTGTCATAAGCCTCATAGGGCGCCAGTGCTTCTCTAAGCTCTTCAGCCACAACCGGCTGATCCAGAGAAAATGCCAGACACTCTTTTGCATCACGGATACTGTTTCCGACATAAACCGTGTATTTTCCTTCTTCCAGCACAAAGCAGTTGGCATGACCGGTAACTCCGGAATCATCATAGGAAGCCATCCTGTCAAACGGAATATCAAAATGAACTTCATCCGTATCTCCTGCAGCTAATGCCGCTGTTTTTTCATAATCAAGCAGCACTCTTTCCGGCTTGCCAAGCTTGCCCTGCGGAGCTTTGGCATATACCTGGACAACCTCTTTTCCGACGCAGCTTCCTGTATTTTTAACGGTAGCGCAAATATGAAGCTGGTTATTTTTAATATCAGCTGCCGCCTCTTTGATGCTGATTTCAAAATCAGTATATGATAAACCATAGCCAAACGGATATCTGACCTTATCTTTTGCAAATGTCTCAAAATAACGATATCCGATATAGATATCCTCTTTGTAAAAGTTTCTCACACCATCGCCGAAATTGCCATAAGCCGGATAATCCTTGATATCGTATGCGATCGTGTCAGTAAGCTTTCCGGAAGGACTGACATCCCCCATCAAAACATCAGCCACACCATAGCCGCCAATCATGCCGCCCTGCCATACATACATGCAGGCATCCGGAGATATGGTATCCAAAAATGACATATCCATAATGCCACCAACATTTAACAGGACGATCATCCTGTCAAAGTTACCTCTGACTAACTTCATCATATCAGACTCGGTTTTTGTCAAAAGATAGGCTCCCTCATCCACCGTAATATCTTTTTCTTCACCTGCGGTACGTCCGATAATAACAATCGCCGTATCAGACTGCGCTGCTGCCTCTTTTACCAGCTCTTCTGTCACCGGCATTTCTTTCTGCGACCAGGGCTCCTGTCCCCATCCAAGTCCCAGATCAACCGGATTGTCTTTTGCCCAGTCCACATAAACCTTGGCAAGCTCCTGATTGATTTTGATATCGTCCCGTTCGGAAAGTGCATCCATGATGCTTACAACTCTGGATACATTTACCATTCCGCCTGAGCCTGTCCCACTTTTATAGTAATGATTTTGCATACGGCCGAATACGGAAACCATTTCATTTTTTCGCAAAGGAAGGGCAGCTTTTTCATTTTTTAATAAAACCATTCCTTCCGTAACCATTTCTCTTGCTGTTTTTTCATATATAGACCAGTCCAGTACTCTGTCTTTCATATTGGCTCCTCCTTGATTGTTAAAATGTTCATTATTATAGATCTTTCGCTTCTATTTCGCTTCTATTTTGCTACTATTTTCCTTCAAAACCTATAATTTATCGGCCCATTCTTTTTCCTTAAAACCGACAAGCACAGCGTCATCACTTACCACGAGCGGACGCTTTACCAACATACCATTTGTGGCAAGCAATTTCAACTGCTCTTTTTCACTCATATCAGGAAGCTTATCTTTGAGCTGCATTTCTTTATATAACAGACCGCTGGTATTGAAAAACTTCTTGAGCGGAAGCGCACTCTTTTCATGCCATTCTTTTAATTCTTCATAGGTCGGATTGTCCTCTACAATATGACGTTCCACGTATTTTATATTATGCTCATCCAGCCACTTTTTAGCCTTCTGACAGGTTGAACACTTGGGATAACAGATAAATAACATAGATTTACACCTCGCTTATATGACTGATTATACAGCAAGAGGAGGGCGGGATAAAGGATTTTATATCCCACATTACCTCTGATTTTTTCAGCTCCATGATAACTCCCGGAGGACGCCCATCTTCTTTTATCCGTTTTTCCAATTCCCAAAATTTCTCTGATGCAGTCTGCCTTTATTAAAGTTTATTTGGCCTGCTGATTTTCTGTTGCCAATTTGTTGCCAGTTTATTGTAAATGGTGAAAATAAGTTTGACGGCATTTATTTTGAGAACACTGCATCATTTCTGGAAAGAAGGTACACACAATATTGATTCATGCTGATTCCTTCTCTCTGAGAATGTTCTGCCAGTGATCTGTGCAAACTTCGTGGAATTCTCAGTTTAAGCTGTCCAGAATAATTTTCCAGACTGTCTGGTTCATGAATCTCTACACCATCTTCTAATGCAGTTTCAATCCATGCTTTTTTTGCATCCAATGCATTTGCTACCGCACTCTCCACTGTCTCACCACAAGTAACGCAGCCAGGCAAATCCGGATAAGAAACCACAAATCCACCTTCATCTTTGTCTTCCACAATTTCCATACGATAGGACATCGCCATATAATCATTCAGTGTCTTCATCATGCTTTGCCTCGCTTTCTACAATCTGCCTTAACATTTCTACATATACTTACTTGATTGGTTCGTGCTTTGGTATTGAAATTGGCATACACCCTTGCTTTCTGAAAGTGTAATGATTACTTCCACACATAGAGCTTTTACATTCATCAATACTCTATCTTAGGATTTCTTAAAAAATGTGTGAAACGTATATTGTCTGCTCTTACAAGTCCCGGAAGACATGATGCACAACAAACGCACGCGTGCGTTTATCGTGCGTTTATTAAATCAATTCATAATGTGCTGACCGTCCATTTCCAACAAGCTTACTAATGGTTAATACCACGATTGCTTTCTATATACTGACTGAAATCGATTACCTTTGCAGGCTTTCTCTTAGCAGCAATTCCTAATCGTTCCATGTCTAATTTAAAAAGTTCACTCGGATATCCATACGTATCAAATCCCTCTGGCTGGCAGATATCTCTGTTCAGATACTCACTAAGTTCCCATTGATACTTTGCTTCTTTATCATACCTGCTATTGATACACTACTTTTATTTCCAGTTCTTATCCTTTTAAAATATTGAATGTGGTTATCAATATCTCCTATGAATAATATTTTTGATTTTTACTCTTAGGTTTATCCGGCATGGTCATCTTTAATCTACCCTCTTCCACCAAAGCATTTAAATACTTTCTTCTAAAACTTGTACGACTTTCAAAGCCAAAGTTCTCCATAATTTCTGGTACAGATTTTGCCTCCTTACAAAAATCCAAAATCATCATGACCACATCATAACCAATTTGGTCATGATTCTGACCATCATTCCTCAACAACCCCAGATACCTATCACAAGCCTTGCAAAGAACCATAATTCCAGCCTCATTAATCTCGTATTCCGGCAATGGTCCATCATACAACGCACAAGCTTCCCTAATCTTCTCAAATCCTCTTCCCCAAGCTTCAATCATACCGCTTTTGAAAAAGACATTAGCCAATTTCGGATTAAAAGGCTTTGATGAATGTTTCATAAACAATTTGTCAGTAGAATCCAGATTTGGAGGCATCTCACCATCATTCCAAATATATATCTTGTCCTCGTAAACGCTAATCTGAATTGGATTGCAACTGCTGTAATCCTTATGAACAATGGCATTCAACAAAATC
>Ga0129312_1001509_pt1 | contig 13386 bp, 8 predicted proteins | sample O827metagenome_FD_94434 | JGI IMG/M metagenome (GOLD analysis project Ga0129312, IMG submission 94434) | Orangutan group fecal microbial communities from Wisconsin, USA - O827 metagenome | ecosystem: Host-associated > Mammals > Digestive system > Large intestine > Fecal | place: USA: Wisconsin... | reverse complement strand
TATGAGGCAGATACCACAGGCGCGCAGAGTGAGAACGGCTTCGTACCGGGACCGACACTTCAGAATGGTCTCTTCGTACGTCCGCTTCGTTCACGCAGCTTCGCACCAGCCGCTTCCGAAGCCGCAGCTTCCGCACCGGTTGTTACGTCCGTGGCTCCAGCGGCTGCACCAGTCGCAGCTGCCGCTCCGGCACCGGCTGCAGCACCTGCAGGCGCACAGGGATCCGTAAAGGTGGAGTCCCCGATGCCAGGTAAGATCCTCGCTGTAAAGAAGAGTGTCGGCGACACAGTGAAGAGCGGTGACGTCATCCTCATCCTCGAGGCGATGAAGATGGAGAACGAGATCGTGGCTCCACAGGATGGTACCGTAGCATCGATCAATGTTTCCGTCGGTGACTCCGTAGAGTCCGGCGCAACACTTGCAACATTAAACTGAGATGGGCGATAGCCCTTTAGAATTCGAGAGGTATTAAGATGAAGAAATATACTATTACCGTAAATGGCGTCGCTTATGACGTAACCGTAGAAGAGGGTGGCAGCGTAGCATCTGCACCGAAGGCAGCTGCTCCTGCAGCAGCACCAGCAGCCGCTCCGGCACCAGCCGCAGCACCTGCAGGCGCACAGGGATCCGTAAAGGTGGAGTCCCCGATGCCAGGTAAGATCCTTGCAGTTAAGAAGAACGTCGGCGATGCTGTAAAGAGCGGTGACGTGATCCTCGTTCTTGAGGCGATGAAGATGGAGAACGATATCGTAGCACCTCAGGATGGCACCGTAGCTTCCATCAACGTTTCTGTTGGTGATTCAGTAGAGTCAGGTGCAACCCTTGCAACGCTGAACTGATCTCGGATCAGACCGTGTCAAGTGTTGATTTGATTTTGCTGTACTGGAGGTTATAAAAACATATGAATATATTAGAAACCTTAACAAACCTGCTCCAGCAGACAGCATTCGTAAGCATGACATGGGGAAATGTGCTGATGATCATCGTCGCATTCGTTTTCCTGTATCTTGCCATCGCCAAGGGCTTCGAGCCACTTCTTCTGGTTCCGATCGCCTTCGGTATGCTGCTCGTAAATATCTATCCGGACATCATGCTGAGCCCGGAGGATTCGATCAATGGAACAGGCGGACTGCTTTGGTACTTCTTCCATCTGGATGAGTGGACGATTCTTCCGTCCCTGATCTTCATGGGTGTAGGCGCACAGACCGACTTCTCCCCGCTGATTGCAAACCCGATCACCTTCCTGCTCGGTGCTGCTGCTCAGTTTGGTATTTATGCCGCTTATTTCATGGCGATTTTCATGGGCTTCAACGGAGCCGCTGCGGCAGCCATCTCCATCATCGGTGGAGCCGATGGACCTACCTCCATCTTCCTGTGCAACAAGCTCGGACAGACCTCACTGCTCGGACCGATCGCCGTAGCGGCATATTCCTATATGTCCCTCGTTCCGATCATTCAGCCGCCGATCATGAAGGCGCTGACCACCGAGGAGGAGAGAAAGACCAGAATGCCACAGCTTCGCCCTGTATCGAAGCTTGAGCGTATTCTCTTCCCGATCATCGTTACGACCATCGTATGTATCCTTCTTCCGACCACGGCTCCGCTCGTAGGTATGCTGATGCTCGGTAACCTGTTCAAGGAGTCCGGTGTCGTAAAGCAGCTTACAGAGACCGCATCGAACGCGATGATGTATATCGTCGTTATCATGCTCGGTACTTCTGTCGGCGGTGCGACTTCTGCGGAGGCATTCCTGAACCTGGATACCCTGAAGATCGTTGCACTCGGACTGATTGCCTTCGCATTCGGTACTTCTGCCGGCGTGATTCTCGGTAAGATCATGTATGTCGTTTCCGGTCATAAGATCAATCCGCTCATCGGTTCTGCCGGTGTATCTGCCGTTCCGATGGCAGCGCGTGTATCCCAGAAGGTGGCTTCTGAGGCGGATCCTACAAACTTCCTGCTTATGCAGGCCATGGGCCCGAACGTAGCAGGTGTTATCGGTACTGCTGTAGCAGCCGGTACCTTCATGGCTGTTTACGGCGTGAAGTAATGAAAGAGGAGATAAAATGGCTAAAGTAAAAATCACTGAGACTGTGCTGCGTGATGCACATCAGTCATTAATTGCAACCCGTATGCCGAGCTCCGAGATGGAGCCGATTCTGGACACCATGGATCAGATCGGTTACAACGCCGTAGAGTGCTGGGGCGGTGCGACCTTCGATTCCTGCCTTCGTTTCCTGAAGGAGGATCCATGGGAGAGACTTCGTATGCTTCGTAAGCACTTCAAGAACACGAAGCTTCAGATGCTCTTCAGAGGCCAGAACATCCTCGGCTACAATCACTATGCAGATGATGTCGTAGAGAACTTCGTAGAGCGTTCCATCGCAAACGGTATCGATATCATCCGTATCTTCGACTGCTTAAACGATATTCGTAACCTCGAGACGGCTGTAAAGGCAACCAAGAAGGAGGGCGGTCACGCGCAGATCGCACTCTGCTATACACTCGGTGATGCCTATACCCTCGAGTACTGGGAGAACCTCGCACGTGATGTTGAGTCCCTCGGCGCAGATTCCCTCTGCATCAAGGATATGGCAGGCCTTCTGCTTCCGCAGGCAGGCTATGACCTCGTGAAGGCCCTCAAGAAGGGAACCTCCCTTCCGATCGAGATCCACACCCACTACACCTCCGGTATGGCTTCCATGACCTACCTGAAGTGCGTAGAGGCGGGTGCAGATATCATCGATACCGCTTCCACTCCGTTCGCTCTTGGTACTTCTCAGCCTTCTACCGACGTTATGGTGAAGGCGTTCGAGGGTACCGAGTACGACACAGGTATCGATGTAAACAAGCTCATCGAGGTTTCCAAGTACTTCGAGCCGTATCGTGAGGAGTGCCTGAAGTCTGGCCTTATGTCCACGAAGGTGCTCGGCGTTAATGTCAACACCCTTCGTTATCAGGTTCCGGGCGGTATGCTCAGTAACCTCATCTCTCAGCTTGACAAGGCTGGCCAGATCGATAAGCTGAACGCTGTTCTCGAGGAAGTTCCGAGAGTTCGTAAGGACTTCGGTGAGCCACCTCTCGTAACCCCGTCTTCTCAGATCGTGGGTACACAGGCGGTTATGAACGTCCTGACCGGCGAGCGCTATAAGATGGTTCCGAAGGAGTCTCACAAGCTCGTTGCCGGTGAGTTCGGCCGCACTGTAAAGCCGATGGATCCGGAGATGATGAAGAAGGTTCTGAAGGCTGGCGAGACCCAGATGACCGACCGTCCTGCAGATCATATCGCTCCGCAGATGGCTCAGTTCACCGAGGAGACCAAGAAGCTCGTGAAGAACCCGACACCGGAGGACGTACTTGATTACGCTCTGTTCCCAGCTGTAGCGAAGGATTTCTTTGCTTACCGTGACGCACAGCAGACCGGCTTCGCCGCAACCGCTGGTGACAAGGAGAACAAGGCGTATCCAGTTTAATCTGAACTGATTTATCCTTTCCATATCGAAGCCCCGGACCGAAAGGTCCGGGGCTTCTTTTGCGTACAGTGTTGGCAGAGAAAACCCGGAGGGGCGGCAAGGAAAGCCATACGTAGAGACCGTGTGAAATCAAGCCGGGTCCCCTTAGTGGCACCTGGCACATATTTCCTGACAAATTCTTTACGAAAACTGATCGCTTATATTAATAATTCGTTTTGCGATTGAAGCATGCTGCAGAAATCGATATACTGTAGAAGTGGTTTTGGGCGTTTTCGTCCGTTTTTCGATCGCCTCGAAGTACGAGACTGGATCGAAAAGCCTGGAAGTGATGCCTGCGTGCGGACGGAAGAACATCCGCCCACCACTTCTTTTTACGTAATCTATAGTAATGGAGCATATATTCATGAAAAAACATAAAACGAAATCCCTTCAGCACAGCGTCGGTACGGCACTGCTTTCGCTCTGCCTCCTGCTGACACCGGCCGGCACTGCGTTGAATGCACTTCCTTCTGCCTATGCGGCACAGGCGGCGGTCATCCGCGGGACGAACGTCAATGTCCGCGCGTCCGCCAGTACCTCGAGCCAGCTCGTGACCTCCCTCGGAAACAACACCGCGGTCTCGATTCTGAATCAGACGACGGGCAGTGATGGAAAGGTCTGGTATCAGATTTCAGCCGGCGGAGTGACCGGTTACGTTCGTTCGGATCTCGTGTCTACGCAGAGCGTGGCCTATACCACGGATGCAAATTTCGAGGCTTACCTCGCACAGCAGGGCTTCCCGGAAAGCTACAAGGCTGGACTTCGGACGCTGCATGCACAGCATCCGACCTGGATCTTCAATGCCGTACAGACCGGTCTCGACTGGAATACCGCCGTCGCTTCCGAGCTGCAGGGCACCTCGAGTCTGGTCGAAACCGGATCAAAATCCTCCTGGAAGTCGACCGAAGCCGGTAAGTTTGACTGGACGAGCTCGACCTGGCCTGGCTTCGATGGCGCGACCTGGGTCGGCGCATCGCAGGAAATCGTCGCCTATTTTATGGATCCACGCAATTTCCTGGATGACAGCTATGTCTTCCAGTTCGCGGTGCATGATTACGATGCATCTATTCAGACGATCGATGGCCTTCGCTCCATGCTACAGGGTACCTTCCTCGGTGGGCAGGTCGCGATCGATGCCTCGAGTCCGCTCTATGCGGCGGCGGTCGCAGCCCAGGGACTGAGTGCGTCCACGACCCAGGTGAGTGGCCAGACAGTGACGAACGCCGGCATTGGCACGACGACTCAGGCGGGCAGCGGAGAGTCCCTGCTCGGCTATGAGGGACCGGGGGCAACGAGCGCGGCCAATGCTTCCAGCGATCCACAGACGCCGGCCGGTACGACGACCATTACCGCCACCAATGTGCTCGAGGGCACGGACTCGATGTCGACGAGCGTGATGCCGGGCACCAGTGGTCCGGGCATGGGGAACGCCACGATGGGTACGACGAACACGACGAACATGATGGGCGGCGCGGTGACCGTTTCCTATGCCGATATCATCATGGAGGCAGCGGAGCAGTCGAAGGTGAGCCCGTACATGCTCGCGGCGATGATCCTCCAGGAGCAGGGCAGTAAGGGTACGTCCGGCTCGATCTCCGGAGCGACCGGCTACTATAATTATTTCAATGTCGGTGCCTATGCAGCGAACGGTATGACGGCGGTCGAGCGCGGCCTCTGGTATGCTGCACAGTCCGGCAGCTATAACCGTCCGTGGAATACACCGGAGAAGGCCATCGTAGGTGGTGCGCTCTTTTATGCACAGAACTACCTCGCGGCCGGACAGAATACGCTGTATCTCAAGCGCTTCAACGTCCAGGGCTCCAATATGTTCAAGCATCAGTACATGACGAACACCGCCGGTGCCGCCGAGGAGGGCAAGAGCCTCGGGAAGGCTTACACCGATACGATGCGTGCCGGGATCCTCGTCTTCAACATCCCGGTCTATAACGGCATGCCGGAGACCCCGTGTCCGATGCCGACGAAGGATGGCAACCCGAACAACAAGCTGCAGTATCTCGCGGTCGATGGCTTCACCCTGACTCCGAGCTTCAACCTCGATACGAGCTCCTATACGCTCGTCGTCGATCCGTCCGTGCAGATGGTCAATGTCTCTGCCGTGGCTTATCACAGCGCTGCGCAGATCAGTGGTGCCGGACAGATCCTGCTGGATACGCCGATGAAGGTCGTGACGATCACCGTGACCGCACAGAACGGGGATCAGCGGAACTATCAGATCACCATCAGCCAGTCCGCAGGCGGACAGCTCGGAAACACGATGCAGATGGGCATGACCGGCAGCAGCGCGGTCAGCCTCCAGACGGGTATGACGATGCCGGGGATGACGACGACCGTTACGGATGCACAGACGCCGGCGGTCGGCGTGAGCCCGACCGGAACCGTCGTGACGGATGTGGTTGCGGGAACAAACGGCCCGATGTAAAATAGAATCATACGGTAAGCAGCTGGGCAGCGGGGGATGCTGCCCGGCTTCGCCATATGTTCCCTCCGCCGCTGTAAAGGCGGCATGGTCTACGATGATAATCCACTTAAGATAGAGGTACGCATGAAACGTTTTTCATATTTCATAACAACCGTTCTTTTTACACTGCTTTTGTCGATGCAGGCACTTGCGTCGAGCGCGGCCATCACCTTTTCGGACCCGAGCGTCACGGTCGGGTCGGATGTCAATGTCACGATGAAGGTGTCGAGTGGCGAGACGACGCTGGCACGTGCCGATGTGACCCTCGCCTATGATGCGAATCTGCTTGAGTTTGTCAGTGGAACAGACGCATCGGGAGGCGCCGGCACCGTACGTATCAATGGCGGCACCAATGGCAGCGGCACCGGAACCCTCGAGTATAATCTGAAGTTCCATACCCTGTCTGCAGGCACCGCTACCCTGACGATTCAGAATTACAACATCTACGATGCCGATGAGAGCTTCGCAGAGCTCGAGCACCAGGGCTCGTCCACCGTGACGATCAGCTCGGCAGCCGCCGCATCGACGAATACACAGCTGTCGTCGCTCGTGGTTTCACCAGGCACCCTGAGCCCGGCATTTTCAGCCGATACGACCAGCTATTCACTGATCGTCGGCACAGAGGTCGATACCCTGGCGATCAATGCGATCCCCGCAGACAGCACCGCCTCCGTTCAGGTGAGTGGCAACGAGCAGTTAAGCATGGGCGAGAATACCGTGACGATCACGGTGACGGGCGCTGATGGTGCGAGCCAGGCGGTTTATACACTGGACGTTACGAAGCAGGAGGGTGGACCGAATGTCGGTGATACGACGACCACCACGGCAACGACGAACGAGGGTGTAAAGCTCAGCGCAAAGGATAAGACCATCACCATCATGAATCCGGGCTCCGATGTCGAGATTCCGGAGGGCTTCGCAGAAAGCACGATCGACATCGACGGGCATCAGGTGAAGGGCTGGGTATGGAAGCTCGATACCGATCACCAGTACTGCATCGTGTATGGCATGAACGAGGCGGGCGAGCTGAATTTCTACCGCTATGATCTGACAGAGAAGACAATCCAGCGCTATTTCGAGGATCCGGTCGAGCAGCAGCTGAAGGCGGATGCAGAACAGTACCCTGAGCTGGTATCCCGCTATGACGCACTGGTTCGTCAGTATAATCATATGTTCATCCTGACCTGTATCCTGGCGGTGGCTGTCCTGGGCCTGCTGGTATTTGTGATCGTACTCGTCACCAGACGTCATGATGGTCAGGGAAGCAGCACGGTTCGACGCATGAATGCGTCTGAAAAGAATCGTGTGAAGCCGGCCTCCATCGAGGATGAGGGTATGGATGCCGTCGGAGCCGAGACTAGCTCACTGGAGGAGACGATTCCGCTTCATAAGCTCGGAGAGCTTCCGAAGCGAAGCACAGACCTTCCGGACGACCGTGATACGGAGGAAAGCGAGCTCGATGCAACACGCGTCCTGAAGCCGGAAGACCGTGCTGCGATCTCGGGCAGCGACGCTTCCGAGCGCACGCATGGCCTCGATATCGAGGACCTCGACGACGTCGATGAGCCGACGATCGCACTCCATGATCTCGGTGGCGTGCAGCATGCACCGACAGAGCCGGAGGAGGAGAAGGAGGATCTCGAGCACACGAGAGCCTTTCAGATGCCGAAGGATTCCGGACTGGATATCGAGGATCTTTAAATCATAAGAGCAGAAGGAGAGCCTGCAGCTGAAGCTGCAGGCTCTCCTTCTTAAATCAACATTGATTCAAATCCTGAAATGCACTAGAATATCCTTCATGAAAGGTGGTAAAGCATGAATCAGTTTACGATACAGGCACAGCGTGCGCTGCAGCTCGCGATCGAAGCGGCAGAGGAGCTGGGCCATCAGTACATAGGAACCGAACACATCCTTCTCGGTCTTCGTCGTGAGGGCACGGCGGTGGCCGCGAAGGTACTGCAGTCCAATGGCATCGATGATCAGAAGATCCTCGATATGATCGCGAAGTTTATCTCTTCGGATACGAAGGTGACGATCCGTGAGCGTGCAGGCTATACGCCATCGGCGAAGCGTCTCATGCAGAATGCGATGCAGGAATCCCTGCGCGCCGGTGCCCGTCTCGTCGGGACAGAGCATATCCTGATCGCGATGCTGAAGGATACAAACTGCGTCGCTTCCCGTATCATCGCGACACTCGGTGCGAACGCGCAGCGTATGTACCAGCAGATCATGGCGGTCATCGGTGACGATGTCGTCGTCGATGATCAGAGCCGTCCGCAGGCAGCACAGCAGCCGGCATCGGATACACCGACGCTGGATCAGTATGCGCGGGATCTCACCGCGATGGCAGCGGAAGGAAGGCTTGACCCGGTGATCGGCCGGGAGCGGGAGATCATGCGTGTCGTCCAGATCCTGTCCAGACGTACGAAAAACAATCCATGTCTGATCGGTGAGCCGGGTGTCGGCAAGACCGCCGTGGTTGAGGGACTGGCCGAGCGTATCGTCGCCGGTGATGTCCCGGATACCATCCTGCAGAAGCGTGTCATGTCCCTCGATATCTCCAGTATGGTCGCGGGCTCGAAGTACCGCGGTGAGTTTGAGGAGCGCATCAAGCGCGTCATCGCAGAAACCGTGAAGAACGGACAGGTTCTGCTCTTTATCGATGAGCTGCATACCATCATCGGTGCCGGCGGTGCTGAGGGTGCACTCGATGCGGCGAATATCCTAAAGCCGGCCCTGGCCCGTGGTGAGCTCCAGATCATCGGTGCGACGACCCTCGATGAGTACCGGAGGCACATCGAAAAGGATGCAGCCCTCGAACGTCGTTTCCAGCCGGTGACGATCGATGAGCCGAGTGAAGAGGAGAGCTATGCGATCTTGAAGGGCATCGTATCGAAGTACGAGGAGCACCATCAGGTGCTGATCGACGAAGCGGCGCTGAAGGCAGCCGTCACCCTTTCGGTTCGCTATATCAATGATCGTTATCTGCCGGATAAGGCCATCGACCTCATCGATGAGGCGGCGTCGAAGATCCGGATCCTTCATTCCGGTGAACCGGAGAACATAAAGAAGCTCCGTGCGAAGATCGACGCGATGGATGCGGAGAAGGAAGACTGTATCCGCCGTGAGGATTTCGAAGCGGCTTCCCAGATCAAGAAGAAGCAGCTGCGGGAGAGGACGAAGCTGGAGCGTGCACTTACGAGCTGGCAGTCGGAGAAGGAGGAGCATAAGCTTCACGTCACCGAGGCCGATATCGCACGTGTGGTCTCCGAGTGGACCCGTATCCCGGTAGAGAAGCTCACGGAGGGGGAGGCAGAGCGCCTCATGCGTCTCGAGGAGACGCTGCATAAGCGCGTCATCGGACAGACCGAGGCGGTGTCTGCCGTTGCGAAGGCGATCCGTCGCGGACGTGTGGGGCTCAAGGATCCGAAGCGTCCGATCGGCTCCTTCATGTTCCTCGGACCGACCGGCGTCGGTAAGACAGAGCTCAGTAAGGCACTGGCCGAGGCGATGTTCGGCTCCGAGGCGGATCTCATCCGTGTGGACATGTCGGAGTACATGGAGAAGTACAGCGTTTCGAAGATGATCGGATCGCCGCCAGGCTATGTCGGCTACGATGAGGGTGGTCAGCTCAGTGAGAAGGTGCGCCGGAACCCATATTCCGTCATCCTCTTCGACGAAATCGAGAAGGCACATCCGGATGTACTGAACGTGCTTCTTCAGGTGCTCGATGACGGTCACATCACCGATGCCCAGGGTCGGAAGGTTTCCTTTAAGAACACGATCATCATCATGACGTCTAACGCCGGCGCTGAGCAGATCGTGAGCCCGAAGCGGCTCGGCTTTGACACCGGTGGGGATGAGAAGGCGAAGAACTACCAGATCATCCGGTCCCGTGTGATGGAAGAGGTGCATCGTCTTTTCCGCCCGGAGTTTCTGAATCGTGTCGATGACATCATCGTCTTCCAGCCGATCACGAAGGAGGACCTCCGTGCGATCCTCGACATCATGATGAGGGATATGGTGAAGAACGCACTCGAGGAGCTCAATATCCGGCTTCACCTTGATGCAGACGCAGCGAACCTCCTCATCGAGCGTGGCTACGATCCGAAGTACGGTGCACGTCCGCTGCGCCGGGTGCTTCAGACCGAGCTCGAGGATAAGCTTGCAGAGGAAATCCTGAGTGGACACATCGCGAAGAATGCCAGTGTCCGGATCGGCGTCGACAAGGATGGAAAGAACCTGAAGTTCCAGGGCCGCCGCCTGCCATCTGCGGGCACACGGCATACGAAAAAGGATACGGAAGCACAGCAGAGCGAAACGGCGAAGATCGAGACCGCGCAGGCAGAAAAGAAGTAAATCTGTAACGAATGCACAGCAACGCACGAACATCCCGATGTCCGTGCGTGCTCTTTATAAGAGGAAATCCTATGGCGAAAAGTACATCGCGCTACTTCTGTAAGGAATGTGGCTATGAATCTGCGAAGTGGCTCGGTCAGTGTCCGAGCTGCCGCGCATGGAATACCTTCGTGGAGGAACCGGTCGTAAAAGCATCCCCGGCTTCCGGCTTCAGCCGAAACACCGGTACGCGTCCGCCCCGGCAGCGTCCGGTGCGTGTCGATGAAATCGCCCTCGAAAAGGAGGATCGCATCCCGACCGGTTTCCAGGAGCTCGATCGTGTGCTCGGCGGTGGTATCGTCGTGGGCTCGATGGTGCTGCTCGGTGGTGACCCGGGTATCGGAAAATCGACGATCCTGCTCGAAGTATCGCGAAATCTGGCAGCAGACGATGGGAAATCAGTCCTCTATGTCTCCGGTGAGGAGAGCCTCAAGCAGATCAAGCTGCGTGCAGAGCGCATCCGGCCGATCTCCGGAGATCTTCGCTTCATGACGGAAACGAATATCGAGAACATTACCGAGACCATCCGGGAGGAAAAACCGGACTTCGTCGTCATCGACTCGATCCAGACGATGTATACCGAGAGCGTCACGGCGGCCCCGGGCTCGGTCAGTCAGGTGCGTGAGTCGGCCGCTCAGCTGCTGCGCACCGCGAAGGAGTGCGGCATCGCCATCTTCCTCGTCGGTCATGTGACGAAGGACGGGACCGTCGCCGGTCCGAAGATCCTCGAGCATATGGTCGACGTCGTCCTCTTTTTCGAGGGCGAGTCCGGAAGCAGCCTCCGCATCCTGCATGGGCAGAAGAACCGTTTCGGTTCGACGAACGAGATCGCGGTGTTCGAGATGGATGGTGCCGGGCTGCATGAGGTGCTGAACCCGTCCGAGCTGCTGCTTTCCGGTCGACCGATCGGCGCCAGCGGTTCGGTCGTCACCTGTGGCATGGAGGGCACGCGTCCGCTGCTGATCGAGATACAGGGTCTGCTCGTTCCGAGTGCCTTTAATCTGCCACGACGTACGGCAAACGGCATCGATTATAATCGCCTGAACCTGCTGATCGCCATCGTCGAAAAGCGGCTGAATCTCGAGATCGGGAAGTACGATGCCTATGTCAATATCACCGGCGGACTGCGTATCGCCGAGCCGTCCATGGACCTCGCCGTCATCATGGCGCTGATTTCTTCTTATATGAATATCGAGATCCCGGAGGATGTGATGATCTTCGGTGAGGTCGGACTGAGCGGCGAGGTACGTGCCGTATCAAACGCCGACCAGCGGATCGAAGAAGCAGAACGTCTCGGCTTCCATAAGATCGTGCTGCCGGCCTTTCATATGAAGAAGCTGCGCCAGCCAAACCTGACGGCCTGCGAGCTTGTACCGGTCCGCAGTATCCGAGATGCGGTAAAGATACTCAAAAGCAGAGAACGATGACAGTTCAGGCAGCCGCCCCTCCGGGTCCCTTTAGCTGAACTTGCAATCCGGGTTCCGAAAATCTTCTGAAATAGTGCTTGACTTACAGGTGCAAAATGAGTATTATAAACGAGTCGTCAAAACGACGACTCATACAGGGGTTTCATCCAATGGTAAGATATCGGTCTCCAAAACCGCTCATGGGGGTTCGAATCCCTCAACCCCTGCGAAGGAGAAGGAATCAGACGATGGTCTGGTTCCTTTTTTTCGTATCTGAAGACGCCACTGGTGCAGCGCGAAGACATCATGTTACACATGCCAGCCTTCAGATCAGAGCAGAACTGGATATGAACAGAAGCATAGCGGAGTGCGACATGAAGAGTGCAATGGAAAATGATCTTTATACGGAAATCCTTCCGGGGATTTTCTGCGTCAGTCTCACCGATACGACGATCGAGCAGGGTGTGAGCTGCATCAAAATCTATATCATCAAGGGAAAACCTTCGGTCCATGAGGGCCGCAGCCTGATGATCGATACCGGCTTCCGGCAGGAGGACTGTCATCGGAAGCTGCAGGCAGCGCTGGCAGCGCTTGAAATCCCGGTGGATCAGCTTGATATCTTCCTGACCCATCGCCATCATGATCACTCCGGACTTGCAGGCAACTTCGCCCGGGAGGGTGCGCATATCTTTATGAACCCGGCGGAGGAGCGTCATCCGTATGACTGCCTTGCGTATCGTGTGAGTGAGGAATCTCTCGCGGCACAGAAAAAGGTGCTGCGTTCGACCGGTATCACCCCGGAGCGCACACCGTATGCCTGGGAGGCCTTTATGAAGGTTTCCGAACGTGTACAGCATCATGGTGAATGGGTACTCGCCATTCTGGGTTTCCCATATACCGCACTGCATTCAGGAGATGTATTTGACTACGGCGACTATCATTTCACCGCTTATCCTTTAAAAGGGCATACCTATGGTCAGATGGGGCTCATGGATCATGAGAAGAAGATCCTGTTTGTTGCAGATCAGCTGATCCATGGCGTTTCGCCGATCGTGGCGACGACCTATGCGGATGAGCATCTGCTCGAAGGTATGTTTGCGTCGCTCAGGGACATCAAGGAACACTATGCCGACTGGACCATCATCTCTGCACATGGGAGAATCATCCAGGATGCAGCGCAGGATGTCGACAGCATCGTGTACAGCTATCTCAGTAAAAGCACGAGTGCACTGGACATCATGAAGGGCAATGCTCCAGAAAAGAGTGCTTCATCTGCCCACGGACTGCCGGACGCCGTAAAGGCACCGGCGGTGGAAGTGCAGCACAACATCGGATCCAGAGAGTGGACCGTCCATGACATTGCGAAGCAGCTCTACCATATGGATGATGATCCGGCGGATGAGGCCGCCTTCTTCACGTACAAAATGCTGATCACGAAAACCTTCAGCATCCTCGAGTATCTGCACGACATCGGTTTTGTGGAGCGCACGATGCGGGACGGCATCTACTACTGGCGCGCCACGGGACAAACAGAAGCGAAGAGCTGAAGCTTCCCTTCAGGTCAGGTGAAAGCGCCAGATGCTGCATGGCC
>Ga0129312_1001507_pt1 | contig 13403 bp, 12 predicted proteins | sample O827metagenome_FD_94434 | JGI IMG/M metagenome (GOLD analysis project Ga0129312, IMG submission 94434) | Orangutan group fecal microbial communities from Wisconsin, USA - O827 metagenome | ecosystem: Host-associated > Mammals > Digestive system > Large intestine > Fecal | place: USA: Wisconsin... | reverse complement strand
ATGAGGTTGTAATCATTCTGGATTGTGTCCTGTCTATTCCAACAATATATGCCATAATTAATCCTCCAGTCTCCATATCTTGTAGTTTAATTATACCATAGATACTAATTGTTAGACAGTCTGACGTACGGTGGTGTGAGAGGTCGGGAAAATTTATTTAATTTTCCCTCCTACTCGATTATTCATGAAAAAAATAAGATTGTCTGGTCAGAAAACAGAAATTATTTCGTTATTATTGGCAGAAGCATGTTTCAATGATTAATAAGAGCAGGAGGTGTTAATAATGCCGGGAAAGAAAAAGAAAACAATTGATGCGGCAGCAGACCGGCAGACGATGGCAGAATTATATGAAGTCTATGAGCAGAAGATGTTTGGAATTGCAAAGGCCATTTTGCATAATGATTGGCAGGCGGAGGATGCAGTTCATGAGGCTTTTGTTCGAATGGTGCCCTATCTGTCAAGATGCAGGGATGTGCATGATGGAAAGACAAAGGTTCTGATTGTGCGTGTGATTAAGAGTGCTGCCATTGATATTTATCGTAAAAATAAAAGGGAAAATATTCAAATTTCGGATTAAGAAGAAGATTGGATAGAAGATAAACATAATCCTGTGGAGGCTTATCTGGCAACGCTGTCAGCCGGGGAAATGCTGAATAAAATTATCGGACAATTGTCGAATGATGATAGGACCATTATCAAAATGAGCTGTTATTATGGAATGCCGGTGAAAGATATTGGAGAAATACTTGGTATCAGTGCAGATAATGTTTATAAGCGTCTGTCCAGAGCGAGAAAACGAGTCAAAGAAATTATAGCGGAAGGAGCGTGTGAGGATGTTAAACAAAAACTTGGATGAATGGTTGTATCTTGTCGGTCAGGAAGCAGCTTTGGATGAATTGGAGAATGAAGAAAAGAATCATGCAGAAGAACATCATTTTTCTGATAACTATAGAAAAAAACAGAGCGCTCTGTTGGATAGCCTTTGTGAAGTGGAAGAAGACGATGGACAGAATACGGTTGAAAAGGAGACGGAAAAACAGGACAGAGCAGAACATAAAGGACAGATAAAATCAACAAAACGCAGATGGAGTAAAAGTGCAGTGGCAGCGGCATTGGTATTAATTATTGGAGGTGTATCAGTGACAACCTATGCGGCCGGCAGATATTTCCTCGTAGATAGAGAACAGAGAGGAAATGTTGTCTCTGTTAATCTGAAGGGAGAAAGTGAAAAAGAGAGTAAGGTTGCGATATTAAGTTATCAATTTGGATATGTGCCGGAGGAATATAAGGAATGGCAGCCAAGATACTATTCAAAAAATGGTGAGTATGGTGGAAAAGGGTTTTATGTCATGCAGTGGCAGGGGCTTGATACAACCTTTGAGTATCTTGAAAACCGAAAGGAAACAACAATTAATGGCAAAGAGGCTTATTGCTATCAGATGGGTGAGGAGAGCAGTATAAAAGAAGCGATTCAGGTGTTCTATAATGATGAAGGGGCCATGTATACATTGTATTCGGATGATGAAGCAATTTCAATGGATGAACTGTTGAAAATTGCAGAGGGAATGACTGTGACGGAGACCGGAGAATATGCGGAAATTATCAGTGATGAAGATGTGACAGATGACAATGGAGTGCCGGAAGAATCTATTCCTGCAAGTCATATGTGCCAGGCAGGGGATACAGTGACATGGGCAACGGTCGATGGGGATGAAGGTGAATTAACAGTTAAAAATATTGAGGTACTCGCCAATATAGCTAATTTATCGAAAGAAGATTTCAGAGATTATGATGGAGAAATAGCACCATTTGCCGATGTGTCGGGAGATTTAAAAGTTATTAATGGAGTGAAAAATATAGAAGACGAAAATGGCATACATGAAGAATCCGATGAAAATCAAGTCGTATTAGTGAAGGTGTCATGCAGGGTTGTCAATACAACGGAGGAAACACAGGAGTATTATATGAATGCTCTTTCACTGGAAGGAGTCAAAGAATCAGAGGATTGTGTGACCATTGATTATCATGTAGTACCGGATTATAAAAATGGGGTACCGGAATGGATGATTTATATGACGAATGCGCAGCATACAAAAGAAGATGAGCGTGAGCAATCATTTTTTGCATTTAGTCTGGCACCCGGGGAAAGTAGGGACATTGACTGTGCTTTTCTGACTTATGAAAATAGTTTGAAGGATACAGGATTGATTTTTAATCCGACAGGAGGTACTTTCGGACAGAACAGTGAATATATCTTTGGATGGAAATTACAATAACAAGACATGATTCAGGCAATCATTCATAGAATAGAAAAAAATGGATGGTGCCGGTCATGTCAGTAAAAAGAGAACTGATCAAAGGAACTCTGATATTAACAGCAGCCGGGTTTGCAGCCCGGCTGCTTGGCTTTTTTAATAGGGTCTATCTGGCAAATTTGATATCCAATGCAGAGTTGGGGCGCTATCAGCTGATATTTCCAATTTTTATGTTTGGTATGGCGGTCAGCTGTGCGGGGATGCAGGTGGCTGTGTCAAAAATGGTGGCGGCTTATCATGGCGCAGGAAAGAAAAAGGCAATTAGGCAGACGGTAAATGCAGCAGTTATAATTTCATTTATTCTGGCACTGTTATGCGGTGGCTGTGTTGCTGCTTTTGCAGAACCAATCAGTCAGGGAATTTTAAAGGATATCAGTTGCCGGGGATATCTGGTAATCATGGCAATTGCTATTCCTTTCGCAGCAGTACATACTTGTGTAGGCGGTTATTTTTATGGTATCAGGCATACGGCGGTTCCGGCAGTAACGCAGCTTTTAGAGCAGGTTGTCAGAGTTGTGATCATTTATATGCTGGCTGCAATGATGTACCAAAAGGGAAAAATTGATGCTTCTGTTGCGGTTTGGGGATTGGCAGCGGGGGAAATGTTTTCTTGCTTTTTAACTTGGATTTGTTATCGGTTTAGTATGCGAAGTCAAAAGGGGAGACCAGGGAGCGGGGAGCCGATCGGGAAAATCCTCCGACAATTGTGGCAGTACGGCGGTCTTCTGACAGCGAACAGAGTATCAGTGACATTGCTGCAAAGTACAGAGATGATTCTGATGCCTGTGATGCTGGCAAAATATTATGGAGATACAGAAAGTGCACTGTCTGTGTTTGGCATTGTTACGGGAATTGTGCTGCCGGTTATTCTGTTTCCAAATACAGTGACCAATGCAATGGCATCACTTCTGCTGCCGGCAGTAGCGGAGGCAGAGGAAGTTCATGATTATCGGGCAGTATCGGGGACAATTAAGAAAAGTTTGGAATATTGTCTGCTTCTGGGGCTTTTTTCAGGGTTAGTTTTTGGAGTCTGCGGCCATCAGATCGGCAGGCTGCTTTTTAACGATGCTGAGGCAGGGGGATACATACAGGCCTTTGCGATTCTCTGTCCGCTTATGTACATTCAGTCTTTGTTAGCAGGTGCGTTAAACGGGCTTGGAAAAATGAACGAAACATTGCTGCATCATGTGATTGCTTCGGCGATCCGGCTGTTCGGTGTGATGGTCTTAATGCCAAAAATAGGGATTTATGGTTATATTGCAGGTGTATTTTTGGCCAATGCAGCAGTAACAGTTATCGCTGCGGTTCGTCTGTATCAGATTGTGGGAAGAATAAGTACTGCAAAAAGAGATTGATTTTTATGATATCTGTGTTACAATATGTATAACAGATGGACAATGTCTGATGCCGGAGACAATAGGTGCAGGAGACACTGTCTGTCCTTCAGGACTCACAGATGGGGACTGAACAGAATATATATCATAAGAGAAGGTGAGCATATGATACTGGAGATAGATTTTAACAGTGATGAAGCTTTGTATATACAGCTGCGTAATCAGATCGTCATCGGTATCGCCACGTCTCAGCTTTCGGCGGGGGATTCCCTGCCGTCCGTGAGACAGCTGGCTGACCGTGTAGGTATCAACATGCATACAGTGAATAAGGCGTATACGGTACTGAGACAGGAAGGCTATGTGAAGCTGGACCGAAGGAAAGGTGCTGTTATTGCCATAGACTGCAATAAGGCATCAGCGCGCAATAAACTGCTGAGAGATCTGCAGGTGATGCTGGCAGGTGCCATGTGCAAGGGAATTACAAGAGATGAAGTGCATGAGATGATCGATATGATCTATGATTATTATGAACAGCCGGCAAATTATCCGGAGGAGGAATAGGATATGCTTTGTGATGGATGTCATGAGAACGAGGCGGTCGTTTTTTATACAGAGATTATTAATGGCGAGAAGAAGGAACTCCATTTGTGTGAGGCCTGTGCGGCCAAGGAGACTGGCATGGATCATACATTTGTTTCGTTGACGGATACATCATTTTTGGCAAATTTACTGGCAAGTGTCCTTGGCAAGCGCCAGGAGACAGATGATGAAGAGAATCTGAAGAAGACAAATCTTGTTTGTCCGTCCTGCCATATGACATATAATGAATTTTTGAAATATGGGACCTTTGGATGTCCGGATTGTTATAAGACATTCAACTTTGTATTGGATGGGTATTTGAAGAAGATACAGGGGAATTGTGAACATACAGGTAAGGAACCGCTTTATGGCGGGGAGACGGTACATATCCCGTCGATCACAGCAGATGCAGATCATGCTGAGGTGAAGGACACTGAACAGGACATCGCATTTACAGTGGATGCCGGTTCAACAGAGGAAGAACTCAGGGCGGCATTGAAGCGGGCTGTGGCGAAGGAAGAATATGAAGAGGCGGCCAGAATCCGTGATATAATCAGAGCCGGCAGAAAAGAGGCGGATGAACATGCGTAAATGGTATGAAATGGAAGCGTGCAATCAGGGACCGATTATCGGAGGTCAGGTCTATCTGGTCCGCAATATTATGGGATATCCTTTTGAAGCGAAGATGAACGAGGAAGAACAGAAAGCTTTGATGGCAGCCGTGTGCTATGCGGTACGTGAATCAGAAGAGGTCCTTCAGAAGAAGTTTGTGTTTATTAACTTTTCTGAGGTCAGAGATTACGAGCAGCAGGCATTGATCGGAAAATTGGCCATTCCGCCGCAGATGTTTGAAAAAGGTCATGAATCGGGGATTCTTATATCAGAGGATGAATCGGTTTCGATACTTGTTAACGGCAAGGAACATCTTTGTATACAGGTATCTTGTCCGGGCAATCATATACAGGAAGCCATGGCACTGGCGGGGCAGGTGGATGATTGTCTGAATCAGTATTTGAAGTATGCCTTCAGTAAGAAGTATGGCTATCTGACTTCCAGTCCGCTTTATATGGGAACGGGAGTGTCTGCATCTTATCTGCTGCATTTGCCGTATCTGGAGAAGAAATCTGTGATGCATCAGATAGAGAAACAGATCAGTCAGTATGGATTTACACTGAGACCGCATTTTGACGGGCAGACAGAGGCACCGGGCAGTGTTTACAGGATGCGCAACAGAAAGACACTGGGCCTTTCTGAGAGTGAGATCACTTCTGCGCTGGAACATCTGGCCGGGCAGCTGGCGGAGCAGGAAGAAGTCCTTGCCAGACAGTGTTTCAATGAGGATCGTCTGAGTCAGGCAGATCCTATGTATCGGGCCTATGGACTGATCAAGTATGCCAGAAAGCTTGGATATGATGAGACCATGGCCTGTCTGTCACTGCTTCATGCCGGGGATTTGTATCATATCTGGCCGGGAGAGGCAGAGATATGCCCCTTTGCTGTTATGTTGAATACGGCGGATGCTGTTTTATCGGCAAGTGCTGAGAAGAATATCAGCAGCAGTGAACGCGGCAGGGCCAGGGCAGATTATATCCGGAAGGAATTGCCGGTGCTTGATGCATCCGAAGCAGTTTCTTCATAGCGTTATATTATATAGAAAGATAAAATGTACAACAGGAGGCTTTTATTTTTATGCAATATAGATTTACACAAATGGCGGCCAATGTGATGCATTATTCCAAGGAGGCTGCAGCAGAACTGAACCACAGCTATATCGGAACAGAACATATTCTGATCGGATTGCTGCGGGAGAAAGAAGGACTGGCATGCCAGGTGCTGGAAGATCATGATGTGACAGAGGAGAAAGTACTGCACATGGTCAGCCAGCTGATTCAGGGCAGTCAGACAATAGTGGCAGAGCCGGAAGAATATACACCGCGAAGCCGTCGTATTTTGGAGATCGCCAATCGTGAAGCCATGCGGTTCAGAGCGTCTGCTATTGGAACAGAACATCTTCTGATTGCCATATTAAGAGAAACGGATTGTGTTGCGGCGCAGTTATTATATTCCCTTGGTGTGCAGGCTCAGAAGGTTTACCAGGACATTGTACTTGGTATCGGTATGGATGCCAGAGCGGCGAAGGCAGATATGCCATCGGCCAAGGGCAAGTCACGCAGGAAGAGTGAGCCTTTGATGGTTGATCAGTACAGCAGAGACCTGACTGCCTATGCCAGAGAGGGCAAGCTGGATCCGGTGATCGGACGTCATGACGAGATACAGAGAGTGATTCAGATTCTTTCCAGAAGAACGAAGAATAATCCTTGCCTGATCGGTGAGCCGGGTGTCGGAAAAACCGCCGTTGCAGAAGGACTGGCCCAGAAGATTATCAGCGGCAATGTACCGGAGACGATCAAGGACAAGCGGGTTCTGACACTGGATATTTCCGGCATGGTAGCCGGTTCGAAGTACCGGGGTGAATTTGAAGAGCGTATTAAACGCGTGATCAATGAAGTCAAAGAAGAGGGCAATATTTTGCTTTTTATTGACGAAATTCACACAATCATCGGTGCCGGCGGTGCGGAAGGTGCCATTGATGCGGCAAATATCCTGAAACCGTCACTGGCCAGAGGTGAACTGCAGATTATCGGCGCCACAACTATTGAGGAATACAGAAAGCATATTGAGAAGGATGCAGCCCTTGAACGTCGTTTTCAGCCGGTAATGGTGGAAGAACCATCAGAAGAAGAAGCTGTTGAGATTCTGATTGGTCTGAAGGGGGCGTATGAGAATCATCATCATGTGACTATTACAGATGAAGCCCTGGAGGCAGCTGTTCATTTGTCAGCAAGATATATCAATGACCGTTTTCTCCCGGATAAGGCCATCGATTTGATTGATGAAGCATGCTCCAAGGTCAGACTGAGTTCTTATACATCATCTCCAAAAGTCAAAGAATTAGAGAAGAAGGTAGCGGAACTTGAGGAAGAGAAGGAACAGGCTATCAAGGATGAAGCTTATGAGCGTGCCAGTGAGATCAAGAAGACGCAGAAGGAATTAAATGAAGAGATGATCCGTCTTAACAGCGAGTGGGAAAAGGTTCGAAGCAGTGAGCAGTTGATCGTTGGAGAGAACGAAGTAGCAGACATTGTGGCCAGTTGGACCAAAATCCCGGTCAGAAAGCTTGAAGAAGAAGAGTCAGAACGCCTGAGAAAGCTTGAATCGATTCTGCATGAACGTGTCATCGGTCAGGAGGAAGCTGTAAGTGCAGTGGCCAAAGCCATCAGACGTGGCAGAGTCGGTTTAAAGGATCCGAAGCGTCCGATTGGTTCCTTCCTGTTCCTTGGTCCTACAGGTGTCGGCAAAACAGAATTGTCCAAGGCACTGGCAGAGGCAATGTTCGGCAAAGAGGATGCCATGATCCGGGTTGATATGTCGGAATACATGGAGAAACACAGCGTGTCTAAACTTATCGGATCACCTCCGGGATACGTCGGCTATGATGAGGGAGGCCAGCTCAGCGAGAAGATCAGACGGAATCCATACTCGGTTTTACTGTTTGATGAGATCGAGAAGGCACATCCGGATATTTTCAATATTCTTCTGCAGGTTCTCGATGACGGTCATATTACAGATTCCCAGGGCAGAAAGATTGATTTCAAGAACACGGTTATTATTATGACATCCAATGCAGGTGCAGCCAATATTGTCACACCGAAGAAACTGGGATTTTCAGTGGGAGATACACATGAAGCGGATTATCAGAAGATGAAAGCCGGCGTCATGGATGAAGTGAAACACCTTTTCAAACCGGAATTTTTAAATCGTATCGATGAGACGATTGTTTTCCATCCGCTGACGAAGGAGAATGTCAAGGATATAGCGGATATTATGCTGAAGACAATCTGCGGAAGAATTAAGGAACAGCTGGGGGTTGAAACTGTGATTTCCGAAGCTGTCCGCGACCATTTGGCAGAAAAAGGATTTGATGAGAACTATGGTGCACGTCCGCTCAGAAGGGTGATCCAGAATGAGATTGAAGATGCCATGGCAGAAGAATATCTGGATGGCAAGTTCGGTCAGGGAGATACCGTCGAACTTGAAATGGATGAAAATCATATTAAATTTGTTAGAAAATAATAAAGACTCTGGTCATGCGGCCTATTTTCATGTATAATAGGATGGCAGGCAATTTTACCTGAATTATGAACAAGTGATAAACATACACAGGGATGTATGTGACTGGAGGATAAGAACATGGCAGTTGTTGAAGAATTAATTCGTGTTGAGAACGAAAATGGCTTAAGCTTCGGTGATTATACACTGAATGCCAAGAAGAAGGTCTCTGATTTCGAGTTTCATGGAGATATGTACAAAGTGAAGACATACCGTGACATTACGAAGCTCGAGAAGAACGAATTATTTGTATATGAATCTGTACCGGGAACATCTGTATTCGATTTTGAAGAAACAGATGTCAGAACAGAGTTTGAAGTTGAAGGTTTCGAAGATACACAGATTACACTGGAACTGGAAGCTGAACAGGAATACGAAGTATTCGTGGATGATGTGAATATCGGACGTATGACAACGAATCTTGGCGGCAAGCTTGTATTAAGTGTTGAGCTTGGATCTGCACAGAAGCATGTGAAGGTTGTCAGAGTGTAGATAGCGAAGAGCTTGAAGATCATTCACAATAGACCATTCATGAATGGAACAAAAGATACTGCAGATAACACAACTCGTGAATTTGCAGTATCTTTTCGTTTATTTTGATGTGATAGCGTTTTAGAATGGATTTTAAGTGCAAATAGTTTTGGATAAGAAGTAGGGTTAAGAAAACGGGAGTCGTTAAATGGCTAAGAGCAAGAATATATTTTTTTGTCAGGAATGCGGATATGAATCAGCTAAGTGGCTTGGACAGTGTCCCGCCTGCAAAGCATGGAATACCTTCGTAGAGGAACCAACGATTGGAAAGGGAAGCGCGACTTCCGGTGTCAGACATCAGGGCAAAGCCTCCGAACCGGTGCTTCTGTCGTCGGTTCATTCAAGTGATGAGAAACGCAGACCAACGGGAATTTCAGAATTTGACAGAGTCCTTGGCGGCGGTATTGTGCCGGGATCCCTTGTATTAGTCGGCGGTGATCCGGGTATCGGCAAATCCACATTACTGCTTCAGATGAGCCGTTGCCTGTCAGAACAGAGCTGCCGCACGATCTATGTGTCAGGTGAAGAGTCGCTGCAGCAGATCAGACTGCGTGCTGACAGACTGGGTGTTTTTAAGAATGATCTGGCAATGCTTTGTGAGACGAACCTGGATGTGATACAGGAGACGATTTTGAAGTACAAGCCGGAAGTGGTGATTATTGACTCGATTCAGACAATGTATCGGGAAGATATCAGTTCTGGTGCCGGAAGTGTCAGTCAGGTCAGAGAAGCTACCAGTGTGCTGATGCAGCTGGCTAAGCGGGAGAATATTGCGATTTTTATCGTCGGACATGTGACAAAGGAGGGAGTGGTTGCGGGGCCGCGAGTACTTGAACACATGGTGGATACAGTTTTGTATTTTGAAGGGGACCGACATGCTTCATACCGTTTGCTTCGGGCTGTGAAGAATCGATTTGGCTCTACCAATGAGATTGGTGTGTTTGAGATGCGAAGCGAAGGTTTGACGGAGGTGAAGAATCCGTCGGAATTTATGCTCAGCGGTCGGCCGGAGGGCACAGCGGGGTCTGTAGTGGCGTGTGCCATGGAAGGCACAAGGCCGCTGATGCTGGAGGTGCAGGCCCTTGTCTGCCAGACGAATTTTCAGATTCCAAGGCGTACAGCTGCAGGCACAGACTACAACAGAGTGAATCTTTTGCTGGCAGTACTGGAGAAACGTTTGGGACTCAAACTGGCAGGCTGTGATGCTTATATCAATCTGGCCGGCGGTATGCGCCTGAATGAGCCGGCCATTGATCTGGCGATCGTAGCAGCTGTTATTTCTAGTTATCGCAATGCAGCGGTTGAATCAGATACGATGATTTTTGGTGAAGTGGGATTGACAGGTGAGGTTAGAGCTGTCAGCCAGGCAGAACAAAGAGTACGAGAAGCAGAGAAACTGGGATTTAAAGTGTGCTGCATTCCGCAAAGCAACATGAAATATATCAAGAATAACACAGGCATACGTGTCATCGGTATACGGAATGTCAAAGATTTATATGATTTTATATGTACAGGAAGAGTATCAGAGTAAAGAATGAAGATGTATACAGTTCATATGCTGATGACGTTTTTCTTGTGTTTCTGCAGGAGTATTTGTATAATAAATGTAAAGGAATTCGATAAGGATTTCTAAATTTTTTTGGAGGATAAACTAATGATGAATTATTGTATGGAATGCGGCACAAAGCTTGAGCTGCGCCACCTTGAGAATGAAGGGGAGATCCCATTTTGCAGCAAATGCGGACAGTTCCGTTTTCCTATTTTTAATACGGCAGTCAGCATGATCTGTGTAGACGTGAAGAATCAGAAGATTTTGCTGATCAAGCAGTATGGCAGACCGGATTATATTCTTGTAGCCGGTTATATTTCACGTGGTGAAGATGCAGAGACAGCTGTGAAGAGAGAGGTATTTGAAGAAACAGGCATGACGGTGGACCGTCTGCAGTTCAATAAGACGTCTTTCTTTGAACCATCCAATACACTGATGGTGAATTTTGCTTGTATGATTGAACATCCGGAAGATTTGAAGGTCAATGAAGAAGTGGATAATTTTAAGTGGTTTACATTTGATGAAGCAAGAGCCAATATCAAGAAGAATTCACTGGCAGAGAGATTTTTGATTCATTATTTGGATCATCTTGACAAATAAAACGGGAGTGGGGAGAGATGATAAAACGTATTTGGGCGGTTTATTTCAGTCCGTCGGGAAAGACGGAGCAGGTAACGCTGGCAGTGGCTGAGGGTGCAGCAGGGGTGCTGAAGGTGGATGAGATTCATTCGTATGACTTTACACTGCCGGACAAGAGAGAGAATCCTCCTTGCTTTGGGGAGGAAGATCTGGTCATTTTGGGATGCCCGACCTATGCCGGACGGATTCCGAACAAAATCATGCCTTTTATTCGTGACAGAATTTGCGGACATGGCACTTTGGCTGCGATTGTGATGACTTATGGCGGCAGGAGTATTGATCATTCCATCATGGAGGCTTATCTGCTGCTGCAGGAGAATGGGTTTAAGGTATATGGTGCCGGCAGTGCGGTGACTCGGCATGTCATGTCAGATATTTTATCAGCGGGCAGACCGGGAGAGGAAGATTTGAAGGAAGCCGGACAGTTTGGTGCGGATGTGGTCCATAAAATCATGACACAGCCGGAGAACTATAACGACCTTGACCTGCCTGGAAGTAACCCAGTGGGTCCTTATTATAAGCCCCTTGAGGCAGATGGAACACCGGCTAACTTCCTGAAGGCAAAGCCAAAAGTTCATGAAGAGATATGTACACATTGCAGGATATGTGCCGAAGCCTGTCCGATGGGAAGCATCTTAAAGGAGAATATCGAAGAAGTGCCGGGAGTCTGTATCAAATGTCATGCCTGTGTCCGCAAATGTCCAACAGGAGCAAGATACTTTGATGATCCTTCGCTGATCAGTCATATCCGAATGCTGGAAGAGAATTTTGCAGGACAGCCTAAGGATAATGATTGGTATTTATAGATTTTAGAATACATAGATTTTAGATAGGTACAGGGCGAAGAAATGAACAAAACAGCAAAAAAAATTTTAAAAACAGCAGGTATCATCTTGTTGGCGATAATTCTTATTTTTGTGATTTATCTGCTTTATCTGGTGTTGAGTTATCACAGAATCGATGATAATCTGGTCTTACAGGTGGAGACATCTGATGAAGGCGGGCAGCAGGAGACGAAGACGCTGACAACTGGAGCACAGTACAGTGCACTGACTTACAACATTGGTTTTGGCGCATATACACCGGATTTCAGCTTTTTCATGGATGGAGGAAAGTCCTCCTGGGCAAAGAGCAAAGAAAGTGTTGTGGATACGGTTCAGGGAGCCGGTGATCTGACTGCTTCTTTGAAACCGGATTTTGCGATGATTGAGGAAATCGATCTGGATTCTACAAGAAGTTATCATGTGAATGAATATGATATATTGAAGAAATGTTTCCCGGATGACTACTATGTATTTGCACAGAACTATGATTCAGCATTTCTTTTTTATCCGTTTACGCAGCCGCATGGAAGCAGCAAATCCGGTATTGGTTTATTTTCAAAGTATCCGGTGACATCGGCTTTGAGAAGAAGTCTGCCGATATCGACATCCTTCAGCAAGTTCTTAGATCTGGATAGGTGCTATAGCATTTCAAGGGTGCCGGTAGATAATGGCAAAGAACTTGTTATTTTTGCCTTACATATGTCGGCATACGGCAACAGTGATGTGATTCGAGAAGGGCAGATTGCCATGCTCAGTGCGGATATGCAGAAGGAATATGAAGCCGGCAATTATGTGTTATGCGGCGGTGATTTTAATCATGATCTGAAGGCTTCTGAAGGTAATTCCGATGAGCATGAATCTTGGGCGTATCCATTTCCAAGAGAAGTGCTTCCTGAGCATTTTTCATTTTGCATCGATGCGTTAAGTGAGGAGGAACGGGATGCCATGTGGAATAGCGCCAGAAACGCAGATATGGAATATGTGCCGGGAGTAACATATACCGTTACACTGGATGGCTTTATTGTATCTGATAATATAGAATGTCTGACATATGAGAATGTGAATACGGGATACAGTTATTCTGATCATGATCCGGTTTACATGGAGTTCAAATTAAAATAATACCATCCTGCATAAATAAAGACCGATAACCCGAATAAATAAAAGGTTGTCGGTCTTTTGTCATATGGATGGGGCATTGAGTTGAGTCATTAATGAAAGTTTTTGAAAAAAAGTGTTGACAGATGTTGGAAGAGATGATATTATATACAAGCTGTCAGCGAGAACAACGCGAAACAGCAAAGATTAATAAGCAGTTCGAAAATAACTTATAAGAAAATTTAAAAAAGTTGTTGACAAACACTTAGAGATCTGATAGAATAAACGAGTCGCTGATGAGCGGCACACGAACTTTGATAATTGAACAACAAAACAATCCCGAAAATTCCTAAAAAGAATTTTT
>Ga0129312_1001501_pt1 | contig 13474 bp, 13 predicted proteins | sample O827metagenome_FD_94434 | JGI IMG/M metagenome (GOLD analysis project Ga0129312, IMG submission 94434) | Orangutan group fecal microbial communities from Wisconsin, USA - O827 metagenome | ecosystem: Host-associated > Mammals > Digestive system > Large intestine > Fecal | place: USA: Wisconsin... | reverse complement strand
ACAGAGTCCTTTCAATTTCTTTATTCAAAAAATTTGAGTAAATTTTTGAGTAAAATCTTCTCTTACCCCTGAAAAACCCTTATTTTACAAGGATCATTCGCATGTGTAAGGCATCAGAGCGATGTGTCTTGCTTTCTTGATTGCTACTGTTAAAGCTCTCTGATGCTTTGCACAGTTGCCTGTGATTCTTCTCGGAAGGATTTTTCCTCTCTCAGATACGTATCTCTTTAACTTGTTTACGTCCTTGTAATCGATCTCACCGTTCTTCTCGCCACAGAATACGCAAACTTTTTTTCTTCTATGCATACCGCCTCTTCTAACTCTGGTAGAATCAGCCTTATCGCCTTTGTTGAATGCCATTGTTAATTACCTCCTGTCAGATTTAGTTGAATGGAAGTCCTTCGTCCTCGACTCCATCAGGAATATTCATAAATCCATCGCCGATCGCACTGGACGGAGCAGGTCTTGTCCCCTGCTGATAGCTGCTGCCGCCACGATTTCCACCATAGCTGCCACCACCATAATTAGCACCGCCGTCACCGCTCTGGTTCTTGCTGTCAGCGAATTCCTGGTCTTCTACAATAATATCTGTTGTATAGACCTTCTGGCCATCCTTATTTACATAGCTTCCTGTCTGGATCCTTCCGGACACAAGTACACGCATGCCCTGGCGGAAATACTTCTCAGCAAACTCGCCGGCACGGTCAAATGCTACGATGTTGATAAAATCAGCTGTCTGACCCTGATCGCCATCCTGGCTTCTTCTGCCCCTTCTGTCAACAGCAAGTGTATATCTTGCAATTGCCATGGAACGTTCACCCTGAGAATAACGAACCTCCGGATCTCTGGTCAATCTACCCATAAGGATAACTTTATTCATATAATCACACTTTCTTTATTAAGCGTCCTGTCTTACGCAAAGGTAACGGATAACCGTCTCCATAATGCGGATGTGAGCCTCTACCTCGTTCGGGCAGTTGGAATCTCCCTCGAAGTGAATGAAGTAGTAGAATCCCTCTTTCATTTTCTGGATCTCATAAGCAAGCTTCTTCTTGCCCCATTCATCCACATCTGTAACAGTACCGCCGAAACGGGTGATATAACCTTTCACCTTTTCGAGAGCGGCTGTTCTCTCATCATCCTCAAGCTTTGCGCTAAGAACAACTGCTAATTCGTATTTGTTCATAGTTCATTTCCTCCTTGTGGTCTCTGGCCCCCGTTTTTCAGTAACAGGAGCAAGGAATTTATTGTGTCACAGGTATTCATAATAACAGAAATACACTGGAAATGCAAGTCTTTTTTGATGCTTTTTACACGCTTTTCCTGCCTGCCGGCTGCCGAATGTTCCTTCCTTCTTCTACTGCTTTAAAACAGTTCCGTCTGCCTTAGTCAATGCTCTGGTATTTTTCTCTACCAGCTTTCTGGTCACCATGACCATGTGTCCGCAGCCCATACATTTTAGCCGAAAATCGGCCCCGACTCGCAGAATCTCCCATTCCTGACTGCCGCATGGATGTGGTTTCTTTAATTTAACGATATCTCCAACCTCATATACCATATTCTGTCCTTTCATGATTCGGTCGTTTCTGTCTGCTGTATCGATCAGATCCCCACGGCATTCCCTAAGATCTCACCAATGGGGCCGCTGATCACGAGATCGGCACGGCTATCCATAGGTGTCACGGATTTATTGATGAGGACAAGCTTGCTTCCATTATAGTAGTCGATAAGTCCTGCTGCCGGATAGACCGTTAAAGATGTGCCGCCGATGATCAGCACATCTGCATTGGATATATAAGCTACGGCCTTTCTCAGGGTCTGCTGATCCAACCCCTCCTCATAAAGCACTACATCCGGCTTGATCATTCCGCCGCATTCACATCTGGGGATTCCTTCGGAATTCAAGATCACATCCAGTCCATAAGCTCTGCCGCATCTTGTGCAGTGGTTTCTGAGGACGGAGCCATGAAGCTCCAGAACCTCTTTGCTCCCGGCCTTCTGATGGAGGCCATCGATATTCTGGGTGATGACCGCACGCAGCTTTCCCTCCTGCTCCAGCTTTGCAAGGGCTTTGTGTGCCCGGTTTGGTTCTGCATGAGGAAACAGCATCTTGTCCCTGTAGAAGCGGTAAAATTCCTCCGGCTTTTTCATATAAAAGGTATGGCTTAAGATCGTTTCCGGCGGATAGGCATATTTCTGGTTATAGAGCCCGTCCGTGCTTCTGAAATCCGGGATATGACTCTCTGTAGAAACACCGGCGCCGCCAAAAAATACAATATTATCACTATCCTCCAGCCACATTTTTAACGTATCACGTTCTGACATTTTCCGCTCTCCTTTCCGGTATTTGATTCGGGTGTGCATCCTCGCGGAGTGTTTATCTCAGGTGGAGACCCAACTCTCACTGAGATAAAACTTTATACCACCTCATCCAAAAAAATCCCCCTCAAAGGTTCGATGCAGGATCCGTATGGCAGTTCACTTACCTGCTTCGGAAGTGCATAGCCAAAAAGCCATTGTGTAAGCTCCGAGATCGTAAATACTGCTATTTTCCCCTTTGCGATAAACCGGGATTCCTGTACCATCTCCGATCCGGTCTTTGTAAGCTTCCAGAGCCATGCCCCCTGATTTTGGGGCACAAAAAGATCCGTAACCCCAATTTCTATCGTGATCTCCTGCTCCGGACAATCCTCCGACAGACGGATGTTTTTTATAAACTCCGGCATGCAGACGATCCTGGCCATGATGGCAGGTCTGGAACCGGCAGATGTCCGGTATCGCTCTCCGGTGTAAAGGTAACGCAGATTTTTTTCCGCACTCCCCCACTCACTTTCCATTCCGATAAACCAGTCATCCTCGTAGATCAGGCTGCAGGATCCGTTTTCACTTTTTAATTCCTTTTCCATCCGCTCCAGATAAGCAGCATCTCGAACAGCAAACACATCATACTGACGCTTCAGCCATGCATTCTGCCATTCTGCCAATTCTTCATAGAGTGCCCCTCCCGGGCAGGGAACCTTTTTGATATCCTTATTATAACGAAGGACCCACCGGGGCTGATCAAAAATAAAACGGAAATCATACGGTGTATAAAGTGATTCCCTTGCAGGCATTAAGAATGTAAAGGGCATTCTTTCTTCCTGCATATCCCGCAGCATATTTAAGAGCAGACTCCGCATGTGTCCCTTGTGGCGTTCGCTGACCTTTGTGGCCACTGCAACGATATAATCACAGGTCTTTACGTCTCCGCGCATGAAAATGGAGTAAGGATTTCTGTGCAGCATGGAGACGATCTCGCCCTCCTTTTCGCATACAAGGATCCTGTTGTCCTTCGTTTTTTCCGTAAAATAATAATCAAGAAACGGCTCTGCATCCTCCGGGAACGCCTCATTCCACAAAGGAATTGCCCGCTTCTTTTCTTCTTGATTTAAATAACGTATCATACTCTTACAGATCCCTCTTATTTTCTTCCGACCACAGCTGCCGGATCCTGAATTTTTTCGCAAAGCCGATCGGATCATACGACATTTTGGCATGCCGCAATCCCTCTAAGCCCATATCATCCTCCCGGTTCACGATCTCAGCCTGAGGAAATTCATGGATCAGAAACAGGCGGTTGATCATCTGATAAGCACCGCGGATCTCCGGGTTCGCTTTTTCAATATGAATGATCGCCATCTTTTCCGTTTCATTATAAGTTCCCATGGAAAAGGCCTCAAGATGTCCGTCGATATAGATCCCGCCCATTTTCACATGCAGACGGCTGCAATTGTTCAGGATCCTGTGGATCCCTTCCACCTCATAGTCCAGTCGGCTCTCAGACTCCGGCTCCTTGATCCGGCTCCATCGGTCAAGAAAATTCCATATATCCAGCTTGTCCGAGCAGTGAAGCGTCCTGTATTCATAACGCCCCTCGTATTCCTTTAAGAACGCATTAATATGGTTTTTCTTTTTTCTCAGCTTCTTTCCGGTAAGCTCCTGAAGCGCCTTTGCATCATAGAGATAATCTCTGGCGTCAAAAAGCTCCTCTACGCAGTAGCGGTCTGCCGGAAGCTTCAGATATTCCACAGCCGGCTCGTCCGCCAGATGTATTTCTAATGGAATATGGAGTTCTTCATTAAAATACTGCTCTAATTCTGCCATATAGACCGGCAGATCTTCCATACTGCAGACGGGAAGTGCCGCAAATTTCTTTCCCTCTACCGTCAGAAGCCATAAAACAGCTTTATTATCCCGGATACAGTAGCGGACATCACAGTATACCCCCCAAAGATAGCTGTCGAAAATCGTGCTGTCACAGGTTTGGTCATGACGTTTTCCGTAATACGGGGTCAGCTTATCCACACTTTCCGCATCTAACTCACAAAATTCCAGTTTCATGTATTTCCCAACTTTCTATCATTTTCTCTGCTTTCACTTCATCTCACTTTTTACGCGTTCATTTTATCACACTTTTTATTGTAAGGAAAGGTCAATATGGTGAACGTTTTCTATCGTTTTTCTATTGTTTTCTATTGACATTTCAATGTCTGTGAGTATAATTTAAATTATTGAATATCGCAATATGGAACATGGTTTCGTATTGTGAAACCATCATTAGGAAGACATAATACATTACTGAAGAAATAGGCACTTACTGAAATAAAACCTTAAAGGAGATTGGGATTATGAACGAAGTTTTGCAGAAGATCCAGAAAATTGGAATTGTTCCCGTTGTTGTTCTTGATGACGCAAAAGATGCGGCTCCGCTTGCAAAAGCACTTTGTGATGGCGGACTTCCGTGTGCAGAGGTTACCTTCCGTACCGCTGCGGCTGAGGAATCTATCCGTATCATGACTAAGGAGTTCCCGCAGATGTTAGTCGGCGCAGGCACTGTTCTCACCACTGAGCAGGTTGACCGTGCAGTTAATGCCGGAGCGAAATTCATCGTAAGCCCGGGTCTTGATCCGGTAGTTGTAAAATATTGTGTTGACAAGGGAATTCCGGTTACACCGGGTACCTGCAACCCGAGCGACGTTGCGATCGCCGTTTCTCTCGGACTTGATGTTGTAAAGTTCTTCCCGGCTGAGCAGGCAGGCGGACTTGGTATGATCAAGGCTATGGCTGCTGCTTATACAAAGATGATGTTCATGCCGACCGGCGGTATCAACGCTAAGAATTTAAACTCCTATCTCGCTTATGACAAGATCCTTGCATGCGGCGGAAGCTGGATGGTTAAAAAAGATCTGATCGCAGCCGGAGAATTTGACAAGATCCGCGAGATGACAAAAGAGGCTGTTCAGACCATGCTTGGCTTTGAGCTTGCTCATATCGGAATCAACTGCGAAAATGAGGCTGAGGCTGAGAAGACAGCAGATGGCTTTGATGCTCTGTTCGGTTTCACAAAGAAGGTCGGCAACAGCTCCGTATTTGCCGGTACAGCCGTTGAGTGTATGAAGAACGGCGGCCGCGGCGTTAAGGGACACATTGCAGTAGCCACAAATTCAGTTCTGAGAGCGAAGAATTATCTTGAGATGTTAGGCTACAAGTTTGTTGAGGAAACCGCAAAGTTTAAGGGTGACAAGCTGACCGCGATTTATCTGGAAAACGAAATCGGCGGTTTTGCAGTACATCTTGTTCAGAAGTAATCTGTTTCATTATTGAAATATATATTAAGGAGAACTTATCATGGCAAAGAGAATTATTACATTTGGTGAAATCATGCTCCGTCTTGCTCCGGAGGGATACTATCGTTTCGTTCAGGCTTCCTCCTTCGGCGCTACCTACGGCGGCGGCGAGGCAAACGTAGCCGTTTCTCTCGCTAACTACGGAATGGACGCTGCATTCGTTACAAAGCTTCCGAAGCATGAAATCGGACAGGCCGCAGTAAACGAATTAAGAAAATATGGTGTTGATACCTCCTCCATCGCCCGCGGCGGTGATCGTGTCGGCATCTACTTCCTTGAAAAGGGTGCTTCCCAGAGACCCTCCAAGGTCATCTATGACCGTGCTCATTCTGCAATTTCCGAAGCAGCTCCGGAGGATTTTGACTGGGCAAAGATCTTTGCAGGCGCTGACTGGTTCCACTTCACCGGTATTACACCGGCCCTCAATGATACTGTAGCAGGTATCTGCCTTACCGCCTGCAAGAAGGCAAAGGAGCTTGGCCTTACGGTTTCCTGTGACTTAAACTACAGAAACAAGCTCTGGTCCAAAGCAAAAGCCGGCGAGGTAATGGGTGAGCTCTGCAAATATGTGGATGTCTGCATTGCCAACGAAGAAGATGCATCTGATGTATTCGGCATCAAGGCTGCAAACACAGATGTTACAACCGGTACAGTAAACCACGAGGGCTATAAGGATGTTGCAAAACAGCTCGCTGATCGTTTCGGCTTTAAGAAGGTTGCCATCACTCTGCGTGAATCCCTCTCCGCAAACGACAACAACTGGTCCGCTATGCTTTACGATGGAGCAGACTATTTCTTCAGCAAGAAATACAAAATGCATATTGTTGACCGTGTAGGCGGCGGTGACAGCTTTGGCGGCGGTCTGATCTATGCCTGCTTAAACGAATATGATTCCCAGAGCACCATCGAATTTGCAGTTGCAGCTTCCTGCTTAAAGCACTCCATCGAAGGCGACATGAACATGGTATCCGTAGATGAAGTAAACAAGCTGGCAGGCGGAGATGGCTCCGGACGTGTTCAGAGATAAATTTCTTCCCTAATAAACGACTGATTAAACCGATTCCAAAAAGATCCTCCGGGCTGCCAATACGGAGGATCTTTTCTCTTATTATTCCGATTTCTTATTATTCCGATTTCTTATTCTGCTGCGGTTCCCGGATCAGGCAATACTGCTTCAGTCCCAGATCCTTTTCAACGATCCCGAATATCTTAAATCCAAAATGAGCATAAAAGGAAACATTTTTCTCATTATGAGTCTCTAAAGAGATCAGCATGCGGTGCTCCTCTGCATACCGGATCACCTCATCCATCAGGATTTCTGCGATCCCCCTGTGCTGTGCCTCCGGGCTTACTGCAAGATAAATGATATGTAGCCGATTTTCCTGATGAAGCTGTGCTGTCCAGTGAGAATTCAGGTAATCTCTCCCTCTTACAAAATTCCACAGCGTTTTCAGGCTTTTATCTTCCTTGATCAGATATTCATCTGTTTTCAGACCGGCCCACGCCTCCGTCAGATAAAACCGGATCGGATCATATTCTTCACTCTCATCGGATACGACCAGAAGTCCGTTCATTTCCGGACTGTCAGAAAAGATCTCACAGTTCTCGTAAAATTCATTTAAGTCACATTCAAATAATTCGGGCATCAGCCGTTTTCTTGTTTCCGGATCCGGAATCAACGTGTGATATAACGGATCTTCCGCAAAACACTCTGTAAGCATTTTCTGAAACCTCGGCAGATCCTCTTTTTGCACCCGATATAATTGATCGCTAACCATAATACTCTCCTTACATCTCTTTCGCTATTTTCAGGCCATCGATCAGAGTATCCACAGCCTGTATCATATAACGTACATCATCATCAAAGCAGGCCAATGCCTGTGCTTCCATCGTCTGAAGCTGTGTAAGCTCGTCTGAGACATCTCCGATCCCGCACTTTACCTTCTTTTTCAGACTCCGGATCACATCGGAAAGATCCAGATGATGAACGATCCTTCCGGCTCCCCACTGAAGCCGGTCTTTGTCCTGCTTCAGAACGTATTCCGTAAAATAACGGTATACCTCCTCATCAAACTGGAACGCATACTGATTATTATCCACCTGATAAAGTGAATCCAGCGCTTTCTCTGTTTCCTGCCTTTCAAGACAGCGCACAGCCTCTCCCAGATGCCTCAGATTGCTCTGGGCCGCTTCATGAGGGAACAATACCTCATCATGCCAGTTGAGGCGGACAAAATAATCCTGAGCCTTTTTGAACAGATACAAAAGCCGGCTTTGAAGCTCCTTAGAGGGACATCCCGTTCTGTTCCTCTCTTTAACATGCTCATATACTTTCCCGGCAAGCTCCTCTCCTGCATCCAGACGCTTTAAAAGCTCCTTTATCGCCTCATCATCCTCTTTCCCTGTTACCGGGCGCAGACTGTCACGAAGGGCGCGGAATGTCCTCTGAAGGTTCACAGGGGCAACAGAAAGCCGGTCAAATTCCATTAACAGCAAACCATAGAACTGGTGATGGAAAAGAAACACCGCCTCATCATAGAACTCATCCCGGTCAAATTGAGAGTGATAATGTGTTTCCATAAAGCCCGCACTGCTGAATTCATTTACCATTGAAGGGATCCCGGAGATCGCAATGGAGAAATCATCTGACCAGGTTTCTATCGGAGCGCGCACATGAAAGCCCTCCGGGAACACCTCCTTTACGGAAAGCGGAAGCTTTTCCACAAAGCTTTTCAGGAAGTCCTCATATTCGTAGGTGGAGCGGACTGCATCCCAACGGTTATGAGCATAAGCCGGGAGCTCAAAATTCAGGTTTGCGATCACCTTGCCCGGCCAGTCCGGGTGTATCTTAAATACCTGCTGCCATGCTCCGGTCGACCAGTCATACTTGGAGTTTATGATCCCCCATTCTTCTGCCGCCATCGCGCAGAAAGCAAGTGTTTTTTTCGGCTTATAGCCGATCTTAAGCAGAGTGCGGGCAATTCCCAGCATCATGGCAACAGCGCAGTTATCATCCTGAAAGCCATCGAAATAGGAGTCGTAGTGAGCGCTTAAAAGGATCATCTCCTCAGCTTCGCCCGGTATTATCCCCCAAACATTATAGGCTTCTGCTTTTTCCCGTACCTTAGAGCTGGCATCAAAGGACACCGTAAGCCTCTCGCTCTCTCTGAGAGCCTCCTTTAGGATCAGGGCATCATTTCTGGACATGGAGAAGGCCGGGGCATCGCTCGGGCCCGCAATATCCTGTGCATTGAGTGCTTTTCCGTCGATCTCTCCGTAGCCATTGTTCTGAACAGCGATCACGGCAGCCGCGCCCTTTAAATGAGCCTGATAGACTGGAAAATTTATCCACCATTCCTCTCTCTGGTTAATGTCCACCATGACAAGGCAGCCGGTCACATCCCGGTTTTCATAATCCTGCTCTCCGCCTCTGCCGACATAAACCAGCGGGAATTCCTGAAAGCCCTCCGTAACAAACTGGGTCTGGTAAGCGCCAAGCTGAAATTCCCACAGCTTTCCGTCCCCGGCTCGGTATCGAAGCACCGCCTTTTCAAACTCCCATGAATCCAGACAGATCCGATCCTTTCTGACACCCGAAAGCCCGATGGAATCCATCTCCTTCTTCAGCATTTCTCCTGTTGCAAGCTCTGCGGCAGAGCCTGCTGTCCGGAATCCCAGCACCGGGTTACTCTTTATTTCCTCCATACGCTTCGCCAGACTGTAGGAATAGGGCACATCGATCGCCTTCAGAAATTCCTTTTGCATTCTTTTCTCGTCATCTTCCATTCTCGTCCTGACCTCTCTTTTGTTCTGTTATCGGCTGTTCTGTCATTGTTCTGAATCCGGCCTGTTCTCTTTTAATGCAGAAGGTGCCCGCAAATGCGGACACCCATTCTTGTTAGTAAAAACAGAGGATCGGAATATTCTTGTATACATTCTCATAAACTGTCTTCGCTGCATTAAGAGGCATATTGATACAGCCATGAGAACCATTCGTCTTATAGATCGTCCCTCCGAATTTTCCGCGCCATGTGGCATCATGGAGGCCAATGCCTCCGTTAAACGGCATCCAGTAAGAAACCGGGCTTTCATAGGAGTAAGACCCGTCTGCCAGCTTCGGCCCTCTGAGGATACGGTTTCTCTCTTTATAATATAAGGTATACAGTCCTTCCGGTGTTGTATAGTTCTTTGACACATTTCCCGTCACGATCGGGGTGTTCACGATACATTCACCATCTTTATACATGTAAAGCTTCTGTTCTCCCATATCGATCTCGACATACGTATTTCCAAAATCGTAGCCGTTCCGGCTTGCGGCCGTCTGGGAGTAAGCCGGCTCTCTTGTCTGGCTGCTGCAGTTATTGATCATGTTTTTAAGAGCCACCAGCTCCTCCTGCTGGTTAATCTGCCACCCATAATTTCCATTGATCGTAACTTCTCTGCCGGATGTGCTTTTATAAACGTGGGGCTTTCCATAAGTATCATATTTGTCTGCCAGACTTTTGATGTAGGCAGCTGCTTTTTGCTCGTCGATCGCCATTCCGGTCCCGGTTCCTCCGTTGATCCATTTTGCGATCTCGGTTCCCGCCAGCAGCTCCTTTTGATCCCCAAAGGTATACGTTATTGTTACATCCTTAAAGCGGTTCATATTGGAACACAGGAGGTTTAACTCCTCATTATCTGACTTTACGGAAACCTGCTTATAGCATCCGGTATCTGCCAGAGAAACAAGAGACTTGCGATTGTCTAATGCGGTTCTGACGGCCTCCTTCAGTCTGTCCATATCGATCTCGGTTCCCTGCACCTCCGGGATAATCGAAAAGTCCTTTCCCTCCTCGTAGGCAGAGATGTATGCATCGGTTGTCGGAGTCCCGTTCTTTACGCAGGAAAGCTCGGAGAGGATGGCATCAAGACGTTCTTCATCGTATACCATTTTCGCATCGACCTGATATTTGTTGTCGATTCCCGGGCCATTTTCGCGTCCGCGTGCGTTCTGATCTGTAAGGACTGCGCCGATATCTCCTGTAACCTGCATTTCCAGTCCGATATCCGTATCACGGATCGTTTCTTTATTGCCATTTTTATCCTGAAGCTTCAGGGTATAGTTTCCATTAAAAAAACCTTCCATGTAGGACTTGGCATCCTGTGGCGTCATCCCGGATACAGGAATCCCATTGATGACCGTACCGGGTACAAGCCGGTTGACATCATCCTTTGCTGAAGCGATGGCTGAAACAGGAACCAGCAGAACTGCGAGAGCAGCAGCTGTTCCGGCGATCATGAGTTTTTTCCATATTTTTATCATTTATTTCCACCCGTTTCCGGCTCTGTGGTCTTTGGAGCCTGTTTTCTTGTGATTGGAAGCTGCAGATTGATATTGAAAGGATTAACGACAACTCCCTTCGCTTCTGCCACTAAGATCGACGGAATCTTCGCGGCCTCTACAACAACTCCCTTCAGCTTATTATCTTTGTTAAAACGGCTGAACTCCAGTGCATCTGTAAAGATCGGCTGGTAGGCATCACCGTTTGTCTGCTTTAAAAGCGGAACCCCGTTCTTATCATCAAAGGCAACAATGAATTTACCCTTGCTGTAGTGTGCTAAGATCTCCTCCTGCATTTCCTTCAGCTCATCTGAGAGCTGGGTCTCCTCTGTGATCTTCATCCTGCGGATCTCCTGCATAAAATAAACCGCGGTCAGATAAAGCTCCGGATTTTCTACCCATGGCTGCCCGTTCGGCATATTCTGGCCGGGCTTTCTAACCATCTCCGACAGCTGGAGCTTATATTCTCCCGGCATATATCCGTTGAGTACCACACAGTTGACACCCATAGTGAACAGGTTGGCATAGAAATTTAAAAACTGCTTATTGTCGACCCGCACGATCTGAAGCGGGATCTTCTGATCGATAAATCTCTGTCCTTCCCGCTTAACGTCTTCTTCTTTTTCATACATAAGAACTTCATCGTCAAATGTCTCCGGATCACATATTACAAACGGAAGCTTTGTGCATAAGGAGATCAGTGTATAGAGCTCCTTTGAACTGCTTAAGGTCTTCATTGCAGTTGCTTTCTCCAGAGTCATGTTGTTCTTATTATCCTGTGCCATAATTCTTGTTTTCCCTTCTATTTCCTCAAATTAGTTATTCCTATCTCGGATCCGATCTCTATCCGTCAAGCGGATATTCGCAATCCGCTTCGCTACTTGCTCATAACCGAATACATACGCCCATTATAGCCTCTGCACTATTCTATGTCAAGAAAACTTGCATGCCCGGGACACCGGAATATACCGCCTTTTTCCGAGCTTTTTCCGAGCTTTTATCGGACTTTCATTGATTTTTTTTATCATTAAGTCTATAATTATCACAGCAAAATCTATACAATAGAAAAGGGGAGTGATTTTTACGGGTATAATTGAGACCCTGATTATTACAACCACTCTGGCAGGCGTGGTCGGTACCGGACTCGGAGGCATTATCGGTGCATTATTGCAAAAAGACTCCAACCAGACAGTCAGCCTGCTTTTAAGCTTTGCCGGAGGTGTTATGCTCAGCGTTGTCTGCTTTGATCTGATCACAGAGGCGGTCAAGACACAGGCAGACATTCTGATCATCATCCTTTCCATTGCTGCGGGTGTAATAATTATATTCTTTCTGAATTATCTCATTGACCGGGAAACAAACCCGGAGGTTCCGCACATCGACGCATCTCACCCAAAAACGGCAGATGACCTTGATGAGCTGATCCACAGTGACCACCTTGAACAGCACTATGCCAAGAAAGACAACAAGCTTGCACTTTTTGTTGCGGGTGTTGTTATGGCCAGTGCCATTGCACTTCATAATGTACCGGAGGGAATGACCATCGGCGCATCCTATGCCAGCAATAACGGCGTAATGGGAAGTGCAGCGCTTATTCTTGCCATTCTTATCGGCCTCCACAATATTCCTGAGGGAATGGCTGTTTCTGTCCCGCTTATCAGCGGCGGCATGAGTAAACCAAAGGCAATCCTTGTTACAGCGCTTTCCGGGGCACCGACTATCATTGGTGCGCTCCTCGGTTATCTTCTCGGAGATATCGGCAGTCTCGGACTTGCACTGAGTCTCGGTTTTGCCAGCGGAGCCATGCTCTATGTTGTATTCGGTGAGATCCTGCCTCAGGCGATCCTTATGTATCGCAGCAAGCTTCCGGCCTTCTCTACTATAATGGGCATGCTGCTCGGTCTGTTTATCATACATGTGTAGGTTCAGCTTCTTATTTTACACATGAAGATCATTTATCTGCATTTATTTGTAATCATTATCTACGAGGTGCTGCAAGTAGGTTTTCCTTCCTCTTGCGGCACCTTATTTATCTCAGTTGAGAAGACTTCCTCTGAGATAAACGCTCCGCGAGAATAGGGAATTCTTCGGAATTTCCTGTTACATAAAAAAATCTCAGAATCCTAAAATTCAGGATTCTGAGATTTTTATAGAGGCGCGAACCGGATTTGAACCGGTGATCAGGGTGTTGCAGACCCACGCCTTACCGCTTGGCTATCGCGCCATAATATTTTTGATTTAGTGACCCCAACGAGATTCGAACTCGTGTTACCGCCGTGAAAGGGCGATGTCTTAACCGCTTGACCATGGGGCCTAATTTGCATATCTATACTACCACATCTATCTGCCTCTGTCAACCGATTGTAAGACAAAGAAAACTCCCCGAGTAGGACTCGAACCTACGACAGCGCGGTTAACAGCCGCGTGCTCTACCGACTGAGCTATCGAGGAATATTGAAGGAACATACCTTCAAAACCACATATT
>Ga0129312_1001500_pt1 | contig 13475 bp, 2 predicted proteins | sample O827metagenome_FD_94434 | JGI IMG/M metagenome (GOLD analysis project Ga0129312, IMG submission 94434) | Orangutan group fecal microbial communities from Wisconsin, USA - O827 metagenome | ecosystem: Host-associated > Mammals > Digestive system > Large intestine > Fecal | place: USA: Wisconsin... | reverse complement strand
TTTTTTCGGTATAAATCTGTTATACTGGGGATAGCAGATTTACAGATTGCGAAAAGGAGGAAAAAAGAGATGAAGAAAAGAATAACCAGGCGTATACTTGCCGGTTTCTTAGCATTCCTGATGTTATTTTCAACCGTAACATGGGATGAGCTGGCGTTTGCTTCAGTGGCGGCGGAAACCGTAGAGAATACGGAAAACGGGGACATTTCCGACGGTGACAAAGAGCCGGCACGGGATGTTTCCGGCGGAGAGGATGTTTCCGGCGGGGAGGATATTTCCGGTGGGGACGAACCGATAGAAGAAAAGGCTTTCAGGGCATTCCTGTTTAAAAGTAAGGAAGACATGGAAAGCTACATAGGCGGACATACGGATGATTCTGTCCTGAACCTGGACAGTGTTGTGGATGCGGATACGGTAAGCGATGCGCTGACCGCCCTGCAGGAAAAAGGCCAGGACGACGGCTATGCCCTGGTGTGCCAGGTGACGGACGTAGATCCCGGCAACTCCGCTGCTTATGAGGATATTACGGTAAGCAGTGATTTCAAGGCAGTGGTTCTGGACGGCACTTTGCTTATATCGTACTGGTGGGATGAGGAAAACAAGGTAGAATATACGATTTACCGGGGCGTGGAAAAGGAAGGAGACTATGACCTTTTTGCTACGGCTGATGAAGAAACCTTTTATGCCTTTACCTGGGGAGATTATGTAGACAAAACGAAAGCATTTACCATGGAGGAACTGGAAGAAAAGTATGTTGTCACCTTTACGGAAGATGCCCATGCGCCCCAAATGTGCATGAACAGTATTACCTTAGATACCGCACAGACGGCAGTGTATGTGATGACAGAACGGGTAAATCTGTTTAATAACGATGAAAACGGTTTCCGTATCGCGGTGAAGAATGCCGGCGGACAGTATGCTGATTTCTATCTGGTTGGCAGTTACCAGTATATGGAAAACAGCTTAAAGGGAGACGGCAACGTAAACCTGCACTTAAGAATCGGCGGACTGGATGCATCTGCAGTAAGTGGTTTCCATAAAATCCGGTTTGAAGGAAACGAAGACCTGACGTATAGCGAACTGCATCTGCGGGAAGCCGGTTATACCCACATTGACGGCTTAGAGGCGATGAATATAAATGCCGCACTGATTTTAGACTATAGCAAAGACGGCGAAGAAACCAAGGTAGAAGATGCGGCTCTCATTCAGATAAAGGGAGAGACGGCTGCCACCGAAGGAAACCATATCAATATCCGTTACGATGGTCTGTGCTTCGGCGAAGAAGACGGTAACCACCGTATGGACCCGAATGTAGGGGAAAAAGTAATTGACTTTGCAGACGGTGCGGGTAAATATGCAGATAAATTCCGTTATCACGGCAGACCCGTGGACGAAAACGGCTGTATTGCGGAAGATGCGGATGAAAGTCTTTACAGAGGATATGTCTTTAAAAGCAGGGAAGACATGGACAGCTATGTAAACGGCCACATGGGAGACGAAGCGCTGAATGCAGACAGTGAAGTATATGCGGGCTCCATGGATGCCGTACTTGCCAAGCTGCAGAATAAAGCCATGGGAGTGCATGTATTGATCCGTCAGCAGCAAAATGCGGAAGTGACGGAAACGGTTACAATCCCGGCGGCATTTGAAACGGTTGTAGTGGAAACCACCAGACTGGTTCCCCACTGGTGGGACGAAGAAACACAGACCCAATACGATATCTGGCGTGCACGAGAGAACGAGGAACAGCAGGAAAATGACCTGTATGCTACGACAGATGAAGAGAAGTTCTATGCGTTCAACTGGGAAAGCGGCATAGATGCTTCTGTGTCATACAACAAAGAAGACCTGCAGAAGAAATATCCCGCATGCTTTGAGCCGGATGATTACAATCCGGATATCAGACTGAGTAAGATTAACGTGGAAAGTGCGGAAACGGCTCTTTACTTTGTGGGAAATTCCGTTGCGTTACAGCCGGATGGAGCTGCTTCTATCATAAACAACGATACAAGCGGAAACGCAGTGGATGTGTATTTTGTAACGGGAAATGTACGGACAGGTAATTTTGAATGTTCAGAAGCAACCAATCTGCATTTACAGACACCTGAGTTCAGCACGGGAAATGCGAACCTGGATGTCCGGAATATTTATGTTGAAAAATACAGGGACAATGCAGATGTCAATCTGAGTATTCTCTGTAAAACATCTCCCTACGTAAAGGCTCTGGAAGTAGGGGCGGGTGTAGACTTACAGTTTAATTTCAATTACTGGGACACCGAAGGAAACGAAACGAAGTTAGATAATGAACAGAAGCTGTTGCTTATTGGAAGCCTGAAAATGGCGGACGATGACCGGAGTATTCGTTTACATTACGACGGTTTATGCTTTGAAGAAAAAGACGGCGAGCACCGCAGGGAGCCGAAGAGCGGTGAACAGATTATCCGGTTTACGGACAACAGCGCTGCCTATGCTTCCCGCTTTTTATACGACGGCTGGCGTGAAATTGACGAAAACGGCCGTATGGGAACAAGCGAAGCGCTTTACAGAGGCGTTCTTTTAGACGTAGCTACTTACAGTGCGGTCTGGAAGGAAGAATATAACGAGAGTTTTGACTCCGACTGTGTATTTTATGCAGACTCTCTAAAGGAACTGTTTGACCGGATGAGCCGGGGGAATCTGGAGAAGAAGCTTGACTATGCGGCAGTCTGGACCCAGAACTGGATTCCCGGCGATACTTATGAGGATATCAATATTCCGGCAGAATTTAGTGGCGTCCTGTTCTTAGGAGACGGACACGAAGAAACCTGCTATATTGATGACACCGAGTACCGTGTTTATACCATTTTCTACACCGAAAACCATACCGATGAAGAAGAGGTGCTGGTAAGACGTTTTGCCATTCTGAAAGAAGACGAAGAGTACCGGGAAATCACGGATGGGGAGAACGGTCCCGAATTTAAGGATGATACGGTTTACACAAAGGCAGCATTTGAAGCCTTAAAGGAAGAACTGCAGCCGAGGGAAGGCACCGGCGTTATCGTAAACAAGGCAAGCTTTCATACACGGCAGATAACCGTAAACAGCTGTACCGAAATCTGCTTCGGTACCGGCATTGAGATGAGAGAAAATGCCGAATACAACGCGGATGATGAATTAGTTATCAAGTGTGCGGACGGCACTTTAAAAGATTTTCAGATGGTAGTGAGAAATCTTTATCTGGCAGGACAGATTACCTGTTCCGATGAGGACCAGGCAGGACTTACTATCAAGGTGGAGGACCGTCTGCAGGCATACAGTGTAAAAGCAGGCTACATGATTGTAACCACTCAGGATGAGAAAACGGCACATGTAGATTACGTGGCTCCGTTGCACATTAAAAACGGAATTTTCATTGCGAATAAAACTTATTTCTCCCTCATGGACGATTACCACGGCGTATTGTTTTACACCGCAAACATGAATCTGGCTGCCACGCTGACTGTCGATTATGCGGACACAGGATTCCCGGTACGCGGAGAGACGGTCATGGTAGGCGGACTTTCCGGTTCCCACGAGGAAAGAGTGGAAAACTTCGTAATATATGACCGTGCACATGATAAAAACTATGAAATTACAGCAGATGGTGTGGCTGCCATGGGCAAGTATTCCGTCATTCTCTTTAATTCCGAAGAAGATTTGGATAAATGGACGGAAGAATGGGATGACAGTACCATTGTCGAGCAGTACGACGAAGAAAACCTACAGGACGCTCTTGATCTGGTAGAAGATTATGGGAAAGACTGTTATGTACTGGTGGTTACCTGGGATGATGTAAAGGGTGCCGACAGTGTGGAAGTGCCGGAAAACGTAAAGAAAATCACCTTTAACGGCTGGAACTATGAAGTGCCGAGAGATACCGGTGAAGAAGACGGAGACGGAACCGAAGCAGCTACCGAAACGGTGGACAGGGACTTTGCATTAAATGAAGTAGTAATGGAAAGCAGCGATACCATGCTGCAGATTGACAGCGCGCTTGTTTCCGATGACGGAACATTTACCGTTATCTGGTTGGATGGCGGTGACGGTAAAATCTTCTTTGCTGCCGCACAGGAAAAATTAGTGAAGGTGGTATCCTGTGACGGGGACGGAGACGATGCCGGCATACTTCTGGTACCGGAAGAAGCAGAGGTAGTGCTTCCCTTCATTGAGCACTTTCGTGAAGTAGTATTCCAGGGGGGTACACTTATCCTGACAGCGGAAAAACGGACGTATCAGTTTACATATATTACCCTGGAAGCCGAAAGCAATTTAGTGCTTCCTTCCTATGATCCGAAGCATGTACCGGAATTTGAAAAGATAGAAGACAAAAACCATTCTCTGAATGTTTCCTTTGAAAGTACTTCTGCCATGGATTACGGCAGCCGGATTGTAAAATATACAGACTGGGAATATGAAGATGCCATGAGGCAGTGCTTAAGAGTTTCTCTTCCGTTTGGTATTCTGGACTATGAGGGAATTCTGAGAATGTTTGCCTTGAAAGAAGGTAATTCCCTGGATTACCGGTTCACATATGAAGATACGGCGGATACCGTAAAGACGGCAAGTGTTGTTTTAAGAAGGGATTCCGATGCGGATATTCCTTTAGGGGATAAGTACATTGGGGTATCCGACAGCAGTACGGTTTACCGCAATGCGGTAAGCTCTGTGACAGTAGCAGCCGGCAGTACGGATGATGTCTACTTGGTAGAGATAGGCATTACCAAAAACTTTGGTCCGCAGGAGCTGTATCTCTGGTACACCTCCGAAAAGGAAAGCTTTGTCATCGGCAAGTTAGAGGTATTCAAGGAAGTAGAAAATGTTAAGGTTGTTAAGGTTTACGATTTAGAACCGGTAACGTATTCCTACGGAATGCCGGAAGAAGAATCCAAGGATGCATGGTCGATTTTCCCGGAGAAGGTGAAGGTACTGTTATCCGACGGCAGAACGGTGGAAATCGGACGCTATGATGTTAAGGATGGTGGACTGACCGAAAAACCCACGCAGACCACAACCTACACCCTGACAGCGCAGCTATATGACAGCTATGAATTTGCGGAAGGTGTCAGCAATATGGTTTCCTACAAGGTAACGGTGGAAGGAAAGCCTTATGAAATTATACAGCAGAGCGGACTTCCCGCAGGAACGCATACTCTGGAAGAATATAAGAATTCCCGAGAATTTGTTTTTGTAAGTGACACAGGAGAGGAAGTTACCTGGCATTACATGTATGATGACGGCGAACAGAGCAGCTTCAGTGAAGGCATTTCCAATAAGACAATGGTATTTGATTTGCCTTATCTGCTGGAGCAGGATGGAAAGGTTACCGTCCGGTTATACATTGCCGGAGATGACAAACATCCCTCAAGCCAGGTTTATACTTTTGAATACAGCGTTTCTTATGATGATTACAACATTACCGTAGAAACCATTCCGGCGCAGGAGTATACGGGCGCACAGATTAAGCCTGCGGTGAAGGCTTACGACGGCGATAAACTGCTTACATTAAACAAGGATTATACTCTTTCCTATAAGAACAATATCAATGCGGCAGCCGCAGACAGTGAGAATGCACCTACCGTAATTCTGAAAGGAAAAGGCGCGTACAGCGATACCATTGAAATTCCGTTTACTATCAAGTCCAAAATCTACTTTACGGATGTATCCGGTAAAACGTTCCTGCCGCTTACCGAAACAGACGGCGTATGGACTGCGGATTTAAAGGATGCCGGGATTGTGGTAAAGGACGGTAAGAAAGTCCTGAAAGAAGGCACGGATTATACCGTATCCTACAGTGTATATATCGGTTTGGATTACAAGAAATTGGATTCTTCCGTTGTCATCTGCACAGAGAATAATACAATAGGATTGATTGAGGTATGCGGTAAGGGAAATTATGAGGGAGCTGTTATTTGCCATAATGTAGATTTAAGCTGCCGGACAGACTTTACCAAGGCAAAGATTACGCTGGCACAGAGCAAGGTAACTTACATGGGAGGCGGAGAACTGGATAACCGCAACCCGGTTACCGTGAAACTGAACGGCAAGGTTATTGATGCAAAGTACTACGAGGTATCTTATGCAGACAATGACAAGCCCGGAATGGCTACCGTTTATGTATCCGCTAAGGATGAGGTGGACGGAGAAGCCAATATTTACGCCGGCGTTACTTCCGCAACCTATCCGATTGTCAGAGCAAAGCTCAGCGAGGCGGTATTTGACAACAAGGGCAAGATTGCCGATAAAGAATATGCATTCGGAGAACCGGTAACGGTGGAAAACGGAGAGGATTACCTCTTAACCGGACGCAGAGCGGACGGTACGGCAAATACCATGATACTGACCGAAGGCGTGGATTACGAAGTTACCTATCAGAAAAACACAAGCGCCGGAACCGCAACGGTTATCTTTACGGCACTGGACAGCGGTGTCTACACCGGCAGTGTGAAAAAGACCTTTAAGATTGTAAAACCGGCATTGTTTGTAAAGAATGCTTCCACTAAAAAGATGGAATTAAATGAAAATCTGGAAATCTTAGTGGTAAGCGAAAACGATATTTTCCGCACAGTACTGAGCGGAAGCAATATGGGCACCATGGGCTCCCTTACCTTTGAGGAGCTTGGCGTCACACCGGAGGTTTATGTAACATACAAGGGAGTGACACTTAAGGAAGGCGTGGATTACAAGCTGACGGTTGCCAACAACAAGGCGGTCAGCACCTACGACAAGAACGGCAATCCTGCGAAGTATGCAGCCATCACCATTACCGGTATGGGTAATTTCACAGGCACTCTGAAGGGCAGCTTAAAGGATGTACCGGGACTTACCTATACGGTAGAGCCTCGGTGGCTGATGTGCAGGGATTTGAATAATCCGGATGCCACAGCAAACTGCGGTGAAGAAGTTTTCTGCAGCATTCCTTCCGTTGTCTATAAGAAGGGCGACAAGACCGTTTACAAGCCGGCGCCGGTGATTACTTCTTACAATACCGGCAAGAAGCTTTCCGCCGGTAAAGATTACACGGTTACCTACCTTGACAACACCAATAAGAATATTCCGGTGGATGAAAAGACCGGACTTCCCACCGAAGCCGTTTACCAGCAGGTAAAGATTGAATTCAAGGGCAATTACCGCGGCGAAGCAGTATGTACATATGCCGTAACACCGCTTGACTTCAAAAAGCTCATTGTGACGGTGGATAAGCAGACCTATGCACCGGGCGAGGAGGTTCCTCACAGCGCCATCCATGTAAAGGTAAGCAAGAACAGCAAGGAAGAACTGAAAGAAGGCGTGGACTATACCATTGTCTGGGATACAGGCAGATTTAAGGTAGGCACCGGAGAAATTTGTATTGAAGGTATGGGAGCTTACAGCGGAACCCGTTATATAAAATACACCGTGGAAAAAGCAAAGCTTGACTGGGAGGATGAAAACTTCCGGATTACCGTAAAGAATAGCTACAGTATATATGGAGAAGAAGACTCCACCGTTTACATGGATAAGAAGGGTGCAGCGCCCGGTATCCATATCTTATACGGACACCGTGTTCTGAAGGAGGGCGTAGACTATACGGTTTCCTACACGAACAACAAGGCAGTTACCACGGACAGTAAGCCCGCAACCTATAAGATTACCGGTAAGGGTGACTTCACAGGCACCATAAGCGGTACTTACAAGATTATTCCGAAGTCTTTGAATAACATTGACTGGGGTAGCGAATGGGATATGACGATACAGCCTTTGGTGTACAGCCCCACAGCCAAGAGCTACAACGTAAAAATTGCCCTTAAGCAGAACGGCGTTCTCTTAAAGGAAGGCAAGGACTACCGCATTGTTTACAAGCAGGACGGAAACGGCAAGTATGCAAATGACGCTTCCTATTTCACGGAAGAAGCGGTTACGAAAGGCTGCAAAATTACCTTTACGGTAGAAGGCATGGGCGATTATTGCGGTAAATCCACATTGGTTACTGACATGTTGCCGGTGACGGTAAGTAAGATGAACGTAACCTTTGACGGTCCGCTGGACTACTGGGTAACCGACCCGGATGAAATCTTAGCGAGAGCGACAATTACCTACAAGATAGGGAAAAACACCTATACGCTGAGTGAACAGTTAATGGAGACTTTGCAGGTTGAGGTACAGAATGTTTCCGTAAACGGCCTGAACGGTAAGGCAGTACTGCACATAGAAGGAGTAGGTTCCAAGAACTTCACTTTCAAGTACTATCCGAAGAATGTAAACAGACAGAGGTTGTAAAGTAGTATGTAAAAAAACATACTGCCTATGACACATACTACCTACGGTAGTAGAAAATAGCGAAAAGGATGCAGCCAGCGATGCAATCGGCTGCATCCCTTTTTGCGTGTTTAGCGGCAACAGGGAGATAAGGGGAATTACTAATTGTGAAAAGGAGAAAAAGAATGAAAAAAAGAGTAACCGGTCGTATACTGGCATGGCTGCTGGTTTTCCTGATGGTATGCCAGACGGTGACAGGGGAGGGACTGACCATCACTGCCCGGGCGGAGGAAAACGGATGGACTGAAGACATTTCCGGAGGCGATGTGTCCGGAGGAGAAGATGTTTCTGATGGTGACGATGTGTCCGGAGGAGAAGATACCCCCACTGACGGTACGGTTTCCGGCGGAGATGATACCACAGGCGGCAGCGACGTTTCCGTTTTGGGAGATGTTTCCGGCGGAGAGGATGTTTCCGACGGCGATGGCAAAGACAGCCGGTCCGAAACGTACACTGCCGTTGTATTCGGTACAGAGGAAGAGCTTTCCGGATGGGAAAACGATAAGGACGAAAGTACGGCGGTACTGTTTCAAGAAACGGAGCTGCAGGATGTTTTAGAGCAGGTAAAACAGTACGGAAAAGACAGCTATGTGGCGGTTGTTGCAGGCGAAGAAGCGAAGGATGCCACAGCCGCAGCCATACCCGCGAATGTAAAGAAACTGGTGCTTGACAGTGCGGGCGGCGAAGTACAACTGGACAAAATGGAAGTCGAAAATAACGAGACTGCCGTAAAAATCAACTGTGCGCTGGCGGCTTCGGACAAAACCTTCACGATGCAGTGGGCAAACCAAACGGGCGGAGAAGTTTATTTTGCGGCAGGTCAGGAGAAGCTTACGAAAATCATTTCCGGGGATGCGGACGGCAATAGCGCCGGAACCCTTCTGGTGCCGGACGGTGCGACAGTCACGCTGCCGTATATAACAGGCTTTTCCTGTATCCGGTTTCAGGGAGGAACCTTACAGCTTACCGGTGAGAACGAAACCTATCATTTTGAAAATATTCGGATAGAAAAGAGAAGTAAACTGGAGCTTCCTGCTTATCGGGAGAAATATGTGCCGAAATTCGATGCGGTAGAGTCGGGAAACGGTACTTTGAAGGTAGCCTTTGCGGATACTTCCGACATGAAATTCGGCAGCAGAATATTGAAATACGGCGGAACAGCGGCAAAGGACAATCAGAATTTTATCAAGTATCTGAGTGCGGAGCTTCCCTATGGGGTGCTGGATTATGAAGGAGTACTGCGGCGGATTGCCATTTATGACGAGGATACTCTGCAATATGTCTTTCAGGATGAGGATGAACCGGCGCTTATCCGGTCCGACAATATTTTCCTATGGGTGCCCACGTCCTTTGAACATTATGTTTCAAACGGGGACATTGTGGCATCTGACAGCAGCACGGTCTGCAGAAATTCCGGCGCATCCGTGGAAGTAGCCGCAACAGGTACTTCTTATTATAAGGTAACCGTGGGCATCCATAAGACTTTCAGTCCCACGGAACTGTATCTCTGGTATAACGCAAAGGGAGAAAGTTTTCTCATCGGCAAACTGAAGGTGGACAAAGCGATAGAAGGTGTTCAGGTTGTCGAAGTTTACGGCTGGGAGCCGGTAACCTATGCAAACGGTATGCCGGGAGAAACGGACTTGAGTCCGGATGGTATTTTCCCGAGGACGGTAAAAGCCAGACTGTCAAACGGAAGGGAAGTCGAGCTGGATACCTGGTACAGCTATGGAGAAACGCAGGAATTTGATGCATTTCCGAAGGAAACAACCACCTATAAATTAAAAGGAACCATAGGCAGCGCTTATGCTTTCGCAGAGGGCGTAAGCAAGGAGATTTTCTATCAGGTAACCGTGGAAGGACAGCCCCATGCCATGCGGCAGACAGAAGGCCTTTCGGAGGGAGCGCATACCCGGAGCGAATACGAGGAAAATCCGAGACTGGTGTTTGAAAGCGCAGTAGGGGAAGCTACGTCATGGTGCTTTACCTGGGACGGCAGCGACCCGAAGACTTCGGAGACAAGAGAAAACACACCAACGAAAGAATTCATCTATAAATTAAATTATGCAATGGAAAAAAACGACCACCTGGTGCTGCGCTTTTATATCATGGGGGATGAGAAACATCCGGAAAGCCCGGAATACCGGTATGAATTCAGCGTCTGCTATGGGGATTACGGTATTACCGTAGAAGAAATTCCGGCGCAGAATTACACCGGAGCCCAGATTAAGCCGGTGGTAAAGGCTTATGACGGGGATAAGCTGCTTGCGGTAAACAAGGATTACACGCTTACCTACAAAAACAACATCAATGCGGCAGGTGCGGACAGTGAAAATCCGCCCATGGTCATCCTGAAAGGAAAAGGCATTTACGGCGATACCATTGAAATTCCGTTCACCATTAAACCGGGTAAATTTACCGAAATCACCGGAAAAAGCGTTCTGCCCCTTACCGAGGTGGATGGCAAGCTGACGGGTGACCTTCGGGATGTGGGGCTTGTGGTAAAGGACGGAAAGAAGGTCTTAAAAGAGGGCAGGGATTACGAGTTAATCTATACGCTGCTCATGGAGGGGGATGTTGGTTACCGACCACCCTCTACCAGAGTGACCTGTGAGGACAATACCTGGGGAAATATTTCTATAAAGGGGTTAGGAAATTACGGAACAAGAGAAAATTTCTATTTTGTATTAAGTACCCAGACCGACCTTTCCAAGGCAAGGATTACGTTCGCACAGAAGAAGATGCCCTATATGGGAGTCGGTGAGAACGACAACTTAAATCCCGTTACGGTTACGTTAAACGGCAAGGTCATTGACCCGAAGTACTATGACGTGACTTATGAAAACAACCAAAAACCGGGCACTGCTTCCGTTACCGTTACCGCTAAGAAGGAAGTGGACGGCAGCCCCAACAGCTATGTCGGCGAGCTGCATGCAACCTATCCGATTGTCAGGGCAAAGCTCAGCGAGGCGGTGTTTGACAATAAGGGTAAGATTGCCGATAAGGAATACGAACCGGGCAAGCCGGTCACGGTGAAAAACGGTGTGGATTATACCTTAAGCGGCCGTCATGCGGACGGAAGCACCGACACGTCCCTTTTGTGGGAAGGCGTGGATTATAAGGTTACTTATGAGAAAAATGAAAAAGCCGGAACGGCAACGGTTATTTTTACAGCGTTAGACGGCGGTGTGTATACCGGCAGCGTGAAAAAGACTTTTAAGATTGTGAAGCCGGCGCTTTTTGTAAAAAATACTTCCACCAAAAAAACTGAGTTAAATGAAAATCTGGAAATACTGGTGGCAAGTAAGAACGATGATTTCCATACGACACTGAGCGGAAGCAGCATGGGATACATGGGCAGCTTCTGCTACGATGAAGAAGGCGTGAAACCCGAAATTTATGTTCGTTACAAGGGTGTCCTGTTAAAAGAAGGCGTGGATTATAAGCTTGGCATTACGGGCAATAAGACCGTCAGCACCTACGACAAGAACGGAAAGCCTGTGAAATATGCGGCAATCACCATCACCGGCATGGGCAATTTCACCGGCACCCTGAAAGGCAATGTAACGGATGCTCCGGGACTTTCCTTTACGGTAACCCCGAGATGGCTGAGCCGCGGGGGAGATACTTACGGGGGAAGACCTGTATTTTGCAGCGTTCCCTCGGTTGTTTATAAAAAAGGTGCGAAAACGACCTACAAACCGGTACCGTTTGTTGGATTTTTTGACGGCACGCTGCTCAAAGCGGGCAGGGATTATACCGTAACGTACATGGATAATACCAATGAGAATATTCCGGTGGATGAAGCAACGGGACTCCCTCAAAAGTCCGTTTTCCGGGATGTAAAAATCGAATTTAAGGGCAATTACCGGGGAGAGGCAGTCTGCAGCTATGAAATTACGCCGTATGATTTCAGCAAAGTATTTGTTACCGTGGACCCGCAGATTTTTTCGCTGAGCGGAGATTCGGTTCCTACCAATGCCATTCATGTGAAAGCAAGCAAAGACAGCACGGAAGAGCTGGTGTACGGGGAGGATTATATTATACCCCAAAATGACGGCACAGGCTTTATAGGAACCGGTGTACTCTATTTGGTAGGTACGGGAAAATACAGCGGTTCACGCACGGTGAAGTACAAGGTGGAAAAGATTGCACTCAATGCAGACAACCAAAACATTACGGTTTCCGTGGAAGGTAATACCGATGCCGGTTCGGACAGCAGCGATATGTATATGGATAAAAAAGGTGCGGTGCCCAAAATCAGCGTGGTTTACGGAGGTCACTGGAAATTAGAAGAAGGTGTGGATTATACGGTTTCCTATGCAAACAACAAAACCGTCAGCACGGATAAGAAAACCGCAACCTACAAGATTACCGGCAAGCGTTATTTTTCCGGCACCATAAGCGGCAGCTACAAGGTAGTTCCGTATGATTTGCACAATTTGACTATGGATAGCGCTTTTCAATGGACATGGCAGCCTGTTGTGTACAGCCCCACAGCCAAGAGCTATCCGGTAAAGATGACAGTGAAGCAGAACGGTATTCTCTTAAAGGAAGGAAAGGACTACCGTATTGAATATTATAGAAACGGTAAGTTTACAAAGGAGGCGCCCTATTTTACGGAAGAGGAGATAGTAAACGGGGACAGCTTCTTTTGGTGGAGACTGGTTGGAATGGGAGACTATACAGGAGCAACAGGTACAGGGGGTACTACTATATTGCCGGTAGCTCTTAATAAGATGAATGTGACCTTCGACAGTCCTCTGGATTACGGGACAACTTCAACGTGGGACATTTTATCGGAAGCAAAAATTACTTACAAGATAGGGAAAAACACGTATACTATGGATAATCATGTGAAGAATGCATTAAACTTAGGGATACAGAATGTATCCGTAAACGGTCTGAACGGCAAGGCGGTATTGGTAAGAGGAAGCATGTCCAAGAGCTTTACCTTCAAGTACAAACCGAAGAGTGTAAAATAGTTCAAAGCGTGTAAGATAGTTTGGAAAAGAGGCCGTAACAGGCCTCTTTTTTGATTGTAAGGCAATCTTTAAAAAACCACCTGCTATGCAGGTGGACAACAATCGCTTTAGCTTACAGTAAAAAACCTCCAATGATATAATAGTGTTGGTTCGCAAACCGCACTAATCAAAGGAGGT
>Ga0129312_1001499_pt1 | contig 13476 bp, 11 predicted proteins | sample O827metagenome_FD_94434 | JGI IMG/M metagenome (GOLD analysis project Ga0129312, IMG submission 94434) | Orangutan group fecal microbial communities from Wisconsin, USA - O827 metagenome | ecosystem: Host-associated > Mammals > Digestive system > Large intestine > Fecal | place: USA: Wisconsin... | reverse complement strand
CTCCGTAATGTTCCAATGACATAAAAAAGCCCTCCGGGCAGGATCGCACTGCGTCGGAGAGGAATTATGTCGCTGAAGCGACCCGCCGCAGGCGGAGAATCCTGCAAGCAGGATTCTTTTTTACGGGTTAAAATGAGATCGTATACCTGGATCCTGCGATGTATTCACGGCTTATGTACAGAGGCCTGCCGTCAGGGGTTTCCATGTAGGAATCCAGGATCATTACCGGGTCGCCGGTGGAAATCTCCAGGGTGTGGGCAAGCTCAGGAGAGGCAGCAACAACAGAAACCGTGCTTCGGCTGGATTCGGAAGTTACATATCCATAAGCAGATTTCAGATATCCAAGAAAAGAACCATCTTCCACTGCACCGGGATCGAAATCAGGAAAAAGGTCAAGAGGAAGCCAGGTATGCACATCAATAACAGGAATATTATCAGCCAGAAGAAGACGCTCCAGAAATAGCACATTTTCCCCGGGAGTCAGATTCATAAAATCAAAGCAGAATTCATCAGCAGGTTTCTCCTCACAGGAAAGGACATGTGCACCGGGAACCCGGTTATTCTGTCTGCAGGATTCAGAAAAACTCATGTTTTTCTGTGTCTCAAATTTACGGAAGATCATTGGAGATCTTACAAAGGTGCCCTTTCCCTGTTGTTTGGTAAGATATCCCTGTGCGCAAAGTTCCTCCACAGTACGGCGAACAGTAATTCGGCTCACGTGATAAAGGCTGGCCAGCTCCGGTTCCGTAGGAATTTTTTCTCCGGATGTGTAGGTGCCATTATGGATCTGTGCAGTGATGACGTCCATCAACTGTTTGTAAAGCGGCTGGATAGAATTTTTATCTAACATGAAAAAGGAGTCCTTTCTGGTGATTGGGTCAGGGAAAAATGTCTGTTGACTCTGATATGGGTATTTTACTATATCCGGTCGGGAATTGTCCAGTCCTGCACATTATAAAGCACGTTTCAGGTCATGGGACGAACGGGATCTGCAAAACAGGCGAAGGTAAAGATTGAATATTTATAAACAAATATTCATAAATTATAAACACCCTATTTACTATAACGTTATAATATGTTATATTCATACACAGAAAAATAAAACACCTTAAATTTATCGAAACACCTGTATTTTACAGGATAATTCACCAAACAGGAGGAACAGGGAAAATGGATGTTGCAAAAATCGTAAACAAAATCGCAGAAGAACATGGAACTATCAAAAATGTATATTTTCTCGCATGTGGAGGTTCTCTGGTAGATCTGTATCCGGGATATTATTTCCTGAGAGCAGAGTCAGCTACCATGGATGCACAGTGGATCCCCGCAAGAGAATTTGCACTGACTCCACCTAAGAAGCTTGGAAAAAACAGCCTTCTCATCATCTGCTCACACAGCGGTAAGACAAAAGAATGCCTGGAAGCAGCAAAAGTGGGAATGGAAGCCGGTGCTGCAGTTGTGACCATGACACATGCTCCGGGATCAGCATGTGACTGTGGAGAATGGATCTCTGTAGTATATGACTGGGCACCAGGAGTAAAGGAAGCTGAGAAGCCCCAGGGGATCACCTTAAGAATACTTAATGAGCTGATGAAGCTTCAGGAACCGGATTATAAACTTTATGACAAGATCAACGAAGGTTTTGACAGGATCGATGAGATCATTGCGGCAGCAGAGAAAAAACAGCAGAACGCAGCGTGGCTTTTTGCGGAAAAATATTCTGAAGAGCCATATCTCTACATTATGGCATCCGGAGCAGCTTATTCCCAGGCATATGGATTTGCCATCTGCTCCCTTCAGGAAATGCAGTGGATGGACTGCGGATACATGAATTCTGCAGAATATTTTCACGGACCATTTGAGGTAACAGACGAAGATCATCTGTATATTCTTATGATGAGCAGAGGAAAAAACCGTATGATGGATGAACGTGCTCTTACTTTCCTTGAAAAATATGGCAGAAAATACGAAGTGATCGATGCAGATAAACTGGGTATGGCAGTAATCGACGACAGTTGTGTGGAATATTTTACCCCGATGCTGTTTTATGCAATGACAACTGTTTACCGTACAGCACTTCAGGACAAAAAACGCCATCCTCTTGATATGAGAAGATACATGGGAGTTGTGGAATACTAAGGAAACTGTAACCGCCTTTCAGGCGTACAGAGAAAGGAAAAAATATGGGCAGATACAGTACAAGGCTTCTGGGTTTTGGCGACAATGTAGTTGATATTTATGATCACCTGAAAACTATGTATCCTGGTGGAAATTGTGTGAACGTAAGTGTTTACGGAAAAATGGCAGGCAGTGAAAAAACTGCTTATATGGGATATTTCGGGGATGATGAGGAAGCAGAACTGATCATCAGTACATTGGGAAAGATTGGTGTGGAAACAGTAAAATGCAGACAGCTTCATGGAGAAAACGGTTATTCCAGGATCACACTGAAGGACGGAGACAGAGAATTTCTGGATTTCAATGAGGGTGGGATCCGTGGAAAAACTCCTTATGTTCTGGATCGTTTTGATCTGGAGTATATGAAGGGCTTTGATGTGGTACACAGTGGAAATTATTCTTTTACAGAAAAAGAGCTCCACAAGATAAGGGAAGCAGGAATCCCGGTTTCCTTTGATTTTTCTGATGATTCCACAGAAGAATATTATAAACAGATCGCACCGGATGTGACCTACGCTTTCTGTTCTTTTGACGGAACTGATGAGGAAGCAGAAGACCATCTGAAAAAAATTACATCCATGGGACCGAAACTTGCCATGGCATCCAGGGGCGCAAAGGGCTGTATCCTTTATGACGGACAGGAGTTTTTTGTACAGAAGGCAGCGCCTCTCGAGAAGGTGAAAGATACGCTGGGTGCCGGAGATTCCCTGATCGCTTCTTTCCTTACAGGATATATCGGAAGAACAAAAAGTGGCGTGGAGCACAGGCAGGCTGTAAAAGAAAGCCTTGAGGAAGCAGCAGTCTTTGCATCAGGAATCTGTGGCATGGAGGGTGCTTTCGGATACGGAAAAAAATACGAATAAGAAGGGAAAGAGTACAATGAAACAGAAAAAAAGATCAAATGCACTGCTGTGTTTTCTTTTTTGTGCGGTAATGGTGGTCCCGGTTCTTGTGGGAAGCATCTGTACAGTGAAGGCAGCAGAGCAGCAGACCATCATTATAGGTACCAATGCAGAATATTCTCCGTTTGAGTATCTGGATGAAGATGGAAATATTACAGGCTTTGACTATGATCTTCTCACAGCAATTGCTGAAGAGGAAAATGTAAAGCTGGAATGGAAGGATATGCCTTTTGATTCCCTGATGGGTTCCATGGAAGCCGGCGATGTACAGGTGATCGCTGCAGGTATCGGACCTACAGAGGACAGAAAAAAGAGTGTTGATTTTTCAGATGTTTATTACACAGGAACACAGTGTATTATCAGCCGTAAGGATAATCCCATCAAGGATTTTGAGGAAATGTCCGGAAAGACAGTTGCAGTTCTTGAGGGTGCCCAGAGTGATATGATCGCATCCGGAGAAACTACAGACTACGGTGAGGTCAGGGATGCAAAAGTAAAACGTTTTAAAAACGCTTCCAGTGCAGTTATGGAGCTGAAAAACGGTGGTGCGGACGCAGTTCTTATTGATAATATCATGGCAGAGATCTACTGCAAACAGAATTCAGATCTTCAGTATGAGTCTGTCCCAAGTACAGCAGAGGATACTGTTTTCTGTATCCAGAAAGGCAATACAGAGCTCATTCAGATCATTAATGACGGACTTGCAAAGGTGAAGAAATCCGGTCTTTATGATGATCTTTATCAGAAATATTTTGTGGATACAGTAGCAGACAGTGAGGATGTTTCCGGTGTTGGGGAAACAGATGGTTTTCTGGCACTTTTAAGCTTTATCTTCCTTCAGGATAACCGCTGGAAATTCTATGTAAACGGACTTGGTATCACACTTCTTGTGTCTCTGCTTTCTGTGATCGTAGGTATCCTCATCGGTCTTGTAGTTGCACTGGTACGTCTCGGTGCGGCAAAGAAAGGCAGAAGAACTGTTCTCTCCACCATTGCGGATATTTATGTTGATGTGATCCGTGGAACACCGTCTGTACTTCAGTTGATGATCATTTATTTTGCAGTATTCCACAGCAGACTGGGATATGTGGCGGCAGTTGTAAGTTTTGGCATCAACAGTGGTGCTTATGTTTCCGAGGTTATCCGTGGCGGTATCCTTTCTGTTGATAAGGGACAGTCTGAGGCAGGACGTTCTCTTGGACTTGGTTATAAAGATACCATGCGTTTTATCATTATCCCCCAGGCTGTCAAGACTATTCTTCCGGCAATGGGTAATGAGTTCATCCAGTTGATCAAGGAGACCTCGATACTGGGTTATGTGGGAATCATGGATCTGACAAAAGCGGCAAGTTATGTTTCTTCCCGTACCTACCAGATGTTCATTCCTCTGATCGTTGCAGGTATCATGTATTATCTGATCGTAAAAGTATTAAGTATCCTGCTGAAGAGATTTGAAAGGAGACTGAGAGAAAGTGATTGATGTTAAAAATCTGAAAAAGTCCTTCGGGGACGTACATGTATTAAAAGGGATCAGTACACATGTTGACAAGGGAGAGTGTATCTGTATCATCGGTCCGTCAGGCTCCGGAAAATCAACCTTTCTCCGCTGCCTGAACCTTCTGGAAAAACCGGAGGAAGGTGAGATCACAGTAAATGGCCAGGAAATCCTGGATACGAAGCTGGATGTTGATAAATTCAGGGAAAATGTGGGAATGGTCTTCCAGCATTTTAATCTGTTTCCAAATATGACAGTGTTAAAGAACATCACCCTTGCGCCGGTACGCCTTGGCAAATGGAAAGCAGCGGAAGCTGACCAGAAAGCAAGGGCTCTTCTGAAAAGAGTCGGCCTTGAAGAAAAAGCCGATGTCTATCCCGGAAAGCTTTCCGGCGGACAGAAGCAGAGGGTTGCCATCGCAAGAGCACTGGCAATGAACCCGCAGGTGCTGCTGTTCGATGAGCCAACATCAGCTCTTGACCCGGAGATGGTAGGGGAAGTTCTTGAGGTTATGAAAGAGCTTGCAAAAGAAGGAATGACCATGTTGGTTGTTACTCATGAGATGGGATTTGCACGGGAAGTCAGTGACAGGGTGCTGTTTATGGATGATGGGGTGATTCTTGAGGACAGAAAGCCGGAAGAACTCTTTGGGGATCCTCGAGAGGAAAGGACGAGGGAGTTTCTTTCTAAAGTATTGTAGGGTTTTTTGTGAAAAAGGTTCTACTTTAAAAAAGTGGGGAAATTCGCGGGGAGGGGAGGCACTCGGAGTTGCGAAAGGCCGTTTCCCCTCCCCACACCCCACCCCTCTGGCCCCGCCTTTTTGAAGAGTGCTGCGTTGTGGAATAGATGAAATTGTCGGCTTGGTGCTGTATGCTGCTGTATTGGTGGTATGCAGGTCGAGCCGATTTTTTGTCCCACCGGACGGTAAAGCGGCCCGCGCAGCGGGCCTGTTCCCTGATACTAATGGGAGCATAAGATAATAATCAGTGGAAGTGTGAGTCGTGGATATGACAACAGTCAGTGAAGATTTACGCCAGTGATACGACAACCGCCAGGAACAGGTCTGCTACGCAGACCGCCTTCCGTCCGGTGCATACCATCGGCATAGCCGTGCACAGCCAATACCGAAGCATACAGGCATTTGCCAATACACTCCTCCATACCACAGCGCAGAACAGCGACGTGCCCGGAAAGGGGGAGCGCGAGGGGGAAAAACGGGCTTCGTAACTCCGAGTGCTTTCCCCCTCGCAAACCTGCCCACTGTCCAAGTGTCCCCCAGAAAGGAAAAGCCCACTGCCCCAGTGTCCCCCCGAAAGGGAAAAGCCCACTGCCCCAGTGTCCCCCCGAAAGGAAAAAGCCCTCCGCCCAGGAGCGTCCGTCAGACGCCCGACATTGTACAATATCTGGTACAATTTTCTCATTAATTTTATCAATAATACATTCCCTTGTATATTATAAAGAACATACATCCAATCTGTTGACTTTAAAATCTGAATCTGTTATCTTATGGTCGTCATGAGAAATGTTATATATTACTAACTGCGCGGGCAGTGAACGAAATATTGAGACAACAGGAAAGGATGTGTAACAAATTGGCAAAAGTTGATTTTGAGCAGTGGAACGGTTTTAAGGGTGAGCGTTGGAAAGAGAAGATCGATGTTCGTAATTTCATCGGTATGAACTATACACCATATGATGGAGATGCTTCCTTCCTGGAAGAGCCAACAGAGGCAACAGACAAACTCTGGGGTAAACTTCAGGAGCTTCAGAAAGAGGAGCGTGCAAAAGGCGGCGTTCTTGATATGGAGACAGAGGTAGTTACAGGTATCACAGCATATGGACCTGGATACATCGATGAGGAGCTCAAGGATCTTGAGCAGGTTGTAGGTCTTCAGACAGACAAACCTCTGAAACGTGCTTTCATGCCATACGGCGGAATCAAAATGGCAGAGCAGGCATGTGAGACTTATGGATACCATGTAAGCGACAAGATCAAAGATGTTTTCAACAACTATGAGTTCAAAACACATAACCAGGGTGTATTCGATATCTACACACCGGAGATGAAGAGAGCACGTCACAACAAGATCCTTACAGGACTTCCGGATACTTACGGACGTGGACGTATCGTAGGTGACTACAGACGAGTAGCTCTTTACGGAATCGATCACCTGATCGCATGCAAGGAGAGAGATTTTGCAGCATGCGACCGTCAGGGTATGAGACGTTATGATTTCCAGCTTCGTGAGGAGATCGCAGATCAGATCCGCGCTCTGAAGAAGATGAAAGAAATGGCTCAGATCTATGGCTTTGATATTTCCCAGCCGGCTAAGAATGCAAAGGAAGCATTCCAGTGGCTGTACTTCGGATATCTTGCAGCGATCAAGACTCAGAACGGAGCTGCAATGAGTGTTGGACGTATCTCCACATTCCTTGATATCTATATTGAGAGAGATCTTGAGAACGGAACTCTTACAGAGAAAGAGGCACAGGAGCTTGTTGACCATATCGTAATGAAATTCCGTATGGTTAAATTCGCTCGTATCCCGTCTTACAACCAGCTTTTCTCCGGTGACCCGGTATGGGCAACTCTGGAAGTAGCAGGTATGGGACAGGACGGACGTTCCATGGTAACAAAGAACGACTATCGTTTCCTTCATACACTTGAGGATATGGGACCGGCTCCGGAGCCGAACCTTACAGTTCTCTACTCTTCAAGACTGCCTGAGAACTTTAAGAAATATGCAGCAGACATCTCTGTTACAACAAGTTCCATCCAGTATGAGAACGATGATGTTATGCGTCCTGTATGGGGCGATGACTACAGCATCTGCTGCTGTGTATCTGCTACAGAGACAGGTAAAGAGATGCAGTTCTTCGGTGCTCGTGCCAACCTTGCAAAATGCCTCCTTTACGCGATCAACGGTGGTGTTGATGAGAAGACAAAACAGCAGGTAGGACCTCAGTACCAGCCGATCACTTCCGAGTACCTTGATTATGACGAAGTAATCGCCAAATACGATCAGATGATGGACTGGCTTGCACATCTGTATGTGGGAACACTGAACATGATCCACTACATGCATGATAAATACTACTATGAGGCAGCCGAGATGGCACTTATCGATACAAAGGTTGACCGTTCCTTTGCAACAGGTATCGCCGGATTCTCACACGTAGTAGATTCCCTTTCTGCTATTAAATATGCAAAAGTAAAAGCAATCCGTGACGAGGACGGAATCACAACAGACTTCCAGGTTGAGGGTGACTTCCCACGTTATGGTAACGATGATGACAGAGCAGATGAGATCGCAACAACTCTGCTTTCCACATTCCTTGAGAAGCTGAAACACATCCATACCTATCGTGATTCCAAGCCAACCACATCCATCCTTACCATCACATCCAACGTTGTTTATGGTAAAGCTACAGGATCTCTTCCGGACGGAAGAAAAGCAGGCGAGCCTCTGGCACCGGGAGCTAACCCGTCTTATGGCGCAGAGCAGAACGGACTTCTTGCTTCCCTGAACTCTGTTGCAAAGCTTGACTATGAGGATGCCCTTGACGGAATCTCCAATACTCAGACTATCAACCCGGATGCCCTTGGACATTCTGAGGAAGAGCGTACAGAGAACCTTGTAAATGTACTTGACGGATACTTTGACCGTGGTGCACATCACCTCAACGTAAACGTATTCGGTAAAGAGAAACTTATCGATGCTATGGAGCATCCGGAAAAAGAGGAGTATGCAAACTTCACTATCCGTGTTTCCGGATACGCTGTTAAGTTCATCGACCTTACAAGAGAGCAGCAGCTTGACGTTATCGCAAGAACCTGCCACGAAAGGATGTAATAAAAAATATGGACGACCAGAAAAAAATCACTGGCTACGTCCACTCACTGGAGAGCTTCGGCTCTGTTGACGGACCAGGAGTCCGGTATGTGATCTTTTTGAGCGGCTGCGCCATGCGCTGTCAGTTCTGCCACAATCCGGACACCTGGCAAATAAAAACAGGAACGGAGTACACAGCAGATGAGCTGCTTGAAAAAGCCTGTCGATACCGCTCTTACTGGGGAAGTAAGGGCGGTATTACTGTGAGTGGAGGCGAGCCACTGTTACAGATCGATTTCCTCACTGAGCTTTTTAAGAAAGCCAAAAAACAGGGAATCCACACAACTCTTGATACCAGCGGCAATCCTTACACAGAAGAAGGACCATGGCATGAAAAATGGGAAGAGCTGATGAAATACACAGATCTTGTCATGCTGGATATCAAGCACATTGACGAGGAACAGCATAAGATCCTCACAGGATGTACCAACAAAAATATCCTTGCCATGGCCCGGAAGCTTTCCGATATGGGCGTAGCCATGTGGATCCGTCACGTGCTGGTACCGGAACGTAATGACCGTGATGATTACCTTTTCCGCCTGGCCGATTTTATCGGAACACTGAAAACCGTTGAGAGAGTGGAAGTTCTTCCGTATCATACACTGGGAACCTTCAAATGGGAAAACCTGCATATTGATTATCCGCTGAAGGGAATCAATCCGCCAACAAAAGAGCGGATTGAAAATGCGGAAAAAATTCTGGGCTGCCGTCACAGCTAGAGCATTATCACAGAATATAAGATCCTCCTGGATTCAATGTAGATCAGATCCAGGAGGATTTTTTCTATGCAATTGTTCACTTTGGTGATATAATCAATTATATTTTTAGCATATAATTTTCAAACAAAGGATACAAAGTATAAAGGAAAAGAAGAATATTATGGAGACTGATAAAAGGATGACAATGGAAGCTGCTCTGGAGATGATCCGGCAGATGAAAAAAGTGTTTCCTGTTGTCCGTCTGCTGGATGGTAAGCAGTTATCCAATGAGAGGCTTCCCGAACTTCGGGGGATTTCAGGTGAACCCTGTGTGTGCAGGCAACTGTGGAATGACAGGCTTCAATGTAAAAACTGTGTGGTAAGAAGGGCGTTCAGGGAAAAGAAACAGATAGGCAAGCTGGAGATGGTAAGCTCTGATCTGTATCATGTAACCGGCAAATATATGGAGATCGATGGAAAACCATATGTAATGGAACTGCTGAACCGCCTGGAAGACGATGAACTGCTTATATCTGCTGATCAGAAGATCCTGATCAGCGGGCTGACAGACTATGACACCAAGCTTTACAAAGATGCACTGACCGGTGTATACAACCGTCGGTATTACGAAGAGAAGATAAGATCCCTCACAGAGCATTTCGGGGTTGCCATGCTGGATCTGGATGATTTTAAACTGTATAACGATACCTATGGACATCTTGCCGGGGATCGTGCACTTGATACCACAGTGAAGGTGGTGCGGAGCTGTATCAGAAAGGTAGATATCCTGATCCGTTATGGCGGAGACGAATTTCTTCTGGTTCTGCCGGATATTGATAAAGATACGTTCCGGGATAGACTGAGACAGATCCAGGAAGAGATACACAATGCAAGGGTGCCGGGATACCCCCAGCTCCGCCTGTCAGTCAGTATTGGCGGGGTGATGACTGAGGATGAAACTGTAGAACAGGCTGTGAACCGTGCAGACCGTTTTATGTACCAGGCCAAACAGTACAAAAATATGGTAGTTACAGAGCATGATCACGGGAAAGGCGGCCATTCTTCTGTGATGTCAGACATCAGCCGGGAGATGCAGGGCAGGGAAAAGATCCTGATCATTGATGATTCCGGTATGAACCGTATGGTCCTGAGAGAGATCCTCAAAAGTGATTATGATATCCTGGAAGCGGCTGACGGACAGGAGGGATTGAACATCCTGGAGCGTTTCAGGACAGATATTGCCCTGGTGCTTCTTGATATAGTTATGCCCAAAATGGACGGATTCGGTGTTCTGGAGCATATGAACCGTGATACATCGATGAAAGAGATCCCGGTTATCATGATATCCGGGGAAGACTCGGATTCCTTTGTGAGACGTGCCTATGATATGGGAGTTTCTGATTATATCAAGCGTCCTTTTGACTTTCAGGTGGTATACAGACGAGTGAGAAATACCATTACCCTTTATGCAAAACAGAGAAGACTTTTCTCGCTTGTGACAAATCAGATATACGAAAAAGAAAAGAACAATCGTATGATGATCGGGATCCTCAGCCAGATCATGGAGTTCAGAAACGGGGAGAGCGGGATACATGTTCTCCATATCAACGTGATCACTGCAATGCTTCTGGAGAAGCTTGTCCGGAAAAGTGATGCGTATGACCTGTCCTGGCCGGAACGTCTGATGATCACCACTGCATCTGCTCTTCACGATATCGGAAAGATCGGAATTGATGATAAGATATTAAATAAACCAGGTGCGCTGACAGATGAGGAATATGAGATTATCAAGAAACATACGCTGATCGGAGCAGAGATCCTGGATAATCTTGATATATACAGAACAGAACCGCTGGTAAGGATCGCATCAGATATATGCAGATGGCATCATGAGCGGTATGATGGCAAAGGCTATCCGGACGGGCTGAAGGGTGAGCAGATCCCTATTTCAGCGCAGGTAGTGTCTCTGGCAGATGTGTATGATGCCCTGATAAGCGGACGTTCCTATAAGAAGGGATATTCTCACGAAGAGGCCCTGGAGATGATCCGGAAAGGATACTGCGGAGCTTTTAATCCGGTTCTTCTGGAGTGCCTGGAGGAGATCAGCGGTGATATCAAGAATGAACTGCAGGCATCTGTGGGAGAGGCGGTCTGCATACAGTCCGGATCACAACTGAGGAAAGAACTACACAAATACCATGAGACAAAGGATCATCTTTTTAATAAGATATCCCGGGAGATGAGATTTGAACAACAGAATATATAAGGATTGGATTCATGGACATATGGCAGAGGGAACATGGATGTCCACTTTACAATCCGCAAAAAAACCGGAAGCTGGATCATACCAGCTCCCGGTTTTTTATAAGCATTTCTCTGATGATATTCTGTGTGTAAGCCCCCAGATGACGCTGTGTATCCCGGTCAAGTTCTTCCGGGATGATAGGTCTGCCATATTCGATAACAATATGGGAAGCTTTCATTTTGGGAAAACTGGCCTCCCAGATACTGGCAGAATTATTGATGGCAATAGGAATAATGGGGCATTTTGATTTAGTGGCGATCTTGAAGCTTCCCTCATGGAACGGAAGCAGCTCTGTCTCAGCTTCATTTTTGTTGCGGGTGCCCTCCGGGAAGATACATACGGAAATTCCGGATTTCACATTTTCTACTGCCTGAAGGATGGTCTTCAGCCCCTGCTTGATGTCCTGACGGTCAAGGAAGAGACAGTGAAGATTATGCATCCAATCAGAGAGAAGAGGATAACGTTCCATCTCTTTTTTGGCAACATAACCGGTGCGGATAGGGCAGCGGCTGTAGGTGAGCAGGATGTCAAAATAGCTTCTGTGATTACAGATATAAAGTACTGGTGTATCCTTTGGTACATTTTCCTCGCCAATAACTGTGATATCAGCTCCTGTAAGCTTCAGGATCACACGGAAGATCCACTGGACCATGCGAAGGGAACTGACATCCTTGGCCATGGGAGCGAATTTGCCGATGACCCATTCCACCAGAAGTACAGGAATGGTGAGGACAAGGTACAGGATAACTGTAATACAGACAAGTATAAATCGTATCATGGCTTTATCCTTTCGTATTAATGATATATATCATAATTATACGAAGAAATCCCCATACTTGCAAGGACGGCAGTACATAAAATCCAGAGATATTACATAGAATTAATATTGAGTAATGCAGAAAAACAGGGAGAATATTATGAAAAGAGCAGTTTTTCTGCTTTGGATGGCTGTGATGCTTTGTTCCCTGTGCGGCTGCAGCCTGATCCGCATTGAGGAAGAGGAGCGAAAACCGGTTTCCTATACAGTTATAAAAAAACAGGAAATTCCCAGGGAGCTGTCCAACATCATAGAGGAAAAGAAAGAAAAGGAATTTCAGATAACCTACGAAAAAGATGAAGACCTGTATCTTGCCAAAGGTTACGGCAGACAGATGAGTGGCGGTTACAGCATCCAGGTGGAAGAACTTGGAGCGACAGAAAATACACTTTTTTTTGCGACAAAGCTCATAGGTCCGGGGGATCTTAAGGAGGCAGGCGTTCCCTCATATCCCTGTGTTGTCATAAGAACAAAAGCACACAGAGAATCAGTAGTCTTTCAGTAAAATAGCAGGAAGAGGGGATGGAAGTATGGAATTAAAAAAAGAAAATATGCAGGTACTTCGTATAAAAAGCAAGGCCATGAGCCAGGTTACTTTTGACGTGGATTTTAATGTGCCGGATTCCAGGCCGGATATCGGACGGATGATCCAGAACAAAGGGATGGTATCCATGGATGAGGTAAGGCTCAGCGACGGCCACGGACATCTTCGGGGAAATCTTATCGCAGATCTTCTCTATGTGGGGGAAGAGGAAGGAAAAATCAGCAGTTTGTCCGCAAAACTGCCATTTGATGAAACTCTGAACCTGGAAAACATCACAAACGGTGACAAAATGTGCCTGAAGTGGGAGATTGAGGATCTGAGTATCCACCTTATCAATTCCAGGAAACTGAACATCAAGGCCCTGGTGACTTTTTATGCAAGTGTCAATGAGCTGGCGGTAATCCATCTTCCTGTATCTGTGGAACCCCGGGATATTTCTGTGAAAAAACGCCATGTCCGTTTTATGGGGCTCAAAATACATAAAAAGGATACCCTGCGGATCAAGGATGAGATCACCCTGGCATCCAACAAGCCTAATATTTCCAGCCTGATCTGGTATACTGTAAATATACAGGGGCTTGATCTGCGGCCGGAGGAAAATATGGTAAAGGCAAGGGGAGAACTGTGTGTATTTGCCATGTATG
>Ga0129312_1001495_pt1 | contig 13512 bp, 19 predicted proteins | sample O827metagenome_FD_94434 | JGI IMG/M metagenome (GOLD analysis project Ga0129312, IMG submission 94434) | Orangutan group fecal microbial communities from Wisconsin, USA - O827 metagenome | ecosystem: Host-associated > Mammals > Digestive system > Large intestine > Fecal | place: USA: Wisconsin... | reverse complement strand
CGGAGAACAGGGGGCACAACTCGCCTGCGGCTCAAACAAGTGCCCCCTGCCCTCCAACGCATTCTCCTGCGAGCCAAGAGGAAGCCATCTCCCTCCATCCAGGCGGCCCGCTCCCGGAGGCTCATCGACGCTGGGTGTTGGCAGGAGCTGGGGATTGTTATTGCTTTTTATGAATCGGTCATATATGTATAGAGCTATCAGGATTGTTGGGGTAAATACAATAATGTTTACGACGGCTCGTAAAATTATGCTGCCGACGTAAGTTGTTATAAAGCTAAATGTCATGTTTATTTTCCTCCTCATAGATTTTCTTAAATCTCCGAGTGTGAAGGCTTGTTGGAATTACAGTAGTGATTCAGGCACGTCCGTGCCCGGAAATTCACCGGCGCGTATCCTGACAATATTATCCTCGTATCAAACCGTACAGATTCACTCCGATCATAACTATCGCAAGTCCAATGAACACCGAATAAACCACCTTGCTCCCTCTGGATTCCGTATTTTTAATACAAAACACTAGATAACAGATCCATACAATATAGGAGACAAACAGCAAGCCGCTCCTATAAAAAAGCATCGCCAAAAAGAACAAGGTGTTAACTGCTTTCATACCATTCTCAGAAAATATGAGCTCCTTTATTTTCCTCATAGCCGTCACCTCCATAAATTTCGCCGATGCATTCACTCTCTTCCAATATTTCATTCAATGGTCGATAAAACCGATCCAGTTCAAGATTTATCCCCGATATTTCTGCGCCTATTCACTAATATTCCGACTATTGTAAAAATAATAATCGTTACAATCCAATACTCTACGCCTGGATGATGGTAAAATGAATATTTTTGTTCCAATGACATTTCTGCTGTTATTTTTAATATGTTCTTATACTTAATGTAATCTCCCAAAAATTGACCAATTAATATTCCAAACAAATTTCCAAATGTTATTGAAAATGAAACTATTGGTTTCTTATAATAAAGCAGTACAATGGAGAAAATCCAAACATATAAATAATGGTGTGTTGCTGTCCATTGAAACAAATATAATTTGGAAAGAACAGTTTTTGACAAAAGGTAAAGCGCAATAAATATAATAATCGTAATAAAATATTTCTTTTGAGAGGACAACATTTTGCTCCTCCCCCCTTCCCATTACCAGGCAGTTTCCAGACTTTCACTAGTTGAAAATATTCGCTGACAGGCACACAAACAATGTTCAAGGGTTTATCATTAACTTTTGATCATTAATATAATGTCCCACTCCTATACTTAAAATTAGATGGGAAATAATATATCTCAGTCGTATTTTTTCCTCCTATTGAGTTCCATATATAAATTTTATATGTGAAACTGGAATAGACAATAGTCCCGCCATCCTCTAATACTTGTTTGCTCCACGGGAAAAATAAAAACCAGGAAACAATAAGAGTTATTACTACAGTCCATAGTATACAATGTTTTTTCATTTTGTTCCCTCCATTTCCCTTTAATTTTGTGAACCAGTGTACATGTTCTCCATTCATATCACGATCAAACAGCTTTTATGATGATGCGTTTTTTCTTCTTTGTTCATCTATCAACCATACTATTTATGTATTGAATAATTACCGCGTCATCTCCTATTTTCCAGACCGAATGTTGAAATGGAAATTCATTATTCAAAATAATAATTAAACCTGAACTTTTTACAGTATAACGAATACTTCGCTTGCCAGAATAGTCAATATTATAACTTTGTTCTCCTGAACGCGATTGCGGAGTTATGTATATTTTCTTTGGGGTTATATCCTTTATTAATTGAGTAAGTCCGCTTCTTTCTTCTTCTGTCAAAGTCTGATTGTGATAAATTCCTTTATAATCATACCATTCAATGGAAACGGTATCAGAATCATCAAGCCAATTTCCTTTTAAACTCATGTTATTCCAAAGCGAATAAACTATCAGTAGGCACAGAATAGATATTAATGCAATTATGCGTATCTTTTTAATCAGGATCATCTCCATTCTTTAAATGGTGAGTATCATGTTTTCAAGACTAGAAGTAACGACATAATGATTAGGCTACTGAGAAAATGGTTCATCACCAGGCAGAAATACAATCTGCATAAACTAGCTCCTTTGTAATATTATAAAAAGTAATTACTTTCTTTATTACTGTAATGTGATATGCCTTAACACCCATTCAATGTATTGATCATATTCTTTTTCTATATTGACCACGAGTAATTTATGATCTACTACCATTGCATAACAGTCCGACCAGTCATATTTTGATCCCGAGCAATAATATGTGGAATTTCCTCCAATATCTTTTTTCGTGAATATGTCCGGATTGCTTTCTATTACAGAGTTCAGTTGTTCTTCTCCATTATCTGAATCATATGTTGCCAACTTTACCTGGAATCTATCTCACATTCATATGTTACTGCCGTATAGCTCTTGGCAACAGAAACATTTTTATCTGCTGCGCTGAACGATCTCTTATCTGAATTGCTTTCCTTGTTAAAATCAAGCACAAAAATATCTATGCTGTTGTTTGCTGAAAAATCCTCTATAGAACCATACTCTGTGTTTACTATAGATTCTGTGATATTCTCATCTTCATCTCTTTGAAATATTTCAGATGACACCTGGGCATTGTGCGCTCCGACGCCAGTGAATGTTAATCCCACTGCCAGGACGAAAATAAGAATGGATTCTGCTATGCACCATTTATCTTTAGATAAGGCTGTTTTAGCTTCTGGATATATTCGATTTAAATGGTATAGGCGAAAAATACCGCCTATGAACCAGACCAACGCAAACCCAACAATACTATTGGATAAAAAATTACCTTTTATTATTTCTAATGAGAGTAAAATTCTTTTTATATACAAGCTCACCAAGATACAGCACATCCCAAAAAGAAAAACTCTCCATGTTTTTATTGATTTATCCATCATAGTGGCCTCCTTATCCGGGGGGGCATTCATCTTAACGGGGATTTGTTAATTATATTTTTCTTCTGTCTCATTCAGGGACTGATAAAATTGTTCCAGTTCAGAATCGATCGATTCATCCATGACATATTTTTGCCGGTTCACTGTGATGTTCTCCCCGCAAAAAATAATGTCATATTGATATGTTTCCGTTGTTATAATGGCTCTTTTGCTCCAGCCAGATGAGTTGATGATTGAAAATACAGGTTTCTTTTTTCTTTCATTAAACAGACTTGTAAATTCTTCGATCTCCTGCTGGTCTGTTATTCTCTTTTTATAAGGTGGGGACACAAGTATGATCTCGGTGACTTTTTCTGCGTTTATATCATCAAGCTTAGTTATTTTTCCGACAAAAACTACTATGCCTATAATGATCAGCGCGAAAATGATATATCTTATTTTAATTTTCTTCTTACCCATATTGCCTCCTCTCCGAATGACTGAATACACCTACAGCAGTCAGGAAACCGACTATCGAAAATATATAAACATGCTTGGGATATATCGTGAAAAAGACATACTCGAATGCTGTGCCAAGCGAATATGGCACAAATGGATGAAATTGATGACCGACCATCGCTCCCGTTGCAAGTACATACACCCCTGCGACAGCAGCAATTAAAACTAGCAGCATTTTCTGCACTTTCTTATCAAGAACAATTTTACTTTTTACGAGGATAAAATAATTTAGAAAATATCCTCCCATAAAATAAGCAATAGGATAAAAATAGAACCACCAGAATAAGATTTTCTTATAAGTAAAATTAGTCCGCACATCCTCGCGGACTTGATTGTAGAACAGTAAAAGGAACAGATCAACAGCAAATATTGCCAACATAATTTTTTCGCGTCTTTTCATTGATATCCTCCTCTCCGGGGGGCAGTCCACTTTGCGCTTTTCTCTTATTTAAATTATATTGTCAAATTATACTGTTTTCAATATACTTCCGTATATCTTCATAATTCGTAATGTATTATTTATATTTTAGTTAATTATCTGTAATCTTATGTTCTATATGCGGCGTCACTGCCCATTTTCCGATTCACCGATACCTTTCCTTTCAATCTCTTCAAGCACCCACTCCGCCATATCACGAACCTCCGCAGGTTTTCATTTATTCCACTATCCACAAAAAATCCTGAAAATCTTACAAAACAGTATATCACAAAATAAACGCACGGTGGTAAACAGGTTGGCTGCATTGTTTCTTTTTAATAACGCAGCAGTCTCCCATAATCATTCCAATCCCCAAACATTTTCCCTGCCCGCGATTGTTCGATCAGTTTCTTCAGCCGCTTGTCAAATACCTCTCTGTCTTTCTTTTTATCACGCTGGATCGAATCGATCCGAACTCTCTGATAGAGTTTGGGAAACGTTTTAAAGTTCTCCCACGCGGTCGGATCATCCTGGAACGCCTGGGCAATTTCAGGATCGATCACAAAACCGTTTTCAGACATATCAGGCAGCACCTGACGTCCTGCGTCTGTCATCATACCGAGTTTTTCCAGTCTGCGGCAGCGCTCCTTATTTAATTCCGACCAGGGACTCTTTGCCGCCCGCGGTGTAAATCTCTGCATATCGATCCCATCAATTTTCTTATGTGTCGTATCGATCCAGCCAAAACAGAGGACCTCCTCAACCGCATCCAAATACCACACGCAGTCTGTCGGCGGAGTTTTTCCTTTCTTTGCCACCATCCAGCACTCCGATTCTTTATTATGGTTTTCTATCAGCCATTTTCTAAAATCCGCTCTCGTCGTGATCTTCAAAATGTTTTTCGGTTCCATTTTCACCCTCGTAAATTCCTGGAGACCTGATATCTCCTATCTGTCTCCTCTGTATCCAAAACCTATTCAATACGTATCTTTCTTTTTCTTCTTCACTTTCGGCGCCGGCAGCTCCTCATACATGGCCTCAAAAAGCCCCGTCAGAAACTCCCGGTCATCAACATCTTCCACCAGCAGCATCTCCTTCGCCCCGTCATACGGCAGCTCGTACCGGGCACCCGGCATATAGGAAACTGCCGATTTTACCGGCTTCACAAGCAGCCTGTCATCGTAGATCCCGCCAACGATTCTGCCGCGATAATAGAGAATATACTCCCCCATCATCGCGCGGTATGTAATCTCTTCCAATCCTGATAACTGTTCCAATATAAACTGTAAATAATCTTTACTCGATGCCATATTCCCAATCCTTTCACATCCTGTTTCCGCGACATTTTCCGAACGCTTCTAAACCCAAAAAATATATATGTCATGTTTATTATAACATTTAATTTCACTTTCAAAATAGTTTTTATGCCGCAGTTCAAATATGTTGATCCACCGGTCGTCCCCCCCCAACATCATTTTTCTCAAAAACAAAAAGGTGAAGACATTTTTTGTCCCCACCTAATTTCTGTTTCTTTCAACTGAGCCTGCCACCGACAGCTTCCGGTGATCATGGCAGTAAAAAAGCGCGTACTCATCTCATAAGCTGTTTTACCAGTTCTTTTTCTCTTTGCTGCTGTCATGCTGCGATTTGCGCTCCTCAACCATTTTCACAAACCACTCCACCATTGCCGGATCCTGATGTGAGAAAAAAGCACTTGTGGCAGTATCCATCTGTGAAATCTGGTTCATATCATTCTCATCAAGCGCAAAGTCAAATACATTAAAGTCTTCAATCATACGTTCTTTATGTATAGACTTCGGAATTACGATCACACCTCTTTGGATATGCCAGCGGAGCATTACCTGGGCTGTTGTTTTTCCATATTTCTGTCCAATCGCTTTCAGGACTTCATTCTCAAAAAGGCCGTTTCTTCCTTCGCCAAATGGTGCCCACGCTTCCAGTCGGATATCATATTTGTCTGCCCATTCTTTTAATGTTTTCTGCTGGTTAAGGGGATGCGTTTCCATCTGATTGACCATCGGCTTAATATTTGTGAAGTTTGCAAATTCTACCATGCGGTCTGTATAATGATTGGAAATACCGATTGCACGGAGTTTTCCTTCCTTGTACAGTTCTTCCAAAGCACGCCATGCGCCATAAGTATCACCAAACGGCTGATGCAGCAGCATCAGATCCAGATAATCTGTACGCAGTTTTTCCATGGATTCCAGCACAGATTTTTTACACTCTTCATATCCGAAATGTTCGATCCATACCTTGGAGGTTAAAAATATTTCTTTTCTGTCAATTCCTGACTTTTCAATAGCCTTGCCAACTTCCTCTTCATTAAAATAACTCTGGGCAGTATCAATGCTGCGATATCCCACTTCCAATGCATCCCGCACACATCGTTCACACTCGTCCTTCGTAACCTGATATACACCATAGCCAAGCTGCGGCATTTTGACCCCGTTGCTCAATGTAATATATTCCATTTGTTTTCCTCCTGACTGTTGATTCATTTTTTTCATCATGTTATAATCCTACCAGCCGGTAGCTGCTACCGGTCAAGGACTTTTTGAGATCCAAGCTGTAAAATTCAGCATTTTGAATTTAATTTTATGTTTTTAGGAGAATGCTATGTATTCCATGAAAGAAGCCTGCAAATTAACCGATATGACCTACGAAAATTTAAAATTTTATTGCAACGAAGGACTTGTTCCCAATGTAAAAAGGGATAAAAGAAATTACCGGGTGTTTGATGATCACGATATTAAATGGATCCAGAGCTTAAACTGCCTGAAAAATTGCGGTATGAGCATTGTGGAAATGAAAGAGTATCTCGCACTCTGTCTTGAAGGAGAAAAATCTATTCCAGAGCGAAAAATCATTCTGCAAAATAAGAGAGAAGCTCTGCTTCAGTCTATCGAAAAATTGCAGCAGGCTGTTGCCTTTATTGACTGGAAGCAGAGCTTCTATGATGAAGTCTTATCTGGCAAAACAAAATATTACAGCAATCTGGTGCCGGAACTGATGAAAGAATCATAATAAATTACATGTTATGAATTGCTCATTTCGGCATCACGCCATTTAACGTGATGCTGGGCATTTGATTTAATTCCATTCCTCAGCCAAGAGGAAATCGCGGATATTTCGATGCTTGATGCCATTTCGACTCATATCAAATTCATCGAGAGAAACAACATATTTCGGGAAGTTATCGCGGATATTGTCATACGCACCAAACTCGCGGCTGACCGTTTCCTCCGAAGCCAGCAGGTAAGTGACCTGAACATACAATTTTTCACCGCGTTTGTTGCATACAAAATCAATTTCTTTATCGCCCGTTTTGCCAACAGTCACTTCATAGCCCCTGCGCAGCAATTCCAGATAGACAATGTTCTCTAAAATGAGATTGATATCACGCATATTTCCGCCAAAAACTGCTTCTCGGATACCATGATCGGCAATATAGTATTTTTCATTGGACGCGAGAATCTGCTTGCCCTGCAGATCTTCCCGCTTCACCTGGTAGAACAGATACGCCTCGCAGCAGTATCTGATATAATTTAGAATTGTTTCCGGAGCAACCGTTCGTTGTTCACTTTTAAGAAATTTTGCAAGAGATGTTGCTGAAAAAGTTGTACCCACATTGGTAATCACATAAGCAATGATTCGTTCCAGTAAGTCAACGTCTCGAATTTTATTCCGTTTTACAATGTCCTTGAGTTGGACGGAGTTGAATAAGTCATGAAGATACTGCTTAGATGGAGCATCTGCATAACGAAGATTCGCAAGATAAGGCATCCCCCCAGCAATCAGATATTTCTGGAAACACTTCTGAACCGATTCGTCAGGCGCAATCGAACGGTACAGCTCCATGAACTCTCTAAATGAGAATGGATAAATTACAAACTCAACATATCGCCCGCCTAGGTAGGTCGCAAGCTCACCAGACAGCAGTTTCGCATTCGAGCCGGTAATATAAATATCACAATCCAATGAAACACGAAAAGAGTTGATACACTTTTCCCAGTCCTTAACCTCTTGTATTTCATCAAAGAATAAATAGACTTTGCCTCCAATCTCTGCAGCTCTCTTAGTGATATCATCGTGCAGAGCCTGAGCAGTCTGAAGATGGGAATAGCTCATATCTTCAAAGTTGATCGAAATAAATTGTTCTGGACTGACCCCCGACTCCATAAGTTCCTGCTTGATCAGTTCCAGCATGACCGACTTTCCACTACGGCGAATACCAGTCATAACTTTTATAAGTTCTGTCCCGATAAACGGGCGGATGCGGCTCATATACAATTCGCGTTTAATCATAAATTCCAGCCCTCTTTCCCTTAACTGACTATTGTATAATAGTATATCATATTTATAAGTAATATCCAACAAGGAAAATATATTTTTATAAGTTATAACTGATAAAACATAAAATTCGACAAGAAATTTCAGATACGTATAAAAAATAAACTAGCAGTTTGATTGTAAAAGAGGCTTTTTAAACTGAGAACCGCCTCTCGTTATTGAGACAGCTCTTAGTCCGAAAAACAGCTTTATTTCCCCAAACATGACTTTCTGCCGCGTTTATTCTTCCTCCAACATACACCCCTCCGGCGCATACATCCCAAACAGCCAGTCTTCCAGGGAATTCAGATTGTCATCCGAATGCTCGACCTCCCTCGCATACCGCCAGGAGATCTCCTCCACATCCTGCATAGAAAGCTTTTTCCCATTTTCCAGCCACCGGACGATCAGAAATTCCTGGATCCAACGGACAGAAAACAGCGCCAGTTCCATCTTCGAACAGACCATATCATCATAGACTGCCCCGCAGAAATATGTATACACAAAGAACATCAAAAGCTGCTCGCCCAGATTTTCCCATTCCTCCTTATGAACGCTCAACGCCCCATACATCCGGTGAAACTCCTCGCAGATCTTAAAATATTCCTCTTTACTTCCCCGGTACAACCGATTTTCCGCCCCATCGAGCACCTGATCCCACTCCGGGCGCAGGCGTTCCAGACCGTAAAGCACCTGCATTTCCTCCTTCTGCCAGTCCCACTGATGAAGAGCCGCGGCGTTCACTCCTTTTTCAGAAAGGCACTTCGATACAAATTCCTGCAGCGTCCCCTCTTTATGGTGCTGCTCACAGTCCCGTAAAAGATCATCAATATCAAACTCCCGCTGCTCTTCCATGCAGATCTGATAACTCTCCGCCAGCTGCTCACACGCCGTCATCCGAAGTGTCAGCGGCAGATTCCGGTCCTGCAAAATAGAAAAAATAACATCCCTGGTGTCCTCCAGTCTGGAAAACATCATAAAATCGAACTCGTCGAAATCATCCTCCTCATCGGTCTCCTCCTCCAGAAACCGCACCGGCTCCTTGCAGGAAAGAATGATCTTCGCCGCCTCCGGGCAGGAAAGTGACAGGGACAACTCCCTGAGTCCCTCAAACTCCTCCGTATGTCTCGGATAAAGCCGGCATGTATCGCAGAGCGCGTCCGGTCCCAGCGCCTTATAGAGATCACACAGATTCTCATCATTCAAAAACGCGCACCGCCGGTCCTTCTGGCAAAAACACTCCTCGTCCCAGTTGATCGACCCATGCAGCCGTTTTCCAAACTCTCCCTGCACGTTTTTATACTTCTCAAGGGAATCCTCATCGATCATGATCTGCCATCCCGCACAGCATGTATCCGGGCATTCTCCTGCCGTACAGACAAATTTATCGTAAAAATGTGGTTTTAAATATCGCATCGTTTATTTTCCTTTCGTTTTTAAATCACTTAACTCTCCAACTGCAGCTTTTTTCTTCAGACATATATCTGCGTCTGCCCTTAATTATATCCCCTGTAATAATCATCCGGATCCCCGTATTTTAAAACAGCTTCCTGCTGTTCCTCATCACTCAGATTTCTCATAAACAGCCAGTTTTCCTCATACATATAATGCGGATACCGGAATCTCGTTCTCACAAATGTATTTGTCACATACAGGGCAATATGTTCATCATACTGCTCCACTTTTTGCTCAAATCCAAGACTATAAAGGAACCAGTTCCACGAGAAAAACAGGAACAGAAAAACCGCCGCCGCGATCACCGGTATCCTGATAATCATTTTCATCCAGCCATCAAATTTTCTCTTGATCCGCGCCAGCAAACAACATGTCCCCACTAGCAGTACGATCTGCCAGAACACGCAGAACCCAAGCGCAATGACGATTGCCCTGTCAGGAATATAATACCAGCCATCATGCAGCCATTTTTCACCCGAAAAAAAGAGAACTGTGCCCACGCCGATCACACCAACTGCAGCCAACAGTATATAGAGCCATTTTTTCTGTATCTTCATGCCGCACCTCAACAAAACCTAGATTCTTCAGCTACCATAATATCATAAAAAATAGGTGTAATGCAAAATTTTCACATTTCTACATTACACCTATCATTTTGTATACTTTGTTCACAGTTCAGAAGATGAAGCCATACACTTTAACATACAGACCTTTTCACTACAGCGCCGTTCCCTTCTTCGGTACAAACATCCCGGACATATCTGCCTGTTCCAGTTTCAACAGCCCGATCTTCTTCTCGATTCCGCCCGCATACCCGGTGAGGCTGCCGTTGGTTCCCACCACCCGGTGGCATGGGATCAGGATCGAGATCGGATTACGACCGACCGCACCTCCGACCGGCTGGGCGGACATGGTCTTTTTCCCGGACATCTCAGCGACTTTCCTGCCGATCTCCCCGTATGTCATGGTCTTTCCATACGGGATCGTAAGCAAAATCTTCCAGACCTTTTCCTGAAACTCCGAGCCCTCCGGCGCCAGCGGCGGAAGAAACTCCGGTTCTTTCCCGGAAAAATAAAAATCCAGCCACTCTTTCGTCTGCTTCAAAACAGGCGTCTCCTTATCTTCCGTCTCTTTCTTCTCTAGTCCAGAAGCAAAGTACTTCTGTCCCTCAAACCAGACTCCCTTTAATGCTTCCTCATCCGCCGCCATATAGATCGTTCCAAGCAGTGAATCATAGTGTGATACAAAGATCATATCCTCGTTCCTCCCAAATATATCCTCTGCAGCAGTCATTCCGCAGTTTCTTTACCTGTCACATGATTTCCAAGTTTCTGAATCTATCATACCACGTTCTCCCAAAACTTCTTTGCAAAAATGGAAATCTAATTTACTCTCTTTCCAAGCCATACAGCCACTCCAAAATGCACCAGACATACTGCCGCACCTAAAACAAACACCCACTCCGGCCCAACAAACTTCCACACAGCCCCTAAAAGCCCGGAAACTGTAACCGCCAGCACATGATCCACACTCAGTCCAAAAGACAGATTCTCCATCACGTCCGCCGGAGAATCACTGAGCTTTTTCATCAGCATCACATGGACCGCATTAAAATGATCCGCGATCATAATAAAAATGTACGCCGTAAACGCGAAGATCAATTTAGTACTCCCCACAAACGCCCCAGACGTAATCCCGTGAACCGCCCAGGCCGCATACAAAAAGATCGCCCCGATCGTCACACTCTCCAAAACAAGCCCTTTCTTCACCCCATAACGGTCCAAAAACTTTCCAATCTGCGGCGCCGCAAGACTGCTGCAGAAATGCGCCGCAATTCCAAGAAGCGCCACTGTGTCCGCTCCCATCTCAAGGAGCTCAATAATGATCCAAGGCGCAAACACCAGACGCATCCGCTTCTGGAAACCATAAACACCCGTAACAATATAATAAGGAATATATTTCCTCTTAACCGGCAGCCCCTTCTTCCTTTCATCATGCTTCCGCACATCAAGCGCCGGAACCTCTCTTCTCAGTCTCCATAAGAAAAACAACGCCGCCCCAACGATCACCAGAGACACACAGAACGACGGAACGATCCTACTGTCCGCCCGGAACCAGAACGCCCCATACCGGAACCCGATAAACACAAGAAGCGATGCCGCCATGGACCCCATCGTCGCATAACCACGGTACTTTCCAAGAAACGTTCCCGTCTTCCCCTCATCCGCAAGATCCATCGCGATTGCGTCCCTGACCGGCATAATAATATGATCCCCGAGAGAATATGTAAACACAAACAACTGCATCAGCAGATACCCCGGCGACAAAAGCCCCAGGACAAACATCCCCACCGCATACAGACAAAAACTGATCATCGCTAACGTCAGATTTCCGCACCCCGACAACGCCGCGATCACAAACACTCCCACAACGCCCGGCAATTCCCTTGGAATCTCCAAAAGCCCCCTCTGCACCGAATCCACCTGGAACACGCCCTTAAAATAATTCGAAATAATACTGCCGCCAAATCCGTTCGCAAACGTAAATAAAACAAACGCGATTAAAAACAGCCTACGCGCCCTGTCCTTTTTCATCCATTCCACCATATCCATCTTGCCTCCCCATCTCAGTTTCATCAATATCCAGCGCAGGACTGCCTCTGGACCCGGGTGCCTGATTCCCCAAAAACTGGAACAGCGCAGTCCCCACCACACCAGTATCTCTCAATTTCTCGTAAACCTTTACTTAAAACCAATTATAATACATATCATTCACATGAACAACCGTTCTTTCCTGCAACAACCATCCTGTACATCCTTCAATCCTATCCTCACTCCTCAAATTTCCAGCGCAGGTCAGCCTCTGGACCTGGGTGCCTGATTTCCGGGCCTGGCTTCCTCTTGGCTCGCAGGAAAATGCGTTGGAGGAAATGGGACACTTGTCTGAGCGAAGCGAGTTGTGTCCCATTTTCTCCGCCCTTAGCATTTTTCTGCAAGCTTAGAGGAACCCGCCCGAAAATCCCGAGTACCCGGGGTCCAGAGGTTGACCTGCGCGTACTTCCGCCAAGTTGACCCAACAAAAAATACCGGAACAGCAGTCACCCCGCCATCCCGGTATTTCTCACTCTCTATAAAGTTTCACTCTCAGGAACTCTTACTCCCCAAGATCCACCATCACATCCGACACATCCACTTTTTGATCGATCAACCCACTCTCAAACATCCAGTCAATATTCTCCTGCCAGCACTCCTCCGTCTGAGTCAGGAACGGAACATCCTCCGTCTCCATAAGCGGAAGCAGCGTCTCACAAGACTTCTCCTCAACACTCTGTGTCAGCGGGAAATTCTCCTCATTCTGGTTGTTCATAAGGATCGCCAGGCAGCCGTCCGGATCATTCTTGAAATCCTCAAATCCCTTCGCGGAAGCCCGAAGAAATCCCTTCAACACCTCCGGCTCGTCAGCGATCATATCATTATTCGCAAGGAACACTTCCTCATAATAATTCGGAATACCAAACCCGTTTACCATGAAATAGTTAACATCAAATCCCTCTTCCTCCAGCTGCGGAACCTCATGGTTCACAAGGCAGCCGATGGTAGCGTCCACATTCCCTGTGGTCATGGAACTCATCAGATCAAACCCAACATCGATCAAATTCACATCCGAAGCGTCCGCGCCCACATACTCCATCATGGTCTTCACGATAGACTCACTGAGCGCTGTTCCGCCGTATCCAACCGTCTTTCCGACAAGATCAGACGGGCTGGTAATGTTCTTATCCTTTAAAGAAAGCACAACACTTAACGGAGACTGCACGATCGCGCCGATGGACTTGATCTTCGTTCCCTG
>Ga0129312_1001493_pt1 | contig 13521 bp, 12 predicted proteins | sample O827metagenome_FD_94434 | JGI IMG/M metagenome (GOLD analysis project Ga0129312, IMG submission 94434) | Orangutan group fecal microbial communities from Wisconsin, USA - O827 metagenome | ecosystem: Host-associated > Mammals > Digestive system > Large intestine > Fecal | place: USA: Wisconsin... | reverse complement strand
TCAAAAAAAGTTCCTCCTGTTACAATTTCAGTGCTTCCAGAAGCGCACCGCAGTAATTCTCATGTCTGGTGTGCATAACAGGCAGAAGCCGTTTCCGCTCTTCCTTCCATCTGTCTTTTCCTTCTGCCAGATCTTCAAAAAACCTGCGGAAATCTTCATATTTCATAATCTTCTCTCCCGGCATATAGGACAGCGGATCCTCAAATACAAAACCCCTTTTCTCCTGATACATCCTGTAATCTGTAAGCACAAAGGCCATCGGACGGTCAAGAAGAAGATAGTCCACTGCTATGGAAGAATAATCCGAAATCAGACCGTCACAAAGCCCTATCAGTTCATAGAGAAGAATTCCCTGTTCCTCCAGAAGCTGATCTGTAATCTCATAAACAGATTTAAGCTCCCCTGTATCAGACTCCCATTTCGTCTGAAGTGGATGCTTTTTGATAAAAAGCGTAATATTCATTTTTCCAAGAAGCCGGTCCAGTTCCACAAGCTCCTGCGCCCCGGAAAGTCCGGGCAAAGTATAGGGCATGGAAATCTCTCCTTCTTTGCAGCCATTAAGCTCACTCTGGCGAAACGTGGGCATCCACATCACAACCTTTGTTCCCGGTTCTTTCCTGATTCCCAGTTTCTCAAAAAGCTGCTTCTTAGTAATTCCCGGGTTCAGCATCCAGTCATATCGTGGATAACCGCAGGTGAGAAGCTTCTTCCTGTCACAGCCCCATGCCCTGGATTTTGTTTCCACAAACACAGGTCCCGGAACCAGCGCAGCATCAAAACGAAGTTTCACATCCTCATCACTTCTTTTGGGCGTTTTTCCGTCACCATGCTCTGCGCCTTTGTATCCACAGCCGTGCCACAGATTTATCACCTTTTGTCCCTCACCGTGATATCTGTTCAGCCCTGCACTGTTGTGGGAATAAAAAAAACAGCCTGCTGTTGTGGCATAGTATATACATGCCGGACTGCTCCAGCCGTATTTATTTTCTGCTGTGACAAATTTTACATTTTTATATTTATGATCCCGGAAAGATTTTTTGTCGGATACCATCCATATGATCTCATATTTCTCATTATAGCCCTTTTTAATGAGATATTCAAAAAAAGCCCTGGGATTATCTGAATAATCCTGTTTTTCCCTGTTTTTGAATACGAGCCTGTTCTTTTTTACTTTTATGAATTTTCCGGTAAAACGCCCCAGGATCTCCAGCTCTGCCACAGCTCCCATGCGACCCATATAATAGCAGAAAGCCCCCAAAAAGCCCAGTCTGTTTATCTGTTTTTTTACGGAAGAAATTTTCATATGCCCTCCTTGTCATCCCACAGCTCAAAAGCGGATCTTTCCGGAAGGATCTCCTGAAATGCCCGGATCACATCATCACGGAGCTTTACAAAATCCTCCTGGCTTCCACCCTCATCATTGATACAGAGCATAGCTGTTTTCTGCTGCCTGATGGCATCAAGAAGCTCCCTGTCTTCCTTACCTGTCTTGTAAAAGCGTCCGATTCCGGGAGTCTGGGGTTCATACATTCCCTCCATGTACTGCCAGTATTTCATCACATACTGATTTACGTCATAAATACTGCGGAAACGGTTTCTGCATACCCGATCCAGTACCTCCCCCTCTTCCTCCCATACCCTGTTAAAGGTAGATTTCAGAAAAGCACTGGGTACATGGGTATATTTAAAGCCGGAAAACTCCTGATACGGGAACATAAGAAGGTTTCTCAACACATTACTGCCGTAGGAAGGATGAAACCATTTCCGGAAATTTTTCCTGATAACTTCCCGTTTATCATAATGCATATTTACAAGAGCCGTAGTGTTGAGAAGAATATGCGCAAATGGATTACGGATATCATCCTGGGCAACCGCAGTCTCAATACAGCAGTCCCTTGGAAGTCCGTTTTTAAAAAAGATCTCCGGTTTCACCGGTCTTATAAGAAACATATCGTCATTAAAATACACAAAATGCTCTGAAAGTCCGGGAATCCTGTGAAAATTAAGCTCTATGGGATGGCTGCTGAAAGTAGGCAGATATTCTGCCGGTATATAATCCTCATGGCGTATGATCCGAAGCCTGGGATCCTCCCTGTCCAGCCAGTCCGGCACGTGCCCCCAGGTGACAAACCAGATCGTATTCACCCAGGGAGCAAATTTCTCCACTCCCCTGAACCAGTATCTCAGATTCTTCCAGTCTCTGTACCGGTTTTCTCCTGAATCGCAGCCTTCTTCCGGCCTGTATTTTATAAATTCTTCCTGCCAGGCAGGGTCTGAGCCATCCACCCAGGGAATGACAAAATCAATGGTTTCTGTTTTATTCTTCATACAGCTCCTTAAGCCTTTTTGCCTCTTCACGGATTTCAAAATGTCCGGACTCGATTCCTTTACGGATCTCCTGTTCCCGGGCGCGCGGCCTCCCCTCTGTCTCCACAACCGCTTCTGCCCACACCTCGGGCGAAATATCCAGGGAAAATGCCCTGATCTGTCCAGGCACCATATCTGCTTCTTCAGAGATGGTATCTGCGATCACACAGGAGAGTCCATTTGCCTGCGCCTCCACAAGGGCAAAAGGCATTCCCTCATAGAGCGACGGAAAAAGGAATACATCCATTGCTGACAAAAAAGCACCTATATCCGTTCGTTTGCCCAGAAAATACACCTGATCTTCCAGGCCTTCATTTCTTACCCTTTCCACAATGTGATCATACTGGTCGCCCCTGCTCCCCACAAGGGCCAGCACTGCATCAGGTTTCTTCTTCAGCACTTCTTTGAAAATATCCAGTATCCCATCGTGATTTTTCTGTGCAGCAAAACGTCCCACATGTCCTACAACGAATCTGTCTCCCCAGCCAAATTCATTGCGGACCGCAGTTCTGCACTCTCCTGAAAAAAGATAAGAGTCAACAGAAATGGCATTATGGACAATGATCACCTCTCCCCTGTCATAGGTCTCATCACCAAACAGCCATCTTCCCGCAACCTCAGCACATGCAAAAAGGTCTGTGGCATATTTCTTTATCCTGGACCGGTTTCTCCAGTTCATAACCTTGCGGATCAGTCCGGGGCAGGATGAATTATGGGAATGTGCGATCACCTTCCTCACCCCTGCCTCATGTGCCAGTCTCAGAGGCACTATATTGGCCGCAGACAGCATATTGACATGTACTACATCATAATTTCCCTCTTTCAGGATCTTTTTAAATCTTTTTACATAACCCGGATAATTCTTTTTTACATTGGGAATATAGTAAATATTCCCGCCTAACATCTTTATTTCCTGTTCATAAGCGATCTTACCATACATGCAGATAAAATCGAACTGCACATCCATCCCGGATAATTCCCGGTAATAATTCATGACGAATGCTTCCAGTCCTCCTCCCACGTTACCTAATCCAACCTGCAATACTTTCACATATATACCTCGCTTTATTCCGGAAAGTGTCTGTGGATCTGCGGTACCTGTATAGCCACAGATATCCATATTTATACAGGATAGTTTTATCCACTTTTCCCAGCTCCATACCTTAAATATAACACATGATAAAAGGTATGGTAAATGTTATTATATCATACCCCATACATTTCCTGTATTTTCTGGATTTCTTATATATTTCAGACTGCTGTGACAGTACAGACAGCTCTCTCCGGCAAAACAATAGCCAGACAGTGTCTGAACAGAATGTCTGGCTACCTTTCCCTTTTTCTCACGGGAATTTGTTATATTTTTGTTCCGGATCTTATCACTCGATCATCTTCTGGTACTGTTCAGAAATGGTATCAATATCTCCGTATGCGATCAGCTTTCCTTTTTCAAGGATCATGGCCTTGTTACAAAGTCTCTGTACCTGTGCAAGGGAGTGGGATACAAACAGTACGGTAACTCCTTTGTCAAACATGCTCAGGACCTTTTTCTCACTCTTCTTACGGAACTTGGCATCTCCTACGGAAAGAACCTCATCCAGGATCAGGATATCCGGTGATACCAGTGTGGCAATGGAGAATCCAAGTCGTGCCTTCATACCTGAAGAATAGTTCTTGATCGGCACATCGATAAAGTCTTTAAGTTCTGAGAATTCAACGATCTCGTCAAATTTCTCCTCAATAAAACTCTTGGAATATCCCAGCATGGCACCATAAAGGTAAATATTCTCACGTCCTGTATACTGTGACTCAAAACCTGCACCAAGCTCAAGAAGAGGAACCAGACGTCCGTTTTTGATGATCTTGCCTTCAGATGGCTTGAACACTCCTGCAATCACCTTGAGAAGTGTACTTTTACCTGCACCGTTGAGACCCAGGATACCTACACGGTCTCCCTTGGCAACTTCAAAATTCACATTCTTCAGTGCCCAGAACTCATTAAACTGCAGCTCATTCCGGATCAGTTTGATAAAATAATCCTTAAGATTATCAACCTTCTCCTTACTGAGGTTAAATTTCATACTTACATTATCTACAACAATTGACGGTTTTTCCATTATTTTCTCCTGTAATGTCAAGCGGATGTTCGTAATCCGCATTCGCTACTTGCTCATAATCGAATAACTGCTTCGCAGTTTATCAGGAGGAACTTGTACTCCTCCTGATACAGGCAAATCCCCATCCACTGCTTATTGCTTTCCGCAACCCCACAGGGGACTTCCCTGATCCGGTTAAATGTAAAGGATAAATCTGTCCTGTTTCTTCTTAAAGAAAACAACTCCTACAATGATCGTTACAATGCTGAAGCCCAGTGCATATGCAAAATAATGCATATTCATCATTTCTCCAAACATGGCAGAACGGAATATATCGATCACACAGTACAGCGGATTGTACTTCAGGATCCATGCAAATCCACTTTTTAAAAGTCGTGACGGATAGTAGAAAATCGCACATGTATACATAACAAGCATCAGTGCAACAGACCACAGATATTCCATATCACGGAAAAATACACCAATGGTAGCAAGGATCATTCCCGAACCATAGGAAAGAAGCAGGATCAGGATCAGTGCAACCGGAATCTGCACCATATAGATCGTCGGCTTGATGCCAAGCACAGCACTTACCAGTGCAAGGACGATCAGTGAGATCAGAAAGATTACATAGTTATAAAGAATACTTGCCAGCGGATAAAGATATTTGGGCACATATACCTTCTTGATCATACCGGAGTTGGCACGTATTGTTTTCAGAGCAACTTTGGTCGAGTTGGAATAATAGGTATACAGAAGACGACCGGTAAGGATATATATCGGGAATGTCTTATCTGTGTTTCCATACAGGGTTCCAAATACGATGGTAAGTACGATCATGGTAAGCAGGGGCTCAAGAAGAGACCACACGATTCCAAGATATGAACGTCTGTACTTCAGGCGAATTCCTTTTTTTACAAGCTCCATCAAAAGAAACCTGTAATGCATAAAATTGTCTACGTATTTCTTCATAGCATCTCCATATTCTGTATTAAATTATTCGTGTTTATCTGTCACCCTCCAGATAACAACATGACTGTAACATAATATACCATTTCCCGCAATCTGGCAACCTTATTTTTTACCAAAAAAGCGGGGAATAAAACAAGGCCGCTCAGAAATTTTATTCTGAAACGGCCTTATATGTATCTGTTTTATATCTCCTATCTCTTGATATTAAAAGCTTTGAATCCCGGATATACTGCTGCCTCTCCAAGCTCTTCCTCAATACGCAGAAGCTGATTGTATTTTGCAACACGCTCACTTCTGGACGGAGCACCGGTCTTAATCTGACAGGTATTTAATGCAACTGCAAGATCAGCAATGGTGGTATCCTCTGTTTCACCGGAACGGTGTGAGGAGATTGCTGTGTATCCTGCCTTATGCGCCATCTTGATAGCTTCCAGTGTCTCAGATACAGAACCGATCTGGTTCAGCTTGATCAGAATGGAGTTTCCACAGCCAAGGCTGATACCTTTTTCAAGACGCACTGTATTGGTAACAAACAGGTCATCACCTACAAGCTGCACTTTGCCGCCCAGCTCTTTTGTCATGATCTGCCATCCTTCCCAGTCCTCCTCATCAAGACCATCCTCGATGGAGTAGATCGGATATTTCTCGATCAGGTTCTTCCAGTGCTCTACAAGCTCTGCAGAAGTAAATTTCTTTCCGCATTTCGGAAGGACATACTCTCCTTTTTTGCTTCCTTTCCACTCACTGGATGCAGCATCCATGGCGAGAACAAAATCTTTCCCCGGCTCATAACCTGCTTTTTTCACTGCCTCCAGAATATACTCAATAGCTTCCTCGTCACTTCCAAGATCCGGTGCAAAGCCGCCCTCATCACCAACACTTGTGGCAAGGCCTTTCTCCTTAAGAAGAGCTGCAAGCGCATGGAACACCTCTGTACACCAGCGAAGTCCCTCTTTGAAACTTGGCGCTCCTGCAGGCATGATCATGAACTCCTGAACATCCACTGTATTTGCAGCATGTGCACCACCATTCAGAATGTTCATCATAGGAACCGGAAGCCTGTTTCCGTTTACACCGCCAAGAAATCTGTAAAGCGGGATATCCAGGGAAATTGAAGCCGCACGTGCGCATGCAATGGAAACTGCAAGAATGGCATTTGCGCCAAGCCTGGATTTGTCTTTTGTTCCGTCTGCCCTGATCATGGCAGCATCTACTGCATAAATATCAGATGCGTCCATTCCTGTCAGCGCATCATTGATAACTGTGTTAATATTTTCAACAGCTTTGGAAACACCTTTTCCACCGAAACGGCTCTTGTCCTGGTCTCTCAGCTCAAGTGCTTCAAATTCTCCTGTGGATGCACCACTTGGTGCTGCACCTCTTCCGATGGTTCCATCTGCCAGATAAACTTCTGCTTCTACAGTTGGATTTCCTCTTGAATCAATGATCTCTCTTCCGATGACTTTCTCGATCTCCAAATATTCCATCTTAATCTTTGTCCTCCTGTCTGGCCGTGGCGGCCCTGTCCGCGGAATCTGCCGGGCTGCTTAAGATCAGGGGATGCAGTCCGTTACATTGATCCGCTATTAGTTAGGTCTTTCTAACCTGTTGTTAGTTTATCAAATCTAACTTTTGTGGTCAAGCGGTGTTATTGTCGTTTTTTTCTCAATTATATGACGATAAATTTTCTGAATATTATATAAATTTATATAAATTTTACGTATTGACAACTTTTCCCGGGGTGTGATAATATGACCGACGGAATTGAGAACAGAATATGGTCGATGACAGAAACCTGTCATTATTGGAAACGTACATTCTCCTGAATGATTAACGAACAACACATGCTCTTTTATTTATCATTAAGGAGGATTTTTTTATGCCCAGAAACAAATTTCAGGAAGTGATCTTTACCATTATCATGGTGTTTTTTATGGTTTATGCCATGATCTGCTACAATATCGTGCTGAACACAGGTGCCATGACAAACGGTGTGTTCCTCTCCGCTTTTCATGAACTGGTGGTCATGGGACCTATCGCCTTTATCCTTGATTTCTTTCTTGTATCCAAGCTTGCATTTGCATGTGCAAACCGCATGGTGGATTTCAGAAACTGTCATCCTTTCAGCATGATCCTTGCCATCTCCGTTGCTTCCATTGCACTGATGTGCCCGTTAATGAGCCTTGCAGCAACCATTATTTTTAAGCATGCAGGCAGTCAGTTTATCGCCGTATGGCTTCAGACAACTTTTCTGAACTTCCCCGTAGCCTTTTTCTGGCAGCTTATTTACGCGGGACCTGTTGTCCGTTTTATTTTCAGACATATCTTTCCTGAGAATAAGAAAGCAAAAGAAGCTGTACCAACTATGTAATTACTGTTAAAACAAAAACACGCTGCACCAGCTTTCCGGTATTTCCCGGATCTGCTGATGCAGCGTATTTTTTATCTTATGATCCGAAGCAGATGATCCTTCATATCATCATCTGCAAAGGCAGTTTCCACCCCGTTTCTCATCATAAGCAGTATCTCCTCATCTGAAATGTGGTAATGCGTCTGAATAAATTCCAGTTCCCGGGTCAGCGTAGTGTTGCTCACTGTACGATTGTCCGTATTGATACTCACCCTGATACCCTGATCCAGAAATTCCCTCAGAGGATATTCCTTCTCATTTTTGACTGCCTTTGTCTGCAGATTGCTGATGGGACACATTTCCACACCGATCCCATGTTTTTTCACAAGTTCTTCCATCTCAGGATTTCCTCCCATGGCAATGCCATGACCGATCCTCCCCGCGCCTGCCTCTATGGAATCCCGGATATTCTCTGCACTTCCACACTCTCCTGCATGAAGGGTAAAAGGCATACCTGTTTTTCTGACTTCCCTGAAAAGCTCCATAAACCCGGACATAGGATACATGGCTTCCGCGCCTGCAAGATCTGCCCCGCATACACCTGCTCCCAGATATTCTCTGGCAGTATGCAGCATCTTTAAGTTATCTTCCGGGCTGTGATGGCGCATGGCACAGGTGATCAGCCCATAAGAAATCCCCAGTTCCTTTTTTGCCTTTTCCATACCGGAGAGCACTGCTTCTATAATCCGGGAACAGGAGAGTCCTTTTTCAGCAGACAGGAGGGGAGCAAAACGTACCTCCCCATAACAGATATTTTCCTCACTCATACTTCGCAGCACATCGTATCCCGCCTCAGAAAGACCCTCTCTGTCCTGAAGGCACCGGCCCGGAAGATCAAATTTTTCAAGATATTCTGCCAGGCTTTCACAGGAATCGGAAACATGGATCTCCTGCAGATCCACAGATCGTCCCAGATGTTTTTCCAGAAATCCCCTGCTGAGGGAACCATCCAGATGACAATGAAGTTCTATTTTAGGCAACGCTTTCAGTTCCTCTTTATTCATGATCAATCTCCATTTTTCTTTTTCCGTAAATCTTTCACCGAATATTGTTTCCATTATATATCCATATTTTTACAGTGTATCTGCTTCTTCCCTTGTACAGCCTTCCCGGCTGTAACGTGCTTTTTCATATTTGCTGTGAAGCCGTCTGTTCTCCGTCGTTTCTGTAAAACCCGCCTTTTTTTCAAGTTCCTGTGGTGTTTCATTTCCCTGAGGAAGCCCTGTTATGGATTTTCGGATAGTCTTTTTATAATACCTCCTGATTTTGCGGTTGGGCGAAAGAAAGCCTTCTTTTTTTTCTCTTCTTCTTTCCAGCTTTTCGTTTCCGGTTCTGCTCTGATGAAGAAACAGGACCTCATCTTCCTCATTCAGGGAAAAAGCCTCCCCTGCATTCTGTACTGCCCGATACACTCCACGCAGAACTGCCAGTGCAACCACCAGAAGGGTCAGATACATCAGCACCTGAAAAAGAACTTCCAGCCACTCCGGAATGGTTTTTCCCTCTTTCGCAGACAATATTCCCGAGAGATCCATTCCCGCTGCCGGCTGCAGCATCTCCTCCTCAGGTTTTTCCCTGGAAATCTCCTTTACCTCCGGCTTATAGGCAGCAAAAGACTCTGCCAGAGGATCTTTCCCGTAAATAGCAGACGGAACCACCAGCAGAAACAAAAAGATCAAGAAAACAGAGCAAATCAGCCTTCCTGCTTTTTTCATATCTTCCACCGGAAGATTGGCTATCCTTCTGTGTTCCAGAATAAAACCTTCCAGCCCGCCTGTATAGCTGCAGAAAAAGCACACAAAAACATCTGCAAAAAACAGATAATAAACTGTATGCCAGAAAAAAGGCTGTCTGGTCACAACCCCTGTTATATATTCTGCCACAAACCACAGCCAGTGCAGGGGGCTGGGTTCATCCAGGATCGTGGGAATTTCCCAGATTTCCGGTTCCTTCAGGGCTTCTGCACCTGTTGGCATATCCTGAGCAGCTTTTCTCAGGCGGCCTTTTTTTATCCGTACATATCCCCGGATGACAAAAACAGCAATACTCAGAATTCCTGTGATCAGGGCTGCACTCCGGGGACGATTTCCTCTGTAAAGGATCTCCGCCACATAAAACAAAAGCAGTGATACAAAAGCACCTCCAGCCAGAAACAGTCCCAGCGAAGAAACCTTACGGATCATGACCCAGCTTATTCCAAGAGGCACCATAAGCAGCAGTGCTCCCCCTGAAAAAAGCAGTGCTTCTTTCCGGGAAAGCCCCTGCACATCAGCTCCCAGTGCATAAAATCCGGCAGCCATCAGTACAACATGTATCCAGACCATCAGATTTCGTACAGATTTCATTCTCTGCATCATACATGTACCTCCCAGCCCATGATCTGAAATCCTCTGCCCCTGCCTTTGGGGATTTCCTTTCCCGGAAGATAAGGCACCACCCACAGAAGCTGATTGTTACCTGAAGAAAGCTCGTTTACAGCCTGATACATTTCTTCTGTCTGGTTTTTGGAAATCAGGATATACGTACATCCTGTTCTCAATTTTTTTATTTCATCGCGCACAAGCTCACTTCCGCCATAAATCCACTGATCGTTTTTCAGGCAGGCAAGCTTCTGGTTCAGCCTGGCACAACGTCCTGCACCTGCCGGAAGAAATATATCCAGGGCTTCTCCTGTTTCCTGATCTTTCCCGTTACTTTTTATATGTACTTCCATTTTTTCCTTTACAAGTCTGGTACCAAGAGACGACACAATGCGGATACTTTCCTCCGTCACTTCCTCCTCGCGCAGAATATTCCGATCCTCCATATCCATAAGAATTGTTACCCTGATGCTGGTAGTTGCGTCGTACTGATTGACCATCAGTTTCCCTTCTCTGGCTGAGGTCTTCCAGTTGATGCGGTTCATGGGATCTTCTCTCCGATATTCCCGTATCCCTGCAAACTCAAAAGGATCTTCATAAAGACGGTTCCTGGACATCACCATACCTGACAGTGTTCTGCAGATCATCTGTATCCCTGTCACATCCGTCTGCCGCGGATATACATAGAGCTGTGTATGCTGAGGATATTCTTTATAAAAACTGTTCGCAAAAAGAAAGTCCCACCCGTTAACTCTGGCCTGATGTATCTCATAAAAACCTCTTTTTTCTGCTTTAAAAGAAAGTGATCTGGTAATCTGCTGATAAAACAGGAAAGAAAACATATCCCGTTTGTAGCTCTGATCCGTAACACTGGAATTCGCTTCGGATTCTTTGTCAAATCTCAGATTACGGCTCATGGCAATTCCAATTTCCAGCGCAGGAACCGGCAGCAATTTATTATTGGTCACTATCTCTTTTAAAATACCTTCCTCCCCTTCATATACCCATGAATCCTGAAAAGCCACTTTTACAGATAAGCCTTTTTCCCAGTTTTTTCTGTACACAAGTTTCTGGATTAAAAAAGCGGCCAGAAGACCTGAAAGCAATAATATTAGCATATGTCTACCTTCCTGCCCAGTTTTCCGTAGGTACAGCCACACTTTCCAGGATCTCCCGGATCACCGCCTTTGCCGCCCTGCCATCATCTGCCTGTATCTCCATACTCAGGCGGTGAGAAAGTACCGGAACTGCCACCTCTTTAAAATCCTCCGGCACCACGTATTTTCTTCCCATAACAAGCGCATGTCCCTGGACTGCGCGAAGAAAAGCCAGGGTACCTCTCGGGCTTACTCCTGCTGCCACCTTCCCATGTGCCCGGGTAGCCTGCACCACATTTACCAGATATCTTTCCAGCTCCGGATGAATATAAACCAGTCTGCATTCTTTTTGCAGATCACATATTATCTCCTTTTCACAGATCGCACCCAGTTCTTTCAGCGGTTCCTCTGTAACAAATCGGCGGATCAGTGCCAGTTCTTCTTCGGGATCCAGATTTTCCATGGAAAGCTTCATAAGGAAACGGTCCATCTGTGCCTCGGGAAGAGGAAAAGTTCCCAGTGTTTCCAGTGGATTCTGGGTTGCTATCACAAGAAAAGGCTCTTCAAGCTTTCTGGTAGTTCCATCTACCGTGATCTGTTGTTCTGCCATACATTCCAGAAGACTGCTCTGGGTCTTTGGCGTTGCACGGTTGATCTCATCTGCAAGCAGGATATTACAGAATGCCGGACCTTTTGAAAAAACAAACTCACCACTTTTTGCATACAGATAATTTAATCCTGTTATGTCAGAGGGCAGAAGATCCGGCGTAAACTGGACCCGTCCAAATTCTCCCCTTACAGATTTTGCAAGCGCTTTTGCAAGTACAGTCTTTCCGGTTCCCGGCACATCCTCCAGAAGAATGTGTCCGCCGGCTGCCAGAGCCGTAAGAACCAGCTCAACAGTTTTTTCATTTCCAATCATCACCCTGGAAATATTTTCTTTTAATTTCTGTAAAATCCCTGTGTCCATCCTGTGTTTTCCTGCTTTCTTGTATTTTAGTTTATCCGGAAGAGAACTTCCGATAGTTTTCTCTGTCATCTGCACCTGAAAATTATCCGCAACAGTTGCACCCGTCACTGCAAACCTATCCTAGCCTTCCGGTTTTCCGCAGCCTTCCATAAAAGCCGGTCAGGCTGAAAACGGTACTTTTTCCTGGTGTGATCCGTTTCTGTATGGGTTAGGTCATCAGTAACCGATCTTTATGTAATCTATCATACCATTTTTTCAGAGAAAATGCAGGAATTATCCTGAATTTTATCTTAAGATCTCATCAATTGTGGATACTGTGCTAAATGAACCTTTATTTTTTGAAATAATAGATTTTATTTTCTGTAATTCAAAATAATTCACATAACAGATCAGGGTTTTGTTTTCTCCTGCGATCACCCCGGAGGAATTGATAATGGTGCAGGTTTTATTCAGTTCCTCCTTAATCTCACGGATTATGGAATCCGGATCCTTAGTTATGATAGTCACCTGCTTAAGAGCCTCAAAATGATCTGTAAAGTGGTCAATGATAGCCGTTGCCACAATGTATACCAAAAGGCTTAAAAGCGCACTGTCCCTGTCCAGCAGTACAAACACTGCTGCATAGACACAGGCATTAAATGCAATCAGAATATAAGAAATACTGTAATCCTTGCCGGAATGGTTATAGATCTTTTTGACCACAATATTGGCAAAGATCTCAGATCCGTCAATACATCCGCCGTTTCTCAGGATCAGGGAAAGTCCCACACCCAGAATAGCTCCGCCAAAGGCAACTGCAATAAAATGCTCCGTATTCAGTTCAAAGGGGATTTTTTCAAAATAGGCCAGTCCTGCTGTATACACAGCAAAACCCACGAATGTTTTTGCAAAGAAATATTTGCCGATCAGAGCGATCCCGGCAACAAGAAATGGCAGGAATACCAGCAGTACACATAGTGACAGATTACAGCCGGTTATCTTACTTATGATGATGGCGATTCCGGCAGTGCCATAATCAATGGCATCATTGGGAAGCAAAATACATGCTACCGAAAAACTTGCCAGGATCGCCCCGGTTATGATCATCAGATACGAAAAAAGTGTTTTGATTTTTTTGTTCATTGATGCCTCCTCCTTGAAAGAATCTGCCTGTAAACAGTAACAAAAAAGGCCGTTATAATAGATTTTTCTATTGTAACAGCCTTGTTTTCCTGCTTTTGTAACAAATATATTATATTATGCTTCTTCT
>Ga0129312_1001487_pt1 | contig 13566 bp, 14 predicted proteins | sample O827metagenome_FD_94434 | JGI IMG/M metagenome (GOLD analysis project Ga0129312, IMG submission 94434) | Orangutan group fecal microbial communities from Wisconsin, USA - O827 metagenome | ecosystem: Host-associated > Mammals > Digestive system > Large intestine > Fecal | place: USA: Wisconsin... | reverse complement strand
TTTGTCCTAAAATGACTCAATGAGTAGGACGGGTGTGAAAGCTCCGAAAGCTGAAGAATCCTTATATTTCAATGCTTTTCGGGGCTTCACAAAAATTTTTTGCACCTGATTGACACAATCAGATGATCTGGGGAGAGTGGTGATCCCGAAGGAGATCAGGAGGACACTCCGCTTAAGGGAGGGAACTCCGTTGGAAATCTTTACGGATCGCGAAGGCGAGATCATTTTAAAGAAATACTCACCGATGATGGAGTTAAATGCGTTTGCGGCCCAGTATGCGGATGCGATGGCCCAGTCCACCGGTCTTATGGTCTGTATCACAGACAGGGATCAGGTGATCGCCGCAGCAGGAGGTGCAAAAAAGGAGCTGCTCCAGAAGCCGATCAGCAGACAGCTGGAAAACGTGATACAGGAAAGAGCGACGATCCAGACCGGAAAAGACGGACGGACATATATACCGGTTGCATTAGAGGATCCGGAGGGGATAACGGCACAGGTAGTAGCGCCGATCATCTGCGAGGGAGATGCGATAGGTGCTGTTATCATTATGAGCCGTGAGCCGAGAGCCAGATTTTCCGACGGAGAATTTCGACTGGCTGTTACGGCAGCAGGCTTTCTGGGAAGACAGATGGAAAGCTGAAACTAATTAAAAATAGTCGAGTCAAAAGTCGAATCAAAAGACTGAGCCAAAGGAAAGAACAAACGTAGCGTTTCGCGAGCTTTTCTGGTATACTGGACAAAAGAGCGGATGGAGGAAAAAGCATGTATACCTTTGAAGATTTAAAAGAGATCGTAAAGAAGCTGCGTGCAGAAGACGGATGCCCGTGGGACAGGGTACAGACCCATGAATCCATGAAGCGTTATCTCGTAGAGGAATGTGCGGAAGTGCTGGAAGCCATTGACAATAAAGACGCCGAAAATCTCTGTGAGGAGTTGGGAGATGTCCTGTATCAGATCATGATACACAGTGAGATCGAAAAGGAAAAGGGAGCGTTTGGCATCGATGATGTGGTGGACGGGATCTGCCGCAAGATGGTGCGGCGCCATCCGCGGGTATTCGGCGGCGAGGATGGGAAAAAAGCCCTTTCCTGGGAGGAAATAAAATCTCTGGAGAAGAAATCCGGGAAGTAAGCTGCGAAAAGACGATGAAAAGGCTCCGGAAAGACGATGAAAAGGCCCCGGAAAGACCGCGGAAAGGCCGCGAAAAGGCTGCGAAAAGGCCACGGAAAGATCAGCAAAGAAAACTGACTTGCCCTCTTGTGTTTTAGAGAAGGGAACGATATAATATATCTGATATATAAGATTTAAATACACAGGGAGGGGATTCCAATGAAAATCTATGATACTGTAAAAAAAGAGGAGATCGAGATCAACGACTATAAAGAGCTGGTTAAGATCATGAAGGATGGCCGTCAGGTAGATCTGTACCTGAAAGAAAAGAAGTCCGACGATATGGGATATCTGACATGGGATGTTGAGCACTGGTCCAGCGTCAGCGATACACGTTTTATTCGCTGCTATTCTCTTGAGGGACGTGTTCTTGGCGATTCCACAGGTCATAATATCTATGATCTGGACAATGATTTCAAGCCGGAAGAAGCAGCAAAGATCGAATTAAGCTAAAAAATACCGGCTTGACAAGGTATCGGAAAAGTATCGGAAAGCAGACGGCGGCACGAAAGAGCTGCCGTCTTTCTGACTCTATGGGAAATTCCTATGGAGCTCCATGCGATGGGGTTTATACCCTAGAAAATCCTTGACAAAAAAAGCAGAAGCATATATAAATGTAAGGGTATAACGCATGTATTCCGTCAGATACGGATCCGGCGATGCGTAAGTCAATTATTAGGAGGAAATTTCAATGAACAAGACAGAGTTAATTGCGGCAGTTGCAGAAAAGGCTGAGCTTTCCAAGAAAGATGCAGAAAAGGCTATTAAGGCTTTTACTGATGTAGTAGCAGAAGAATTAGTAAAGGGAGAAAAGATCCAGGTTGTAGGCTTCGGTACCTTCGAGGTTTCCGAGAGAGCAGCAAGAGAGGGAAGAAACCCGAAGACAGGCGAGAAGATGCCGATCGCTGCATCCAAATCTCCTAAGTTTAAAGCAGGAAAGGCCCTCAGAGATCAGGTTAATGCATAATTCACGCGGATTCCTCCTAAAATGCGTTTCGTATTGCAGGGGGAATTTATCTATATAAGGGAAATGTAAGGGAGAATATGATATGCGGCTGGATAAATATCTGAAGGTATCCCGGATCATTAAAAGAAGAACGGTAGCGAATGAAGCCTGTGACAGCGGCCGCGTAATGCTTAACGATAAGGTGGCAAGAGCCAGCGCCGAGGTAAAGGCCGGGGATGTAATAGAGATCGCCTTCGGCAATAAGTCTGTCAAGGTGCGTGTGACAAGTGTTCAGGAAACGATCCGCAAGGAAGACGCAAAGGAAATGTTTGAATATATTTAAGGTGAAGCGAGTTCTGTTCAGAAATGCAGCTCCATAAAGGAATAAATCCGGAAACCTCTTAATATACTGGATATAAAGTATATCAGGAGGTTTTTTTCATGGAAGAAAAGCTGGGACTTTCCCATCAGGTCATACTGCATAACAGAGAAAAAGGAAATCTCACCGGAATTTTAGATGTGATCTCTTTTGATGAAACGACGATCATACTGGATACGGACATGGGACTTCTTACCATAAAGGGAAAAGATCTCCATGTAAGCAGGCTCACATTGGACAAGGGGGAGATTGACATTGAGGGGCGGACAGACAGTTTGGTCTACTCTGCCAATGAAAGCTACAGAAAGGCCGGCCAGTCCTTATTATCCCGGCTTTTTAAGTAGGAGGGGAATATGAGCCTTTACATACAGCAGGAGGCCCGGCTGGCCGGTATAAGCTTTGTGCTGGGACTGGTGTTGATGGGAAGCTATGATCTTCTGCGGCTTTTCCGTTTCTTTGTGCCCCACAGTGATCTGTGGCGCGGACTGGAGGATCTGGGCTTCTGGATCTATTGTGCAGTCATGACCTTTTCTCTTTTATTTTATGCAAACAGCGGTATCCTAAGAGGTTATGTGATCATCAGTACCTTTTTCGGTATGTTTCTTTATGACAGATTTGTGAGCAGGAAGCTATTTGACCTTCTTTATAGCTTGAAAAAGTGGAAGATATGGATTAAAATGAAAATAAGACACGGGAAAAATCCGGAGAGTGGGAATCGATGATGAAAAATACAAACAGGGCAAGAAAAAGACAAAATAGAAACAGACTTGGAAACCAGTTGGCACTGGCAGGCATTATTGCCGTAGTGCTGAGCCTTGCTGTGGTCATTAATGTCAGCGCATCGTCCCTCCGGGAAAAGGATCTCGAATATCAGGCCCGTGAAGCAAGCCTGAATAAAACGCTTTTAAAGGAACAGGCCCGCTCCGAGCAGCTGGAGGAGTACCGCGTCTACGTTCAGACAAAGCAGTATGTGGAAAAGATCGCAAAAGAAAAGCTGGGTCTGGTCAAAAAAGACGAGATATTGTTTAAAGCAGAAGAAAACCGATAGAAAATGTCGTTATGTTTTTTTAGCGGAGCGTTAAGATCCGACAAATATTTCCCTCTGATCTGTTTATAATATGGTACGCAGGTTAGGAGGGATTTTTTGTGCTAAAAAAGCGGATGGTACATAAAGACATCACGGATATCAACATTTACACGGCAAAAAGGATCAGAGATATGGCGGAGTCCCTGAACGGGCTTGCAAAGACCTTTGGAAAGCTCAAGGGTGAGCCGGGACTGACAAGGGAAGACGGGATCGCCGCCCTGGAGGCAGCATCGGCAATGGTCTGCGGAGAATGCGGAAGCTGCGGGATAAGAAAAGAATGCAGACAGGAGCCGGAGGAGGAAAGCTATTTCCTTTATTATCTGCTGCGTACCTTTGAGAAAAAGGGCTGCGTGGAATACGAGGATATGCCCAGACGTTTTTTGGAAACATGCCGGAAAAAGACAGACTATCTGGGGCAGCTCAACCGGAATCTGGGCCGGGCGACAATGAACCTGACATGGAAAAACCGGTTTCTGGAAAGCTGTGATGTAGTTATGCTGCAGTTTCAGGACATCGCCGGTATTCTGGACGAGTTCTCCGCCCGGATGGAGCAGGCAGCCGATGTAACGTCAAAGTGGGAAGACGAGCTTCGGGCAGCGCTTCGCAGAAGAAGGATCGCCGTGGAAAATCTGCTGATCCTGCAATATGAGGAACAGAGGCGGGAGCTATTTATAACGGCCCGGATGACAAACGGGCGGTGCATGACAGTCAGAGATGCCTCCGATGTGATCGGAAAGACTTTAAAGAGCAGCTGGAGCCCGGCCCGGGACGGAAAATGGATCATAACCAGAAATGAGGCACCCTTCCGCTTTGTGGAAAATGGAAAGTACCGGATGCTGTTTGGCTTTTCCCGCGTTGCAAGAGAGGGAGAGGAGATCTCCGGTGACAGCTATACATTTAAAGCCGGACTGCCGGGACAGGCCATTATGAGCCTGTCCGATGGGATGGGGAGCGGAAGAACGGCCAATGAGGACAGCGAAAAGGTGATCGAATTAACAGAACAGCTTTTAGGAACCGGTTTTTCGCCCCGGTCTTCGCTGAAGCTGGTGAATACGGTGCTTTTGCTGAACGGACAGAATGAGCGGCCAGCCACCTTTGACCTCTGCCTTGTGGATCTTTATTCGGGAACGGCTGAATTAATGAAGCTGGGGGCCTGTGCCTCCTTTCTGTTACGCCGTGACGAGGTCGAGGTTCTGGAGTCGGGGCAGGTTCCGGCCGGCGTCCTGAATCCGGTCGAACCGGTGCTGCTGTCGAGAAAGCTGTGGGACGGAGATCGGATCATTATGGTGAGCGACGGGATATTAGATGCCATGCCCGGTGAGGAAAAGGAGGAGGTGTTCCGGGATTTCCTTTCAGGTCTGCCGCAGACAGGCCCGCAGGAAACCGCAGAGCTTATTATGACCTTTGCCCTGTCACTGGACGAAGGCCCTAAGGATGATATGACCGTTCTGGTCGGAGGAATTTACGGGAGATGATATGGTGGACAGCTTTGAGTTAAAGCGTCGGGTAAAAGAATTTATAAGGGAAAACAAAATGCTTGAGGAGGGAGATGGCGTTCTCGCTGCGGTTTCCGGCGGGGCGGATTCTGTCTGCCTTCTTCTTGTTTTAAACGAATTGAAGGAGGAGCTGGGGATCCGTCTGGCGGCCTTCCACCTGAATCACGGCTTGAGAGGGGCGGAGGCAGATCGGGATGAGGCCTATACGGAGAGGCTGTGCTGCGATCTGGAGGTTCCGTTTTATTCAGCCTGCGAGAAGGTCGCGGAATATGCCCGGGACAATAAGCTCTCGGAGGAGGAGGCCGGAAGGAAGCTGCGTTATCTTCATCTGGAGAAGACGGCAGAGAAGCTTTCCTTTAACAGGATCGCCGTTGCCCACCACAGGGATGACAATGCGGAAACAGTCCTGTTAAACCTGTTTAGAGGCAGCGGGCTTCGCGGGCTGTCCGGGATCCGCCCGATCCGGGAAAATATCGTGCGCCCGCTTTTATGCCTGTCCCGGAAAGAGATCATCGGATATCTTAAGGAAAAAGAGATCTTCTGGTGCGAGGATTCCACAAACGGAGAAAACCATTACGCCAGAAACAAAATACGGAATGAGCTGCTGCCGTGGATACAGTCCAATATCAACGAGGAGGCGGGGGAACATATCTTAAATATGGCGCTTTTGGCCTCGGAGGCAGATGAATACTTTGCCCATCAGGCGGATATGCTTCTTTCTGAAGGGCCCAAAACCAGAATACGGACAGAGGTATTTGACCGCCAGCCGGAGGTGATGAAAAAATATATCGTAAGGGCAATGGCGGCAGCGGCCGGAAATAAAAAGGACCTGTCTGCACGGCATGTGGAGGCGGTCTGCTCCCTTAAGGGCCCGGGAAAGGGAACGGAGGCATATCTTACGGGAGGGCTGAAGGCAAGACGCGGGTATGAATTTTTAGAGCTCCTGCCGGCGCTTTCCGAGATCAAAGAAAAGACGCTGGATAAAATTACAGTAAAAACCCGGCTGTTTCCATGGAAAAAAGACATGGAAATTCCGAAAAACCAGTATACGAAATGGTTTGACTATGATAGAATTAGGGATGCGTTATCTATCAGAGGCAGGGAAAATGGCGACTATTTCCTGATCGGGAACGGAAAAAAGAAGCTTCTAAAGCGATTTTTCATTGACGAAAAAATACCGGAATCAGACCGGGCCGATATTCCCCTTCTGACGGAGGGAAGCCATGTGCTGTGGGTGATCGGATACCGCATCAGTGAATATTATAAAATAACGGAAGATACAGTCAATGTATTGGAAGTGAGCATCTGCAAAGGAGAAGAAAATGGCTGAGGCAGTTCGTGTATTATTAAAGGAAGAAGAAGTAGAAAAAAGGATCTGCGAAGTAGCAGAGATGATCAACCGCGATTATGCAGGCAAGCAGGTTCATCTGATCTGTATTTTAAAGGGCGGTGTATTTTTCACCTGTGAGCTGGCAAAGAGACTGACGGTTCCGGTATCCATGGATTTCATGTCGGTATCCAGCTACGGCGGCGGTACAGAATCCTCCGGTGTGGTACGGATCATCAAGGATCTGGACAACTCCATCGAGGGAAAGGACGTGCTGATCGTTGAGGACATTATCGACTCCGGAAGGACTCTTGCTTATCTGATCGAGATCTTAAAACAGAGAAATCCGGCATCCATCCATCTTTGCACTCTGCTCGACAAGCCGGAGCGCCGTGTCAAGAAGCAGGTTAAGGTTGATTATGTGTGCTTTACGATTCCGGACGAATTTGTTGTCGGTTACGGTCTGGACTATGACCAGAAGTACCGCAATCTTCCGTATATCGGAGTAGTAGAACTGTAATAAGGAGGCAGCCAGTTGAAACAAAATCAGCAATTTCGCGGTTTGGGTCTTGTGGTGCTTGTGATGGCACTGATTCTTTTTGCGTCATCCCTGACACAAAAGGGCGGTCTGTTCAGCGAAGAAATGACATATCAGCAGTTTATGATGGCAGTGGAAAACGGAACCATCGTGAACGCGCAGATAAGGCAGAATCCCCAGACTCCTACCGGTCTGGTGGAGCTTTATCTGAAGGACGGGGATCGAAATGAGGTCGCGGTTTCCGATGTGATCGAGACCCAGAAGCTCTTAAGTGAGCACAATATAAGCTTTGTGGTGGAGGATGTGCCACAGGAAAATTTCCTGATTAGTGTGATCCTTCCGATCGGACTTTCCGCAGTCGTCATCATGTTCCTTATGATGTATATGAATGCCAGAGTCGGAGGGGGCGGCGGAAACTCCAAAATGATGAATTTCGGAAAGAGCCGGGCAAAAATGAGCCGTACTAATTCCGTGAATTTCTCGAAGGTGGCCGGATTATCCGAAGAAAAGGAAGATCTTGCGGAAATCGTGGATTTCCTGAAAAATCCGAAAAAATATACAGATGTTGGTGCAAGGATCCCGAAGGGTGTGATCTTAGTAGGCCCTCCGGGTACCGGAAAGACACTTCTTGCCAAGGCGGTTGCCGGAGAAGCGGGAGTTCCGTTCTTTTCCATCTCCGGTTCGGACTTTGTGGAGATGTTCGTTGGTGTAGGCGCATCCCGTGTCAGAGACCTGTTTGAGGAAGCCAAGAAAAACGCCCCCTGTATCGTTTTTATTGATGAGATCGATGCGGTGGCAAGACGGCGCGGAACCGGCATGGGCGGCGGCCACGATGAAAGGGAACAGACCTTAAACCAGCTTCTGGTGGAAATGGACGGCTTCGGTGTCAATGAAGGCATCATTGTGATGGCTGCGACGAACCGTGTCGATATTCTGGATCCGGCGATCTTACGTCCCGGCCGTTTCGACAGAAAGGTAGGCGTCGGAAGGCCGGATATTAAGGGCCGTGAGGAGATCCTCAAGGTTCATGCGGCAGATAAGCCTCTCGGAGACGACGTGGACTTAAAGCGGATCGCCCAGACAACGGCAGGCTTTACGGGTGCGGATCTGGAAAACCTCCTGAACGAGGGAGCGATCCTTGCGGCAAAGGCAGGCAGAAAATATGTGAAGCAGGCTGATATTGAGCAGGCCTTTATCAAGGTCGGTATCGGAGCGGAGAAAAAGAGTAAGGTGATCTCCGAAAAGGAAAAACGGATCACGGCTTATCATGAAGCAGGCCATGCGATCCTGTTTCACGAGCTTCCGGATGTGGGGCCGGTTCATACGATCTCCATTATCCCGACGGGAATGGGAGCTGCCGGATATACCATGCCATTGCCGGAAAAGGATGAAATGTTTAATACCAGAGGCAAGATGCTGCAGAACATTATGGTGGCTCTGGGCGGAAGGATCGCGGAGGAGATCATCTTTGATGATGTCACAACGGGGGCCTCTCAGGATATTAAACAGGCGACCTCCATCGCCCGGGCTATGGTAACACAGTACGGCATGTCCGAGAAGGTCGGAATGATCAACTACGGAAGCGATGCGGACGAGGTCTTCATCGGCCGCGACCTGGCCCATACAAGAAGCTATGGAGAAGATGTAGCAGCAGCTATCGACAGTGAGGTCAAGAGGATCATCGACGAGTGCTATGCAAAGGCCAAAGGAATCATTCTTGCCCATGAAGATGTACTTCATAAATGCTGCCAGCTCCTTCTGGAAAAGGAAAAAATCGGTCAGGAAGAATTTGATTCCCTGTTCGCTTAAAAAACAAAGGAAAACGGCGTTTGTAAAAAAGAAACACAACAAAACGCCGTTTTTTCTTTTGAAATATAAAATATACACAAAGATAAAAATCAAAAAGTAAATATACACAAAAATAAAATTACAAAAAAACGATGTTTGTGCACACTTATCCGGAAGTGTATGCTATATTACTACTCGTAACCCCCCCCAATACATTATATAGTTTTTGCTATACCCCATAAGAGACATAATACCTTTTCCGAGAGAAAGCCAGCGATTCCCCGCTGGCTTTCTTTCTGTAATTCTTTCTGCAATGACAAAAACGATTTAACCGAATCAAGTAAGTCCCCTGCTTCAATTGCGAAAAGCAATAAGCAGCGGGTGGGGACTTGCTTGTATCAGGAGTAGTGCAAGCTCCTTCTGATAAACTGCGGAGCAGTTATTCGGTGTAGAGCCGCGTAGCGAAGCGGATTGCGAATATCCGCTTGACTGAAGAAATTTACCGGAGCCGAATAAAATAAGTGCAAACAGACAGAAAGTTCTGTATAATAGTGGGAGATTGAGGAAAGGAGAAGCTGTTTTTATGGATAAGGCAGCACTGTTTTGTGATGAAACAGTCGGCTATCGGATTCCGGAGGAACCGGAACCGGGAGAAGCCGTGACACTGAAATTCCGGACGAAGAAGGACGATGCAGATCATGTTTTTCTGATCGTGCCGGCAGGAGAGAAAAAAACAGAATTGATAAAAACAGTAAGCCGGGGAGTCTTTGACTATTACGAGATCTCATACCAGCTGGGAGATGCCCCGGTATACTTTTATTTTGAAATACAAAAGGGAACGGAAACATGCTTTTATAATCGCCGCGGAGCGGTAGAGCAGAGCGAGGCTGCCGATGGCCTGTTTTGCATTACACCCGGCTTTCATGTGCCGGAATGGGCAAAGGGCGCCCTCATGTATCAGATATTTATCGACCGGTTTTACAACGGAGATCCGTCGAACGATGTGGTGTCGGATGAATATATCTACATCGGCTTCCCGGTAACGAAGATCGACTGCTGGGAGGAGGGCTTGTCTGTACTGGATGTGGATCGCTTTTACGGAGGCGATCTTCAGGGGATCCTCGATAAGCTGGATTATCTGCAAAGCCTCAAGATCGAGGTTTTGTACCTGAGTCCGATCTTTGTATCGCCCTCCAATCACAAATATGACTGTCAGGACTATGAGCATGTGGATCCTCATTATGCCGTGATCCTAAAGGATGCAGACGGACTTGTGGGCGCAGCGGATATCGATAATCTGCGGGCAGAAAAATATACGGTGCGGACAGCAGATAGGGATAATCTGGAGGCCGGAGACCGCTTTCTGGCAATGTTTATGGAGGAAGTCCATAAACGCGGCATGCGGGTGATCCTCGACGGTGTGTTCAACCACTGCGGTTCCTTTAACAAATGGCTGGATCGTGAAAAGATCTATGCACGCGCGGGAGGATACGAGCCGGGGGCGTATACGGATGAAAAAAGTCCGTACCGGAATTTCTTCCGCTTTGCGAATGAACATGGATGGCCGGATAATGACTCCTATGAGGGCTGGTGGAATCACAACACGCTTCCTAAGCTCAATTATGAGGGCTCGATGGAGCTTTATGACTATATCCTTAAAATCGCCGGGAAATGGCTTGCAGAGCCTTACCGGATAGACGGCTGGCGCTTGGACGTGGCGGCGGATCTCGGGCATTCCCCGGAGATGAACCACCGGTTCTGGCAGGATTTCCGAAAAACAGTAAAAAAAATAAATCCGGATGCCTTTATTCTTGCAGAGCACTATGGGGATGCGTCTTCTTGGCTTGAGGGAAATGAATGGGATTCCGTAATGAACTATGACGCCTTTATGGAGCCGGTATCGTGGTTCCTTACGGGTCTTGAAAAGCACAGTGACCGATTTGACGGATATCTCTATAAAAACGGCAGGGTCTTTATAGACTCCATGCTGAGGCACATGAGCCGCCTGCAGACCCCCTCATTGATGTCTGCAATGAATGAGCTCTCCAATCACGACCATTCCCGCTTCCTTACAAGAACAAACGGAAAGGTGGGACGTCTGGATTCCATGGGAGCAAAGGCGGCATCGGAGGGGATCGATTACGGAACCTTCCGGGCAGCAGTCGTGATCCAGATGACATGGCCCGGAGCACCGACGATCTACTACGGAGACGAGGCCGGCGTATGCGGCTGGACAGATCCGGACAGCAGAAGGACCTTCCCGTGGGGAAAGGAGAATCTTGAGCTGGCAGAGTTTCATCGCTATCTTACCGGGATCCGGAACCGGAACCGGGCATTCCGGACAGGCTCCTTTAAACCGCTCTTAGCAGACGGAGGAGTGATCGTCTACGCCAGATTTAACGATAGGGAACGAGGCATCGTGGTCGTAAACAGCGAGGAGAAGGAAAGAACCGTCCAAATCCCCGTATGGGAGGCGGAGGTCTTAGGAGAAAGTGTGACGCGGATCATGGAGACCGGACGGGAAAACTATAATGTAGGCCAGATGGAGCTTCCGGTATATAATGGAACCGTGACGGTGAGACTGGAACCGAAAAGTGCAATGATTTTGGAGAATAAAGAGGATGAAAATCTTGATGCGAATTTTTGATAAAAAAGCACTTGATTTTTAAGTGAGATTGTGTTATCATTTTGACTTGTCAGAGTGACAAGGGCGGATTCCCGAGTGGCCAAAGGGGACAGACTGTAAATCTGCTGCAACTTGCTTCGGTGGTTCGAATCCACCTCCGCCCACTTTTGACAAGCCCAGATAGCTCAGTTGGTAGAGCAGAGGACTGAAAATCCTCGTGTCGCTGGTTCGATTCCAGCTTTGGGCATTAGAGGTACTGGTGAGGATGACTCCGAGATATTATGGAGCTTCGATCCATAATCTCCGTTGCCTCTCATTACTTATATGCGATATGCGGGTGTAGTTCAATGGTAGAACACCAGCCTTCCAAGCTGGATACGTGGGTTCGATTCCCATCACCCGCTTTTTTATTTTTTAACGAGGGCGCCGCCCGACTGCCGGATCTTATAAGATCTGATGGTCGGGCGGCGCTCTTTTTTATGTGACAGGAAATTCCGAAGAATTCCCTGTCACATAAAAAAGGCACTAACGTGCCAAAGATGCGCACTTGCGCGAAGATGTAGATTGTCGCAAGCGACCGCGCAAGGCGCGAGAATGTGCCAAGGCACATTCTTTCTTGTTCTATAGGAATAACTGTACTACATTAAAGCGCAAAAACATAATTCCTATAGAGCAAAAAATCCCGAACATGTTTGAACTGTGCGCCGTTATTGTAAAAAATGACCAAAAAAAACATTATAAAGATATGTAAATAATAAACTTGACATATAATCATATATAATGATATAATACATATCATCATATAACACGAATAAAAATCAGCAATTAGCGAAAGGGATGGGAGGAATTTATATGTTTAAGTACATAATCAAAAGACTGCTATATGCGATTCCTGTATTTTTAGGAATAACATTTGCAATCTATCTTCTGATCAATCTGGCGCCGGGCGGCCCGCTTTCTGTTCTGGCATCTTCCGGAGAAATGTCATTGAGCGATCTGGAGGCCCTGAAGATTTCCATGGGACTGGATAAGCCGATCGTGGTGAGATATTTTATATGGCTCGGAGATCTGTTCCGGGGAGATATGGGAGTTTCCTACAGAACGAGTCAGGAAGTGAGCCTGATGATCTCCCAGAGAGTGATCCCATCCTTAACTCTGACCGGAACGGGAATCATCGGCGCGGTTCTTATCGGTGTACCCCTTGGTATCATTTCTGCATATAAGCAGAATTCAATCTGGGATCACATCAGTACATTTATTGCTTTTATCGGTGCATCCGTTCCGAACTTTTTCCTTAGCCTTTTACTGATCTATATACTGGCAGTAAAGCTGAAGCTGTTCCCCACCAGCGGCATGCAGTCCTCAGGACAGGCCGGAAATATAGCGGACTTTTTAAGACATCTGGCATTGCCGGCCTTTGTATGCGGGATCCAGCCGATCGGAAACTACATCAAGCAGACAAAATCAAGTGTGCTTGAGGTCTTAAATGAGGAATACATAAAGACAGCAAGATCGAAGGGACTTACCAATACAGTCATCGTTTTAAAGCACGCCTTCCGAAATGCGCTGATTCCGGTCGTAACGACCATCAGCCTTACGATCCCATTCCTGATCGGCGGTGCCGTTGTGACGGAGCAGATCTTTGCATGGCCGGGAATCGGAAGCCTTATGATCACCGCGATCACCGGACGTGATTATCCGGTCATTATGGGAGTCGCAGTGATGATATGCGGAGTCGTTCTTGTAGCAAACCTGATACTGGATCTTATTTATGCGGCGCTGGATCCGAGAATTAAATTTAAGTAAAGGAGGGGCGTCATGAAAAAGATATTAAGCAATAAATCAGTAAAGAAATTTTTGCACAATAAAAAAGCCATGCTGGGTCTGTTTATTGTTCTGTTCCTTGTTTTGGCGGTGACACTTCTTCCGGTATTTATGGATCTGGATCCCTATACGACAGATAGAGCAGCCGGATTTAATAAGGGCCCGTCAGCCGGACATCTTTTCGGTACAGATGATGTCGGACGTGACCTGTTTGCAAGACTTCTCTACGGCGGCAGGATCTCCCTGTTTGTCGGGATCACCTCAACGATCATTTCTGTTCTTGTCGGTATTCCGCTGGGACTGGTGGCTGGCTACTTCAGAGGTGCGGCAGAATCGATCATCATGCGTACCGCAGACGCATTTATGTCATTCCCGTCCATGGTAC
>Ga0129312_1001486_pt1 | contig 13567 bp, 11 predicted proteins | sample O827metagenome_FD_94434 | JGI IMG/M metagenome (GOLD analysis project Ga0129312, IMG submission 94434) | Orangutan group fecal microbial communities from Wisconsin, USA - O827 metagenome | ecosystem: Host-associated > Mammals > Digestive system > Large intestine > Fecal | place: USA: Wisconsin... | reverse complement strand
TTTATGCTAATTATACATTCGAACTTACCGCTTGTCACTCTGAAACTCCAGAATTTCAGCCTGTTTTTGAGCCTCCGTGGAATTTACTTTTACAAACTGAATTTACTTTTTCAATTCACTAAAAGGAAATATCCGAAGTTGCCTTCGGGCTTTGGCAGCATAAGGAAGCTGTCCGGTAATAGGAGGAATCCGTATTGCGTGCAGGCTACGTCCCAGGGACTCGATATAAACGGCTGCCCGATCAGACCGAAACCGCTGTGCTATGTCGATAGCTGGTACAAGGGCTTTGCTGTCCTCACAGCCTACAATGCCGGCACATACACTCCCGGCATGGAGAACCATATTGATATAGGTTCAGACCCGATTGAAGCGGCAGAGAGCATGTCAGAGCTTGTACGCAGCATGCTTAATAACTATGCTCTCATCACGCAGCGCATTACCGGAGACGGTGAACAGAAAAAGACCTTTGAGGAAGTCTATAACGAGTATTATATCGACAAGTTTGAGAAGTCCGGCAAGCACTACTCCGATTCAGCCGTTAAGGCAGCTACCAGCGCTTTCAAGAACGTAAAGCCGCTGCATGATAAGATGATCAGCGGACTGCGCTATGCCGATCTGCAAAAGGTCATTGACGATTGTCCGCTTAAGCATGCATCCCTTGAGCTTATGGTCACTCTGATCAAGCAGGTATTCGCCTATGCCGAGCTTATGGAGTATATCGACAAGGACTATTCTAAGCGTGTTTCGATCCGTAAGCCTGATGATGACGAGCACGGTGTACCTTTTTCAATCAATGAGATCAAGCAGCTCTGGGCGGACAAGTCTGATCCTACGGCGGAGATATTGCTTATCATGATATTCTCCGGGCACCGTATATCTGAGTATGATGTCGCAAAGATAAGCGTCAAGGAAGCATACTTCGAGGGCGGAGTAAAAACTGAATCAAGTAAGAACAGAATAGTTCCGATGCACTCGGCGATCATCCCGCTGGTCAAGAAGCGCCTCCGCAGGAACAAGCAGCTTATCGGCAGCCAGGGAAAATTGCGAAAAGATATCAAGGAGTATTGCTCAGCTCACGGCATGACTTTCCATACTCCTCATGATACCCGCCACACCTTTGCCATGCTCTGCGACAAATACGATGTCAAAGAGAACGACAAAAAACGCATGCTGGGGCATGCGTTTAATGACGTAACTAATTCTGTATACGGCCACAGGAGCCTCGAAGACCTTAGAACCGAGATTGAAAAGATAAAGGTCTCCGACTTCCTATGATTTGTTACTAATTTGTTACTAATGAAACTGTATTTTTGCTGATATTACTTCATGGTACTTTACAATAGTAAAGTGGCTAAAACGCCCATTCTACGCGGCTTACAGCCGTTTTTGCAAGCTATATAAGGCTCATTCTAAAACCACTATTTCTTTAGCTGAATCTTATCTTTTCGGTCATCCTTACGAATTCAGCATTGTCATGTGTCTTGGTAAACAGGTCAAGTGCCTTCTCGGCTGCCTCCTCAGGCTTCAATGAACCGAAGGCACTTCTTATCCTTCCGACTGCTGCCTGTTCCTCCTCTGTAAGAAGCAGATCATCTCTTCGTGTTCCGCTCTTAAGTATATCGATAGCCGGGAAGATACGCTTCTCCGAAAGCTTGCGGTCAAGCACAAGCTCCATGTTGCCTGTTCCCTTGAACTCCTCGTAAATAACATCATCCATACGGCTGCCTGTATTGATAAGTGCTGTTGCCAGTATGGTAAGCGATCCGCCCTCGCGGACATTTCTTGCCGCACCGAAGAATTTCTTAGGCATATGGAGCGCATTCGGATCAAGACCACCCGAAAGTGTGCGTCCCGACGAAGGAACAACAAGATTATATGCTCTGGAAAGTCTGGTTATTGAGTCAAGCAATATAGTAACATCCTCACCGTACTCAACGAGTCTGCGTGCTCTCTCGATAACCATCTCCGCAACTCTCTTATGTCTCTCCGGCTGCTCGTCAAAGGTTGAGAAAATAACCTCAACATTATCTCCGACTACCTCTTCCTTAATATCGGTAACCTCCTCGGGTCTTTCATCGATAAGAAGAATGATAAGGTGCATGTTTTTATCTTTTATTATGGACTTTGCCACCTGCTTGAGCAGTGTTGTCTTACCTGCCTTAGGCGGAGAAACTATCATTCCTCTCTGTCCCTTGCCTATAGGAGCAAGCAGATCCATGACTCTGAGCGGAAGCGGACTTCCCTCTCCGTCCTCTAATTTGATCCTCTCATTAGGGAAAATAGGTGTAAGCTTCTCAAAGCTCGGTCTTGTCTCGGCATCCCTTGCCGGATATCCGTTAATGCTTGTCACATAGAGCAAAGCGGCAAATTTCTCCGAAGCCGCCTTTATCCTCTGATTACCCTTGAGAATGTCTCCTGTACGAAGATTGAATCTTCTTATCTGACTCGGTGCAACATATATATCATTATCACCCGGGAGGTAATTGTCACTGCGGATAAATCCGAAGCCCTCCGGCATAACCTCAAGTATTCCGTTGACTTCTATGCCGGAATCAAGTGAATTAAGTCCACTTGGTCTCTGGGCATCTCCGCGTTCTTCCTGATCGGGTGCATAATCACGTCCGTACTGCTGATCGTCATAGCGTGATGCGCCTCTCATCTGCTGATCATCATAACGTGATACCCTTGCCGGCTGATCGTCGTAGCGTGAACCGCCTCTGTACTGCTGGTCATCATAGCGTGAAGCACCTCTCATCTGCTGATCATCATAACGTGATGCTCTTCCTGAGTCGCTGCTTCTTGAGGAATTCCTGTCCGGTCCGTCATTTACGGAATATCCGCGATCATAATCATCCTCCTGCATTACATATGAGTTCATGCGGTTATTATTTCTTGACTGCTGGAAATTTGTTGATGTTCTTCTGCCCTGCGATCTCTGATCGTTTCTTGATCCGGACTGACGGTAATCATTTCCGCCTCTTACACTCTTATTCTGCTGATAACGGAAATTATCTTCGCGGTAATCTCTGTCATCATAATCCTGCTGCCTTATGCCTCTCATATCCTGGGTATCATATGACTGAGTGCGTGAGCGGTTGTCCCTGACATCATAATCACGATCATCCATATCATAATTCTCAGGCTCATTATATGAAGGAATATCATATTCCTCACGTCTTACGGTTCTTACCGGCTTAACGGGAGTCGCCGAATTGCTAAGTGCCGAAGTACGCCTTGCAACAGGCTGCTCCGGATTATTAATCCTTGAGTTCACAGTTACTCGTCTGCGGGGCTCCTGCGCTTTATTATCTCTTTCGTCTGCAGCATCGGACTTATCAGGCTCGGTCTTTCCCTTGCTCGCTGTATTATCCTCGGCAGTCACAGCCTCCTCCAGAGTCTTGGCATCAGAAGCCTCACACAGCTTATCTATGATCTCGGACTTTTTAAGCCCGCTCACCTTGATATTCTGTGCCTTAGCCAGTTCTTTTAATGTTGTTACGGATAAAGTTTGTAGTTTTGCTCTCATAAGCACTCCCGTCTGTTGTTGACATTTCTGTTGTTTTATGGAAAAACCGTGGTTAACGCCTTGGATATGTCCTGATCCGGCTGTTGAATCACCGGAAATAATCACAAAAATATAAAATCAGAAATAATGATTCGTGATATTTATGATATCAAAATCTTCTATAAATAATATATATTGATGGCTCTCTCCAGATCGCAGAAAGCTCGATATGCTTTATTATAATACAATCTGCGTATTTGTCAAAATAAAGCTTTTAAAGAAACTTTTACATTAAGATAATAAAAATCGTGCTCCGGCACATTCTCACTCCGGATGCGGTCATTTGAGACAATTTCCGCCTTCACGCGAGTCAAGCATCCCGGTAAGCATTTTTAATACATAGGACGCAATTTCCTATGTATTAAAGAAAACAGCCTGATGAGATACCACATACCACATACGGTCATTCATCGCATAAAAGCACATAGTATCTCAAAAAGGCTGTTTTGGTTTTAACTTTTACAATAACATGCAGCTGCTCATGATACGGCAATTATGACAAAATACTCATAAAAAATCCGTTTGCAAGATAACAGCCTGCTATACATGCCACAACACATGCCAGTACCTGCAGCAGAGGGAAAGTCGTCTCCGGCGCCGGTGCTTCACTTATGTCAACATGATTACGCTCTCCGTACGGATCGTTTGAAGTAGGCTTGTCATACTCAGATCTCTTTATACCGGCATGAGCACATTTGAATCCGCAGGTAGCACATCCGCCCTGACATCCTTCCGGTGCATCCGAAGGCGGCTGATATGTTGTCTGCAATGCATTCTCCTTGATAGACTGTATGGCATACCAGAAAATATCGTGATATTCCTTCTCCGGCTGTTCCTGCTTGATCTCGGCCTTTTCTGCCGCTGCATCTGTATTTATCTTCTTTTCTTCCATCATAATACAGAAGCTCCTTTCATAAGCTTAAATAATAGCAAAACAGTATCCTTGTGTCAAATCAAATGCACTTGAAAGCCGAGATCAAATAGATTACATTTTAAGCGTTGGTTTCATTATTACGATTTTGTACAAACAAAGGTTTTTTTAATATGGCTGTTTCCGTGATTTATATAGATATGGATGGTGTCCTTGCCGATTTTGACAGAGGAATCGTCGAGCTTTGTCACATTGAAAAGCATGATCAGGAAGATCAGGACGATGTTAAGATCGACGCTATGTGGGATGCCGTAAGGAAGGTCCCTCATTTTTATGACAGACTGGAGCCTATGCCGGGTGCACTCGATATGTTTGATGAGCTTAAACATATTTCCGGCGGAAGAATAGAGATACTTACAGGGCTTCCCAAGCCGTGGCGCAATATTCCTGATTCCGCAGCCGACAAGATAAAGTGGGCACGCAGATATTTTTCAGACTCTATAAAAGTGAATGCCGTTATACGCGAGGATAAGATCAAATTTTGTACAGGACCTTCCGATATCCTCATCGACGATCTACGAAGCAATATCAATGACTGGATACAGCACGGAGGAACAGGTATACTATACCGTTCCCCCGAGCAGACTATATCCGACATAAAAAACTTAGCCTACTGAAAGCTTCAGTACACTTGCCTTAGTGCTCTCTGACATAAACGGAAGGCATATATCATTCTCACCTTCTCCTATAAGCAGATCCTCACCGCTTGGGCTTATCAGCATTGGATAGGTTTCGCTCATATAATAAGGTCCGTCCTTGACACCGTAGCTTTTGCCTCCGACAAGTGACAGACTGATCGTCACTAAGCTCGGTCCGTCAATTTCTGTTTCGATAGTCCAAAAACCGCTCCACATCTCTTCGAAGTCATCTCCGTCATCATACATCCAATCCAGATCGACCGTGCCTCCGGTTTCATCTTCCGGATAGAAGCAGAGTGAGAAAAATGCATTGCGATCCGACTCTCCTTCAGTAGTATTTACACACCAGCTCATACCTGTTCCCTGTGAGCCCGCAAGTCCTTCTGCGGTCATTCCGCACCAGCCGTCAGCCAGCCATGGCTTCAGCTCTGACGGTGCCGTTTGCCAGGTATATTCGGTAAAGTCCCACAAGCGGGATGCTCCTGTTTCCGTCATGCAGGGCGCAAGATATGAGTTTGAATCCATAGACGGATCCCACATGCAGGTATTTCCGTTGTTGTCTGTAATGATCACCTGTGTATCAGATTCGTATGCAACTCCGTCAAGATTCGCAAAGAGCAGCACAGGCTCACCGCTCTCGGATCTGTAGATCACATCTGTAACATCATAGGAGCGTGTTTTTTCATTCCACTGCACACGGTTTATGGCAAGCGTGGCATTTTCATCAACAGGCACTATACAATACAGAAATCCCGCAGCTCCGATAATATGTTCCTTGTCGATTTCGGTAATAAATGGGTATTTAAGGAGCATTGCCTCGTTATTTTCCCATAGCCATGCAGGAAAGCCTGTATCAAAGCCTTCATCAAACAAACCACCGACATAACCGAGCTGCGCAGCACCGAACATGATATCCTGAATATCCATCGTATCCCTGAGCCATATAAGTGAATTCTGTCCCTCAACAGATCCGATATGCTTAGTTGAATCATTTTCCGCATTTTTATATTTAGGAGCATGCTCACTCATGCTGCTCCTTAATGCATTGTCCTCTGATATCTTTTCGTTGTTCTCCTCAACTGTTTCGATGCTTTCGGCAGCCGTTTCCGATACAGCAGAGCTGTTCTGCCGGATTTTATTACAGGCGCAGAGGGACAGCACCGAAACCAACACCGTAAATACCGATATCAGGAGTTTTATTGTTCTCTTCATAATCTGTTCCTTTCTAAAAATATAGTATTTTTTCGCTGCTGTAACAATGCTTGCTCTCACACACAATACACATATGGCTCCCGCCCCTTTTGGGGACGGGAGCTTTGCTCATTGTTTTTTATATTATACAATACTTTTACTGGATTTGCATATTACTGATAATGATATCAGGCATGGTACCCTCAATGCATTCCATCTTAACCAGTCCGATAGACAAGGCTCTGTTGTCATCTATCTGTGCTATGTACTCGATCCAATCATATCCTATATTTTTATAGCTGCGTGCGTGGAATGTGATTCCTCCTATGACCTTATCATCAAGATCCTTGTAATTTTCAAACTTGTCCTTGTAGTAATCGAACTTCTCTATATTTTCCCTTACATCGAATCTCATGAAGGCTGCACCGAATTGACCCGGATCATCACTTTCAACAAGCTTTTTGCCTGACTCATCGTAAGACCATCCCGATTCCGGTATCTTTGTTGTGATCTTAACAGCTTGCTCCGGATGAGAATACGGTTCTACTACAATAGAGAAATCCTTCATTGCGGCATTTGCGGATGCTGACTTATTACGCTCTGCTTCCTCAGCCTTAACCGCATCAAGATAATTTGCAATAGCCTCATTGCCGGAGAATCCGCTTGTATTATATGCGCTCACCTTATATACTCCCGAATCTTCCTCTTTGAAGTTGACATAGATAAAATGTGAACTGTCTTCTTTGGATATCCACTTGTAATAACGGTAGTTCGCCTTCATATGATCGCTGTACTCTTCCTTGACAAACTTACCATCAACACCGAAGTAAGCTGCAAGCTCTTCATATGTGGTATCGAAAATAGTGTTATTGACCTCGTTCATCCAAACGTAGCCCTTCTGAACTTCTTCCTCGCTCACAAGTCCGTCTCCATCAGGTACATTTCCGCTTGTATTACCTGTCGGCTTATCACCCGTATCCGATGCAGCAGCTGTATTACCATCGTCTGCAGAAGCTTCTCCTATGCTGCCCGGCAAAGCCTTACCGGCTTCGATCAGCGGAAGATACCAGTCACTGTAGCTTGCAGGCTGCATATCCGAATCAACGTCATCCCAGGTTGTTCCCCATGGGCGAAGATATATCTCATAGTGGAATTCATCTTCACCGTTTTCATAATCTCCGTCTATGCAGATCATATCATCATAATCAAGCAGTCCCGGATCCACTATCCAGTCGGCATGTTCAAGTTCAACATCTGTGAACCAGCCTCCCTCTGACATCATGGTACCGTGTTCTCCTGTACCTGCCTCATTAAGGCTGACTGCTGCTGTGACCATAGGATCATCCTCGGTATAGTCCTCATCCCAAAGAGTAAGCGTACCCTGATAGTCTGCCCCTATGTCGATAACTCCGCATATATCCATCCATATATTGGCAAAATCACTGTAGGAATCCGAGCATCCGGTCATCTTCCACACGCCGTACCATGAGCCGTTCCACCAGTCAAGAAGTTCATCATCACTGCTGCCTTCGCTTGGCTCTATTTCAGCTGCCTCTTCACGGCTTAAAGTAGACGGATCGATAGTTATCTTGCCGTTCTTTGTGCCGAATATCTCCTCAAAGGTAGCTTCTACCTTGCTTGTTGTATTCTTAAGTACAAATGCGGTTTTGATCTCAAGCGTATCGCCCGGCTCAACATCTTCAAACTGACTTCCGATAACGGTTTCAAAGCTGTCATCATCGGTAAATACGACTGCAACCTCCAGATCTTCACCGTCCTGTATAAGTGTTTCTGAAACAGACCAGAGATATGATGCTGTTTCCTTGCTGTTATTTGTAAAGTCCAGAGTCAGTACTATGGCATCGTTTCCGTCGGAATCCTCCATGATGCTCGCTCCCTTATAGAGGAGTTCGTAGTCTCCGAGCTTCATTAAATTATTATCTGCTTCCTTACCTTTACTCTTTCCGCAGGCGGCGAGACTGAATATCATCAGAAACGCAAGCAGCAGGCAGAGGATATTAGTTGTTCTGTGTTTCATAATTTCCTCCCGTTATTTCTTTCTGTTGTCTATCTTATATTTATGCCCACGGATCTTCCGCCGCAGGAATGCGTATGCCGCTTAAAATACTTGAGTATTCCCAGAGGAACCATTCACCTGTAGACTCTTTTTTACGCAGTTTCATAGGTCTTGCCGAATCCGCACCTGTCGTCTTAAGGAATACTCTCAGATAACCCGGTTCAACATCCTGAGGTCTCGGATCTTCCGAGACATTCAGAACATAAGGCACTCTCGGCTTATATCCGTTCTCCGGCGTTGCTCCCTCAAAATATGCAAGCGGAAGGTAAGCTTTTCCGCGAAGCCTGTCTCCGAGAAACTGTGTATCGTAAGGTGTCATCGGCTTTGGACCGCGCAGCCGATTCATTGCGGCTGTGCCTGCGTCCTTATCTTTGTCAAACAAAGCCAAAGCGCAGAGGAACAATGCGCAAATGCGCTCCGGCTGTTTTCCGGCAGCCGCAAGAGCCTCAAACTCCTGCAAACTTTCCGGTATTTTCTGAATGGTTACCTGCATAGAATCACTCCTTTCTAAAGTGGTTTATCATATACTACAAGTTATCTATTTGCATTAGACTTTATTTGCAATGCCCCGTAGACATACAGACCGGGCACTAATAGATTAAGCGCCAAACTTGTGATGTTGAAGTCACCGCCGCCAATCAGGCCGATTATCATAGAGATTATACTCAGAACCGCGATCACAATTCCCCATGTTACACACTTCCCGGCGATTTCAGGATCCTTGCACGCCTTGAGACCTTTGATACCGGCGATAATCTGAATCACAGATGAAATCGTCACAATAATTGAGCTGGCATAAAGGAGCCCCGCCCCTTCTGCACTCCCTGAAAGTGCCGCCAGAGCACTGACCCCGAGGATTGCGATTACCCCTGCAATCGCAGCTATGATACCGCCTATGATCATCAGTATCGAAGTGATCTTCAAAAATTTCTGTCCGCTGTTACTCATTTTCATTTCCTCCTTTAGTGAAAGAAACGGTATTCTTAAATCTACGTAAGAATTCCGACAATACTGCCCTTTTCGTTCAGCTTTTCTGCACATTGTTTACACATATCCAAATCCTCGCATACCATGAAGCAGTCATCACATACCCATCTATGACAAATCGGACATCTGCTGAACAATTTTTCTCCAGCCATCGATGCCTTCTGCCGCGCTTCTTCTTTTTCTCGCTGATGAAGTGCTGCATAGACTACTTTCTTTCCTTCTGTAGCAGGTGGAATACGGGATTTTGAAAAAGTAATGCCCCGGCTTTTCCAAACCTTACCGCATTCTTCGCAGACAATGGAGAACTGAAATTTATCTTCTGTTGAACAATCTGTCAGCATATCCTGTAAATCCCTCTGCACGTTTTAACCAACCCCTTTCTGAAAATATTTCGTGAACCTGCTGAACGACTCATTCTTTGCTTTAATGCCATCATATAGACTGAAAAATCAAAAATATATGGTCCCCGGTCTACTTTTAGATTCCAAAAAGAAATAGTAGACCTGGACTACCATGCAAAAAGCACAAAAATCACTCATGATTTTTGTGCTTTTTGCCTTATTTATTCACTTATCTGTCTCTGCTTCCGAAATGTCTGTTTTAACATCCAGCTGAAGCTTTTCAATTAAGTCACATCTCCGAAAGAGATCCAGATACATCATCAGTTCCTCATTAGATGAGATCTCCAGCTTTCTGTAAATATTACCATTATGCTTTTTTACAGTACTCATACTGATACATGCTGCCGTCGGTATCTGTGACACCTCATAGCCATTCATGTAATATCGTAAAATATTATACTCTGCATTAGTCAACGTTTTGACGTTCTGAGCAAAATGTTCAAAGAGATCTGCCATATTTGGCGGCAGTTCGCCTGCCTCCGGTGTTTTTCCTCTTTCCGCCAGCCATCTGTAAAGCTCCTCCAACTCTGAAAAGCTGTATTTGCCATCTCCGCTCTCCTGTCCATTACGAATATCCTGAAAGCCCTGAAGAATCGGTCTGACAAATTTTTTTGACAGCATCCATGCAAGTGCAATCATAATAAGAACAAATCCTGTTATAATCCCCATCATGCATGCTCTGTTTTTCAAAATATACCGGTCGCAGCTTTCCCGCGGAATCAGTACCGCAACTGCCCAATCCTGTCCACTGCTCCCCGGTATATCCAACGGCTTCTGAATCCCATAATAATCACACTTTGAAGAACGATAAGTACTATAATTGGTGTTCTCTGCTATGATGGACATGCTTTCGGCATTTCCAAGCCATGAGCCTTCCGTATTTCCTGTCATGCCCTGATCCAGTCTTAAATTTCCTTTTTCCACAGGTGCGATAGCAGTAATCATAGACCCATAAGGACTGACTGCTGCAGGATATTCCAGTCCGAAATGAACGGCATTCAGCTCGATCCCACAATCTCCCAGAAATTCGCCGGTTTCTGTATACATCGGTATCAGAAGCAGGATCACATCTTCCCAAGTGTTTTTTAAATTCATGCGGCTGATCCAATAATAACCGGGTTCAGGCTGCGCAGAGCTCTCTTTCAATGTCTCATACCCCGGAAGCTCTCCTGTATCCAGTTCCATATTCCAGCGATTATGCAATTCCAGCCCGTTTTCGTTGGCAATTTCTGTATTTCCACGGAAAAGGATGGTTTCCGGACTTAAGATCACATTGCTGCTCACATTGATCAGACGCAGATAAACACCACACCTTGACTGAGCAGCTTCCGGGATCTGAGTATTAATCGTTGCATTTACCAAAGCAAACGCACCGCTGCTTCTCCCCAGACGAATCGTTGTATTAAGTTCTGAATACATCATTTTCTGTATTTCCAAAAGCAATTCCGGCCTGTCGTTCAAATCAGAAACCGACATTTCTTTTTCATCCAGATAGTCCTCTATATTCTGTCCCAGCTCTCTGGAAAGCTGCAAGCCGTACCCTGTGTAAGTATCCAATTCCTCCGAAACTTTATCGGATACGGAGCTTAACTGATTCTCCATAGCCTGTGTAATCTGCATCTCCGCCTTCAGTGGTCTGCCGATTGCCGTTAAAAGCAGCAAAAGAATGCCTGAAGCTGCCAGTATCAGGCAGAGCAGATACATCATCAGCTTTCTATGCATCGTAACCTTATGATTCAAAGACAAATTCAGGATTTTTTCAAGTTCTTTCAATGTGTTTGCCATGGTACTCTCTCACTTATCTATTTGGGAAGTAACGCCTTCACATTTTCCAGTGCCTCAGACTTCAGTTTTTCCACATCTTCTTCATCCTGCCATCTGCTGTAAGCTGTGCGAAGCTTGCTGCGGACATTTTTTTCAAAGGCCTGCTCTAACTCCAGATAATTGTCAAGCTGCGGTGCTGTATAAAATTGATAAGAAGATTGTGTTTTCAAAAATGCTTCATAAAGACTCCTGTACTTCGGATCTTCCAGAGTCTCTGCAACCTCCGGCAATATCTTAAAGGCCGCTTCTGTTACCGGCATATATCCTACGCTGGTCACAAAGCGTACATTCATCTCCGGTTCAGTCAGCCATTTCAGAAAAACTGCTGCTGCCCGTTCCCGTTCCGGTGTTGATTTTACCGTACAGAAACCTGCACCTCTCTGCATAACCAGCCGCTCCCCATTTTCAAAGCAGGGTACCGGTCTTGCAATGACTTCGATCGGTTTTGATGTGTTGTCCGAGTATGTCACAATATCCTCATAGTAGAGAACGCTCGCCGATGAAGCCACGCTTACCACCGATTCTCCGGTCCGAAGCGGTTCTGTTGCATATCCTTTCTGCAGCCAGATGCCGCCCTGAACGGCAGCATCTGCGTAGGGCTCCCAGACTTTGGAAAAAGCGTTTCCATAGGCTATCTTATTCCCTTGGAAGAAATCCTCTCCCAAAGATTCCACGCCTACCTGGAAATAATTGAAATGATAGTCGTGGACGAAAAAGGCTTTTCCATCTCTCGGTACTTCCGGTGTTCTGGCATCTGTCCACTGGTAATATGCTTTAGACAATTCAAAAAGTCCTTCCCAGGTATCTAACTGATCCAGCGTAGCTCCGGTATCCGCTGCGAACCTGTCAAACAGTGTTTTATCAATAAACATAATTTCTGTTGATTTTGCCACGGGAAAAACAACCAGGCGGCCATCAATCTCTCCCTCCTTCAGAAAGGCCGGGATATAGTCAGACAACTCCTCTTCACTAAAATAGCCCCTGTAATCCACCAGAATATCTGAATCCGGCATAGCCAGAACGGTCTTTGGATATGATATAAACATATCCGGGAGTCCGGTCGTTCCCGGTTCATGATTGGCTGCCCGAAGCACCGCATCATGGATATTGTTCGTGTTTGATACTACAGTAACCTGAAGCTTTATCCCCTCTTTGACACCAATCGTTTCGTTGAATTCTTCAATCAAGTCATTGAGCGGCGAATCCGTTTGTCCGCCATAAACATGCCAGACCGTCAGTGTTACAGGCTCTTTCTTCCCTCCATTTCCTCCACAGCCCGTCAGCATCATAAGACCTGTCAGTGCAAGAACTCCTGCTGCATAAATCCAAGGCTTTTGTTTCTTCATTCACTCTTCCCCCACTTACAGTGCATCAATAACCGCAGACAAATAGCTGGAAGAAATCGATCCATAGATAAAGTTATCTATCAGACCATCTTTCTTTGCCTGCCGGACCCGGTCTGCCAGCTTTTTCTCAGTATTTTCATCAACTACCAGTGCAATTTTGCAATCCGGATTCTGTTTTCTTAGCTCGTCACGAATTTTCAGCCGTTCCTCAAGCTTCCATGGCACATATGCGGTAACTTCCATGATCAGAATATTTGCCAGTGTGGCATTGCATAGTTCCACAGTTTTATCCGGATTTTCACTCATAACCGGGTCAAAATCAGAATCAAATCTACGCAATGCTTCCGCTACTGCATCTGCAAATAAAGCATTCTGCATATCAAGCACAACTCTCCGCAAAATTTTCACCTCCGAAATTTCTGATTATACTCGCATTATATCGGAACATTTTTTCTCTTTCCCTCCCCATAAGGGTAAACCTTCCTTAAAAAATAGGCTTTGCCTATTCAACTCCCCCTGCCCCTCAATCTTGAGGGGTAGTTTTCTTTTTTTATCTTTTGTTGCATAATGATGGTATGAATATTCTGCAAGAGATCTTTACCGATCA
>Ga0129312_1001483_pt1 | contig 13599 bp, 12 predicted proteins | sample O827metagenome_FD_94434 | JGI IMG/M metagenome (GOLD analysis project Ga0129312, IMG submission 94434) | Orangutan group fecal microbial communities from Wisconsin, USA - O827 metagenome | ecosystem: Host-associated > Mammals > Digestive system > Large intestine > Fecal | place: USA: Wisconsin... | reverse complement strand
GATGTAGGGTCCGTGCTCCGTTTCTTTCATCGGAAAGGAGAGGAAATCACAGTAATTGCACTTTCGTGCGCAGAATGGGATGTGGATGTACAGCTCGAGCTGCTGATGGTCGTTTGAATCGATAATCTTGTTGTCCAACATGGTTTTCTCCTGAAAAATCTAAAGAATAATGTAACATAAGCCCCGGATTTCTGCAATTCACGTTCATGCACATAACAGCCATACAAAAAAGACATGCGCGTGCATGTCCTATTCTCCTTGCAATCTTTCCTTTGAAGGGGTATGATCATACACATATTTTTTGTTGGGAGAACGTGGCCTTTTGCACGCTTTCACGCGTTGCTGCGAAAAAGAACGGCGGACTTCCTGTATTAAAGAGAGGTAAGAAAGATGACAGTAGCACAGATCGGAATGATGGTAGCCATGGTCCTGTACCTGGTCGGCATGCTCTTCATCGGATTCAAGGTATCCGATAAGAATGCGACGGCGGGAGACTTTTTCCTGGGCGGTCGTTCCCTGGGCCCCTTTGTGACGGCGATGTCGGCAGAGGCGTCGGATATGTCCTCCTGGCTGCTCATGGGCCTTCCGGGCCTCGCGTATCTCAGCGGCATCTCGGATCCGGGCTGGACCGCCATCGGTCTCGCACTCGGTACCTATATCAACTGGCTCGTCGTTGCGAAGCGTATCCGTATCTATACCGAGGTCAATGACTCCATCACGATTCCGGAGTTTTTCTCAAATCGTTATAATGACCGGAAGAAGATTCTGACCCTGATTGCGGCGGTGGTGATCGTTATTTTCTTTATCCCGTATACGGCGTCCGGCTTTGCTGCCTGCGGTAAGCTCTTCGGCAGCCTCTTCGGTGCGGATTATCATGTGGCGATGATCGCAAGTGCCTTCGTTATCGTCGGCTACACTTCTCTCGGCGGATTCCTCGCGGCGTCAACCACGGACTTCATCCAGAGTATCGTCATGTCGCTCGCACTTCTGATCGTCCTCGTCTTCGGTGTGCACAGAGCGGGTGGTTTCGCGGCCGTTCTTCAGAATGCATCCGGTCTCAGTGGCTACCTCGATATGCTGCTGGTGTATGATCCGACGAGCGGGACCTCCAGCCCATACAGTCTCATCACCATCGTTTCGACCCTGGCATGGGGCCTCGGCTACTTCGGTATGCCACATATCCTGCTTCGTTTCATGGCGATCGGCGATGATAAGAAGCTGAAGCTCTCGAGACGGATCGCTTCCGTATGGGTGGTGATCTCGATGAGCGTGGCGATCTTTATCGGTATCGTCGGCCTCGGTATGACGGCGGCCGGTGCGATCCCGAGCCTCGGCGGCAATCAGTCGGAGACCATCATCGTCGAGATCGCGAAGCTGCTTGCAACCCATGGTCTCCTGCCGGCACTGATCGCCGGTGTCGTCCTGTCCGGTATTCTGGCATCGACCATGTCGACCGCGGATTCCCAGCTGCTCGCAGCGTCGAGCTCCATCGCAAACGATATTCTGACCGATGTGCTGCACATTCATCTCGATGAGAAGCAGCTTCTGTACGTGGCGCGTGTCTGCCTCCTGATGATCGCCGGCCTTTCCATCGGTATCGCATGGAATCCGGACAGCTCGGTTTTCCAGATCGTATCCTTCGCATGGGCGGGCTTCGGTGCTTCCTTCGGACCGGTCGTTCTCCTCGCACTTTTCTGGAGACGCTCCAACAAGTATGGTGCGACCGCCGGTATGATCGCGGGTGGGTTCATGGTCTTCTTCTGGAAGTACAGCATCCGTCCGCTGGGCGGTCTCTGGAACATCTATGAGCTGCTTCCTGCCTTCCTCGTGGCGATTCTCGTGAACATCCTCGTGAGCCTCGCGACGCCGGCACCGAATGCGGAGGTGACCGCGGACTATGATGAGGTTCAGAAGCGCATCCGGAATCGCTGATACAGTATTCCATAAATTGAGACTGGGCCAATGCTTCTGTCGTGCTATAATGGTGGCACGCGAGGCATTGGCCTTGTTTTGTTTTCGGAAAATGAAACGGGACACGATGATGTGACGAAGGAGGCATTGGCCTCCATATAGGAAGAGAAAAGGAACGATGGCGTACGGAAAGAAAGAGTCGAAAACGGAATATCTGGCACTGAATGAGGATCTGAAGGCGCTTCGCTTTCGGCCCTGCTACCTGCTCTACGGTTCGGAGGAGTACCTGAAGCTTTCTTATAAGAAGCAGTTCCGTGCGGCCTTCGGCGGCGAGGAGGGGATGGCCTATACGTTTTATGATGGTGCACCGGATGTGCAGGAGCTGATCGATCTTCTGAATACGATTCCGTTTACCTTCGGAGAGAACACGGGGCGGCTCGTGATCATCAGCGGCAGTGAATGGTTTAAGAAGCCGGCACCGGAGAAGCTGCTGCACTATCTCGAGGATAGCGGGCACTACCCGGATACGGCGCATCTCATGTTCATCGAGGGTGAGATCGATAAGCGCAGTAAGCTCTATAAGCTTGTGCAGAAGAACGGCTTCGCCTGTGAGCTCGGGGAGCAGGACCGCGCACAGCTCGGTCGCTGGGCGGCGCGGTATCTTACGATGGCGGGGAAGAAGATCCGGAATTCGACGATGGAGCTTTTCCTCGATAAGACTGGCACCAGCATGGATAACATCGCTTCGGAGATGGAGAAGCTGATCGCCTATACTGGTGTGCGGGACGTCATCGAGGACCGTGATGTCGAGGCGATCTGCTCGCAGAATGTCGAGGATCGTGTGTTTGACATGGTGTCTGAGATGGGACTCGGACATACGAAGAAGGCGCTTCAGTACTACCGGGATCTGCTGACGCTGCAGGAGGCACCGATGCGTCTTTTGCATCTCATGCGCCGGAACTTCAATCAGCTGCTGCTCGCACGTGAGGCGATGGACAGGGATATGAGCGCCCAGGAAGCGGCGGCGTATGTCGGTGTGAGTCCGTGGATCTACCGGAAGCTCACGGATCAGGCGCGGCAGTACTCACGCCATGGCATCGAGGACTATATCCGACGCTTCTATGAATATGATGAAGCCATCAAGAGCGGAAATCTGACGGACCAGATGGCCGTCGAGCTGCTGCTCACCACGTAAAGCTTAGGGGGCCCGCCTGAACAGTCACCGACACAGGATGCGCGACAGAAAAACGTAAGTTGACGGTTTTTCAGATCTGTATTATGGTTCATATAGTAAACGTGCACAAAGTGGTGATTTCCGGCGGAAAAACCGCAGATTTTGCCGGCGAAGTGCACCCGACTCCCTTATTTTCAGGAGGAAAAGGATGAAAAAGAATCATATGTGGAGGACGCTTCTGACCATCTGCCTCGCCACCTGCTTTGCGATGCCTGCATGGGCGGCGGCGCAGGTCGGTCCGGCATGGGTGGATGGCGTTTCCATCAGTGAGCTGAGTCAGTCGACGTATTACACAGGAACGATGAACCAGCAGGATACAACGACGACAGATGGTGCAGAAAGGCCGGTTCTGGTGACCGCGCGAAGCGGACGCAAGGGAAAAAGTACCACCACGCCGGCTGCGGCTGCGGAGAGCACGACCGTGACGACAGGGACAGCATCATCTGCAGAGAGCCCGGCACCGGTTGCGAATGCTTCTTCAGGAAGCGCGATCGCGACGACGGCAGCGACGGGCAGCGCGACGGATCCGTCCACAGCACTGCAGGAGAAACTGGCGGCAGAGCAGGCAGAGGCGGCGGCCCTGGCGACACAGATCGCACAGGAGGAAGCGGCAGCGAGCGTCGGTACGCGCACAGGCGAAACACCGATCGGGGCCGTCGTGACCGAGGAGTCCACGAAGTATACGAAGGGCAGCTCCCTCGGCATCTTCCAGATCACCGGCTACTACGGAAACGGAAAAACCAATTCCGGCACCTGGCCGAAGGCGGATCATACGATCGCGGCGGATACGACCATCCTGCCGATGGGGACGAAGGTTTTCATCAATCATACGGTGTATACGGTCGAGGATATCGGCAGCGCCGTGAAGGGAAACCTGATTGATATCTACTACAACAGCTACGAAGAAGCCTTCGGTGTGACCGCCCTCGGACACCGTTTCGCAGAGGTTTTCGTGGCCGTTCCGAAGAGCTGAAACGGTACATCGATCTCCTTTCGGATGCACGGAACAGGTGCTGAGATTCGTCCCGATACAGTCACCGGAGCAAGCTGGAACAGGTGGTGTTTTCATCCGCTTATTTCGGTCTTGAAGAGGACGCAGAAGGCGAAAAAGCAGCAGAATAAAGACTTCGAAAAAGTGAAAAATCACGCACAAATGCGTGATTTTTCACTTTTTTAATTCTTACGATCTTATAAACTTTTTATGATCACACACTCAACTCTCCGATGAAATAATGCGCTGCTATACGCGTATAAGCGTATGACAGATAGATGAGGGGCTTGACAATTTTTCGAATTTGTCCGTATACTTTCGTGCGTTGAGCTCGCTCCGATCCGGAGCTCTTCGTTCATGCCGGTTCATGTGAGAAAAATCTGAAAGAGAAGTTAGAGACACCGGCGCACACACAGGAGGTTATTTTGAGTTTAAATCTACAGAAGCAGAGAGGTATGATCGCTAAGATGACGATGCTCATCGTACTGATGATTCTTACGATGGCGATGTCTATGCGCACGTATGCAGATGAGAGCGCAAGCTCCGGCGTTTATGCATCTCAGAGCCTGGGCAATGTACTTTTCTTCAATACCAGCACCAACCCACACTTCACCACCGTACAGGAAACGTATGCTGCACAGGCCGTAGAAGAGGCGAAACAGAAGCAGCAGGCGACACCGTCGTCGGGACAGACGGTGACGATCGATGGCCGGCAGGCGACGCCGCTGGGACGCTTCAAGCTGACAGGCTACTGCCCGTGCGCCAGATGCTCGGAGGGCTATGGTACACGTACCGCGACCGGCGCACATGCGACCGCCGGCAGGACGGTTGCAGTCGACCCACGCGTGATTCCATATGGCACGCATCTTCTGATCAACGGCCATGAGTATGTCGCAGAGGACTGTGGCGGTGGAGTACGTGGCGCACACATCGATGTGTTTTATAACACCCATGCGGAGGCGCGAAACATACTTGCGTATGCCGACGTATACGTCCTTCCGTAAGCGCCCTCGATTCGACGGGATTAAAAAACAGAATATCGTGAAGAAGGGGAGCTGGCCATAGCGGTCGGCTCCCTTTCTTCACGATTTTTTCACAAATTCATCGAGGCTAATCCTTGACATCATTCCAAAATCGAGTAATATAGCAAATAGATGTTAGCACTCCGATATTTCGAGTGCTAACAGGCGAAGAGGAGGTGGCAGAGATGGAGCTGGATCAGCGTAAGGTGGTTATCCTTACAACGATTATTAAAAACTATCTGGAGACCGGTGAACCGGTCGGCTCGCGTACGATCAGCAAGTATTCCGGACTCAGCCTTAGTTCTGCTACGATCCGTAACGAGATGAGTGATCTCGAGGAAATGGGCTACATCATGCAGCCGCATACCTCCGCCGGTCGTATCCCGAGTGATAAGGGATACCGCTTCTATGTCGATCAGTTGATGGAGCATCATCAGCATGAAATCGATGATGTGAAAACGGAGATGTTCGAGAAGGTCGATAAGCTCGAGACGACCCTGAAGCAGCTCGTAAAGAACCTGGCGCAGGATACCAACTACGCTGCGGTGGTCACCGAGCCGTCGATCCATACGAATAAGATCAAGTTCATCCAGACGTCGATCGTGGATGCGAGAAGAGTGCTTCTCGTCATCATGATGCAGGGCAACATCGTTCGAACCGCGACGGTGTTGCTGAGCGGACAGGATGAACTGGACTTTAACCGTATGCTGAGTATCAACATGCTCTTGAACGATACACTGGATGGCCTGAGTGGTGAGGAGATCACGGAGGGGCGGATCGGACAGATCCTCGCCCGGACACAGCATAAGGATGCAGTGGGTGCGATCCTTCAGGCGATCATCAACATACTGGATATCCGATCCGGGGATGCACGCATCTATACGTCCGGTGCTACGAATATTTTCAAGTATCCGGAGCTCACGGAGTCGGACAATGCTTCCCGCCTTATCAATGCCTTCGAATCGAAGGATGAGCTCGCCGAGCTGGTCCATGAGGTGCAGGGAAACGAGCCGGAAAAGAAAAATCAGATTCAGGTATACATCGGCAGTGAATCGCCGATGGAAAACATGGCGGACTGCTCCGTGGTCACCGCAAATTACGAGCTCGGTAACGGGCTTCGAGGAACGATCGGTGTCATCGGACCGAAACGCATGGATTACGAAAAAGTGCTGGAGGTCCTCTCGAAGATTCAGGGAGAGATGGATCAGGCATTTCGGTCATAGAGATGTACAGAGAATGAACGGAACATCCGGACAGGATGTGATAGGAGGTTATCTTGATAGACGAAGAGTTAAAGAAGTCTTCCGAGGAGCAGGGCACCGAGGAGACAAATGCAGGAAAGACGGCGGAGCAGGAAGCTCCGGCAGCAGATACTGTGAAGGATACGGAAACGAAGGAAAGCGATGCGAAGGATGCCGAAGAGGCAGAGAATGCTGAGCAGAGTGCGCCAGCGGAAGCTTCGGATGCAGAAACTGAAAAGCTGAAAAAGAAGTATGAGGACGCGCTGGCAGAGCAGAAGGATAAGTACATCCGCCTCTATGCCGAGTTTGATAATTACCGTAAGCGGACCGAGAAGGAGAAGTCACAGAACTTCGATTTCGGTGCACGAGAGGTCATCGAGAAGCTGCTTCCGGTGGTCGATAATTTCGAGCGTGCGCTCGGTACCGTCGATCCGGAGGATGAGGACGACGCCTTTACGAAGGGCGTACGCGGCATCTATAAGCAGCTTGAGAAGATGTTTGAGGACCTCGATGTAAAGGCCATTCCGGCGGAGGGCGAGAAGTTCGATCCGAACCTGCACAACGCCGTGATGACGGATACCGAGAGTGATGCCGAAGAGGATACGATCACCCAGGACCTGATGAAGGGCTATACCTACAAGGGCCAGGTGGTTCGTCACTCGATGGTCAAGGTTAAAAAATAAAGTATGTTCATTCCGTCGGGAAGCCGGCGTTTGAAGCACCTTCACCGGAGCGCGGAAGCAATCGGGTGATGGCAAGTAGATAGATTACAAGTTTTTATAATTTCGTTTTAGATAAAGGAGATATCGTTATGGGAAAGATTATTGGTATTGACTTAGGTACGACAAACAGCTGTGTAGCCGTTATGGAAGGTGGTAAGCCGACCGTCATCGCAAACGCAGAGGGTATGAGAACGACCCCGTCGGTCGTTGCATTTACAAAGAATGGTGAGCGTCTCGTCGGTGAGCCTGCAAAGCGTCAGGCCGTAACCAACGCAGATCGTACCATCTCTTCCATCAAGAGACATATGGGTTCAGACTATAAGGTAAGCATCGACGGTAAGGACTATACCCCGCAGGAGATTTCTGCGATGATCCTCCAGAAGCTGAAGGCAGATGCAGAGGCATACCTCGGTGAGAAGGTAAGCGAGGCAGTCATCACGGTTCCGGCATACTTCAATGATGCACAGCGTCAGGCAACCAAGGATGCCGGTAAGATCGCCGGCCTCGATGTAAAGCGTATCATCAACGAGCCGACCGCAGCTGCACTTGCATACGGCCTCGATGAGGGCGACGAGCAGAAGGTTATGGTATATGACCTCGGTGGTGGTACCTTCGATGTATCGATCATCGATATCGGTGACGGTGTCATCGAGGTTCTTTCAACCAACGGTGATACCCGCCTCGGTGGTGATGATTACGATGCACGTATCCAGAACTGGATGATCGAGGAGTTCAAGAAGGCAGAGGGCGTCGACCTCAGCCAGGATAAGATGGCCGTTCAGAGACTGAAGGAAGCCGCTGAGAAGGCGAAGAAGGAGCTTTCTGCATCGACCACCACGGAGATCAACCTTCCGTTCATCACGGCAACCGCAGAGGGTCCGAAGCACCTCGATATGACGCTTACGAGAGCGAAGTTTGAGGAGCTGACCGCAGATCTCACGGAGAGAACCGCTGTTCCGGTACAGAATGCACTTCGTGATGCAGGCATGACGGCCGCAGAGCTTTCAAAGGTTCTTCTCGTTGGTGGTTCGACGCGTATGCCGGTTGCACAGGAGAAGGTAAAGCAGCTGACCGGTAAGGAGCCGAGCAAGACCCTGAACCCGGACGAGTGCGTCGCTATCGGTGCAGCGATCCAGGGTGGTAAGCTCGCAGGTGATGCCGGTGCCGGTGATGTTCTTCTTCTCGATGTAACACCGCTGACACTTTCCATCGAGACCCTCGGTGGTGTAGCAACACCGCTCATCAAGAGAAATACAACCATTCCTACCCATGCTTCTCAGGTATTCTCTACCGCAGAGGATAACCAGACCGCTGTAGACATTCATGTCGTACAGGGTGAGCGTGAGTTCGCAAGAGATAACAAGACCCTCGGCCAGTTCCGTCTGGATGGTATCCTCCCGGCACGTCGTGGTGTTCCGAAGATCGAGGTCTGCTTCGATATCGATGCGAACGGTATCGTAAATGTATCCGCGAAGGATCAGGGTACCGGTAAGGAGCAGCACATCACCATCACCTCTGGTTCGAACATGAGCCAGGATGATATCGATAAGGCTGTAAAGGAAGCTGCACAGTATGAGGCAGCCGACAAGGAGAAGAAGGAAGCCATCGAGACCAGAAATGGTGCAGATTCCATCGTATTCCAGACCAAGAAGGCACTGGAAGAGGTTGGCGACAAGGTTTCTGCTTCGGATAAGTCTCAGGTTGAGGCAGATCTGAAGGCACTCGAGGATGTCCTCGCAGCAAATCCGCTCGAGTCTATCACGAAGGACGGCGCAGAGAAGATCAAGGCTGCACAGGAGACCCTGATGAAGTCTTCACAGTCCCTGTTCTCAAAGGTGTATGAGCAGTCACAGGCTGCCGGTGCAGCAGGTCAGGCTGGCCCTCAGGGCGCAGCAGATCAGGGTGCAGCAAACAGCAACAGCAACCCGGATGATAACGTAGTGGATGGCGATTTCAAGGAAGTTTAATTCCTGAAAGACATACGGAAAGCCTCCGGCGCATGCGCCGGAGGCATACGTTCGTCTTGTGAGAAAGAAAATCAGCAGGAGATAGAAACACATGGCAGAAAAGCGTGATTACTATGAAGTCCTCGGCGTGGATAAAAACGCAGATGACGCAACGATAAAGAAGGCGTTCCGTAAGCTTGCCAAGAAGTACCATCCGGATGCGAATCCAGGTGACAAGGAGGCGGAAGCCAGATTTAAGGAATGCAACGAGGCCTATGCAGTTCTTTCGGATCCGGAGAAGAGAAAGGCGTATGACACCTACGGCCATGCAGCCTTCGATCCGAACTCGGCAGCCGGTCAGAGTACAGGCTATGGCGGCTTCGACTTCGGTGGCATGGACTTCTCCGACATTTTCGGAGATCTGTTCGGCTTCGGCGGTCGCGGGGGATTCTCCTCCTATGGCGGTGCCAGTCGAGGAAACCAGCCGACCCGTGGTCAGTCGATCCGTACGAGTGTTCGTGTCAGCTTCGACGAGGCCATCAAGGGCTGTAAGAAGACCATCAAGATCCGGTATAAGGATACCTGTCCGAAGTGTAACGGTACGGGCGCGAAGCCAGGCACACAGCCGGAGACATGTTCGAAGTGCGGCGGCCGTGGACAGGTGGTGATGACACAGCAGAGCATGTTCGGTACGGTGCAGCAGGTGGTGACCTGTCCGGACTGCCATGGCTCGGGTAAGATCATCAAGGAGAAGTGTCCGGACTGCCGTGGCGAGGGCTACATCGCGACGGAGAAGAACATCGAGCTGACGATCCCGGCCGGTATCGATGATGGACAGACCTTACGTCGTTCTGGCGGCGGTGATCCGGGAACCAATGGCGGTCCGAGAGGTGATCTTCTCGTCGATGTCGCGGTTTCCCAGCATCCGTTCTTCAAACGGCAGGGTACGAATATCTACTCGACCGAGGAGATCAGCTTCGCGACCGCGACACTCGGCGGTACGAAGGTGATCAAGACCGTGGATGGTCCGGTGGAGCTGAAGATCAAGCCGGGCACCCAGTCGGATACGAAGACGAGACTGCGTGGCAAGGGTGTACCGAGCCTGAGCAACCCGAATCTTCGAGGCGATCAGTATGTGACGATCGTCGTCAATATTCCGACGAAACTGAATAAAAAGCAGCGTGAGGCACTGAAGGCTTACGCGGAGGCCTGCGGCGAGACCGTGGACGCATGATGATACCAGATTCCCCGGAGGACTGCAGTAGCTGTCCTCCGGGGCTGTTTTTTTAGATTCTTCCACTTTTCTGTATCGTCTGTTATAATAGCGGCGGTTTAACATCAGATTTCGTTTGATGCGATACGCGAGTACGCATGTGAGGAAGAAATGCATCATTTTTTTGTAGATAGAACAGACATCGATACCGAAGCACGGCTGGTGCGGCTCACGGGTGAGAATTACCGGCATCTCAGGCAGGTGCTTCGGGCGAAGCCGGGGGAGAAGGTTCTGATTTCCGATGGCGAGGGGACGGACTATGAGTGCACGGTTTCAGAGATTCATGATGCGGACGGGTGCGCGGAGGCGGAGATGAGCGCGGAGGAGGTGCTGCTCCATATCGATTTCGTGGAGGAGGTGCATGAGCTGCCGGCGGAGATCTATCTGTTTCAGGGGCTTCCGAAGCAGGATAAGATGGAGCTCATCGTGCAGAAGGCCGTCGAACTCGGTGCCCATGCGGTGATCCCGCTCGATACGAAAAACACCGTCGTAAAGCTCGATGAGAAGCGGGCAGCGAAGAAGGTCGAGCGCTGGCAGGCGATCGCCGAGGCGGCTGCGAAGCAGTCGAAGCGTTCCATCATCCCGGAGGTGATGCCGGTGATGAAGTGGAAGGAGGCCATGCGCTTCGTGGAAAACTTTGATCTCCGACTGATCCCGTATGAAAATGCGAAGGATATCCGTCATACCATGGAGGAGCTTCGGAAGCTTCCGAAGCATGGAAAGATCGCGGTTTTTATCGGACCGGAGGGCGGATTTGCGGATGTGGAAATCGAGGATGCCATGGCGCATGGCATCGAGCCGATCACCCTCGGAAAACGCATTTTACGTACAGAAACAGCAGCAATCACCAGTATGAGCATCCTGATGCTGACGCTGGAATCGATCGAGGCGTAAGACTGAAAAGCGAAAGCCGGTGAACATGTTTCGGGATATGTCACGGCCGTTCATAGAAAGACAGGACATAAACATGAGAGAAATTTATTTTGATAATTCTGCAACGACGAAGCCGTATCCGGAGGTTGTGGAGCTGATGATGAAGACCCTGACTGAGGATTACGGAAATCCGTCCTCGAAGCACACGAAGGGCTTCGACGCCGAGAAGTATTTCCGTCATGCGCGGGAGCAGGTAGCGGCGACCCTGAAGGTGAAGCCGAAGGAGATCTTCTTCACCTCCGGCGGCACGGAGTCAAACAATACCGTGATTTTCGGGACGGCGATGGCGAAGCGAAAGCAGGGAAAGCATATCATCTCTTCCGCGTTCGAGCATGCGGCGATCTACCGTCCGCTGGATGTGCTCGTCGAGCTCGGCTACGAGGTGACCTATCTTCCGGTGGATGCGAAGGGACACATTTCCCTCGATGATCTTCGTGCGGCGATCCGTCCGGATACCATCCTGGTGACGATCATGACCGTGAACAACGAGATGGGTGCGATCGAGCCGATCGAGGAGATCGGACGTGTCGTGAAGGAGTGTAATCCGAATACATGGTTCCATACGGATGCGATCCAGGCCTATGGCAAGATTCCACTTCGTCCGAAGCTGCAGCATGTCGATATGATGTCGGTATCCGGTCATAAGCTGCATGGCCCGAAGGGAGTCGGCTTCCTCTATAAGGACGAGAAGATCCGCCTGCGCCCGCTGATTTATGGTGGCGGTCAGCAGGAGGATATGCGCTCCGGAACGCATGATGTTCCGGGCATCGCCGGCCTCGGTCTCGCCGCCGAGATGGCCTGCGCACATCTCGAGGAGAATAAGGCCTCCCTCGAGGCACTGAAGGACTACTTCATCGATTCCCTGGAAACCCTCGAGGGTGTCACCATCAATTCCGAGCGCGGCGCACTGTCCGCACCGAATATTCTCTCGGTATCCTTCGAGAAAGTGCGTGCGGAGGTGCTGCTGCATGCACTCGAGGAGAAAGGCATCTATGTCAGCTCAGGTAGTGCCTGCTCCAGCAATCACCCGGGTATTTCCGGTGCGCTGAAGGCGATCGGTGTGAAGCCGGAGCTGCTGGACTCCACGATCCGTTTCTCCTTCGGTGCCGAAAATACGAAGGAAGAGGTTGATATCTGCATGGACGCGCTCCGTGAGCTGCTTCCGGTGCTTCGTCGTTTTACACGATTCTGATCCAAAAATCGAAGCGCCCTTTATAACACAGAAAGTGAATTTCTAGAAAGAGAGTAGAAGATGATCTGGAGAAAATTTACGATTCATACGACCACCGAGGCGGAGGACATCCTCAGTGCAAACCTGGCGGAGCTCGGCATTGACGGCGTACAGATCGAGGATCGCATCCCGCTGTCCGAGGAGGATACGAAGGGGATGTTTATCGATATCCTGCCGGAGATCGGACCGGATGACGGCACGGCGGAGGTGAGCTTCTATGTCGAGGTGCTGGATCCGGAGCAGAAGCAGGACCGGCTCACGAAGGTACAGAAGATGATGGAGGATCCAGCAGTCGACGCCAGCTACATGCCGAACACCTCAAACGTCTATACTCCGCAGGAGCTGAAGAAGCTGCTTCAGGAGGTGCAGGAAACCCTCGACGAGATGAAGCAGTATGTCGATATCGGCCGCGGCACGATCGATAGCTCGGATACGGAGGATAAGGACTGGATCAATAACTGGAAGACCTTCTTCCATCCGTTTACCGTCGGCGATCTCCTGATCAAGCCGACCTGGGAGGAGGTTCCGGAGGAGGATCAGGATAAGCTCGTCATCGAGATCGACCCGGGAACCGCCTTCGGCACCGGCATGCATGAGACCACCCAGCTCTGCATCCGCCAGCTGCAGAAGTACATGCAGGCAGGTGATGAAATCGCGGACATCGGTACAGGCTCCGGTATCCTCGGCATCACCGCGCTGAAGCTCGGCGCCGGCCATGTCTACGGAACGGACCTCGATGAGGAAGCTGTGCCGGCGGTACACGATAATCTGCAGGCGAACGGGCTCCCGGAGAGCTGCTTCGATATGGTGGTGGGCAATGTCATCGGCGATGATGCCATCAAGACCCGGATGGGTCTCGGAAAGTATGACATCGTGGTGGCGAACATCCTGGCACCGGTCATCGTACTGCTGACCGCTGAGGTGGGACCGCTTCTTAAGAAGGGTGGCCTCTTCATCACCTCCGGTATCCTCGACCAGCGTGAGGCAGAGGTCCTCGAGGCTTTCCGCCAGCATGAGGACATCTGGGAGGTACTGGAAGTCAACCACCAGGGCGAGTGGGTCAATGTGACTGCACGCCGTAAGTGATCACATCCG
>Ga0129312_1001480_pt1 | contig 13626 bp, 13 predicted proteins | sample O827metagenome_FD_94434 | JGI IMG/M metagenome (GOLD analysis project Ga0129312, IMG submission 94434) | Orangutan group fecal microbial communities from Wisconsin, USA - O827 metagenome | ecosystem: Host-associated > Mammals > Digestive system > Large intestine > Fecal | place: USA: Wisconsin... | reverse complement strand
GCAAGGTAGCGTTCGACTATTTTTACTTTTTCTACTGGTTCTATCTTACTCTTTCTGAACATGAAAATACCCCCATATAGGACTTTTATATTTCATTGTCCTATATGAGGGTAGCATATCAGTGCCGGTGGGTCTTTTTCTGTGGGAAAATAAATGCTATAATCATAAACAAAACATCAGGAGGAACCGGAGCCTGTTTGAAAATCATTCCGGCACATGCAGAAAGCCTTTTTCAAACACGCTCTAAAGAATCAGTATGGAACCATACTATTACACACATATGTCAAAGAGATGCCAGGCTGTGTATCATAATATCCTTCAGGGGGTGACGGCGCTGGCAGAGGAATTTCAGATACCGGCGCTGGAGACGGATGAGCTGTATGAGGTGTTTTTCCAGATGAGGCTGGATCATCCGGAGATATTCTGGGTTACGGGATTTAAATACCGGTATTTTAAGGATTCACCTAACTATATATTTATCCCTGAGTATCTGTTTGATAAGGGAAAGATCCGCGAACATCAGAAGGCGATGAATGCCAGGGTTGAGAAGCTGGTACGGCCTGCACAGAAACTTTCCGAGTGGGATAAAGAGAAATATGTTCATGATTTTATCTGCCGGAATGTCCACTATGACAAACTGAAAAAAGCCTACTCCCACGAGATCATCGGCCCACTGGGACAGGGAGTCGGGGTCTGTGAGGGAATTGCCAAGGCAGTGAAGATCCTTCTGGATCAGCTTGGAATATGGTGCATGATAGCCATTTGTGGAAATAACCCGGAGAAAGGTATCAAATACCGTCATACCTGGAATATTGTAAAGATCGGAAAAAAATATTACCACCTGGATGTAACCTTTGATAATACTTTGAGTAGTGAGGATATCCGTTATGATTATTTTAATCTGGATGACAGAAATATTTTCCGGGATCATGAACCGCTGATCGCACCGGCACCGTCCTGTACAGATAATGATCATTTTTATTACAAAGAGAAGAAGCTGTCCTTTACCAGGCAGGAGGATGTTTACAAACGATCTCTCCAGGCTGCAAAAAAAGGAAGAAAGCTTACTTTTCACTGGCGGGGAGGATATCTTACAAGAGAGGTTTTCGGGGAACTTCTGGATCTGATCCGAAAGGCAGGAGAAGAACGGGGAAAAACAGCTATCATCAGTCTGAACTGGCCCCAGGCAGTGCTTTCCCTGTATTATACAGATCAGAAGATCCAGGAGACTATTACAATGGAAGAAGCAAATGAAGGGGAAAGCGAGGCAGATAAATGAACATATGCATTTACGGAGCGTCCAGTGCAGATCTGGAACAGAGCTACTATGACCGTACAGAGGAATTTGGAAAAGAACTTGGAAAAAGAGGCCACGGCCTTGTTTTCGGCGGAGGAAAGGAAGGCCTGATGGGTGCGGCGGCGCGGGGTGTTGCAGCGGAGAATGGATATATCCTGGGTATTGCGCCAAGGTTTTTTGACAAGCCGGGAGTATTGTATGAAAACTGTACGGAGTTTATTTTTACAGAGACTATGAGAGAGAGGAAATACCTTCTGGAAAGCAGATCTCAGGCGACTGTGGTTGTTCCGGGCGGCATCGGGACGTATGAGGAATTTTTTGAGATCCTGACATTAAAGAGTCTGGACCGCCTGGACAGGCCCATTGTTCTTTATAATATCAACGGTTATTATGACCTTATGAAAAAACTTCTGGAGCATACGGCAGACCAGGCTTTTATGGGAAAAGAAGTTCTGGATCTGTGTAAATTTATGGATGATCCGAAAGAGATTCTGGATTACATAGAAAATTACAGATAAATAAGTCCACAGAACAGAAAAATCCGCGGAAGCATACTGCATACCGCGGATTTTTTCATAGGAAGAGTTATTTATCGAATAATCGGATCAGGTTAAATACCTGAGTCACTGTAGCTTCCATATTGTGAGCTGCTTTTTGGGAGTCCATGGCATCTTCCAGGGTTCCTACTGCTCGGAGGATGGGGAAAAATGCGTCAATTCCATGATCGTTGCACTTCACGGCATCTTCTGTTACACAGCCGGAAAATGCTATAACTTTTTTTCCATATTTTTTGGCGATATTGGCAACGCCGATAGGGGCTTTTCCATAAACAGTCTGTCCATCCAGACGACCTTCTCCGGTAATAACGATATCAGCGTCCTTTACATATTCTTCAAGCTTGGTCTCTTCCAGAACGATTTTGATTCCGGATTCCAGAACTGCGTTGGTAAAGGCAAGGAACGCAAATCCAAGTCCGCCTGCGGCACCGGTTCCCGGGGTAACTGCACTTGCAGAGGGGTATTTTGCAATGGTAAGCTCTGCGTAAGCTGCCAGCCACTGATCCATGTCGCGGATCATTTCCGGAGTGGCACCTTTCTGAGGTCCGAAGATGGCACTGCATCCCTGGTCACCGCAGAGGATATTGGTAACGTCGCAGGCAACACGGAAACTGCAGTCTTTTAATTCAGGGATCACCTGGTCATCTGTGATCTGAGCAAGTTCTTTAAGTCCTCTGGCACCTGCGGGGACAGGTGTACCGTTTTTGTCCAGCATACCATAGCCGAGAGCCTGAAGCATTCCAACACCGCCGTCATTGGTGGCACTTCCGCCGATACCTACGATAAAGTGACGGCAGCCTTTGGAGATGGCATCACGGATAACTTCTCCGACACCGTATGTGGTTGTGTTCAGCGGATTACGGAGAGCATCTGGTACAAGGGTGATTCCTGCAGCACCGGACATTTCAACAATGGCTGTTTTGGAGGATTCAAGGATTCCATAGGTGCAGTTTACAGGCTGTTCCAGGGGACCGGTGACAGTGACGGTCTGAAGGGCTCCGCCCATTCCAAGTGTAAGTGCTTCTACAGTTCCTTCGCCTCCGTCAGCAAGAGGACGGACTGCGGTATCTGCATCGGGATATACATTCAAGATGCCTTTTCTGATAGCCTCACCTGCTTCCAGGGAGGAAAGGCTTCCTTTTAATGAATCAATTGCAATGACAGCTTTCATGATTTAAGTTTCCTTTCAGAATATGTTTTGTGTATATGTAATCAGATCCGTTTTTCTGTGCTTATTATATCTGGAAAAAGGCAGGAATGAAATGGTATATATGCTATGTTTTGATAAAATATTATGATAATATATGTTATATAGAACAGTTTTGGCCAGGCGGGAGGGAAGAAAAATGGCGTTTAATATCAGTGCGGAACTGGCTTCGGAGATCGTATCTGCTGTGCGGGATGTTTGTGACCACAATATTAATTTTATTGATACAGAGGGGATTATTTTTGCCAGTACGGATAAAAAAAGAATCGGGAAATATCATGAGATCGGGAGAAAGGTTGCACGGACAGGACAGACAATAGAAGTAGCTGCGGATAACAGTTTTCCGGGAACCCATAAGGGTGTGAATATTCCTCTGGTTTTTCATAATGAGGTAAAAGCAGTGATCGGTATTTCCGGTGATCCCCGGGAAGTGGGAAAGTATGCCTATCTTGCGGGAAAGATTGCAGGGATCATTTTGAAGGAGCATGAGCTGGACCAGATGGAGCAGATCCGTAAGGTTCAGTTAAATCAACTGGTGAGGAGTCTGATTCATAATGAATATGTGAACCGGGAATATTTTTCTCAGGTACTGAAGAAGTATAAACTGGATGAAAATGGCGAATATTGTACCATAGCTGTGCGGATAGGCAAGCGTGGCACGGCAAATAGGATTAAACTTGCGGAGGACAGAGTATACCGGGTTTTTGAGAGAACGGGATCGGGGCTTTATACGGTGAATTATTCAGAGGAATATATTCTGATCCTGCCATGGAAAAACAGAAAGCAGTGGGAATTTCTTTTTCAGGAGCTTGCAGAGGATTACCGGACAGAACTTAAGATCGGTATCGGCAGCCCGGAGCGTCTGGGAGAGCAGCATGAATCCTACAAAAATGCTCTTCTGGCAATCCAGAGTCTTACAGGAGAAGCTAACCTGGCATTTTATCACCAGTTGAATCTGGAACTTCTTCTGGGTGATATTTCAGAGGAAGTCAGAAAACAATATGTGGCCAGAAATCTTCAGGGGCTGGATCAGGAGGACCGGCAGCTTTTAAACACATATTTCCAGTTGGATATGTCCCTGAAAAAAACCTGTGACCGGTTGTATCTTCACAAAAATACTCTCCAGTACAAACTGAACCGCATCTGGAAACTCACCGGCCTGAACCCCAGAAAATTCCGGGATGGGGTGGTATTGTATATGGCGTTGAAGGTGGATGGGGCATAGAGCAGTTATTTATCTTGGAATAGCTGAAAAGAAGGAACTGCTGATCTGTGATGACAGAAATATGGAAGCTGAAAGCTAACTTATATCTCAGGAAAAAAAGATAGCATTAATCCTCAAACAATACTATAATCATCTCACAGGATAACATTTGCTCTGACAAAAATCACAGAAAAGGACGGAAACAGACGATGAGGATCATGGGGATTGATATCGGCACAACAACAGTCAGTATCGTAATGGCAGATACAGAAACAGGAAAGCTGCTTGCAAGGGAAACAGTGGAGCATAATTCCTTTCTGCAGAGCAGTAAGCCGGAACAGAAGCTGCAGGATCCGGAACGGATCTGTGAGATCGTCCGGGAGCTTCTTACAAAGCTGCAGAAGGAGAATGGCTCACCGGACGGGATCGGATTTACGGGACAGATGCATGGAATGCTGTATGTGGATGCTTCCGGCAAGGCAGTGAGTCCTCTCTATACCTGGCAGGATGGAAGTGGAGAGATTCCGCTGGAAAACGGAAAAACCTGTGTAGAGCTTTTGCAGGGAGCAGGTGCGGCGGCGTCCGGCTATGGTGTAGTGACACATTTTTATCTTCAGAAGAAAGATCAGATTCCGAAAGCTGCTGTAAAGATGACGACGATCAGTGATTATATTGCCATGGGCCTGTGTGAAAATACTGTCCCTGTTATCGGACTTGACATGGCGGCAAGCTGGGGCTGCTTTGACCTGCAAAAACAGGAGTTTCTGTATGAAGCCCTGGAAAAAGCCGGCGTAAACACTTCTTATTTGCCGGAAGTAAGAAAGGGACATTTCTTAGTCGGAGAAACCAGAGCCGGTGTACCGGTAATGGGATCGATCGGTGACAATCAGGCGAGTCTGTTTGGGTCCGTCCGGGAGCTTAAAGATACCGTGCTCCTGAATGTAGGAACCGGCAGCCAGATTTCCTTTGTGACAGAGAAGTTTATAGAATGCAGCGGCAGTGTGGAGCTTCGCCCCTGTACCGAAAGCAGCTATATCCTTGTGGGAGCTTCCCTGTGTGGTGGCCGTGCATATGCGATGCTGGAACAGTTTTACAGAGAATCAGCGGAAACTGAGGAAAGACTGTATTCCCGGATGCAGGAGCAGGCGGAAAAATTTATTGAAAACTACGGAAAAGAAGCTGCATGGAAAGTGGACACGGCTTTTTCAGGGACAAGAAGTGATCCGTCTCACAGGGGCATGATCACAGGAATCGGTGTAGAGAATTTTCATCCTGGTGCGCTGACGGTCGGTGTGATCAGTGGGATCCTTAATGAACTGCATGAGCAGTATGAGCAGATGTGTCAGCTTACCGGAAAAAAGGCCACCCGCCTGGCTGGCTCCGGAAACGGAATTCGCAGGAACCCGCTGATGAGAAGACTGGCAGAAGAAATGTTCAAAATGCCGATGGAGGTTCCTGAATATGAAGAAGAGGCTGCATATGGAGCTGCACTTACTGCAGGGAAGTTAGTAGCAAAAAATTGGATTTGTGAGAGGTAATAATGTCAATGCATTTTTTATTGATACAGGGAATAGGATTTTTTGGAACTGTTTTATTTTTTTTATCATACCAATGCAGAAGTAATAAAACATTGTTCCGGGTTCAGTTTGTCTCCTATTTGTGTTATACAGTACATCTGTTATTGTTAGGAGCTGTGACCGGCGGGATAAGCTATATATTGAATACGGTGCGTTCATTCTGTCTGGGAAGTAAAAATGATTTTTTAAAGGGAAGATGGATGTGCTGTGTAATTTGTATATTGCAGGTAACAACGCTAATCTTCACCTGGTCTGGATGGTGGGCACTGCTTCCGGTTGTTGCTAATATTGCGGCAACGATAGGTGGATATACATACAATGCACGGAAAATCCGTATAGTCGGAATGCTGATCAATTCGCCACTGTGGATCATATATGATATTGCAGTTGGCTCCTGGGCAGGAATATTAGACGAAATAGTCAGTGAGGCTTCTATGCTGATATCTATTTTTCGTTATGGGTGGAAAAATATGGATTATCCGGAGACTGAGGCATAATAAAATTGAGATAACATCTGATTGATAAATCAGGTAAAAGTGATATACTGAATGTATAAGAAAAGAAACCGTGTGGAATTACAGTTTTGTTTTCACACGGTTTTTTAGAAAATTAGAGTTAGATGCAACTAATATTGCGCAGTGACAATTTATAGGACAATATAAAAGAGGGCAGATTTCTATGAGAATATTGATTTATGGTGCCAGGTGTAATTGGAGGTAAAACATGAAAAACGAAGAATACAAAAAATTATCGATCAAAGAGTTTACAAAAGCAGCAGGAAGCTATGAAAGTAACCATGCTGGCATATACGAAATGTGTAAGAAGGATTATCCGGATATTCTGGAAGAATTAGAGAAGGAGTCGTTTAGAGATTTATTGGATGCAGGCTGCGGACCTGCTTCGATGATTTCTTTATTATCAGAAAAATATCCAGACCGGCATTATACAGGACTGGATCTGACTCCGGCCATGATTGAACAGGCAAAAAAGAAAAATATCCCAAATGCAACATTTGTTGTGGGAGACTGTGAGAATTTTCCTTTTGAAAACGATTCATTTGATGCAATTATCTGTTCTATGAGCTTCCATCATTATCCGAATCCACAGGCATTTTTTGACAGTGTGAAAAGATGTCTTCGCCCAAATGGAAAATTGATCCTGCGGGATGTGACCAGTGACAATAAAGTATTGGTATGGCTGATGAATACATTGGAAATGCCGCTGGCAAACATATGCGGACATGGAGATGTCCAGGTTCCAACAAGAGATGTGGTCATAAAATGTTGCAGAAAAGCAGGATTAAAAGTAGAAAAATTTGAAATCCGTAAAGGTATGAGGATGCATTGTGTTGTGAGAAAACCTATGGGAGAAGGCAATAGACAATGAAAGAAAAAGTGAATGTAACAGGTGTGCCGGAAACGATGGTACAGACTTTGTATGCAAGAGCAAAAGAAACAAAAAAGCAAAATGCAAAGATCAAGGATGAGATTGCAGCAGAACTTGTGGAAAAGCTGGACTATGACTTTTACAAAGCAGATAAGGATAAGGCAATGAGCTGTGGCGTGATTGCGAGAACAATTGTATTAGACCGGATGGTTAGGCAATATCTGGAAAAGTATGAAAATACAGTTGTTGTAAATATTGCATGTGGACTGGACACCAGATGCTACCGGATGAAGGAAAAATATCTGCGATGGTACAATGTAGACCTACCGGAAACAATGAAAATAAGGAGTCAGTTCCTTACCGAGACTGGTCCTGTGTATCAGATCGCAAAGTCTGCAATGGATGATTCCTACATAGATGATATTGATTATCACGGTGAGAATGTTCTGGTAATAATCGAAGGACTTACCATGTATTTGTGTGAGAAAGATATCAGAAAGATGTTTTCTATCATTGAAAGATCATTTCAGAAAGTTACAGTAATGGTCGAAATCATGTCACCCTTTGTTGTAAAGCATATGAAAGAGAAATCCATAGAGGGAAGCAATGCAAAATTCACATGGGGAGTTAAGAACGGAAAGGAAATGCAAAGAATCATACCGGAATTTTCTGTTCAACAGGAAGTCAGTCTGGTTGAAGGAATGAAAGAGCTTATGCCGATTTATCATGTGATAGGAAAGGTTCCGATCGTTCAGAATATCTCAAACAAAATAATAGTTTTGGAGAAACATGACTGATATTATACGAGCAGGAGATGGTATAAATGAAGAAAAGACATTTTGATGTGAGAACAGATGGATTTTATGGTGCATACTGGAAATGCAAAACAGGCTCAGACTGTGCAATGATTGCCATGATTGGAGATGACCCGGAGGATTATCTGGCGCGTACATCCGTGAAATGGTTACATAAACTCGGTGTAAATGTGATGACGATGTCACCTGGAAAAAAGGATTATGGACATCATAATTATCCGTTGGAACGTATAGAGAAAGCAATCAATTGGTTAAAAGTACATGGTAATCAGAATATAGGAATTGTAGGGGCATCTACTACAGGAACACTTGCATTGACTGCCGCTTCTTATTTTGAGGATATCACATTGACGATAGGTCTGACACCCAGTGATTTTATCTGGCAGGGGTTTATGCAGGGCCAAAAAGATGGCTGTAAGGAATGGCCGATTGAGGGAGAATCTCTTTTTTCTTACAAAGGAGAACCCCTTCCGTATATGCCATTTTGCTATAAACATCCGGATTACTGGCATGTGATTGAAAAAGAAACAAAGCGGACCGGTGATATGATCAATTCAAGAAAACTGTTTGATGATTCGGAAAAGGTTCACCCAATCACAGAAGACGAGATGATCAAGATTGAAAAAATCCATGGAATAGTATTGTTAATTGGTGCGGAAGATGATGTGTTGTGGGATACTGCAAAATATATCCGTCGTATGAAACAGAGAGTGAAAGAACGCCCGCATACATGCAGATCAGAGTTTGTAATCTATGAGCATGGAACCCATTTCGTTTTCCCGGAGAGCATGCTAAAGACAATGCTTCCGGTTGGTTCCGGACTCTTTGTAAAACTGGCATTTAAGGCAGCAAGAAAATATCCGAAAGAATGCCAGAGAGCACGTCTGGATATTGACCGCCGGGTGAGAAATGCTGTTGCAGAATGGAAGAGAGTAGATAAAAGATAAAAAAATCTGTCTGAATAGAAATATTATCCGACGAAAGAGGCACTTTTTAATGAATTGACGGATCCCTATATGGAACATATTTATCAGATTTATGATCAGATCGTTGAGGCATTTGAAAAGCTTTCAGCCAGTGATCAGACAAGGAATATGGCGGATACATCCAGTGATGGGATGGAGCAGATGGTTGATTATATCTATGATCATTATGATAATTTCAGATTATTGTTGAAGTGCGGAGACAGTGGAAAATTTGAATTATTCATACATAATATGGTGGATCGGGAAATGAAGTCCAGCCTGAAATATATGGAAAAAATGAAAGAGAATGGTGTAAAAATACCGGTTGTAGAGGAAAGCCTTATGCATATGATCTATACGGGATTTTTTTCATCAGTATTTCAGATCATTGAGCATGATATAGACAGGGAGACCGCAAAGAAAAATGTACATCAGCTAAAAGAATTTAATACAGGAGGATGGGAACGATTGTGGAATATTGAATTTCCGGTATAACTGATGCAGGAATTCTGAATAGCTTATATGTGTTGCAGGTTCTGGATTTCTGAATGAGGTTCAGACAAGGTAATAATATCAGGTGGCTAATGCCAGTAGGCCACCTATTTTATTACACATAAGTTAGAAAAAACTAACAACAAACAATAATAAAACGAAAGTAAGGAGTGAACAGATGTGAAAGAAAAAAAGAAGTCGGCAGTCAACTGGATCCTGATGTGGGCCGGACAAAAAAGAATTGCCTATGTGTGGAGTGTGTTACTTGCAATAGGAAATGTGATTTTTAAGATTTTTCCGTATTTTATCATTGCAGATGTAGTAAAGCTGTTTTTAAGTGGTGAAAAGGAATTTGAAAAATATCTTGTAAAAGCGGTACTGATCGCGCTGTCGTTTATCATTGCAGAACTGTTACATTCGCTCTCAACAGAATTGTCACACAAAGCAACGTTTGCAGTGCTGGCGAATATAAGAAAATCCTGCTGTGACAAGCTGGCTCGGGTGCCGCTTGGTTATGTGAAGGATACACCATCCGGTACATTTAAAAATATCATGGTGGAAAGAATCGACAGTATCGAAACGACACTGGCGCATATTGTCCCGGAATTCACGTCCAATCTGCTGGCACCGATTGTGATTTTGATCTATTTCTTCCTGACAGACTGGAGACTGGCATTCTGGTCATTGGTGCCGGTTATTGTTGGATTTTTATCTTATTTCGGGATGATGTTGGATTATAAGCCAAGTTTCGAGAGAACGGTTCAGACAACAAAAGATCTGAATGATGCGGCAGTGGAATATATTGACGGAATCGAAGTGATAAAGGCATTTGGAAAAACAGAAAGTTCTTATGCAAAATTTACAAAGGCGGCTTTTGAATATGCGGATTCCTTTATTTCCTGGATGAAACGATGCTCGATCTTTCATGCACTGATGATGGTGGTTACACATTATACGCTTCTTACGGTATTGCCGTTTGGAGCACATTATGTAGCGAATGGAACACTTGCGGTTTCTGATTTTGTCATCTGCATTATTTTATCACTTGGAATCGTTGGCCCGTTGATCACAGTGGGTTCCTATACAGATGATCTTGGCAAGATCGGGGTGATCGTTGGAGAAGTAGCAGGAATTCTGGAACAGCCGGAGCTTGAACGTTCAGAGAAAAGTGAAAGAGTTCCCCAAGATAATTCCGTTACGCTTGAAAAAGTCAGATTTGGTTATCACGACAAAGAGATTCTGCATGGAGTAACTATGGAGCTGAAAGCAGGAACGGTAAATGCAATCGTAGGACCTTCCGGAAGTGGAAAGTCAACTATTGCAAAGCTGATCGCATCCCTGTGGGATGTGGATTCCGGAAGCATCAAAATCGGTGGAGTTGATGTCAAAGAACTGGCACTTGCAGATTTTAACCGGAAAATTGCATATGTTGCACAGGATAATTATCTGTTTAATGAAACGGTCCGTGAAAATATCAGACAGGGAAATCCGGAGGCTACAGATGAACAGATCATCGAGGTGACAAAGAAAAGTGGATGCTATGAATTTATCATGCAGTTGGAGAATGGATTTGATACGGTTGTAGGAGGTGCAGGAGGGCATCTGTCGGGAGGAGAGAGACAGCGTATCTCCATTGCAAGAGCAATGTTAAAAAATGCACCGATCGTGATCCTTGATGAGGCAACTGCTTACACAGATCCGGAAAATGAGGCAATCCTGCAGAATTCTATCGCAAAACTTGTTGCTGGGAAAACCCTGATCGTAATAGCGCATAGGCTTTCTACTGTTAAGGACAGTGACCAGATCTTTGTTGTAAATGATGGAAATGTAACAGCACATGGCACACATGAGGAACTTCTGGTGTCATGCCCGCTTTATAAGGAAATGTGGAATGCCCATATTTCTGTAAAAGATACTGTGAAGGAGGGAGAATGATATGTTTGGGATTCTGGCAAAATTCTTTCGTTTTTCAGGCAGGGAAAACGGCAATAAATTTAAACTGTCGATGGTGATCGGACTCATAGAGGCTCTTGCTTCAGCGATGAAGATTCCGGCTATTATGTACATCTTGATCGGTCTGCTGAGTGGGAAACCGACAGGAAAATATATTGGAGGCTCCATTGCGATCATGGTCGTTGCAATCGTAGTTGATGTTATCTGTAAAAGATATTCTACAGTGCTTCAGACAGAAGGCGGATATAATGCAAGTGCTTTTATGAGAATCAAGATTGCAGAGCATCTGCGCTATCTGCCGATGGGATATTTTAATTCCAATAGTATCGGGGAAATTTCTTCCATTACAACCAATACAATGGAAATACTTGGCGATGTAGCTGCGAGAGTGGTCATGCTGACCATGCAGGGAATTCTGGAAACATCCATGATCATTCTTATGCTGTTTCTTTTTGACTGGAGAATCGGGCTGATCGCTGCAGCAGGAGTGCTTGTTTTCTTTGGTGTCAATTCTGTAATGCAGAATGTAGGAAAAAAAGATTCAGAGCAAAAAGTAGTATGTGATACAGAGCTTGTAAACCAGATCATGGAGTATCTGCAGGGAATATCAGAAGTAAAATCATATAATCTGCTTGGAAAACAGGAAAAAAGATTAAATGAAGCAAATGAAGCATGCGAAAAGATCAATACAAAGATGGAGATGTTGTTTGTCCCTTATCATTTTCTGCAAAGCGTCATAACAAAAACCACAGGTGCTGTGATCGTAGCATGCAGTGCATATTTTTATATTAATGGAACTATGAGTGCGGTCTATGCAATTGGTATGACAATCTCGGCATTTATGCTTTATGCCAGTCTGGAATGTGCGGGAAATTATTCATCTCTTTTACATGTGGTAAGCGTATGTGTAGATAAAGCAAATGCAATACTGGAACTGGATACCATGGATATCGACGGTAAAGAGATCCAGCCGGAAAATTACGATATCAGACTTTCTAATGTTTCGTTTTCTTATGACAAACGGAAGATCATTGATGATGTATCGCTTTCTATTCCACAGAAAACAACGACAGCGATCGTTGGACCATCTGGTGGAGGAAAATCAACACTTTGCAATCTGATCGCCAGGTTCTGGGATGTGGATTCAGGGGAAGTGACGCTTGGAGGCGTGAATGTAAAAGACTACAGTATGAACAGTCTGATGCGGAATTTTTCATTCGTATTTCAGTCGGTGTATTTGTTTGCAGATACCATTGAAAATAATATAAAATTCGGACGTCAGGATGCAAGCCATGAGGAAGTGGTGGAGGCGGCGAAGAAAGCGTGCTGTCATGATTTTATCAGCAAACTTCCGGATGGGTACGACACAGTGATTGGAGAAGGCGGAGCCACACTTTCCGGCGGTGAGAAACAGCGTATTTCCATAGCCAGAGCGATCATGAAGGACGCACCAATCGTTATATTAGATGAGGCAACGGCAAATGTTGATCCGGAGAATGAAAAGGAGCTGATGGATGCAGTAGATGCACTTACAAAGGAAAAAACGATTATTATGATTGCACACAGATTAAAAACCGTCAGACATGCAGATCAGATTGTGGTTGTTGACAAAGGAAGAATTGTGCAGCAGGGAACACATGAGCAGCTAATGAAGCAGGAAGGTATCTATAAGAGATTTGTGGATGCAAGGCAGCAGGCGGTAAGCTGGAAACTGGCACACTGAGAAATGATCCACAGTTGGTAGATATGCAAATTGAATTGTCTAAAAGAGGTATGATTTAAATGAAGGTGATGAGGTCGTGGAATGCGACCTCATTATTATATGTGAACATGAAATAGAAGTAGGCAGATGTGCGTTATACATTGCCAGAAGGTGAGACACAGGTGTTTGCTTCAAAATACAAGCTTTATTTGCCTACAGAAGAAGAACTGTTGAAAGAACTAAAAAAGGAATATCAGGCAATGGAATCCGTTCAATCTGATATGGAAAGTTAAAGAAGAAAATAGGGGATTTTCTTATATTGAACAAAAAATTAAAGGCAAAGGGACTGTTATCCCTGATGTTAAGTCTGCCAGAGAACTGGAATTACAACATGCAGGGACTGGCATCTCTGAGCAGGGAGGGAATTGATTCTGTCTGGTCTTTCATCGTCAATACAATTTCTCTGAAGTG
>Ga0129312_1001476_pt1 | contig 13656 bp, 7 predicted proteins | sample O827metagenome_FD_94434 | JGI IMG/M metagenome (GOLD analysis project Ga0129312, IMG submission 94434) | Orangutan group fecal microbial communities from Wisconsin, USA - O827 metagenome | ecosystem: Host-associated > Mammals > Digestive system > Large intestine > Fecal | place: USA: Wisconsin... | reverse complement strand
GTGCTTTCCGGCATAAACAGGATTCAACGCCAGTCACGCAGATAACACAATATGTAGTGGTTATCGCTTTTAATGGTCAAAAATCAACCACAATATGTAGATTTTCGACATTTCAAGACCGCCTGCTCGTCTTCGCTATATCTTGTAGTTTTGTTCCAGCTTTCATCTACATATTGTTTTTGCCAAAAGTGCCAGCAGGCATAAATTCAGCCGAAAGTCAGAATTACGGCTAACAGGCTCACCCGCCCATTTTTCAAAGGTGATTTCAGGAATAAAGAGGGGCTTATTCTGAATTACGGATGACACCAAAGCCGCCTTTTACGGGCAACTTTTGAATTACGGATAACGCCAAGGCTGGCTTTTAAGGGTAACTTCTGAATTACGGATAGAAAAAAATAGCTCTATGTCTGAAATCAAGGTCGAGTTCAGGCATACAGCTAACTTTTTCGGAGACCGTGCATGGCAATTTCAGAAATGCGGATAACAAAAAAGGCCCACCGGGTCACCCTTCCCTGCTACTAAGAATCTCAGCAAGCTGGAAGGTGACCGAGTGGGCCACAGATTATATTGAGTCTGATTTGAGCTGTCCTCTGCTCCGCTGCATTACGGATCAGGACGAGCGCGGATCACTGGGTGTCAAGGTGCAGGAAATCTCGGAAATGAAAAAAGACCCACACAGGTGCCGCCTCCATTGGAGGGAGCAGCCTGCATGGGCTTTTGGAATATTGGAACGGGGTGTGTTTTACACACACCTATTATAATAAGGTAGGGACTCGGACGGCAGAAGGCAAAATAAAAGCCCGCCAACCATGTGGGATGCACACAGTGGGCGGGACTTCCTTTTAGACTGCTTTCAATGGAGCCGTTTTCATGGTTTCCTTAAACTGTTCTACCGTCATATTTGCCTTTGCTGCGGCTTTCTCAATGGAAAGAGATCCATCTTCAACCAAGTCGATGAGCGTGAGAATCTTTCCTTCAAGAAGGCACTCGTTTCGTAAATCTTCCATTTGCTTACACATTTCGCTCACTCCTTTCGGGTTTTCTTTCAGATATCTAGTCTTCTCGGCCATCAGCGGGAAAATCATATCGCTCGCCTGAGTACAATTAAAATCATGCATTAGCTTTCCAACATCAGACTCTCCACGATACTCGCCATTCACATATATAATATGTGTTCCATCATTAAAAGGCTTTCCAGTTGTCGTAATAATATTCTGAATAGAATAAAGCGGTTGATTCTCCCCATAATAATCGTTTTCTGTGATAAAAATCACATAAGTATCTGGGAGACTACTGAATGTATCACCTGCATCAAGATTTTCAATATCCATCATACTGGAATGGTACCTTGCACGGTGCGGATCAGCACCACTGTCAGCCCGCTGAACCTCTATATCATACTTTTTACCTGTCGAATCTGTACCATACGCATCCAGCAGTATTGATTTTGCCCCTGTTACTCGTTTGAGATCCGCCTGAGTCTCACAAGAAACAAGCTGCAAATCGTTCTTTCCTGTTATAATTCGAAGCACCATTTCTGCCAGCGGTATATTGTTTCTAAAAAGGCAGCGCATAAAAGTATCATCAATCGGTCTGAAACCGCGCAACCGTTGAAGGTCTTCTTGGTGATATCTTTTGGCTCGTTCTTCTAACGTCTCGGCCACCCTTGCTACCTCCTTTGCTCAACTTTTAACAGGTGCATACACTGCTCCTATTGTATTTTCATATTACCACAGACTTTCCGTTTTATCAAGCGGTCAGCCGTAAACTTTTTGAAAACGAAGCATCTCATTTCGCATTTTTTCACGGAAATCCGTCACATATTCCTCACACAGCACTCTCACCCTCTACCACCTGCTCGGCGCACTTTATTGCGCTGGCATACTTGAAATACCGCACCTTTTTATTGTACCGGCGGCAGAGGTCGATTATACCGTAGAAAGATTTGTGCGCTATCGCGTTCGTCTGAATCCAGACAACATCCGCCTTACGAATAATCTCCGGGCTGGACAGAGTTGCGCCGTAGAATCGGACATCCGGCAGCTTAAACTTGATTTCACGCAGCCAAGAATCATGGCCGCCGAACACCACTGCTCGGAGCTTTGTATGGCACGGGAAGGAAATCTTGGTTTCCTCCACTTCCTCCTGCTCCAGCTGATGGTTGAACACGATTTCTCGCAGGTCAGCCAGCTCCTGTACGTTTTCTTCTTTTTCCTGCGCGGCAACCCGTAACTGCTCTTTCAGCTCCCGGTTTTCCCGGCCTACATCGTAAAGCTGTTTTTTGCTCTGCTCCCGGAGCTGCGCCAGTTCTTTCCGCAGACGTTCGTTTTCAGCAGCGAGATCAGCATCGTTGCTCACAGTTTCGGATGTGTCAATCCCAGAGATTTTCTCCGCTGTGGAAGTTTCCTTGATGGTGTCCTCGGTTTCCACCGCAGGTTCGTCCTCTTCCCTGTCTAATTCACACGTCCGTGATGCCTCGCACAGCACGTCCATTAATGCACAGGCAGTTGCAATCTGCGCAGGTTTTAATCCACGCTTTTTCAGCACGGGTTTCAGACGGTCATACCGCCCCATCGTGCGCGGAAGCACACCGCCGGAATACTCATAGACAATCTGCGCCAGATTAGAATCGTAGAACGCACCGTCAACTTCCATGTCCTCGACATAGTCCGATGCATACCACTTCGGCTCCAGCTTCACCGGATCATAGACATCCTCATCGGCATCGTAACGGTTCTGGCCCCAAGGAAGCATGGATGCTGCGCGTGTTGCAATAGCCAGCGCAAATCCATACGTCCAAATGTAATCATCATCCTGGTCAAACATGTAAAGAACCGCAAAGCAAATCTCGTAAGGGTCAGCGATTGGAAATTTACACAGGGCATTGGTTAGCTCCTCCCCTGCAATTTCCTGAATGCGCCCTTTATCAGATATAGATACCTGCGGTGCCATCAACTGGTAGTCGCTGCACCTATCAAGAATTTCTTCCATTTTCTTATGCAGGCGCTCCATGCGGTCAATCATGTCCTGCATCTGCCGCCGTGGGTCATCTGGGTCACGCTTGCCAAACAGCGGTGTGGTTGCCGCCAGTGAAGATGCGGCAGCAACCGGTGCCTTTGCCATCATCATAAGCGGTGCGGATTTCTTCGGCTTAAAATGCTCCTCGTCATAGGCTTTGGTCTGTTTCAAAAGTCGTGACAATGCCTGATCGTTCTTATAATTCTCCGCCAGTAACTGGTCCAGCCCTTGAAAATAGAGATCAGCCCAATTCCAGAATCTTTCCTTAAAATCAGCGACCGCCAATTCTTTATTCATATCCGGAATCATATCAAGGAGCTTTTTGAATACACTGTCTGGTTCCGAGGCACTTGCAATGGTGTCAGCACCGTTGCGATCGTGGATTATTTTCAGCATCCCAGCCAGAACATCAAACCCATAGCAGGTGTCATAAACATCTGGCATGTAAGCTTCCGTTACAACCGGCAGCAGTTCACAGGCATCTTCCATCCGGCCGGCATCCTTGATTCGGTCGAGCATCCATATTGCTGCGCCCAGCAGAAAAGAGGTCTCATCATCCAGACGGTCGTAAGTGGAAATCGGCAGCGAGGAAGTATGTGCAAAACTCTTTTCCACATCGGACATCGGGTACTTCTCTGCAAAGCGGTCAATGAATTGCTGATAAAGATTGACCACGGCTCTCATACGCCGCGAGTAGTTCGGCTCCTCCATATCGTAGTGGGCCAGAATATTTTTGCTGCGGTTGCAGTTCCTGGTGACATCCCGGTTCTTTCGGAAAACGGAACGTACCGCCTCTTGCACAGGGTCAAGGCTTGGTTTCTTTGCCAAATAAAACACCGTCCTTTTCGGTAAAAATCTATAAGAGCATTCTTACGATTCTATTATACCGGAAGGACGGTGATATGACAATATCTGACAAAAGTATTATTAGAGTGGTGTTTTGGGGCGCGTGCTTATCACCCACCGGCCGCTATCAGAAGGTCTGACAGATAATCCAGCATCTTAGGGTCAATATCTCCCATCACACTACTGGCATTTATGGAGTCCATCACGCTCATAAATTTCCTTTTACTTTTGGCATTCATACCGCTTTTTTCTACGCTCTCAACACAATGGGCCTTGGCCTTATCAATCAGATGAATCACTAACGCCGCATCCACCTCGTTACCATGGATTGCCTGCGCCAACTCTGTGGCGCCGTGATCGGTTATATACTGCTTAAGAACTGTTGCAGCCGCAAGATCTTCAAGCTTCAGTCCATAGGTTTCTGGATACAAATCACCCAGAGTACGCGGTTGTTTGGATTCAATCTTCATAATGTAATCTCCTCGTTACGTGTATTTTCTGTTCCAAGGATATAACAGATTTTTGCACATAGCAATTGGATTTTTCTATTCTTAGATAATTATTTTCCATGTTTTTCAACTCAACTGCAATACCTCCGAATCGCAGCAATCAGTTCCTTGGCATTTAATGGTTTTGTAAAGTGTTCGTTCATTCCAGCTGCAAGCGTCTTTTGCTTGTCTTCTTCAAAGGCGTTGGCGGTCATGGCAAAAATGGGAATTGTTTTAGCGTCATCCTTGCTGGAATTCCGAATTTCTTTAGCCGCTTCAATGCCATCCATAACGGGCATCATAACGTCCAGCAGAATTGCATCGAATGTTCTTTTCGGTTGAGAGACAAATGCAGAAACCGCTAACTGCCCATCCTGTACGGCTGTAACATCCATCCCGGCATCCCGAAGCATAAACTCGGCGATTTCTCGATTCAGATCATTGTCCTCGGCTAACAAGATGTTCAGCTTTCTACAAGCGCGTTTCGTCTTATTTGCGGGATTCTCTCGCGGCACGAAATCCTTTGCCATTTTGAACGGCATCGAAAGTGTTACGGTCGTACCCACATCAAGCTTGCTGGAAATGTTAATGGTTCCCCCCATTCGCTCCAGCAGCCTTTTTACAATAGGCATACCGAGACCAGTTCCCATGTAAGTGCTTCTTGCACCGTGATCGGCTTGCGAAAAAGGCTCGTAGATAATCTTTAAGAAATCTGCGCTTATGCCGATACCGGTATCTTGTATCACTATATCATGCTGCACAGTATTGTCGTCTAACCGCGTTTCCTTCAGGGTGCAGTATACAGAACCGCCCTTTTTATTGTATTTGATAGCATTCGTAAGGAGATTTAGGTAGATGCGCTTGATTTGTAGAGGGCAACCAATCAGATAAGGGCATTTCAGATTTTGCCCATCACCATTCATGTTAAGTTTGATGTTGCTGGTTTCTGCTGTCAGGAGAGCCAATTCACGAATCTCAGAAAACAACTTTCGCGCATCGAAAGTTTCTTCATGCAAGGCATACTGTGAATCTCCCAGCTTATTCAATTCCAAGGTATCATTTACCAGAGACAGCAGGTGACTGGCTGCGATTTTTGCCTTTTCTCGACTGGAATCCACTAAGGCACGGTCATCCGGGTGCTCGCCGCAGATGTCCAGCAATCCCATAATGCCGTTCAGCGGCGTTCGCATGTCATGGCTCATGCGAGAAAGAAACTCTGTCTTTGCCTCGTTAGCCCGCCTTTCTGTTTCCAGTGCGATGGTTTTTTCCATAAGGTCATTCTTGTCAAGAATCAGATTCCAGTGCTCCACTGTACCATCCAGCTGAACCACTTTCTGACCGCGGTCCTCGATATACTTATACGATCCATCCTTGCAACGCATTCGGTAAGTAGTAGCATAATGGTCACTTCTGCTATACTGATTCAGTGCATCAGCAATGCCGGTTGCAAGATCGTCCGGGTGGGCTAAGCCTGTAATTTTACCGCCACAAGCATCCATCAGTTCTTCCGGCGTGTCATAACCCAGCATTGCGGCAAACTGTTCTGAAACATACTTGAATGTATAATCAGGATCATCATAGCTGATTTTCATTCCACCCGGAAGTGCTCTCGTTATCACATCCAACTGATTTTGAAGCGCATCGTTGGCTTTTTGAAGAACTTCTTTATAGTGGCGCTCCTGCTTGACAACCGTATCTACGCTTCGGAAAACGAGGAGTGCATAGTGCCCGTTTTCGGTGTATTCTTTTACGATGTGCCCCTGAAAGCAGGACAGGCCTGCTGCATTTGGGAGTGTTTCGAAGGCAAAATAATAGTCATTTTCTGTTTCAAAACGCTCTTTCATGTCGGCGCTACTGAGAGTTTTTCTCATGCTCTCCTTAAATTCCGGCAGCACGACGTTATCTACATACCGATTGACATACTCTGTAAACGTCTCAACGCCATCCATCGCCTTTGCGTGGTTTGTTGTCTGATAAAATACAATTTCGTAGGCGTCCGTATCTACATTGACAAGAAATGCAATCGTATAATCAGTACTCAAACCAGCAAGTGCAAGCCTGTTCTCGGTTAATCGCTGTTGATAGCTTGTTTCAATTTCCCGATGCTTCTGCCGCTCGGCTTCGATATCATCCATATAGCGGTAGCCAAGGACAAATTTGCTGCTACCGGGGAGAGACACAGCCTGTACTTCAAAGTATTGATGTCCGGCGGGATTAGGAATTGTCTTGAACGGATATGCGAAGCGATCATGATTTGCCAGATAATTGCGCAGATAGTTCATTTCAACTTTTTGCAGGAAATCCGGAGCGGTTTCTTTAATGACAAAATGGTCGTAGTAATATTTAATTCGCTCTGCAAAGTTGTGATTATCTTCGCCGAGCGCCTGATTGATTAGTTCCAAGTGTGATTTAGGAGCTTGTTTCAAATGAATCAAAGTACCAGTTTCAAAATCACAAAGAGATACCACCAAATAATCAATGCCAAGGGCATTCAGAATCTGCGTGTCCTGATTCAGTTCTTCAATGCTACTCTCCAGAGCCCTCTTATTTTCTTCCAGCTGTGATACCATCCGAAGATTTTCTCGCAGGCTGCTTAGATGTCCAGCAACTGCCTGCAGGATGCGCAGAGAAATTGCATACTTGGCCTTGGATGGATTATCGAAGCCAATATAGCCCTTAAGCTTTTTTCTTGCAAGCAAGGGAATCACAATTAAGGAATGAATGCCTTGACCGTCAAACAGCGCGTATTCTTCTGGAACATTTTCCTTTTCTGCATCCCAGTTGGGAGAATGGATGGCCTCACCATTAGAAAGGTGTGGGTACCAATTGGGTATGTCGTTAAATGCAATATTCTGCATTTCTGCAAATGTCGGCCGCACATTCTCTGCACACCATTCGTGTGTCATCTGCAAAACATGATCACTGCCCGTTACCAGACCAAACAGGTAAGCCCGGTCAGCCTGAGCAAAATTGCCCAGAGAAGCCATCAATTCTGGCAAGGCTTGATTCAACTCTGCCTGTGTAGTAATGTTGGACAGAAGAGCTGCATTTTTTACAATCTCATCTACCGCGTTGATTCTCTGCTGGAGTTCGCCTTCTTCAAACCTCATAATAATGTTTCTCCCTATTTGTAGATTCTTCCTGCACAAGCTATTAGAATCAGTCTCTTCTTGTTTACATAAGAAAAGTATACGCTATTATGGGTGAAAATTCAATAAGAACAGCTTCTTATACAGCATTCATTTTTCCCATGAACGCAAAAAAGCAGCCCACCCGGTCACTTTCCAACTATGTCTCTATCAACACTGTCGGAAAGTCACCAGATGGGCTGCATCCTACCTTCACGTTATTTCGATTCTGTCCTTATACACCAGCACTTTCCCGATGTCTCCAACCTTCCTCTCTCCCACAGCCTGCATCAGCTCATCTTCCTTGATGATACGATTCAAACAGCCATTTCCCTTCTTGCCTTTCTGCCGTTCTTTGCAGTTCCAAGCCTTATAATGCCCATGCCGCCCCTTATAAGTCCGGCGTACAAAAGGAGCACCACATTCTCCACAGAAAACTTTTCCGTAGAGGGGATGGTGCTCTTTGCTGCGCCGGTAGATACCAGCCTTGTTATCTTCCTCACGCTGTTTCAGGATTTCCTGTACCTTGTCCCATGTATCCCGGTCGATGATGGCCTCATGGTCGTCTGTCAGGTAGTTCGGATTGTACTCCCGGTTGGGGTCAGGCTTTTTCGTGATGTAATCCACCGGAGGATTTTTCTGAAGGAGTTTGTCACCCACATAAGTTTCATTTGACAGCATATACCGGATGGTCTCAACGGAGAAATGGTCCTTGCCCGTTTTGCTCCTTGCACCCATCGCCACAATACCGTCCGCAATTTCACGGAAAGTCTGCCCCTCCAGAAACCGCTTGAAGATTTCCTTTACAATCCACGCATCCTTGTTCGGGACCAGCTTCCCATCCTCGCTGTCGTAGCCGAGGATGCGGTTGTTTCCAAGGTTATACTCACCCCGAGCAAAGCGGCTCTTATACGCCTCCTGAACATTTTTGCTGATGGAGTGACTCTCATCCTGTGCCACAGCCGCCATCATAGAAAGGACGAAATCACAGGTCGGGTCATCCGTGCGGATGTTCTGCTCCTCGAAGATGATCGTAACACCAAGGGTTCTGAGCCACTTGGCATATTGCTGGCAGTCCACCATGTTGCGCGAGAATCGGGAGACGCTCTTGCAGATAATGATGTCCAGCTTTTTGGCTTGGGCATCCATAACCATCTGCTGGAATCCCGGTCGATTTTTGACTTTCGTTGCGGAATGCCGGTCTGCATAAATCTGAACCAGCTCCCAGTCCGGGTAGTGCTGGACCATATCTGCATAGTACTTTTGCTGGGTTTCAAAGCTCTCATCCTGGTTTTCGCGCAGGGTGCTGACACGGCAGTACGCCGCCACCCGCTTTTTTGCCGTTTTGACTTTCGGCATCACCTTTTTAATGATCATTTGCTACAACTCCATTCTTCAGACGTTCGCCACGGCACCTTTCTTGGCACGGAGATTCTTTGCCGCCTGCATGGCTGCGTTCCGCTGTGCCTCCCGTGCGCTCACATGCTTTTCCGTACTCACAGACTTCTTATCAGCCCGCACCACGCTCACCGACTTGTTCTCGCACCGCTGCGCACGGTCCAGCGAATTCCGATAAAGCTCTGCCACATGGGTCGGTTCTTCAACCTTGGATGCGTTCAGCGCAACCTCACTCTCCAGACCGCATTTCCAGAACACCTGCATGGTGTCCTGTTTGAATTCAACCCGCTCCACCAAGTCGTCCAGCCAGTAATACTGGACAGTGTCCAGCTTCGGGCTTTCTGCCTTGATTTCCAGCATCCTCTGCATGGCGACCGTCCGTTTCTTTCCCTTGATTTCAAGGGTGTTGTAGGCTTCCAGCAAGGCGGCATCCACTAGATACCCCTTGACCGCATACTCACGGCACCCGTCTACGCCAAAGCACCCAATGATGCGCTTGTGCTTGTTCACTTTCATGACCTTAGGAATCATCTTCTTGCCACACAAGGGGCAGACGAAGTTCGTATCGAAGTAAGGATACCGGCTATACTCCCCGCGAGGATTTCTCAACTCCATAATGCGCTGAACCTGCTGATAGGTGTGGCGATCGATGATGGGAATGTGGTGGTTCTTCACGTTATAGACCGGAATCACAGTCGAATCATTCCGGACACTCCTATGGGAAATATGGTCAACACTGACCCATTTCTGAAGCCGCATATCCCCGATGTACTTTTCGTTCTCAAGGAGGTACTTGAGGGCAGTCTTGTTCCACGTCTGCCTGCCCCTTGCGGAAGGAGCCTGCATAAAGGTCAGCTCATCCAAAATGTCCGGCATGGTGATGCCGTACTGGTACATCTTGAAAATCATCCGCACAATGGCGGCCTCGTCCGGCTCAATAACAATTTCGCCTTCCTTGGTCTTCCGATAGCCATAGGTCTTAGTCCAGCGCGACTCTCCGCTTTCAAACCGCTTGCGGATGCCCCATTTCAGGTTTTCGGAAATGGAGCGGCTCTCCTCCTGCGCAAAGGCTGCCATAACAGTCAGGATCATTTCGGACACCGACGTTGCCGTGTCCAGTCCTTCCTTTTCAAAGTAAAGCTGAACACCGATGCTCTGGAGGTGACGCACATAGGACAGACACTCAACCGTGTTGCGGGCAAATCGGGAGATGCTTTTCGCCATGATGTAGTCAACCTTGCCTGCCTCGCAATCCTCCATCATCCGCAAGAATTCCTTACGCTTTTTCACGCTGGTGCCGCTGATGCCCTCATCCGCATAGACATCTACCAGCACCCAGCCAGGGTGCTGGGCAATCTTGGCACGGAAGGCTTTCATTTGCTCCTCCAAGCTGTGAAGCTGAATCTCCTGGTCCGTGCTGACACGGGCATAGACCGCAACGCGGACCGTTTTCAGGGTGCTGAGTGCCTGAAAGCCGAGCTTCTGTACCCCAGTGTCTACCTTTTCTACTGTAATTTCCATGTATTCTACTCCTTACTGCCAGTTTGGGTCGTTCAGAACCTTCTGCTGTTCCTCATTGAATTTCTTCCGTCCGGAGTGGAGCAGTCCCATTTGCATCATGGTCTGAACACGCTCGAACTGCTCCCTGCTGACAATGCCTTCATGATGGTCCTCCAGATGAACTTGTGCGCGTTCTCCCCTGTTCCGCTTGCTATATCGGTGTCCGTTCTTACCGTAAGCCGTGTAGTAGCAATCCGTCCAGTAATCCCCCATGTATGCGACATTTTTCAGCATATTGGGCAGCCGATTGCGGTTCTGAGACCATGACACACCGGTGTTTTCCTCGTCCTCCATCTTATCCAAGCAAGCTCGGATATCTGCATAGCAAACTCCTTTTGCCGCCTGGTCAAAAGCATATCGAACACGGCGGGCTTCGGATTCTTCAATTCTCCATTCGCCCTGTTTGTTGACCCTGCGAAAGCCGTAGGTCACACGGCCGGTCGGGATGCCCTGGTCGTGGAGGTATGCGATTCCGGCTCTCACATTCTCACCGATGCTCTTGGATTCCTCCTCGGCAATGATGGCAAGGATGTGGAAGAACAGCTCACTCTGGCCGTCCATCGTATTGATGCCCTCTTTTTCAAAAATGACCGGGATGCCCAGTTCTTTCAACTGACGCACCACGGTCACACAGTCAAGCATATTTCGGGAGAAACGGGAAATGGACTTGGTGTAGATGATATCGATTTTGCCATCCACACAGTCTTGGATCATCTGTCGGAATTCCGGGCGGCCCTGCGTACTGCGTCCGCTGCCCTCATCCGCATAGACCTTTACGAGTTCCTCATCGGGATTGTTGGAGAGCAGTTCTGTGAAGTAGCTTTTCTGAATCTCATAGGAACCTTCCTGACACTCCATGCCGGTGCTGACTCGGCAATAAGCCGCCGCCCTTTTTTGTTTCACTACAATTTCCATTGCGTCATCCTCCTTGGGGTAGTCGTACCTTTTGGGGTAGTCGTATAATGCCGCATGTACGGCTGAATAGCAAGTTCTGTCGCCCAGATAAATCGGCATATTATCGACAAACTATCTGCCTGACAGAACGCCAAGATTGCAGCAGATACGACAAATGTAAAGGGCTTCCCGGTCAAATTGGGGAAGCCCGGAGCGCGACGTTTGAATCAGCCCGGTCTATGTGCCATAGAGTGCTTTATGGTTATCACAACGAGGTGAAGTTAGACCTTCTTGGCGTAGTCGAGGCTGATCCAGCCATCGCGCTTGCTGGCATAGGATTTCAGCAAACCCCATTTGGATGCACCCGTGCCCGTTGCCTCTGCAACAATGGTGAACACACCCTTGCCGGTGAAACCACGGGAGCCGTAGTTCGTGCCGGGGCCTTTGCGGATGCGCAGGTCAGAGATAGACACCCGAACCGTGTAGGGCTGGAACGCCGTGCTGGTGGGATAGACCGCCTTGCCGTTCTCATCGAACACAGAATAGCCGGGGTTCTTGTCGGCGCATGCCTTTGCGTTGCTCAGGTCACGGAACGCCCCCTTCTGGAATGCAGCATCCGACCAGCTCTTGCGCACACGGTACAAGACCGTTGTGGGCGTAGCAGCTACCGCCACATCGTACTGGGTCAGGTTCCACTGCTCGATGACCCGGCAGAGGTTCTGCACATAGTCAAGGCTCGTTGCATAACCGCCGTCCTTGATGATCTGCACCGCTTTCTTGTAGTCCGTACAGCCTGCCAGACCCTCATACCGCTTTTTGCTGCCATTCATGGCACCCAGCAGATAAGCAGAGTGGTCTGCGATGGAATCCTCAATGGAGCTGTACTTGCGGAAATCGGCCATGACGCTCACATAGCTGCCATCCGTGTTCTGTTCCCCGGTCTTCATCGTGTAGACGGAATGTCCATCCCACGCAGAGCCAGACCAACTGTTCCCAGACAGCGAGGACTTCATGCCGAAGCAGTTATTGGCATTTTGGGCCAGCTCGGACTTACCATAGCCGGACTCCAAAATGAACTGTGCCAGCGACACGCTGGCAAGGATGCCGGATTGCTTCTGGTTCGCAGTGAACAGCGGTGCCACCTTTGCCACAACTGCCGCAGACTCCATGTCCTTCAGAGAGGTTGCCTGCAAACCCGTGGACGCAGCAGGGGTGCCAAGAGCCGATGTCACCTTGGCAGCCAGATCACCGAGGCGGCCGTACAGCCAGTCGCCGGGGCAGTTGCCGATGATGAAGGTTTTTCCGTTCTGTCTGCACAGGAAGATGCCCGTTTTTACAGTGACACAAGAAACTTGCGTCTGCGGGCCACGGTGATTTCGCTTTCCTTCTCCAAGCGTCATATACGGATTCTGACGGAACTGAATATTGCTCCCGGTGACATTACTGCCTACGCCATTGATAGCGGCGATTGCAGAAATAACGTCCAAGTTGACCTGCTGGCGAGAAGTGTACAGATTAGCTGCCGTACACCCGTCCCAGAGCTGGAGTTCATCCAGAACAAAATGCGCCTGTTTTTCCGACAGATTCAGCCAATTCCATGTGAAGCACTTGTTTTTCAGCCACTTCTCGCAAACATCCGTTACGATGTTGATTCCGTCTTTGTTATAAATTCGGATCTTAGTCGTTCCGTTGCTTTGATGTGTCACATTGTAAACGAGATGGCATTCCTCCAGACAATTGAAAAGCCTCTCAATTTTCCGTTCTTTGCTCAGATGGAACTCAACGCCATAGTAGCTCTTGGTTCCGTCTTTTCTCACATCATACATATAAGAACCGTCCGCTTGGACCGCCACAAGGAACGTCAGCATGGAATCCGTAAGCGGCAACCCATCACAGTTGGCATAACCAGCCATCGGGATATAAATGATATTTCCATCTCGCAGCAACCTTTTATAAAAGTCGATGCGAAACACATCTTTGCTCTGCTGCACAGCATAAACCATGCGATGGTCTTTCGTTGCGGTCAATCCATTGCTGGTGTAGGTATCCTGGCGACGTTCTTCCACCTTGTCCAACACCTCTTCAAAAGTGACTCGCAAGCCATCCAGAGAAGCGCATGCGATTTCATCTCCAACATTGATATCGTGGAGTTGAACCCAACCTGTTCTTGTGAGAACCTCCGTATCCACCGGTACACAGCTTTTATTTGCGAACCAGCGGTGGACCGTCAACACCATTTCATCCGAAGCAGGAGCATAATTGAGAGTTTTGTTCTTGTCGCCCAGCCAGAGCAGCTTGGTCTTGCCATTGCGCTTGCAGATGTC
>Ga0129312_1001473_pt1 | contig 13667 bp, 13 predicted proteins | sample O827metagenome_FD_94434 | JGI IMG/M metagenome (GOLD analysis project Ga0129312, IMG submission 94434) | Orangutan group fecal microbial communities from Wisconsin, USA - O827 metagenome | ecosystem: Host-associated > Mammals > Digestive system > Large intestine > Fecal | place: USA: Wisconsin... | reverse complement strand
CCACATCCTTCAATGTTGCCATAACTTTCACATCCTGTTCATCTGCATTTTCTCAAATGCATCTCGCTCTATCTCAATGATACATTCCCGTTCCTGCAATTCAAATACTCCTATTATTGTATCATACTTTGCAGTCACTTCAAGGATCACATCATCCAGCAAAAACGAAAAATCTCTGACATCACAGCCAATCGGATAATCCGTCCCGTTCACGGAAAGGATTCCGCTTTTTTTATCGTAGGTAAGCGCATCTTTTCCGAGGCGTAAAGCCATCTCCTGTGCATCCTCCCGCAGGCACACCCGCAGTTCAATGACTTCCTCCCCGCCATGATACTGATACGTCAGACGCTCTCCCCTCTCCATTTCTGTAAGATCTACCGGGACACAGTTCTTTCTCCACTCGAGCGGCAGACTCTGCGCCAGATATTTTTCACCATCCAGCCGAACCACCGAAAGTTCCCGCGGCAGTCCCATCGCTCCTGTATACAAGGTACCACGGTTTGGCAGGCGCAGCCACGGCACCGAAATCACGCGGTCACTCACCCCGGCATAGGTCTGCGCCGCATACGGCAGCTTCCCGAGATATGCCTCATGCCGGATACCATCCGTCTGAAACCGGAATCCGTCAAAAGTCCCCCAGAAATAGTAGCCATCCGCGCTCCAGAACATCCACTCCGCACCGCCGTCCGCACCGGGCAGCCGGATCAGATCCGGGCACTCCCATGCCTGATCCAGTGTGAGACGATCCGTCATTCTCCAGTTTCTCAGATCGTCTGATCTCAGGATGCCAAAATCATTTTTCTCCAGCCACAGTACCATGACGTAAGCCCGGCTCTCCTCGTGCCAGAATACTTTCGGGTCACGGTTCTCCTTGCATATTGTAGCAAGCTCCCAGTTCATTTTCTGAAGCGTCGCCCCGCCATCAAGGCTGTACGCCAGACGCTGGGTGGAATTATCATTTTCACACCACCGGTTGCATGCGCCTGCCGCCGTATAGAAAAACAGTAGTGCGCTCTCCGGCAGTCCGAGCATTCCATGTTCATTTACCACGCCGCTCCCGGAAAACACGGTTCCGTGTTCGTCCGGATACAGCACAGTATCCTGCTGGGTCCAGTGCAGCAGATCCCTGCTCACCGCATGTCCCCAGCACATATTTTCCCATGCAATATCATAGGGATTGTATTGAAAATACAGATGAAAGTATCCATCCTTATATACTAATCCATTGGGATCGTTGATCCATCCGGTCTGCACCGTAAAATGGATTCGGGGACGCCGGGGTCTGTCGCTATCTGTCCGATCAGACGCGGCAGTATCACACACTGCGTCATTTCTGATCTCCTCCAGAAAAGACTCCGGCATATGTCCCCTTAGGATTAGGGTTTTACCGATAAATTGCTTTACCGGAAAACGGGCATAATAATCAATGTGGTATCCGTTTTTCTCCTGGATATCCACCGGAACCTGAAGTTCCATGACTTTTTTCCCTTCGCAGAAACACTCCATGAGTTCTGTCTTCTTGCCTGCGCAGATCGGCAGGAAAAGTGTATCCGCTTTTATTTTTATCTGTTTTTCCATGATACCATCCTCCTCTATCCGCTCCGCGTCACTCCTTAAGAGCATGTAATCTGAAAGGTTTTCGCCGAAAAATCCGCGTGCAGTCTTGCCCAGGCATCGCCGCAGCTGCGCTCAATATATAATTCGTTTTTTCCACAGTCGAGCAGTGTAAAACTGCCTCCGAATGCAGGATGCGTGTTGCGGAATTCCATCAGCTCCAGCAGTCCCTTTACCACCGGCCGCTTCACTTCCTCTGCTACCTCTTCTTTTGTATAGTAATGACGGTTGATATTTCTTCCAACCTTCGTCTCCTCGAGAAGTTTTAAATCATTTTTGCCTGCCAGCAGTCCCACATAATACACCTGTGGAATTCCCGGTGCAAAAAACTGTACCGCCCGCGCCAGAAGGTACGCGTCGTCATCGTCCCCCAGCGCTGAATAGTAGGAACAGTTCACCTGATAGATATCCAGATTGTTGTAGGCAGCCGTGTTATAGATTTTTTTCACATTGGCGCCGTAACGGAAAATATCCTCCTTCGTGCGCTCAATCTCCTCATCCGGCAGCAGGTCTTTGATGTCCACAACCCCGATTCCGTCATGCGTATCCAGCGTTGTAAACTGTTTCCGCGGGCATATGGCAAGCCAGTGCTTTAAATACTCCGTGTTTCCATAATAGATCGCGTTGATTAGTAGCATCGGCAGTGCAAAATCATACACATAATAATCCTGACCGGCAATCTTTTTCTGCATCGTGTAATGCTCATGAATCTCCGGCAGAAGCGCCACACCGTACGGCGCAACAATATCCTCACATTCCTGTAATAGTTCCCACACATCCGGCTCGATAAAGAAGCAGCTGGTGCCTGCCTTTTTCGTCGCATAAGCGAACGCATCCAGGCGGATCATCGCCGCCCCGTGCCGGCACAGATCGGTCAGATTGTCCCACAGGAATTTTTTCGCCGTCCCCGATTTGCAGTTAATGTCAATCTGCTCCTCGTCAAACGTGCACCATACCTTTTCCGTAGATCCGTCCGCAAAGTGCGCCTCCACGTAAGGTGCCCGCGGCTTCCGCTTGTAGATGGCGTCCACCTGCTCTTCGGTCGGCTCCCCGTTCTCCCAGAAATCCTTGTAGCGCAGAAACAGATCCCGGTATTCCGAAGCGTCTTTTTTCTGCAAAAAGTCTTTATAATATTCGCTCTGCGCCGAGATATGATTGATCATATAGTCGAACATCAGATAATAGTTTTCCGCAAGCCGCTCCACATCCGCCCAGTCACCGAACGCCGGCTCGACCCTGTGATAGTCCATCGGGGCAAAACCGCGGTCGCCGGAAGAAGGAAAAAACGGCAGAATATGCACGCCTCCGACTGCCTTTTTGAAATAAGCCTCCAGAAGCTCCCCCAGTTCGTTCAGATTCTTCCCCATGGAGTCGGAGTAGGTAATCAGCATACATTTATTTTCCAGTTTTTTCATATCCTAACTCTCCTTGTTTCCACTGTTATGATTTCACTGCACCCGCGACAACACCGTCGATGATCTGTCTCTGCAAAAACAGGTAGAGAACCAGAATCGGTGCGACCGTCAATGCCAGTGCCGCCATGATTACCCCGTAATCTGAGGAGTAGGTCCCGTAGAACGAATAGGTGGACAAAGGCAGCGTGTACAGTTCTTTTTTTCCGAGTACGAGAGACGGAAGCAGATAGTCATTCCAGAATGCCAGCACGTTTAAGATCACGAGCGTTGCCGTCGTCGGCTTCAACAGAGGGAACACCACCTTGAAAAAGGTCTGTACCTTTGTGCAGCCATCCAGATATGCCGCCTCCTCCAAAGAGACCGGGATACCGCTCTTAATAAAGCCCTGATAGATAAAGACCGACATACTCATCGCAAACCCGGTGTGCATGAACACAAGCGTCAGTCTGTGATTTAAAATATTTAACCCTGAGCCGTAAATCGATACCAGCGGAATCATGATCGCCTGGAACGGAATAATCATGGATGCCGCCATCAATGCAAAAAGCACCTTGGAAAACGTGTTTTTTGCGCGGGTAAAATAGAACGCCACCATGGACGCCAGCAGGATGACAAGCAGCGTGCTCAGTCCCGTGATAAACAGGGAATTGCCGAACGCCTTGACAAACTGCATTTTTTCAAAGGCTTTGATATAATTGTCAAATGTGAATCCCTTTTCCGTAATCAGTGAGAACGGATTCTTGATAATGTCGCGCTTCTGCTTAAATGAATTGATAAGTACCATCAGAAACGGAATCATATATAAAAGGAACAGCGCGATAATGACGAGAAAACCGACTGCATCCTTGATGCGGCGTTTCGTTCCGCCGACCTTTGACCCTCTTGCCATTACGCCTCCACCTCCTTTTTCTTGCCGATGTAAATCTGGACACCGCTGATGCATGCCACAATCACAAACAGCAGCAGCGCTTCCGCCTGACCCATGCCGTAATTTCGTGAAGTAAATGCCTTGTCATACACGTACATCGCCACCAGTTTTGTCGATCCGTACGGTTCTCCGCCTGTCAGGGTGAGGTTCACATCGTACACCATAAAGGCACGGGACAATGTGAGGAAGAGGCAGATGACAAACGACGGCACCATAAGCGGCAGGATGATGGATTTCATTTTCTGAAAACCGGTCGCCCCATCTATGCTGGCTGCCTCAAGCACATCCGAAGACAGCCCAGTGAAACCGGCGATATAAATCAACATCATATAGCCGGATAATTGCCATACCGTAACAATGACCAGAGACCAGAATGCCTTGTCGGGATCCGCCAGCCAGGAGCTTTTAAACAGTCCCCACCCTGCACTCTTTCCAAAATTCACAAGCACTCTTGAGAATACAAACTGCCAGATAAATCCCAGCACGACTCCGCCGATCAGATTCGGGGTAAAAAAGCCCGCGCGGAAAAATTTCTGTCCTTTCAAGCCGTTGGTAAGCGCATATGCCAGAAGAAACGCGACTACATTTACCAGCAATACGGAAAACAATACATATTTTAACGTCAGTCCCATGGACGACCAGAATGCCGTGTCATGAAAGACCGCAATATAATTCTGCACGCCGACCAGATTCTTTACTTTTTTGACACCGTCCCAGTCGGTCAGTGTCAGATAAAACCCATACAGGAATGGCAGTATCACTACTGCACAGAATATGAAGCATCCCGGCAGTGCAAAGATGCACAGATTCTTGATTTTTTCTCCCGTTTTTCTACCCATGACTCCGATTCCTTTCTATATGGGCGTGTCTTACGGCACGCCCCGTTTGCCCGAAGGCATCTTATGCAGACTGCTGCATCCGCTTTTTATTCCTGTGAAGTCCAATATGCATCGATCTCTGCCGCCAGCTCGTCCTTAGTGCTCTCTCCGCCGAGGTACTTCTGCATGGATGCTCCCAGTACGCTCCAGTGATCTGCCGGTGCGATAAAGCAGGATGAGTAGGTCTTTCCGGTTCCCATCTTCGTCTGAATGTCCTTGCTTAACGGATCTAACGCTTCGTATGTATTGTTGCTGCATGCCGGAATAACAGCCGCATCCTCCACGAGCATTCTCTGTCCGTTATCGGAATATACCAGCCAGTTCAGGAATTCTTTCGCTGCTGCCTGCTGCTCCTCTGTAGACTGCTCCGCATCGATCATCAGCTGCTTGGTTGCTGCCGCCTCAATGCCGTTGTTTGCAAAATCAGAGGTGTCATTGCCGAGTACGAACGGAAGGAATCCGTATTCATCCCCGGTGTCCGCTCCTGCCTCTGCCAGGTTCGGCCATGCCCAGGAACCGTTTGCCCAGATCGCCGCATCCCCGTCTGCCAGAAAGATCGGGTCCTGATCGTAGAGTGCGCCGAGCGGATCCTCTCCGTTGATGTTGTACTCACAGAGTAAATCGAAGATATCGATGAACTGGTCAAAACGCTCATAATCCTCTACCTTTAACTCGCCGCTCTTTAACTGATCGATCAGCTCCGCACTTCCGGAAGTTGTTCCGTCGTAGGTATCATAGATAAAACCAAGCTGATGATTTCCCAGCGACCAGTCTTCCTTGGAGAGCACGACCGGGTTCTCCATGCCGGCGCTTCTTAAGGATTCCAGCAGCTCCTTTAAGGCGTCGTAGGAATTGATCGTCGAAGGATCAAAGGAAGTACCCAGTGTGTCCTCAATCGCTGTCTTATTGTAGATCAGCCCGCGTCCCTCAATGCAGAACGGGAAGCTGTAGATTTTTCCGTCCACTGTCGTGAGCTGTCCGACACACTCCTGTGTCCACTTCTCATCAGAAAGATCCAGCGCATACTCTGTTGCGAGTGCCTCCACGTCCGTGGTATCCAGGATTGCCATGGTCGGCGCCGCTCCGGAATTGTAAGCGCTTGTCACCTTCGTGTACGGGGATTCTCCGGTTGCACAGCCCTGTACCTCAAGTTCAATACCGGTATCCTCGGTGAATACTTCCGCCATTTCCTCTAACGCCGTCTGAATCTCGGCTTTACTGTTCAACAGTGTAATCTGGGTTCCCGCCAGATCCGATGTCTGGCTCTCTGTTGCAGCATCTGTCTCCGTGCCCTGTGCGTCTGCCGCCGCAGCGCTCTCTGTCTTCGTCCCGCTTGCCGTGTCTGCTGTGTCCCCACATCCTGCCAGCATGCCTGCTGTCATTGCTGCTGTCAGAAGCAGCGCCATTGCTTTTTTTGCTCTCATGTTACCTTCTCCTCCACTTTTCTATAAAATGTTTCTCCCGTTTCCCATTAATCCCATCCATAGCAGGTGTTGTGTCTTGCTCCCTGCTGTATGTACACTGTAGCACCTGTGCCGCAGTGTGTCAACCGCTTAACATACGATTTGTAGAATGAGTTCAATTTTTACAATCGTTTTTTATGCAATTTGCCAGTTCTTTTCGATTAATTTTCGGATTTTCTTTGTTTTCTAGTTCTTCTTCCCTATATTTTTCTGTCAATCGGTTATCATCTTATTTTATAAAAAAGTGATTCATCCGCATCCCCACAACCGTGCTTACCGAACCGATTACCACGGAAAAAATCAGCAAAAAGTTTCTACATAGTCCAACTGCCGATATATTAGTCTCTTCTAACCATCCTGTCCTAATCTGGTATCAGCTGAAGAAGATGACAGGAATGAATAAAACAAGAATTAATATATTTTTTGTCAGAACTATTCTTCTATTTTTTTATCACCAAAATACTGCATCAAAATTAATATCAGAGCGCTTCCTGCAAATATTCCATCCATAATTCCAGCTGGCAGTAAAAACATCATCAATGTAATTGTAATAACACAGTTAATTACAGATAGCACTAAGCCCCACATCCTATTTTTCAACAATCCTATTGCTCCAATAAGTCTAAACACTCCATATAATGCTCCCATAATCATCATCATATAGAGGTTATCTTGAAAATATTGAAGCTTAAATTCAAAGTATTTACTTATGTCATATTTATCAGTTCCTATGAATAATGCTGGTATCATCCCCAAAATTCCACCAAGTTCAATAAAACCACCATGAATAATCATAAGTATTGCTGCAATCTTATATTTTTTCATAACTATATATTTCTCCTCAATATTCCATTCTTTCTGTGATCAGTTCCACCCACGCCACCTGCCTTCCAGTTTTTCATATTCCGTAAAATATTTTTATCATCCTTTATATCCGAAACCTGACAGCAATAGTCAATTGCCAGCTCCTGATATAAATTTCTTTTATATAATCCATATCCAACACCTCACTCTACGATAAACTGATCATCCACTTGCGCCTCTTAAAAATAACAAGCGATACAACCAGCCTGAATATTTCTTCGGTGGTAAGCAATGTGTACACACCAACTATGTCCCACTTAAATACATACGCTGCAAGCAGACACAGTGGGATTCCGATGCACCATGTGCCAACAATATCAATCACCATGATAATCTTTGTATTGCCGCCGCTTCTTATGATACCTCCTCCAAGTATCATATTTTCAACCTTGACCGGTGCATACAGGGCAAATACCATAAGCAGTATCTTTCCAAGCTCTTTTACGCTGCCATCTACACGATACAGCCCGGTATATACTCCTGCCAGAAGAATAAGCAATATCGATACGGCTACCGCTCCAGCCAAGCCTGCATACATTATTTTCTTCGTTTCCGTGTAAGCCTCATCGTATTCTTTCCTGCCAAGTCTCTTGCCGACAATCACACCGGCAGCCGCCGACAATCCGCTAAGTGCTCCTACAATAAGCCCCTGTATCGGACAGGTAAGTGTGTATGCCGCCAGATTTGCCATTCCGAGATGCCCATAGACGGCAGACTCTACATTTTGTCCGAGGCTCCACAAAAATTCGCTGACCAGAATCGGCATAATCATGATCAGATAATCCTTGATAGTAATTTTGCTGAAACGCAATGACCATACTGGTTTATCTTCATCCTTTCTGATACATAAGGCAAATCCAACAGCAATAAATGCCAGATTAAACAACTGCGAAATCAGTGTCGCGATCGCAGCTCCCTTTATTCCCATACATGGCAATCCGAATTTTCCAAATATCAGCAGATAATTAAGACCTGTGTTTACAGCGACTGCCCCAAAGCCCGCCCAAAAAGGTATTGTGGCATGCTCCTTGCAGCGCAGCCATGAGGATAAAATATTACCGGCCGCCATTGGAATATAGGAAAACGCTACTATCCTGAAATAGACCGCACCAGTATTTACAATACTCACGTCTCTCGTGTACAGCCCCAGAATCTGCGAGGGAAAAACTCCTGCCGCAAACAAAAACAGCACAGCTATTACCATTCCGCTAATAAGGCTCACATCAAAGCTGCTCCAGGCCTCTTTTGTATCTTCCGCACCAATAAACTGTGCGATCAGTATCCCCGCAACCGTACTCACTGCACCAATCACCACGGAAAAAATCAGCGAAAAGTTTCCACATAGTCCGACTGCCGATATATTAGTTTCTCCTAACTGTCCTATCATAATCTGGTCTACAATTGAAAAAGATGCCTGCAGCATACTTTGCAAGGTGACCGGAATTGCTATTTTACACAATGATTTCATAAACTTCGACATTATAATTCCCTCGTACTTTCTCTCTTAATTAACTCAACCGGAAGCACGATTTCTGTCTCACATTCTGCTCCATCACGCATTGCCTCAAGACACTTAATTGCAGTTTCTGCCCTAAGGGACGCCTCCTGATGAATGGTTGTTAGAGAAGGATGGCTTTCCCTGCTTGCCATGTTGTCATCAAAGCCGATTATCTGGATATCCTTTGGAATCCGAATGTTCTTTCCCTGTAAAAACCTCATAAACTCAAGTGCATAGAAATCTGATACCGCAAAAACAGCGGTAACATTTTTCTCTAACAGCGCCTGATATTTATCCTCATAAAAACGCATTCTCTCCTTTTCTGTCCTTGGTATTTTCCATCTTAATGTTTCTCCCGGTCCAAAGGCTTCGCTAAAACCTTCGATGCGCTCTTTATCCATGCAGATAAAATTGTCCGCTATGCACAACGCTTTTTTATGTCCAAGCTCCCTAAAATATCTTCCTGCCTGATAACCACCGTCATAATGATTGATGACCAGATTGACCACCTTGGAACATTTTTCAAAATAACCATCATACACTACAAACGATATCCGCATCTGATTTCTGAGTTTCTCATAATCCGCTTCACAAAAACCCATCAGAATCAGCCCATCCATATTCCACATAGATGCAAACACCGGAATCTCACTGATGTCAGATGTCGTTTTTATCATCAGAAAATATCCTTTTTCATTTACCTCATGGGAGAGAGCATTTATTGAAGCCATAACAAATCCATCCTCTAAAACCCTGCCCTCATACTTTTCATTATCATTCACCACCACTCCGATGATTCTTGAATTATTCCTGGCAAGCAGAATAGCTGCCATATTCGGGATATATCCCGACCTCTCCAGCTCCTGCTGGACGCGTTTTACCGTCTCATCCGAAATCTTTTCTGTTTTTCCGTGAATCACCTTTGAGACAGTTGCAGTACTAAGACCTAATGAATCTGCAACATCCGCAATCCGAACTCTGTCCTGTGCCATATGTATTCCTTCTTTTCCTATATTCTGATTATATGGTACAACAGAAATATGTGTGTTACAAAGGTTAAGTGCATAACCCATGACAAAAATTGCATTCCTGCCTCTTGCATACGGTTATGAAGTATGTCCACCTCTTGCACGGTGGCGAGCCGATGAACTTTCTGTAATAGAAAAACACCCTACATTGCTGCAAGGTGTCGATGTTGTATGCATCTTTTATCTCTGGTGCATATTTCATAATCATGTCTGCAAGAAAGCCACAGCAGCATCCAAAATCCTTGTTCATTGCCAAGCCTCCCTTAAATGCAAGAATTTCTTACTATTTTACAAGTGGAGTTTGGACTATACGGTCTTTGGTCAGCAATGCCTGATGCCGAATTTCTGACACTTTTTATCTCCATACCTCTTTTGAAATGGAAACCATCTGCATTTTCTCAAAAATAAAGTCCCTATTTACCTTTGTGTGTCTAATACCAAGACAGTATAATTATACATTTCACGAATTGCATAAACACGCAAGAGGTAAATACAATTTAGCAAAGGTAAATGCAGTCCATAATGCTCTATCGTCCTATATGGATAGAACCAAAGGAAAAGTGTTTAATACAAAGTATATATCGTGGATAAAACCAGCTGAAATGTATAGAGAGCTATATAAGTGTCTTAACAATACAGGATATGCATTTATACAGAAGACTAAGAACTATAAAAAATTGAACTTTGGACATTATTGTGAGGATAAAAAGTACAGGTTTAGATTTTCTAAGCTTTTTACAGATAGAAATATACATGAGAAAAATTTGGTAATAAATCCACCTTATATTGAGGACAGTAATAATGTTTCTGAACTATCAAGTAATTATCCTATAAGATTTTCATCTGATAATATTAATGAAGTAAAGAGTTTCATCAGTTATGTATATTCAAAATTTGCAAGATTCTTAGTACTTATAGGTGTGTGCTCAACAGAGATGGGAAGTGATTATTGCTGGAGATTTGTTCCAGAACCAGAAGCCTTTGATCACATATTCACCGATGAAGAACTTTATAAGAAATACAATCTCACTGATGAAGAAATTAACATCATTGAATCAGTAATTAAAGAACGAAAATAAGAGTAACCCTCGGTTGACAACGCCAACAGAGGGTTACTAATTAGTCAAGATAAGGCTTAAGGTATTTATTAAAATGGTCAACAAGCTCTTTATCTGACATTTGAGGACGCCACATAAAGAAATTTTTGTCATACTCACCAAACCAGAAAGCAATTTCTCGATTACGTTTAGGATCTCTTGTGATATCACCCTCGAGAACAATCCAAAATGGTAAAATATCATCACTCGTAATACCACTTAATTCTCTATACTTTTTTATAAGACCAGGGGTAAACAACTTACACATTCTTTCATGTGCGTTTCCACGACCAGCACTAGGTTCTTTACCTTCAACCCAACCATCCTGTCGCTTAATTTCACCAAAAAGAATTTTACCAGATTTTTTATTACGAATAGAAAAATCTGGAGATACACCCCAACCTCTTTTTTGAGCATTTTTCATAGCAGCTTCACTTGGATTAAAAATTTGAGACATTGTACTTTCTGACAATTCTACATGTTCATATAAATGTTTTAAATCTTTTGGATGATCATTGACCTCATAAAGTGAGGGATCAAGGTTGGAGCGAAGCGCTACAATCAAATTTTTTTCTGCTGTTCCTGCAAGACCACCTGGACCAGACTCTGTTTGCCAGTTATCTCTTCCTCTTAATGCATTACCCGCCATACATAACCTCCTATAATCCTTTGAATAGTTCTTCAAGAGATACACCAAGACCACGCGCAATTTTATCAATATTATTGATGGATACATTTCGTTTTCCACTTTCAACAGAGGCATAATAAGTCCGATCCATATCTATTGAAAGTGCAAATTTTTCTTGACTCATGCCTTTGGCATTTCTGAGTTCTTTAATACGTTCGCCAAATCGTTTTGTAATCATAAGAATACCTCTCTACTAATAAAGTTTATTTGTTAGTTGGTTTTGAGGCAACGGACTATGAGTAACAATCATGTTGACTATTAACAGGATACAAATTATAATTAGGTGTAGCAATTAAGGAAATGGAGAATTATTATGGCAGAGAACCAAGAAAAGGAAATAACTGCTTATTCACTATATAGTGTTCAGCAGAAGAAAAGGGTTAAAATTAATCCGCTTGAAGATATTTATCCGCAGTTACCTAATAAAAAGTATCAAGTTATTTATGCAGACCCGCCATGGGATTACGGCGGAAAAATGCAGTATGATAAGTCTGTAATCAAAGATGAAAATGAAGGATTTGAAAGAAAAATATTCCTAAGCTCGGCAGAGTTTAAGTATCCAACAGTCAAGTTAAAAGATCTAAAAAAATTAGATGTTGCTTCTATTGCTTCTGATGATTGCTTGCTATTCATGTGGACAACAGGACCACAAATGGCTAATGCTATTGAACTTGGAAAAGCATGGGGCTTTGAATATAAAACTATTGCATTTGTTTGGGATAAAATGGTGCATAACCCTGGTAGATATACATTGAGTCAAACAGAGTTTGTTTTAGCATTTAAACATGGTAAATTCCCACAACCTCGTGGAGCTAGAAATGTGAGACAAATGGTAACAGTTCATAGAGGAGCTCATAGTGTTAAACCAGCAGAGGTTATTGATGGTATTACACGTATGTTTCCAGAACAGGCAAAGATAGAATTATTTGCTCGAAATAATTATGTTGGCTGGGATAACTGGGGACTTGAAATACCTGATAGTAAAATTGAAATATCAACAGGTTTAGTGAATAAAAATGAAGAAGAAAGTGGTCAACTTAAATTGGATGTGTAAGTAAAACAAAGTCTACACCAAGTAAAGGGTGTAGACTTTGTTAAAATTCCATTCTAATAAATCGCACGACAACTTATCAAAAAATAAGCTCCCCATTATGGAAAAACGAATAGAAAATGTATAAAAGTTGTAAAAACGAATAATTATAAGGGTTTATGCATTAGACACACATTTGTAAAAAGGGAGAAAATAAAATACGATACAACATCATATCGTAAAAAAAGTAAAGCATATGCCATGTTGTTTTCTCCTATCTTCCCACCAGCTTTAAGAATTTCTTATCATTCATCTGCTCATTCGTAACATACTCCCCATCACAAAATAGTGCATAAGTCGTAATCGGTGTTGGTACATTCTGAGCATCCTTCCTACTTTCGATCTTCACAGCCTTGAATGGAATGCCATTCTTCTGAGCGGTTTCTTCCAAGATTGGTACATACTTTGCATTGAAAGGACATTGGTTTGTATAATAAAGAACATAGCCACGTTCATTTATATGAGGGTGTTTTGCACATTCCTTGAACACCGGTGGTTCAGTTTTCTCTTCAAATGGCAGATACCATAACTGGATTCCATTATCAGCCTCATCACAAACTTCAAATCCTTTATATTTTAGAAACTTCGGATCAGCCAGAAATGGCTTTTTCCTTGCTGCCGCAAGAATACATAGGCCTTCCTTCCCCTTTTCTCTGCTGTCCTCAATACACTTGGAAAGTAAGTCACTTGAATATCCATGACCTTTGAAAGAACCGGACACCCACAAACAATTAATATACATATAACCAGGTGCTTCGATTGGATTCCATGCACACTCCGCAGGTATGTACTCAATAAAGCACTTGCCGCGTTCTACGCTCTTAAGAAACACAAGACCCTCATCAAATCTATCCGCAAGCCATGCCTTCTTTGATGATACCTGAATATCTTTATTGTCGGAAATGGCACAGCAAATGTGCTCCTTTTCAAGATTTTCTTTCGTAACTCTAATATATTCCATACCTTTAAGCCCTCCTTATCGGATGCCTGACCACAGTCTTCAATTTCTCAGGTGCCACTCTCCGCGCATCACTCAGATAAATCTCGTGGTGCATCCTCTGATCCGTTATATCAAGTGTATATCCCTGTTCTTCCATAAATCTG
>Ga0129312_1001469_pt1 | contig 13687 bp, 10 predicted proteins | sample O827metagenome_FD_94434 | JGI IMG/M metagenome (GOLD analysis project Ga0129312, IMG submission 94434) | Orangutan group fecal microbial communities from Wisconsin, USA - O827 metagenome | ecosystem: Host-associated > Mammals > Digestive system > Large intestine > Fecal | place: USA: Wisconsin... | reverse complement strand
TGGCGCTCGTTAAGCAACGACCGAAGCGGAGCGAAGACCGTTTCTACGACATTGTTCATTACCGCCGCAGTGCGATCCACGCGGAGCGTTTTTTTATTGCATAGGACGCAATTTCCTATGCAATAAAAACATCAGGCAGCCTGAATTTCTCAGACTGCCTGCACGAATATATATTTATATTTACCTTTATGACTGATGTGCCGCAACACGTACCGGCTCTCTCTTTTTCTTCACAACGGAAGCCGCAACCACGCCGGCCATCACCAGCATCGCACCCATATACCCTTTGCCGGATAATGTCTCATGCAGAAAGATGTATGAGAAAATAGCCGAGAAAACCGGCTCCAGGGCAAACAGAAGGCCTGTATGCTCCGGTGTTGTATACTTCTGTGCCATCGGCTGCACAACAAACCCGAATGCACTGCAGACAAATGCCAGACCAAGAATAGCCACCCACTGAGGACCGCTTGAAGGCAGTGCCGGTGTCTCAAACAGGAATGTACAGACAACACCATACAGTGCTGCAAAGCCAAGCTGCAAAATTCCCAGAAGCATGCCGTCTTCTTCCTGTGCAAACTTATCTGTCAAAAGAATCTGTACCGCATAGACAACAGCACCTGCTAGGCAAAGAATGTCTCCGCTGTGAAAAACAAGTGACTGCTGCAGTGTCAGCAGGCAAATGCCTGTCATGGTCAATAAAATACTCACAATATTCTGGTGATCCGGCATTTTCTTCTTCAATACCGCATGAAAAATAGGCACCAGCACAACCGTTGTACTTGTCAGAAAACCGCCATTAGAAGCGGATGTCGTCTGCAGACCATGCATCAGAAACGCAAACAATCCAAACAGGAATAATCCAAGAACCGCTCCCTTCATCAGCACACGCCGCGTCGTCTTCCTAACCTGCTTAAAAAACAAAAGTGAAACCGCTGCAAAAGCGATACCAAACCTTAATGCAATAATACAAAACGGCGGAATACCATCCAAACCAACCTTCATCAGCAAATAAGAACTGCCCCATGCCATCGCAACCAGCGCCAGCATACCATCCGCCCTCTGCTGCGTCCATCCATACTCTCTCATAACCTTATCCTACTCCTCTATCCTTAAGACAAATCAGAATTACGAACTTCATCCACTTTTGATGTCCATATGTGAATTTAATAATTCCACACGCAGGTGCTTCTAAAGCGGCCGGTACTTAGGCACTGTCCTTTAGTGCCTTATGTACCGCTGCCAGCTTTAGGCAGTGCGAACGTGCCTGCGTTGAATTATTAAATTCACATATGGACTTCTAAAATCTCATGTTCGTAATTCATTTTCCTTGCTTTTTTGTTTTCCATGGAGTATTATACATCTATCTGAGCATTTGAAAAGAGAATAATATTAATGCTTATCATTCACAAAAGTTATGGGAGTGTTTTTCAATGATTTTAAATCGTTATGAAATTTTTCTGAAAACCGCCGAAATCGGCAATATTACCAAGACCGCCGAAATCCTTCACTATACACAGGCAGGTATCAGCCATGCCATTGCCGCACTGGAGAAGGAGACCGGATTTTCCCTGCTGGCCAGAAGTGCTTCCGGTGTCACCCTCACCGAGAACGGCAAACGCCTGCTGCCCTACATACAGACGCTGGTCAATGACCAGCACGGCCTCTCCCAGGCCATTTATGATATCAATGAAACCGTGGCCGGTACACTCAGGATCGCCACTTTCACCAGCGTTTCCACTCAGTGGCTGCCCACGATCATCCGCAAGTTTCAGGCCGATTATCCTCTTGTGGAATTCGATCTTCTGGCCGGTGATTATGACGAGATCACCGAGCGTATTTTGAGTGGCCGTGTGGACTGCGGCTTCCTGACGGCCCCTGTTGCAGACCCCCTGGTCTTCCATCTGCTGTACAATGACCCGATGAATGTGCTTCTGCCGGTGGGACACCCCCTCACGAAACAGGATGTACTGACACTTCCTGAGATCAAAAAAGAGCCTCTGGTTCTTCCAACCAAAGGCTCTGATAATGATATCCAGGCAGTGTTAAATTCAACCCGGGGCAAGACCAACGTCCGTTATGTCTTAAATGATGATTTTTCCGTTATCTCCATGGTGTCCCACGGATTCGGCATCACCATCATGCCGGAACTGATTCTTCGAAATCTCAATTACAGTCTGGAGATCCGTCCCATCAATCCGCCGCAGCATCGTGCCATCGGCATAGCTTCCATGCCTTTGAACCGGGTTTCCGTGCTGACGAAAACTTTTATTCAGTATCTGACTGACCCATCTAAGATTGACTTTCGTCATTTGGCCGACGAATAATTCTGCAGATAAATAACAACACACGAATGCCCCTGAACACTGTCATTCCACATGTTTCAGGGGCATTCTCTTTATGACTGAAAAGGCAATCATGGCCTATTCAAAGTCTATGTTCGCTCTATTATAATCAATGAATTATCATTAATGAACCTTATTCTTGATCTCTTCAACGATCTTCTCAACGAATTCATCAAGACCCACAACAGTTGTATCTTTCCCACCATGGAGTCTGTAGGAAACTGTTCTATTGTCCTTCTCGTTGAAACCGATAACAAGAAGATATGGTACCTTCTGGATCTGGCCTTCACGCATACGATAACCCAGTTTCTCAGATCTGTTGTCCAGGTCTACACGAACGTTCTGAGCTTCAAGGAGTTCGCAGATCTCATTGGCATAGGCATTCAGGTCATCATCATCTGTCTTGACAGGCATAACTTTAACCTGGATCGGTGCAAGCCATGTAGGCAGGTTGCCCTTTGTCTCCTCAAGGATATAAGCCATGAATCTGTCAAGGGAACCAAGAATTGCTCTATGAAGAACAACAGGTGTCTTCTTCTCACCGTCTTTGTCAACATATGTCAGCTGGAACTTAGCCGGCAGACAGAAGTCAAGCTGACATGTGGATAATGTGATCTCATTGCCCACTGCAGGTTTTACATTAACATCCAGCTTAGGACCGTAGAAAGCAGCTTCACCAATCTCTTCTGTGTAATCAAGGCCAAGTTCATTCATAACTTCACGCAGAGCGTTTTCTGCCTTGTTCCACATCTCGTCATCATCGTGGTACTTCTCTTTGTCTTCAGGATCTCTCAGAGATAAGACACATCTGTAATCTGTGATACCGAAATCTTCGTATGTGCTGAAGATCAGATCCACAACTCTGGAGATTTCATCCTTGATCTGTTCAGGTGTGACAAACAGATGGGCATCGTTCTGGCAGAAATGTCTGCCTCTTTCGATACCTTTCAGTGTACCGCTGGCTTCATATCTGAAGTCATGGGCAATCTCACCGATTCTGATCGGCAGATCTCTGTAGGAATGTCTCTTGTTGGCATAGATCATCATATGATGAGGGCAGTTCATCGGTCTCAAAACAAATGCTTCATCATCAACTTCCATAGCAGGGAACATATTCTCTTTGTAATGATCCCAGTGACCGGATGTCTTGTACAGATTGACTGTACCGACACAAGGTGTCATAACGTGCTGATAACCCAGTTTGCGTTCCTTCTCTTTGATGTAGTTCTCAAGTTCCTGCCAGATTGTATAGCCCTTTGGAAGGAACATAGGAAGGCCGCGGCCTACAAGGTCATCCACCATAAAGAGTTCCATATCCTTGCCGATCTTGCGGTGATCTCTTTCTTTGGCTTCTTCAAGGAGCTGTAAATGTGCTTCCAGTTCTTCAGCAGTCGGGAAACATACACCATAGATTCTCTGAAGCACCTTGTTCTTGCTGTCGCCCTTCCAGTAAGCACCGGAATGTCTCAGCAGTTTGAAGTGGCGGCATAACTTCACATTGTCTACGTGAGGTCCACGGCAGAGGTCTGTAAAATCACCCTGTGTATAACATGAAATCGTGCCGTCTTCCAGACCATTGATCAGATCAATCTTATATTCATCATCCTTGAACATATCAAGGGCTTCTTCCTTAGAAATCTCATGACGAACAATCTTCTTGCCGCTCTTGGCAATTTTCTTCATCTCTTTCTCGATGGCAGCGATATCTTCATCTCTGATAACGTCATCACCCAGATCCACATCATAATAGAAACCTTCTGCAACAACAGGTCCAACCCAGAACTTTGCCTGTGGATAGAGATGTTTGATTGCCTGTGCCATCAAATGTGCACAGGAATGGTTCAGCATTTTCAACTGTTCATCTTCTTTAAAATTAACCATTGTACTTATCTCCTTCTATCTTCTGTATCTGAAGAATATCTTCTTCAAATACACTGTTTTTAACATTGCAACTGTTATTGTACCACGCGAAATGATTTTTAACAATATCATTCCGAACTATTATTTTTGACAGTACATCATATTTTTACAATGATTCTGCCGATGACGTTCGTCCACCCCAAGCTCCAAAAAACAATAACTATCTAAAACAGCTGATGGTCTGGCAAAGTATATGCAGATTCATCGGTTTAGAGATATGGGCATTCATCCCGGCGTCCAGGCTATGTTGGATATCATCCGCAAAGGCATTGGCGGTCATGGCAATGATCGGTATGGTCTGCCCCAGGGGATTGCTGCCGGATCGAATGGCTCTTGTTGCTTCGTAGCCATTCATCTTCGGCATCTGTACATCCATCAGGATCATATCAAATTCTCCCGGTTTAGCTGTTTTAAATCTCTCTGTAATTTCCTGTCCATTGGTACAGATCACGCACTTTGCACCTGCCGTTTCCAGCATCGCCTGCAGAATCTCCGCATTCAAAGCATTGTCTTCCGCACACAAAAAGCGCAGTCCTTTCAGGCATATTGTCTCATCTGGTTCCGCCGCCGGCATATGCTGCTGAACAGATACAGTTTCCATATTCTCCTGATCCATCCGAAGTTCCAGTACCACTTCAAAGGTACTGCCTTTGCCTTCTGTACTCTCAACCCGGATACTGCCGCCCATCATATCCACAAGATTTCTGGTAATGGCCATACCAAGCCCGGTTCCCTGGATCTTGTTGGTCACAGAATTCTCCTGCCTGCTGAAAGGCTCAAAAATATGTTCAAGAAAATCCGCTTTCATACCCATGCCGTTATCCGACACTGAAAACTTGAACTTTGCACAGGATTCAGAATTAAATTCCAGTTCTGCAATATCAAATCGGATATGCCCGCCATTTTGTGTATACTTGACTGCATTGCTGAGAATATTGATCAATATTTGTCGGATACGCAGATCGTCACCTTCCAGATGATCATGTCGAATATCCTTCATATGTACTTCCAGATGCTGTTCCTTCTCTGCTGACTGCGGCCGTATCAGCATCTCTACTTCCCTGATCTGCTCCAGAAGACTGAATTTCGCGATATTTAATGTGGTATCGCCACTCTCGATCTTGCTCATATCCAGCACATCATTGATCAGGCCAAGAAGATGATTGCTGGATGTCTGAATCTTCTGTATATACTCCCGCATTTTCTCAGGATGATCCAGTTCATGTTCCATCAAATTCGTCAAACCCACAATCACATTCATAGGAGTACGGATATCATGGCTCATATTGGAAAGGAAACTGCTCTTAGCCGCATTGGCATTGCGGGCAATTTCCAAAGCATCCTCTATATTCTTACGGATTTCCTGCTCATGACTGTGATCCGTAAATTCAAATATCAGCAGATCCATCTCTCCACGGACCACGTGATACACTGTTTTCTGGTACATCTTCGCCCCGGTATTCCCCACCGGCGTGATCCAGCAATCCTGAACGATGGATTTGCCTTCCGGCAGGGCAATCAGCTCTTCCACAGTAAAATCATGTTCTATCTCTTTCTCTAAGTCCTGGATCGCATAGAGTGGATGTTCTACATCTTTCATGATACCGAAGATATGCTCGATACTCGGACTCACATAAACAGATTCCCGATTCTTCTTGTTCAGGATCACATAGACACTATCAAGACTCTGCGTCATAATATCTGAAAGCATATCCCGCCATACAAGGGCTGCCGCTGTCTTCTTCCTGTCATCAATATCCATAAACATTCCGTAAAATGTCTCAGGTGTTCCATCTTTTCTGCGAATCATCCGTCCGGTGGATCTGAACCAACGATAAACTCCCGCCTTTGTTTTAGCTCTGAACTCAGTATCATAGATATATTTTCCTGTTGTATCGTGAATCACTGTCCGGTAAGCCTCATTTATGGCATCCATATCCTCCGGATGGATTCTGTCAAAAAAGGCCATTTTATCATTTGGAAAATCTTCTTCATCCTTATAACCAAGCAGAGCTCTGAATGCATCACTCCATTCCACGCCGCATAAATGACCTTTTTCATCAAAATAATTTTTCCACGCACCGGATCCCACGGCCTCATGAAGCATATTCATGGCCCTCAGCGACTCATTGGCTTTCTGCAAAGCTTCATCTCTGGCTTTTGCAAGGGCATCGTGCTCTTTCTGATCGGTAATATCCAGAAACACGCCAAAAAAACATATCGGTGATCCATCTGCCCGTCGGGATACATCTCCAGTTGCCCGAAACCAGCGATAACCGCGATTTTTTGTAAGTAAACGATACTCCTCATCATAAATTGTATTGCCAGTCGTATCCGTCAGTACAGGATCAATCTCCTTCATGACCCTGTCATAATCTTCAGGATGGAGAAGATCAGACCAGGATTCCAATATATTCGGGAAGTCCGTTTCATTCTGATATCCGATCATCCGACGGAATTCATCGCTCCATTCCACTCTGATAATCCGGAACTGTCTGCTGCAGTACATCTTCCACATACCGGATTTAATCAGTTTATGTAAAGTTTTATAGCTGTTTTCTGCCAGTAATATCTCGTCTTCTTCAGTATCCCCATGATACTTTCTGCTGACCATCTCACACTTTCCTCCATTGCGCCAATTCAATGCTTTCTTCCTCTTATCTTCTACTAATTTAACATAGATTTTTGCAGATATCCACCCTTAAATTCAACCTCATGTACCTTCGATCTGAAGCATGGTTTATGATTCACAGGCAGACGCATCCTCTCCAATTAAAATAGTTCTTCCCATCTCTGCAGATGTTCTGTGGGAAATAGAAATAACCGTTCGATTTGCCGCCACTCTCTTCAAAGCCTGCAAAATAGCTTTTTCTGTCTCTGCATCCAGATTAGCTGTAATTTCATCCAGTAGAAGAAGTTCAGGCTGGGCAGCAGCAGCCCGGGCAATAGACAGAAGCTGCCATTGTCCCTGGGAAAACAGATCCGGGGTGCATTGTGTGTCATACCCCTTTTCCAGTGCATGGATAGCGCTCTCCAGTCCTGTCAGCTTCGCCGCAGTCCTTACCTGATTCTCCGAAATGGTGTCATCATACAGGGTGATTTGATCTCTCACCGTTCCGGGCACCAGATGGAAAGATTGCTCCACATAACCAAACAGTTTTCGTCTGGATGTATCTCTAATCTCAGCTGCCGGCACACCATGAATCATAACTTCCCCCTGCTGGGGCTCATAAAGCCCGAGAAGCAGTTTTAATATCGTACTTTTTCCCGCTCCGGTCCGTCCCAGGAGGGTAACCTGATCACCATCCATAACTTTGAAACTAACATGATTCAACACTACATGGCTGTCATAGCCAAATGTAACATCCCTAAACTCCACAAAAGGTCTCTCCGCAATGTTTTCAGCAGCGCCTTTTCCGGCATTTCTTACGGTAACTTCATCAAGGGCAAAGAATTCATTGATCCTGTGTATGCCTGCAGCAGCGGACTGAATCGTCTGTATCTCCATGCCAAGGCTCTCCACCGGTGTAAATATCTGTGAAATATAGTTGATGACCGCCACTGCCGTACCGGCAGACATGCCGAAGAATGTGAGAATCCGGGGATTGCCGGAGGCCGAAAGCAGCATAACTATGGCAATAACAATGGCATTCAGTATTAAAATCACCGGCGAATAAACTGCATCATAGAAATTAGTTCTCTCCATGGCCTGATAGCTTTCTCCGATGTACTGGTCATAACGTTCTTCCATATAGTCTTCTTTTGCCAGGCAATGGATGGTCCGGATATTGTGCAGTGTCTCAGGTACATGGCCGGAGGCTCGTCCCACAGCTCTTCTGTTCTCAATCTGGGCTGTCAGCATGTTTTTCTGTACATGTCTTGTAAATAAAAACAAAAAAGGCAGCAGCAGAATCAGCACCGCTGTCAGACCCGGATTCTGAAACCAGATAACTATCAGGATGCTGACGATCTTGCAGACATCCGCAAACATACTGACAATACCGGATGTAAATAAATTTTCAACTGTATCCACATCCCCCACAAATCTTGAAACCACTGTTCCCGGCTCCTGCTTGTTGATATTGTCCGCTGTCAGATGCACAAATTTCTCCATAAGGCAACTTCTTAAGGCATGGGTAACTTTCTGTCCGAATACAATCAACAGGCCTTCTCTTGCAGACTCCATGAAAGCAGTCACCGCCAGCATCACAAAATACAGAAGGATGCCTGCAAAAGCCACTGTCTGTCCTGCCGTAATGGTATCCACGATCTTCGCCAGAATCAGCGGCGGGATCAGTGCAAACACGACAGCACCCACAACTGTGCAGAGAATTCCCACGGACAGTCCTTTCCACTTTTCGATGGTCTCTAAGATCACATTTCTGACCTGTCTGTTCTTATTCTGCGTCATGATCTGCACCTTCTTTCATTGTCTGTCTGCATTTCACCTGTTCCTCATCTTCCTGTACTCCGTCCCTTTGCTCTTCATTCATCTGCTCTTCAAAAAGTACTCTATATTCCGGCACTTTCTTAAGGAGCTGATCATGTGTGCCGGAAACTGTCCTTCCATTCTCCATCCACAAAACCTGATCCATCTCCGGAAAAAGATATAAACGATGAGAAATCAGCAATACAATCGTATCCTTCGTCATTTCCCGCAAATGGGCAAAAATCTGCTTCTCTGTCTGTTGATCCAAAGCAGAAAAAGGATCATCCAGAATCAAAAGGGGCTTTGGATGACAAAGTGTTCTGGCCAGTGCCAGTCGTTTCGCCTGACCGCCGGAAAGCCTGACACCTCCATTGCCCACAATAGTTTCAATGCCCTTATCCATGCCGGCCACTTCTTCATCCAGACAGACTGCTTTCAAATATACTGCTGCATCCGCATTATCTCCCATTAAGACATTAGCCGCCACAGTGTCATTGAAAAGTTCCGGATCATGTCCCAGATAACCGATGATGCCTGAACGTTTTGACGCTTCTATATCCTGCAAGTCTTTGCCGCCAAAAAGGATTTTGCCCTCATAAGGATATTCGCACAAAAATGATTTGCCCAAAGTAGATTTGCCGCAGGCCACCGTTCCGGTAATACCAATTATATCACCGGGTTTCGCCTCAAATGAAATATGGTCCAGAATTTGTTTTCCATCCGGATAGGCAAAACTCAGATTTCTGACTTTCAGTGGTTCTGCCGGATGTGTCGGTTCAGCCGGTGTCTCTTCTTCCGGCTGCATCAGTGGGCGAATTCTTTTCCATGAAACCTGTGCTTTATGAACCGCATTAAAAAGCTTGGCCGCACTGGAGGATTTCACTGCCAATTTGACAAAACATGCCAAAAATGTTGTAAATGACGCAATCGTCCATGAATGCCAGCCTGTTCCAAGGACATTTCTCTGACCAAAATAAAGAATAAACAATACGCTGGTCATGGATATGATCCTGTAGACCGGCGGCATAGTCGCATTCCATATATTGGCTTTGACTGCCGACTTTTCATAAGCTGTCAGATTGTCCTCATAGGCAGCCTGTCTTTCTTTCTCACATCCAAATACACGGTAAGTGATGGCATTCTGAGCCCGGTCAAGAGTCGCTGAACTAAGCACACCGGACTGCTCTTTGTAGGCTGCACCGGTACGCTGAACCACCGTCTTCATCTTTTCTGCTATAGTATAGGACACCGGCGGAAATATCATGCACAGCAGGGCCAGACGCCAGTCATAATATAAAAGCATGCCTGCATAGGCTGCCAGAGCCACACCGGTATCAAAAATTTCTGTGGTAAATTTACGCATGCCTTCAGCACAGTCATCCACATCCAGAATGGCTTTTGTCATCACATGGCCTTCTCCTTCTTCCCGAAGACTGGCTCTGCTTTTATGTACAAGACTGCCATACAGAACATGTTTCATCCGCCGATTGACGTTATTGGCAAAACGGCGCACATAGAAACGCTTGATATATCTTGAAATCTGGACAACAGCAATGGATACCACATAGGCCATTACCAGAATACGCATATCTGCGAATACACCCTTTCCATTCAAGATATTCACCAGACATCCTGTCATCTTTCCCTCAAACCAAGGGCCTGCCAGAAGTCCCAGGTTGTAGAGCAGACCGGATAGGGTTACTGCCAACAGCACTTTCCACTCTGCTTTAAAATAAGATGAAATCTTATCCACCCTGAATGTTTGATCCTTATTCATCTGATTCTTCTCCCTCATGCTTCTCCCCATCTTCCTTCTTAAGAATGGCCGCTATATTCACGAATCCTGCTCGTCTTTCATTCTTGGACTTCCAGTATAATTTGTCCAGTGTCTCACAAAAGGCGGCTTTCTCATCTTCCGGCAGTTCCGACAGCAGCCATTCATAAAATACAGTCTCAATATGTGCTTTGGAGTTTTTCAGCTGTTCTGCTTTCTCCGTGGCATATAACAGCTGACTCCTGCCATCCTCCGGATGCGGTTTCCGGATCAGATAACCTTTGTTCTCCAGACTGGCTACCCGTTTTGCTGCGGCGCCTTTGTCGATTTTCAAAGTTTCCCGTACTCTTGTCTGGGTAATGCCGGGGTTATGGCGCACAAGATGGATCACATCAAACTCTGCGGTGCCAATTCCCTCCTCCTTCATGGTCTGCACCGTAAACTTGCTGACTTCACGGGCTATTTTGGTCATTTTTCTCTGTGTAGCATCCATTATTCATCCTCTTCTTTCTATCTAATTTCATACCGCACAAAACTATTTTGCTCATAAAAATATTCCATTCCGGCGCATATCAACATGTTCCTATGCTGAGAAAGCAAAAATAGTTGTACCATCAACTTAATTAGATGATAGCACAACTATTTTTTAGCGTCAATCTATAACATTCTTTCGTTTTAAATAAATCATAAAGCCTACACACAAAATCAACTGTACAGCTGATGACATAGGTGTTGCCAATCCGATTTTAAATAAAGAGGTATCTGACAGCTGACTCATTAGATAAGAAACCGGCACACGGACACCCAGTGCTCCAATGATTCCCTGGATCATGACGAATTTTGTTTTGCCAATACCATTATAGAATCCAGTGTAACAGAAGAATATCGCCGTCAGCATACAATCGATGGCATAGGCTTTGAGATAATCTGCTGCTGCCAGGATAACCTCTGTATCCGATGAGAAAATACCCGCCAGAACCTGTCCATGGAAAAAAGACAGGAAAAACATGCCTACGCCAATGATAAATGACACACTGGCACCATAATGCAGCGCCTTTTTGGCCCTGTCCATTCGTCCGGCACCATAATTTTGTGCTACAAATGCAGCCATGGACTGCATAAAGGCCGACGAGATCAGCATAATAAAGGCACACACTTTTTCCGCAATTCCGACACCCGCCGATGCCACAACACCCATAGAATTCACAATGGCCAGAATAATCAGGAAAGAAATACTGACAAGCATATCCTGCAGTGCAATGGGTGCGCCAAGCCCCACCATTTTAACCAGCAGTTCTTTGTTAATACGCAGATTGTCTCTATGAATGATAAACGGCAACTCTTTTTTCCTAATAATTAAAAAGGATACAATGACACTGACAACCTGTGCAAAAACTGTTGCGACAGCTGCTCCTGCCGTCCCCATATGAAAACCAGCACATAAAACCAGGTCTCCAGCAATATTACATACACATGCAATCGCCACTGTCATCAATGGTGTTTTTGAATCCCCCAGGCCTCTGAAAATACAGCCAATCAAATTGTAAGCCACAATAACCAACATACCGCCGCCGCATATTCTTACATAAGCCACCGTCTGTTCAAAGGCTTCTGACGGTGCATTCATGATTCCGCTAATCTGCGGTGCAAATATCACCAGTATCACTGTCATAATGATTGCCAATATGGAGAACATGACAATCGCCGTACCAACTGACTTTCCGCCTTCTTCTTTTTTGCCGCTGCCAATCTGCTGCCCCAGCAAAATCGTTGTGCCCATAGCAAAAGCACTGACTGCATTGGTCAGCATCATCATAATCTGCGATCCCGTCGATACTGCTGAAACATCCGCTGATGTCGCAAATTTCCCAATAATCAGAAGGTCCACAGCACCATACATTGCCTGCAGAAATAAAGCAAACAGCACCGGCACGGCAAAAAACAACAGCGGCTGCATAATCTTTCCTTCCGTAAAAGTTGTTTCTTTCTTCATTCTCCTTCTTCCTCTCATTGTTTTTATGATTTGTCTTTGTTATATCTCATCTTCTCTGCCATACATAAATTCGAATGAGAAATGGGCTGATAAAAATAAAAGCCGGATAAGCAGCAGGCGTCTCAGCCTGCCATCTTATCCGGCTATTGTTTCTATTGAACAAATTGCCCTCCGATGAGTCAATGCAAGTATACTATAGAATAACGCATTCGTCAAATAGTATTTATACATATCTGACTCAAACAGATAACTATTCCTTACATATTAAATGCAGCTTTGTTGATCACGGCACGCTTATGTGTGCCTGTTCCGATGAGACCATTCTCATCATAAGCATTCACTGCAAATGTTACTTTCTTGCCGTTGACAACTTCTGTGATCTCTGCTTCGCAGCGAACCTTCTTGCCGCATGGTGTAGAAGCAAGATGCTTCACTTCAACAGACATGCCTACAGAGCCCTTGCCCTCTTCCAGACACTGCTGCATCAGTTTAGCGCATGTCAGCTCCATGAGATTGATCATGCTTGGTGTTGAGAAGACTGCAGGCAGTTCGATCTTTGGAAGCTGCGGATCGTTGTGGTTGGCAAGCATGCCTTCATTGACAATAATCTCCGCTTCGTACTTCATTCCTACTTTCATTTCCATGGTAAAACCCTCCTTAAAATAATCACTTACTTCATTCATGTGAAATCAACCTTTTCCCACTATCATCATACCAGAAAAGTGCCTGCTCGCCAATGTTTGTATGAGAAATTAAACATTTTCTATACAAACAATTGACCTTTCTATGTTATACTATTTTATAGAAAAAACTTTGTCCGAATGTCAGATCTGGATTTTTCAACAGGCTCCGTATCCTTTCGGCCTTAATCCAGGCAATGGGCAAATCATGGAGGAATATTTTGAACACACAGATTTTACTTAAAGCAGCTGAGATAGACAAACTGTCTGAAGCCCTTGTCGATGAACTTACTACGCAATACAAATATGAAACAAAGGATGCCAAACGGATAAGCCTCACAACGGAAGAAATTCTGCTGAATATCCGTGAAAGATACGGCGATGATTTTCCGGTGGATATCCATCTAAAAAAGCGTTTTGGCAAAAGCTGAATTGGAATCCGAGCTTCCAGTTTGCAAGTTTAAGTTCTGATTTAGCTAATCGCTTGCATAAGTAAATTCTGGCAAATCAAAATATCATGATTTTTATGGAAGTTAGTTTTGCAAAGTT
>Ga0129312_1001467_pt1 | contig 13719 bp, 8 predicted proteins | sample O827metagenome_FD_94434 | JGI IMG/M metagenome (GOLD analysis project Ga0129312, IMG submission 94434) | Orangutan group fecal microbial communities from Wisconsin, USA - O827 metagenome | ecosystem: Host-associated > Mammals > Digestive system > Large intestine > Fecal | place: USA: Wisconsin... | reverse complement strand
ACAGCACGCTCAGCGTCTGCGCCGCGACCGTAGCAATGGCCGCGCCTGCCGTTGCCATGTGGAACACGCCCACCAGCAGCACGTCGCCCACGATATTGACCGCGCAGGCAATCGCCACGCTGATCAGCGGCATGCGCGAGTTGCCAATGCCGCGGAACACGCTGCCCAGCACGTTATACGCCACGATGAACGCCGTGCCCGCCGAGCAGATGCGCAGGTATTGCAGCGTCGCGGGGACGGCCTCCTCCGGGGTCTGCATGACGCGGACGATGAGCGGCGCAAAGCCCTCCATCAGCACCGTGATGATCGCCGCCATGACAGCAAAGAGCATGATGCTCGCGCCGATGGTGCGCCCCGCCTCCTCCGGCCTGCCCTCGCCGATGCGGCGGCCGAGCAATATGGTGGTGCCCATGGCGATGCCCACGACGAAGGACGTGACCAGCTGCATCAGCCAGCTGCCGGTCGAAACGGCGGAAACATCCGCAGCGGTGGCGAACTGACCGACCACCAGCAGGTCGACCGCACCGTACATCGTCTGCAAAAACAGCGCCACCAGCATCGGCAGCGCAAAGCGCACCAGCGGCCCGGCGATGCGGCCCTTTGTAAAATTCGTCGTCTCCTTCATGTTTTTCTCCTTTCTCTGTTTCGCAAATTGAAAAGGAAAACGCCCCGCCGCATCAAAAAAAGCCGGATAAGCGCAGGCGTTTCAGCCAGCATCTTATCCAGCATCCATTTCCGACGAATGGGGTACCCTCCGATGATCGTAGCTATTTTAGCGAATGTGCGCTGCAATGTCAACCGGGAAATCAATCTTCCTCCGCAAAGAAATCGCTGTCGATGCGGCGGATGGAATATGTTCTTTCGGTGGTCACGCCCAGGCCGTGCTCCATCATCAGGTAGGCCAATTTCATGCCGTCCACCAGCGCGATGCGGACGCTGTGCTGCTGCCGGGCGTACTCCTGCGCGCCCGCGGTGAACTGCGCCGTGGTGATAAACAGCCCCTTCTGCACGCCCTTGCCCGCCAAAGCGCCCACGAACTTCTGCACCTCCGGTCGGGAGACCGTCGCGGCTTTATCCCATTTTTTTGCCTGAATGCCGATGCTGCTGAAGCCGAGCTTGTCCTCCTGAATCCAGCCGTCCACGCCCTCGTCGCCCGATCGCGGCGTCACGAAGCCGGATTCCTCCCCGCCGCCATAACCCATCCGCAGCATCAGCTGCACCACCATGCGCTCGAAGAAATCGGAGTCCTGACGGCAGACCTCGTCGAGCAGTTCCTCCGCCAGCGACCGCCGGAGGAGCTGATAGGCGCTGTCCAGCGCCTCCTGCGGGCTTTCTCTTTCCGTTTGAGGATGGGGGAGAACTTCTTCCTCCGTTTTCGCACTTTTGCAGAATGCGCGGAAAGCCGGATAGCGCGCCAGCAGAGCGTTGTCCACCCTCTCGCCGGAGGCCAGCACGCGCTTTCCCTCGTCGGAGAGGACATAAACGCCCCGCCGAACGCGCGCCAGCAGCCCCGCGGCGGTCAGATAGGCCACAGCCCAACCGACGCGGCTGCTCCAAACCGACGCACCGCTGGGAAGCTGCTCCTCCTGCTCCGCTGCGCTCAGCCCGATTTGCTTCGCAACGGCTTCTCTCAACTCCCGGCGGCTCTTCTCGCCGCCCTCCTTCAGGGCGCACATCACATTTCCATACAGCTCGTCCTACTTGGGCAAGGCCATGGCAGGAGTCCTCTTTTCTCTGTTTGATGCAATCAGTATAGCGCGGTTCTTCCCTTTTCACAAGCGAAGTGCGAAACGCATATCCTGCCTGTGAGCCCCATGGTCTTTACGGGGCGAAAGGAGAGGATTCACTTGGCGATTACAAGTGCAAATAAATCGGTTTCTGCGCCTCAAATCGCGTGCGGCGGGTCGTTCCGGATCATGCTGTCGCTGACGGGCGCGCCGGACGTGGCAGCGACCCCTGCGGACGTGGTGCTGGTGCTCGACCGTTCGGGGAGCATGGCGGGCGCGGGGCTGACGGCGATGCAGCAGGAAGCGGACGCGCTGATCGACGCGCTCGATCTGGCCAGCGACGGCGCGGCGGATGGCACGATCGGTTCGGGCACTCAGGCGGGCGTGGTGAGCTTTGCGGACACGGCTGCGCAGGACGCGGCGCTGGGTTCGACCCCGGCGGAGCTGAAGGCGGCGGTCGCGGCGCTGACGGCGGGCGGTTTTTCCAACCTGACGGCGGGCATTGCGCGCGGGCTGCAGCTGTTCCCTGCCGATACGACGAACCGCAAGCTGATGGTGATCTTCACCGACGGCGTGCCGACGATGGGCGGCGACCCCTGCGCGCTGGCGGCTGCGGCAGCGGCGCAGAACGTGACGATTTACGCCGTGGGCATCTGCGGGCGGAACGGCGCGAACGATTGCGTTCTGTCGCGCCTTGCGGGTGAAAATCTCGCCTGCGCGGCGTGCGCAGGAGCGACGGCGGCGCTCTTTACGGCCATTGGCGGGAAAATCTCTCATCCCGGTGCGACCAATGTCGTGATCGACGAAGCGGTGTCGCGCTGCTTCCGCGTGACGGCGGTTTCCACGCCGACGGCGGGCTGCGCGTCGCGGCAGGGCAACGCGGTGCGCTGGTGCATCCCGGTGCTGGGCGCAGCGGCGAGCGAAACGGCGACGCTGGAGTTGACCGTGCAGCACATCGGCCCCTGCACAGGCACTGCGGCCGTAAACGAAAGCCTGACCTATCGGGACGATCAGGGGCATGCCCCGAGCTTCCCCTCGCCGGAGATCCTGATCGACTGCTCCGGAACGTAAAGCTCCGGCAGGACGCTGTTCCCGGATGTGCGGCGGCTGTGCAGGAAGAAACGGGAGAACGCGCAGGGGCCGCCGCGCGCACGGCGAAGCCGTGCTCAAGGCGCGCGCAGCGCGGCGCGGCCGACGTTTACGGCGGGCGCGGCGGCCCCGCCCCGGCCGCGCTGGGAGAGACAGAAGGACGCAAACAGCGCGCACGGCTTTGCCGTGCGCGCTGTTTCACGCTTATTTGAAGGTTTATTCCGCGGGTTCGGAAGGCGCGGGAGGCGTATCGTTTGCCTCAGGCAGGACGGGAGCATCGGGCTTGGGGGCATTCTTGGCGGCGAAGGCGCGCATCATGGCGGCGACGTCCACGCCGGTCAGGTCGTTGAGGACGGAGAAGCCGTTCATGGCCACATCGGAGACCACCTTGGCGACCTTGGATGCGCCCTGCTGACCGCCGTTGTCGATGACAGTGATCTTGTCGATGTTCTCCATCGGGCGGGCGACGGCAGACATGATCTCGGGCAGGCGCTGCACGACCATTTCCACCACAGCCGCATCGCCGTATTTCTTCATCGCTTCGGCGAGCTTATCCTTGGCTTCGGCCTCGGCGATACCCTTGGCCTTGATGGCTTCGGCTTCCGCCATGCCCTTGGCGCGGATGGCGTCGGCTTCGGCCTGGGCTTCCACGCGCTTGGCTTCGGCCTGCGCCTGGGCCTCGATGCGCATGGCCTCGGCGCGGGCTTCCGCCTCGCGGATGGCGCGCATCTTGTTGGCCTCGGCCTCGACCTCGACGCGGTATTTCTCCGCATCGGCGGGCTTTTTGACGCTGGCGACGAGCTTTTCCTCGACGACGAGGGCTTCCTTGCGGGCAAGCTCCGCCTGGCGCTCGGCCACGGACTTGTTGTTTTCGATCTGCTGCAGCTGGTAGGCGACGTCGGCGTTGGCCTTCGCCTTGTCCTGCTCGGCGCGATAGCTCTCGGTGCGCAGGGTCTTGTCGCGCTGGGATTCCGCGATCTCGGCGGCGGCGTTCAGCTTGGCCTTCTCGCCTTCGCGGGTGGCCTCGGCGGTCTTGACCTCGGTATCGCGCTTGCGCTCGGCGGAAGCGATGTCCGCATCGGCCTTGGACTGCGCGATCTGGGGAATGGCGCGGTTTTCCAGATAGCCGCCCTGGGTGGCGATCTTGAGCACCGTGTAGGACAGGAGCTTCAGGCCCATGCCCGCCAGCTCCTTGGTGATGGAATCCTCGATGGAGTTCTCAAACGCAACGCGGTCCTCGTTGATCTGCTCCACGGTCAAGGTGGAAACAATGCCGCGCAGCTTGCCTTCGAGGATCTGCTCGACGACGGTCTTGATGTTCTGTGTGGTCTGGACGGTGTTGCCGTTGCAGAACTGCTCCACGGCGGTAAGTACCGCGTCGTGTTGATTATCGACCTTGACGACGGCGGTGCCGGCGATATCGACGAAAATGCCCTGTTTGGAAGGCGCTTCGGTGATATCGGTGGTCATGGAGACCGCTTCCAGCGAGATCATGCACGAGGTTTCGAGGATCGGGATGACGAAGCCGCCGCGCCCCACCAGCACGCGCTTGCGCAGGCCGGTAATGACCATGGCCTTATCCGCAGGCACTCTGCGCCAGCAGATCAACAGCAACAGCAGCACCGCCAACACGCCGATGCCAACAGGAATGATCCAATCCATTTGAATGTGTCACGCTCCTTCTCTCTTTTTCACGCATTCGGGTCGGGTTTACGCTTCCCAGCATACCTTACCGCCGCTTGTTTGACAAGAGAAGTTTGTTTGAACGCTTCCTTTTCCCGTCTGAAAACCGCGGGAATCCCACCCTTCCGTCAGGGCTTCGCCCTGCCACCTCCCCTCAAGGGGAGGCTTTGCATGTGAAAAGCACCCTTTCAAAAGATGTGTATGCAAAGGGGGCGGCCCCTCAGATGCTGCGCTAAAGCCTCCCCTGCGGCTCGAAGCGAACCCGGAGTTCGTGCGTTTGGTGCAGCCGAGACAGAAGGGCGGGCGAAAGGGAGCTGCATGACAAAACCCCGGACGCAAGGCTTGCGTCCGGGGTTGATTGCGCCCCCGCGCCGGAATTTAGTATAAAGGATCAGTCGCCGATCCCTGCGGTCTTGAAGATGAACTTGACCTTGCCGGTCGCGCCGGAGGCGATGCCGGAGAAATTGTTGTAGGCGTTCGCGCCGTCAGCCACGTCGTGCAGGCGGTCGACCACATTGTTCAGGTCGCCCTCGAACACATTGGTGATCTTCTGAATGCCCTCTTCGTCGAACTTCTCCATGCCGTCGCGCAGCTCGCCCGCGCCGTTTTTGAGCTTCTTGACGCCGTCGCGCAGCGTCACGCCGCCCTCGGCCAGCTTCTGCGTGCCGTCATAGAGATCGGTCGTGCCTTTGTAAAGCTCCGCCGCGCCGTCCTGGAGTTTCTCCGCGCCGCGCTTGAGTTCCAGCGCGCCGGAAGAGAGCTGATTCGCACCCGCTCTGGCAGAATCCACGCCCGCGGTATAGGTCTGCAAGCCGTTATAGAACTTCTTGACGCTGTTGAGCTGATCGAGCACATCGGCAAACTGTCCGCCGACGGCGGTCTGCTTCTCTTTGATAATCTGCGCAATACCGGCGGCGATGGTTTCCGCCGCCGCGTTCGGATCCTGTTTGATGGCCTGCCGCATGTCCTGCACATAGGCCCCATCCTGCACCAGCGACACCGCGTTGTCGATGCCGGAAGCGGGATCGGTGGGACTGGTCTTGAGGGCGACCAGCGCGATGCGCTGCGCGGTGTCCTGATCCGCGCCGCCCGCCATGATGGTGGGCACGAGCTTCGCCAGCGCCGCCTGCTCCGCCTCGGTCAGGGAGCCTGCGGAAGCGGAGATGGTCTGCACGGTCTGCGCGTTCTGGAGCTTAGCGCCCGCGCGGACGACCGCGGCTTCCATGGTTTCGTTTTCGGTCTTGATGTCCGCCGCGATGTAGAGCGCGAGGTTCTGGGTGTCGGCACCGGAAAGTCCCTTCTGCTCGAGCCCCGCGCGGATCGCTTCCTCGGTGATGGTGGAGGCCACCGCGTCGGAGACCTGCTGCAGCACCTCGGTGTAGTTTTCCAGCGTCAGGTCTTCGGGCAGGGCCACGCCCTGATCCTTGATCTGCTGGGTCGCGGAGGCAAACACCGCATCCACGATCTGGCGCGCGCCGGAGACGAGATCGGAGGAATTGGAGGACAGCTGACCCAGGCCGCCGGCCAGGGAGGAAGCCCCGCCGTTGATCTGATCCGCGCCGAAATAAAGGTCGGTGGTGCCGTCCTTGAGCTGCTTGGCGCCGTCGTTGAGCTTCTTGGCGCCGTCGTTTAGGTCATTCACGCCGTCGATCAGATCGCCGGACTTATCGTAGAGCTGGCGGATGCCGTCGTAAAGCTCGTTGGAGCCGTCCACAAGCTGCGAACTGGCGTCGGTTAGCTCCTCCAGCGCGTCGCTCAGATCATCGAGGGAGTTGACGTCGTCCACATCGAGGTCGGAGAGCATATCGCAGCTGGCCATGGTCATCGTCGCGTCAAGGGAGAAATCGGTCACATCGGCGGTGACGGTGACGCTGCCGGGGATGTCGATGTCGAGGTCAAAACCCTTGCCGTCCTCCTCCGCATCGGCGTCAGCTTCAGCGGTTTCGGCGGGCTCTTCCTTATTCAGTCCCAGCGCCTCCTCCAGGCCGGGCAGCGCGAGGCCGACCACCATGGTGCGGTCGCCGTCGTCGAGCACCTTGCCGTTGTCCACCTCGATGTTGGTGAATTGGTCATTATCCAGGACCATGCCGGTGATGGCCATGAAGGGCAGGGGCACGGCAACCTGCTCGTCGCCGTCCTGCACCGTCATGGTGCGGTTGACCTTATAGTTGAAGGTCATGGCGACGCGGCCGCTCTTGCCCGCGAGATCCGCAGGGCTGATCTCCTTGCCGTCCAGCTCATAGCGGACGCTGACCTCGAAGGGCAGCTGCTCGGTGGTGGTGCCGCGGTAATAGATGTCCTTGCCGTTCGCCTTCCAGGTCATGTTGGAAGCGGAGCCGGAATAGCCTTCGTTGCCCTTGACGTTTTCGATGCCGGTGAGGTTGGAAGCATCGCGCAGGGTGGCCTCGCCTTTGGGGTTGCGCAGGTGATCGCTGACGATGACCTGCTGGGAAACACCCGCCGCGTCGGTGATGACATAGACGGTTTCATCCTTATCGACAGCTTCGTTGGAGACGGAGACCGCCGCAGCAGACTTTTCGGTGGAAGCGGTTTCGATATTTTCCGTTTTTTCGGTATTCTCCGTATTTTCGTTATTCTCCGCAGTGATCTGGCTCTCGGCCGGAACCGCGCTTTCGGTCGCGGCGGAAACGGCGCAGCCCGTCATGGTGGCCAGCAGCATCAGCGACAGCGCGCAGGCCTCCGCGCGGCGAAGCATCTTCTTCTTGAGCGTGTTCATGCTTTTACCCCTTTCTGATTTTCAACATCGCGCTTATGGATCTTCGTCATGCCCCAGGTGGTCTTGAGAATGATGCGGTCGAGCAGCATGAGCCCCGAGGGCAGCACGAAGATGACGGAAGCCATACTGACCAGCGCACCGCGCGCGATCAGGTTGCACATGGAGGAGATGATATCCACATCGGAATAAAGACCCACGCCGAAGGTCGCGGCGAAGAAGCACAGGGCGGAGACGATGATCGAAGGCATCGAGGTCGTCAGCGCGGTCTCGACCGCGTCGCGCTTGGTCTTGCCGCCGAGGCGCTCGGTCTTATAGCGCGTGGTCATCAAAATGGCGTAGTCCACGGTGGCGCCCAGCTGAATGGTGGACAGGCAGATCGGCGCGACGAAGGAAAGCTCCGTGCCGGTGTAGAACGGCAGACCGAGGTTGATGAACACGGCGAACTCGATCACCGCCAGCAGCAGCACGGGCAGCGACAGCGAGCGCGTGACCAGCAGGATGATGACGAAGATCGACAGGATCGAGATGGCGTTGACCACGTCAAAGTCGTGGGACGTGACCTCGATCAGGTCCTTGGTGCAGGGCGCTTCGCCGATCAGCATGCCGGTGGAATCATATTTCTTGAGGATCGCGTTCAGATCGTCGATCTGGGCGTTGACCTCGTCGGTGGCGGTGCCGTATTCCGAGGAGATCAGCATCAGCTGGTAGTTATCGCCCTCGAGCTCATCGGTGAGCTTGCCCTGAACCATTTCATCGGGCATGGCGGAACCCAGCTCGCTTTCCAGCCCCAGCACGAAGCGGACGCCGTCCACGTTCTCCATCTCTTTGCTCATTTCCTTGACCTGCTTTTTGTCCAGGTTCGCGTCGATCAGCGCCATGTGCATATTGCCCATGTCAAACTCATCCGAGAGCATTTTGTTGGCCACGACGCAGGGCATATCCTCCGGCAGCGCCACGGAGAAGTCGTAATAGACGGGCGTGCGCTGGTAGCCGTAAAACGCCGGGCCGATGATCAGCGCGAAAATCAGCAGGAAGATCCAGCCGTGACCCACGATGAAGCGGGAAAGCTTCGATACGTTCGGGATCAGGGGCTTATGCAGCGTCTTGGTGATCGCCTTGTCGAAGATCAGGATCAGCGAAGGCAGGGTGGTGACGCACCCCAGCACGCCGAGCACGACGCCCTTGGCCATGACCAGACCCAGGTCGAGGCCGAGTGTGAAGGTCATAAAGCACAGGGCGATAAAGCCTGCCACGGTGGTGATGGAAGAGCCCACGACCGAGGTGATGGTATTGGCAACCGCCTTGGCCATCGCCTCCTCGCGGCTTGCGCCCACCATGGTCTCTTTGGCCTCCTTGTAGCTGTGCCACAGGAAGATGGAATAGTCCATCGTCACGCCCAGCTGAAGCACGGCGGAGAGCGCCTTGGTGATGTAGGAGATCTCCCCGAAGAAGAAGTTGGTGCCCATGTTGAGCAGGATCGCCATGCCGATGGACGCCATGAACAGCACCGGCAGCAGGATCGAATCCATGAAGATGGCCAGCACCACGCACGACAGCAGCACGGCGATGCCGACGTAGATCGGCTCTTCCTTTTCGCACAGCTCCTTCATATCCGTCACCATTGCGGACATACCGGAGATGAAGGCCTGCTCGCCCGCGACCTTGCGCATTTCCTGCATGGCTTCGATGGTCGCGTCGGCGCTGGTCGCGCTGTCGAAGAACACCGCCATCATGGTGGTGTCTCCGTTGTTGAACATGTCGTAATACTTCTGCGGCAGCAGCTCCATGGGCACCGACAGATCCAGGATGCTGTCGTACCAGATGACGGAGCTGACATGGTCGATGCTCTCAAACTTTTCCTTGAGGGCGGAAACATCCTTCTCCTCCATGCCCTTGACCATGACCATGGAGAACGCACCCTTGCCGAAATCATCGAGCAGTATGTTCTGTCCCTTGACCGTATCCATGTCCTCGGGCAGATAATTCAGTATGTCGTAATTGATGCGCGTGCCGATCATGCCGAGCACAGACGGCACCAGCAGCGCAAGGCTTACGATCAGAATCACCCACCGCGATTTCACCACGGCCTTGCCAAACTTGATCACGCTTTCGATCTCCTCTCCGGCTCCCGCCGATCTTTCGGTCATTTTATGACCACCAGTCATTTCGTCGAATATTATATCATAAACTGACTGGCAGTCAATAATTTCAATTGAAGTTCTGTGTTAAATTTAGAAAACAATGAAATCGCATTGAAAAAGCTGAAAAATGGATTATAATAGAATAGATATCATTCATTCGGAGGTCGGATATGAGCGTTCTGCATCAAAAAAAGGAAAAAAAGCGCAACAGCCTGCTGGAAGCGGCGCACGAGCTGTTTCTCGAGCGCGGACAGGAGGCGACCTCGGTCGATTCGATCGTGGAGCGGGCGCGAATGGCGAAGGGAACGTTCTATCTCTACTTCAAGAACAAGGACGCGCTGCTTTCGGAGGTGATCTACCGCCTGGGGCGGAACGTCGTGCTGGAAGCGGCCGCAGCGGAGGACGTCCGAGCGGAGCAGGACTTCGTGGAAAAGCTGCTGCTGCTGCTCGAGCACGTCATCGAGCACTTCAAGGAAAACCCGGCGGAGCTGCGGATGATGGAAAAGAACTTCTCCTGGTCGCTGATCCGCGAAAAGCTGCAAAGCGCCGAAGAGGACGCGCCGCTGCTGGAGAAGCTGAACGCCTGGGTGCAAAGCCCCTGCCTGGCCAAATACTCGCGGGAGGAAAGCCTTCGCATCCTCTATGCGATCTTTGAGATGTTCGGCTCGCTCTGCTATTCCTGCATCATCGAGCACCAGCCGGTGGACATCGACGAGATGAAGGGCACGCTCTTCCTGCTCATCCGCAAAATGCTGGCCTGATTTTCATAGAAAAGGCTCCCCTTTTTGAAAAGGGGAGCCTTTTTGTATGCGCGGAAGGGTAGCTTCGGCGCGCAGTGAGGCAACCCCTCAGGCGCTTCGCGCCAGCTCCCCTTACACAGGGGAGCCCACTGCAATCGAAGCCTCCCCTCCTAAGGGGAGGTGGCTCGGCGCAGCCGAGACGGAAGGGTGGTTTCGGCGCGCAGTGAAATAACCCCTCAGGCGCTTCGCGCCAGCTCCCCTCACACAGGGGAGCCCGCTGCAACCGAAGCCTCCCCTCCTAAGGGGAGGTGGCTCGGCGCAGCCGAGACGGAAGGGTGGTTTCGGCGCGCAGTGAGGCAACCCCTCAGGCCGCTTCGCGCCAGCTCCCCTTACACAGGGGAGCCCGCTGCAACCGAAGCCTCCCCCCCTAAGGGGAGGTGGCTCGGCGCAGCCGAGACGGAAGGGTGGTTTCGGCGCGCAGAGAGACGACCCCTCAGGCGCTTCGCGCCAGCTCCCCTCACACAGGGGAACCTTCTTATTTTTGGGGGATGGTCATTGGGTACGCTTTTCTGGTATAATTCTTCCTATAGAAGCGATGCAAACGGTAAAGTCAGCGTGATTTTACGCAAACCTGAAAAGATCTTGACGCAGGTGCGGTACACTCATAGCGATTTTGGGGAAAGAGGAGGCCAGCGGGGATGCCATCCACCTACGCACATTTTCGTTTCGGGCAGGAGGTTTACAAAGAACTGCTGCCAAAATGCCGGACGGTGATCGACGCCTTCCGTCCGCTTTATGACATCGGTCTGCACGGACCGGACATCTTGTTTTACTACCACGCCTTGCAGCCCAACGCGGTCAGTGCGGTGGGGTTCGAGGCGCACGAGCGGCCGGGCAGAGACTTTTTTCTCCGCGCCGCGGGAATTCTGCGGCAGAGCGGCAAGGCGGAGCTGGCCTACATCTACGGCGTACTGTGCCACTTTGCGCTGGATGTGAGCTGCCACGCCTATGTCAATCAAAAAATACGGGAGAGCGGGATCAGCCACACGGAGATCGAGGGCGAATTTGACCGCAGCCTGATGATCGCAGACGGGCTGAACCCCGTGACGCATTGCCTGACGGGACACATCGTGCCCAGCCGGGAGAACGCGGAGGTCATCGCGCCGTTTTACGACGGCGTGACGGCGGATAACGTGCGCACAGCGCTGCGCAGCATGATCTTTCAAAACAAGATGCTGCTGGCAAAAAGCGGAGCAAAGCGCAAATTGATCTATGCGGTCCTGAAGCTCACCGGGAACTATGAGGATATGCACGGGCTGGTGATCAACCCAAACGGCAATCCCGCCTGTGCGGACAGCAACGCAGAGCTTCTGCGGCGCTACGGGCTGGCCAGGGGGCGGGCAAAGGCATTCATTGAAAACTTGGGCGGCGTTCTGGAAGGCGAGCGGAACTTAGACCCGTTGTTCCGCTACAACTTTGAGGGAACGGAGCCGGAAAGCGGGGAGATATTATGAGACTGATTCGCGCGCTGAAAAAACTCAAGGCGTTTCAGGGACTGACCGAGCAGGAGCTTGCGTGGGTGCTGTACGATGTGGGCAACTCGGCCTACACGATGCTGGCCTGTTCGCTGATCCCGATCTGGTTCAAGAGCATCGCGGTGGGTCATGCGCCGGGACAGATCAGCTCGGACAACGCGACGGCCTATTACTCGCTGGCGGTCTCCATCGTGACCGTTGCGGTGGCGCTGCTGGGGCCGGTGCTGGGCGCGCTGGCGGACCACAAGGACAAAAAAAGGATGTACTTCACCTCCGCGGCGGCGCTGGGCATGATCTTCTGCGTGCTGACGGGCTTTGCGTGGAGCTGGCTGCTGTTCCTGATCCTGTTTGTGGTGACCAAGATCTGTTACAGCGCGTCGCTGACGATCTACGATTCGATGCTGGGCGACATCACGACGGAGGACCGCATGGACGAGGTCTCCTCCAACGGCTTTGCGTGGGGATACCTGGGGTCATGCATCCCGTTTTTGATCGCGCTGATCGCCTATGTGCTGGGGCCGGACATGGTCGGGCTGATTCCCGCGCTGCTCTCGCGCGGCATTGGCGTGTTTGTCACGGCGGCATGGTGGCTGATGGTGACGGTGCCGCTGCTGCTCGATTACACGCAAAAGAACTATTCCTCCGGTGAGAGCGCGTCGGTGGGCGCGGCGTTCCGCAAAATCTTCGGCACGCTTCGCCACATCGCGCTGCACGACAAAAAGGTGCTGTTCTTCCTGATCGCGTTCTTTCTCTACATCGACGGCGTGGGCACGATCATCGACAACTGCATCAACATCGGCACCGACCTGAACCTCAACACCGTGGGGCAGGTGATCTTCCTGCTGGCGACGCAGGTGGTGGCCTTTGGCGGATCGCTGGTGTTTGCGAAGCTCTCGAAGAAATACACCACCGCGCAGCTGATCCTGGTGTGCATCGCGGGCTACTTCTGCGTATGCCTGTACGCGCTGACACTGAAAAACCTGCTGCACTTTGCGATTCTGGCCTTCGGCGTGGGATGCTTCCAGGGGTCGATCCAGTCGCTCTCCCGCTCCTACTACTCTAAAATCATTCCGGCGGAAAACTCCGGCGAATACTTCGGCATCTACGACATCTTCGCCAAGGGCGCGTCCTTCCTCGGCTCCGCGGTGCTGGCGGCCGTCAAGCTCCTGGGCGGCTCGATCAACGTGGCGGTCGCGTGCCTGACGGTGTTCTTCGCGCTGGGCTTCGTTTTCCTGAAGATTGCAGACAAGCAGAAATCCTCCCGCGCGGCGGAGTAAAATGTCGGAGGCACATCAATATGGCATTATTTCGTTTTCTTAAAAAAAAGAAACCACAGCCCTGCATCAAAAAGGACACTCAAAGTCTCTTAACAACAGCAGAGCCTCAACAAGTATCATCAGCATCCCAATCTCCTATAGGTGTGCCTGACTCAGGCACACCTGTTTCTCTTGATTTCTTTCTCAAAGATGCAATTCCAAGTAGACAAGGACTATTTCCTCATGAAATACTCATGCTGGAATATGCTCCACATTTCAAAACCTCACATAATACTTTCCAAAGATTTTGGTATTGGAGTTATTCTGTTACAGACCCGCAATTGATTTTAGAAATGCTTTCTGATAAAGGGTTTATTCGGATATCCGATCTCAGATCTACCCTTGAAAAGCTTAAACTATCCGAACTCAAAGAAACACTTCAAAAAATCAATCAGAAAACCAATGGAAAAAAAGCCGAGCTAATTGACCGGTTATGTACCTTCGAGGACCAAGAAGAGCTTTCTCAAAAATATCCAGATCGCTACTATGAATTGACTCCAAAGGGAAAAGAAGAAATAAAAGAGAATCCTTATGTGATATATCTCCATCGTCATCACTATATGAGCATCTGGGAAATGAATCAACGGATAGCAAAAACACATAGACCATTCAGAGATATTCTTTGGCAATTCTTCAATGAACAATCTCTCTTGCACTTTCAAAAGGGGGACTTTGGTTTTTACAGCGCGACCAGATTGGACATGTACCAATTTCTGATAGAAGAAAACAAACCACGCGAAGCTTTCCCGTT